>Ga0209564_1000063_pt1 | contig 318515 bp, 296 predicted proteins | sample AraplaCol_mMF_r2_FD_184272 | JGI IMG/M metagenome (GOLD analysis project Ga0209564, IMG submission 184272) | Arabidopsis root microbial communities from North Carolina, USA - plate scrape MF_Col_mMF_r2 (SPAdes) (version 3) | ecosystem: Host-associated > Plants > Roots > Endosphere | place... | reverse complement strand
TCGAAATCAACGAAAACGTCCGCGGTAAAGACGTGTTCGTGCTGCAATCGACCTGCGCACCGACCAACGACAACCTGATGGAACTGATCCTGATGGTCGATGCCCTGAAACGTGCGTCCGCTGGCCGAATCACTGCTGCAATTCCTTACTTTGGCTATGCCCGCCAGGACCGCCGCCCGCGTTCCGCCCGCGTGGCCATTTCGGCAAAAGTGGTTGCCAACATGCTGGAAGAAGCCGGCGTCGAGCGCGTCCTGATCATGGACCTGCACGCTGACCAGATCCAGGGCTTCTTTGATATCCCGGTTGACAATATTTATGCTTCGCCAATCCTGCTGGGCGACCTGCAGAAGAAGGCCGAACAAGACCTGCTGGTCGTGTCGCCTGACGTCGGCGGCGTGGTGCGTGCCCGCGCGCTGGCCAAGCGCCTCGGCTGCGACCTGGCCATCATCGACAAGCGCCGTCCAAAAGCCAACGTGTCCGAAGTGATGAACATCATCGGCGACGTGGAAGGCCGTAACTGCGTGATCATGGACGACATGGTCGACACCGCTGGTACCCTGGTCAAGGCTGCCGAAGTGCTGAAAGAGCGCGGCGCCAAGAAAGTAACCGCTTACTGCACGCACCCTGTGCTGTCCGGTCCGGCAATCGAACGCATCTCCGGCTCTTCGCTGGACGAGCTGGTGGTGACCGACACCATCCCGCTGTCCGAAGCTGCCAAGGCTTGCGGCAAGATCCGCCAACTGACCTGCGCACCGCTGCTGGCTGAGACCTTCAAGCGCATCATCAAGGGCGACTCGGTTATTTCGCTGTTCGTCGACTAAGAGATTTTCCGGCCGCGGCGCAAGCTGCGGCCGATTGTTGAAGTGCCCTGGTCGCGGGGCACTTCGTTTATCAACAAGGCGCGAGCCTTGTTTTATTTTTTGGAGTATTCCATGAAAGTTGTAGCATTCAAACGTGATCTGCAAGGTACGGGTGCGAGCCGCCGCCTGCGCAATTCCGGCCAGACCCCTGGCATCATCTACGGTGGCACCGAAGCCCCTGTGACCATCGCCCTGGACCACAACGCACTGTTCCACGCGCTGAAGAAAGAAGCTTTCCACTCGTCCATCCTGGACATGGAAGTTGACGGCAAAGTAGAAAAAGTGCTGCTGCGCGATTTCCAGATGCACGCATTCAAGCAGCTGGTCCTGCACGCTGACTTCCAGCGCGTTGACGCCAACAAGCCACTGCACGTGAAAGTTGCCCTGCACTTCGAAAACGCTGACGTGTCCCCAGCTGTGAAACTGCACGCTGCCACCATCAGCCACGTGGCCAACGAGATCGAGATCTCCTGCCTGCCAGCTGACCTGCCAGAGTTCCTGACCGTTGACCTGTCGAAGATGGACGTCGGCCAGTCGATCCACGCTTCCCAGCTGACCCTGCCGAAGGGCGTGACCATCGTGACCCACGGTTCCGATGCCACCATCGCTACCGCATCCGTGCCAGCCGGCGCCGTTGCTGCTGAAGCCGCTGCTGCCAAAGAGTAATTCTCTTTTGCTGCAATGAAGAACCCCGCCTCGGCGGGGTTTTTTGTTTTCTACGCGCCAGGCCGCGGTTGCGGTGCCGCCGGCGGCACGGCGATGGCCTCGTTCAGGCGCATGAACTTGAAGCCCGCCAGGCCGTTGTTGGCGCGCGCCTGCGTGCGCGCGATGAAGGCCTCGAACGGCTCTTCGCGCACCTCCGGTGCGGACGAATGCAGGAAGCGCCGCTGGCCCTGTGCATCGAGTACCACCAGGCCGACGTGGGTCACCATATGCTGGCCTTTGCGCACCGATACCACTTCCACCATATCGCCTTCAGCCAGCGTGCTGAATTCCTTCAGCGCGTCCTCTACTGGCAGGAAAGCCTCCACCGTATCCTGCACCGGGATGTCGCGCTGCACGTGGTGCTGGGACAGCAGGAATTGCGCGCGGTCGACCCGCATCGTATAGCTGGCGCCGGCGCTGGCATCGGACAGCAGCCAGCGGTTGTTGATGTTCCAATCCACTTCCATGTAATGGTTGCGGCTGGCCACGCCGATCACGCCATCCTTGTAGCGGATGCGCTGCAGCGTCCAGAAGAATTCCTCCCACGATGAACTGAGTGCCATCGCATACGTATGCTCGGCGAATACCAGGCAATCGCTGGCCGACAGGCTGTACATCGGCAGCGTGTCGTGCAGCTCGTATGGGAATTCCCCCAGCAGGTTCAGCTTGTAGGGCTGGCCGATATTGCGGCGGCCAATGATGGCGATACGTTTGCGCAGGTCAGGCTCGGCGCGCCGCACGTCGGCGATAAACGCGCCGGCTTCCTGCGGCGACATCTGGTAAATCTGTTTCGGTTCAGCCGCCGCAGTGAGTGCGGCGGCGAGTACGATGCTGGCAAGGAAAGGCATATTCAGGCAGCTTTGGTTTTGGATGGCCAGGTGAAATAAGCCTTCACAATATAACCCCAGGGGACGGCAATAATGGCAAGCAGCACGCCCAGGAAAGCATACGTCGTGCTTTCTGCCGGCGAGCCAACCAGTTCGCCACGCGACCAGAGTGGATAGGCAACGATCGCCAGCCACATCACCTTGTAGAAGATTTCCAGCAGGATGATGGGCAGCATCTTCACCGGCCGCAGCAGGCCAAGTCCGGCCAGCGTGGCAAAGGCTGTCCATACGGTCCATGCCACCGCTTTGTTCGGCTCCCACTGGCCCTGGTGGGTCAGGATTTCGGTCCAGGTGGTCTGGCCCAGCATGAAGAACATCAGCGCGTACAGCAAGCGCAGCAAGTAGATGTTGATGCGCATGACGCCTTCATGCCGCGGATCGCGCTCCCACAGGCGGGCCAGCATCAGCCCACCTCTTTCAGCATGGTTTCGACTTCGGCCAGGCGGCCGTTCATATTGGCCAGCGTGGCCTGCATGGCGGCCAATGCGGCTGCGTTTTCGGCCTGGGCCGCAGCCGACCTGGCTGCCAGCTCGCGGTAAGCCTCGGCGCTGGCCGCTTCTGCACGGGCTTTGTGCGCGGCGGACCAGTACTTCATGCCAAATACAACCAGTACGGTGGCCAGCGGCAGGCCCAGGGTCAGCAGGTAAATGTGCTCGGACATACGGTCATTCCTCTTCCAGGTTGAGATGTTTTGCGGCTTCCACGATCGCAGCAGGATCGAGCGTCAGGCAGAAGTCCGCCACTTCGAAGTAGTTCAGCGCCTTGCCGTCACTGGATAACTCGTGCTTGCTGGTGACGAGGCCAGCCGCTTCCAGCTTGGCAAGGTGCAGGTGCAGCAGCGGGCGGCTGATGCCTACGTCGCGCGCCAACTGGCTGACGTAGTTGCGGCCGTCCGTTTTCAATGCAGCGATGATGCGCAAGCGGTGCGGATTGGCGAGCGCTTCGAGCACTGGCAGCAGCTTTTGCATTCCACTCACTTCAACAGCAGGCGGCAGTTTGCACTGACCGATTCGGTCGCCATTGCGCCTTTTTCGCCGCGCGCGGCCTGCATGCATTGGGCGAAGGCTTCTTCCTTGGTCTTGGGGCGATCGCATTGCTCGGACAGCCGGGCGTTCTGGGCGATCAGCATCTTGTTTTGCTCGATCAACTGGTCGATGCGCTCCTTGTCCGTCATGGGCGCGTCGGCGGCGAAGGCTGGCGCAGCCAGGCTGGCCGCAAGCAGCAGGGTAGTCAGGTATTTCATGGCACGTCCTTTCTGTTTTGAATTAAAGACACGTGTAATAAATATCTTACAGGTAGAAGTTGTTGTCAAGTGTTCTATGCTGGTAGGACGAATTCACCACAGGAGGGCAGGGCGATGAAAGCGCAATTTGCAGGAGGGATGCTGGTGGCAGCGATGTTCGCGGCTCCGGCGTTTGCAGCTGACGCCAGGGCAGACGTGGCGGCGATCCACGCGGCCGACCAGGCCTGGCTGAAGGCCTTCAGTGCCGCCGATGGCGACGCACTGGCCGGGCTATACGACGGGGCAGCGGTGCTGTTGCCGCCGGGCGCGCCCGCCGTCACGGGCCGCGCGGCCATCCGTGACTTCTTGCTGAAGCAGGCCCAGGACGCGAACAAGTCCGGCATGGCTTTCGCCTTCAGCGGCAAGAGCGATGGCGGCGCCAGCGGCAACCTGGGCTGGTCGTCCGGGACTTACACAGTAAAAGACAAGGATGGCAAGGTCGTCGAGACCGGCAAGTTCCTGTCGGTGAGCAAGAAGGTCAACGGCAAGTGGCTGTACCTGCGCGATACCTGGAACGCCGACGGCGCACCGCCCAAATAGCCCTGCTGATTCTTCGGCAGGGGGCACGGGTATAATCTGCGGTTTTGCACTCGCAACCGCAAGACTATGCCCATCCGCCTGATCGTTGGCCTCGGCAATCCCGGCGCCGAATACGAACAAACCCGCCACAATGCCGGCTTCTGGCTGGTGGACAACCTCGCCAATTCGCTGCCGAATGCGCGCCTGCAGCGCGAATCGGGCTTTAATGCCATGGTGGCCAAGACCACCATCGGCGGCAACCAGCTTTGGCTGCTGGAGCCGCAAACCTATATGAACCGTTCCGGCCAGTCGGTCGGGGCGATCGCGCGCTTTTACAAGATCCAGCCGGACGAAGTCCTGGTGGTGCACGATGAACTGGACTTGCCGCCAGGCGCAGCCAAGCTGAAAAAGGGCGGCTCATCGGGCGGCCACAATGGCCTGAAGGACATCACCTCCGCGCTCGGCACCCAGGACTACTGGCGCCTGCGCATCGGCATTGGCCACCCGCGCACCCTGAACCTGAACCAGCCCGTGGCCGACTTCGTGCTGCACCGTCCACGCCGCGAAGAACAATTGCTGATCGAAGAAGCGATTGAAAAAGCCCTGCGTATCATCCCCACCGCCGTCGCCGGCGACTTCACCAAGGCGACGATGGAGCTGCATACCAATTAAGTGCTGCTGGCGCCTGCCTGCCGCAACAGGCGCCACACCATCCCTGCAACCACCGCAACGCCCAGCACCAGCACGCCCCACAGGATCAGGAGGCGGTTCTGGGCTGCACTGTTGTCTGCGCTCGCGCGCTTGGCGGCGTTGGCCAGCGCTTCGACTTGCTCTTGCGGAGCGCCTGCCGTGGCACGGTCCAGCGTGCGCAGTTCTGCCGGGGTAAAGCCCGGCGCCACCTCGTTGATATCGCGTCCTGCCGATGCGGCTTTGTCGCGCCCAACGGCCAGCTTATAGGGCGGCGTGCCGCCGGCAACGAACACCAGCGTGGCCGGCTCCCAGCTCAGGCGCAGCGCCGGCTTGATTTGCGGCGGCTGGTCGAAGCGCAGCACCCAGCGGTCACCAAGCCAGGCTGGGACCGCGATGTCGTCCGGCATGCGCGTCTGGCCATCCTTTTCCAGGCGATAGAACGTGGTGCGCACGGCAGGCTCGAAGCGGAACTTGCCGCTGCGTTGCACTTCGACGTAGTTGCCCAGCATCGCAGGCAGCACCGTATTGCCGCTGTCGATCTGCAGGCCGATGCGCCTTGGCGTAACGCCTGGCGGCTTGCTGTATTGAAGGTCGCGCGGGTCGCGGCCAGGCTGCGGCTGCAGCAGCAGCGATTCGCTTGGCGCCGGCGCCAGTCCACGCACTGGGGACTGGGCGCTGATGCTGGCGAATGGGAGTGGTTCGCCGCTGCGCCAGCTCAGGCGCGCATAGCGCATCGGACGTGCCGCAAATTCCAGCTTGTCGTTGGCCAGGGTTTCAGCGCTGGCATTGGCGAGCCAGCTCAATTCCGCCATGCCGATGGGGTCCCAGCGTTTCAGGTCGTCGCTGGCCTCCAGCCATACCTGGCCGGTATAGGTATTGCGGCCGGGCGGCAGTTTGAAATGCAGGGCATCAATCGTCGGCGGCTCTTGCATGCCTTCCTGGCGCAGGTCGAGTACCAGGCCGGCCAGGCGCTCCGGCGCATGGCCAGTTGATGCTGCAGCCTGTTGCGCCGGCAGGCGCACGGAGAGCACGCGGCCGTCGGTTGCCGTGCTGACCTCCAGCCCGGCGAGCGGAACGTCGGCACGTTCGGCCATCAGCGGGAAAATACGCACCGGCAGTTCGCGATGCGTGATGTTGGGCACCGCTTCCGGCTGGCGCAGCGCGAAGGGCTGTGGGATGCCATTGGCATCGAACACGCGCAAATCATTGAGCGATGCCGAGCGCGCGTTCAGGTAGGCGTCGCGCGGCAACTGCAACTGGACCACGCTTGGCTTGCCATTGACCGTCAGTGGAATCACGTGGGTGTAATCCTGCGGCAGATCGCTCACCGCAGTGGTGGCGGCAGCGGCCGCCAGGAGTAGCGCGTTCATGCTGCTTCCTTTTCAGTTTCGCCGCCACGAGTGGACGGATAGGGGGCGAGGTAGCCGATGCCGACCATCAGCGCGCCAACGCCAAGGAAGGACACGATGCGTTCAACGCCGCCGACATTGGACAGGTCGACCAGGAACAGCTTGGCCACGACGACGCCGAGCAGCACTGCACCGGCAATCCACAGCTTGCGTTGCTGCTTGCGCGTCGCAAAGCGCATCAGCAGCAGCGCGGTCACGCTCCATACCAGCGACAGCATGGCTTGTACGAACTGCGATGCAAACAGGTCTTCGAACTGGTAAGGCACGCCGACGTAATGCGAGACGGTGCGCAGCAGCGCGAGGTTGAACCAGGCGTAGGCGGCCAGTGCTGCGCCAGCCTGCAACTGCGGGCGGTATGGCGCGAGCCTGTCTTGCATCAGGCGGTAAGCTGCCACCGACAGCAGCAGCGCGAAGATGCTGGTCAGGTCGAGCGGGTTGGCCAGCGGGACGTAGGGCAGTGGCGCCATGGCGCCGTTTTGCGTCAGGTTCCACACCGCGACCAGCAGCAGCGACCAGCCGCAACCCAGCGGTAGCAGCACGTCGCGGTACCAGGCAGCTACAGGCTTCACCGGCCACGCATCGGCACGCACGCGGCGCATCACCCAGGCCAGGCCGCCCATCATCAGCCACGCCGGCAGGAAGTTGGCCCAGGCCGGATCGGCGCCGCTGCCCTCCAGCCCGCGCGAAATCCAGTAGGCGCCAACTGGCCAGATCATCAGCCATGGGCCGGTGCTGCGCAGCGTATGCAGGATCACCAGTGGCGCTTCACCCAGCTTGGTGCCGCGCATCAGCCATTCGGACAGCAGCCACAGCGCGGCGTAGGCGAACCATACTTCACCGGCCGGCATGTTGATGCTGCTGTACAGCACGCCAAGCATGCCGAGCGTGGTCATGCCGAACAGCAGCCATGCCGGCAGCACCGCAGCGCGCAGGGCCGGCCACGACAGGCGCTGTGCCAGCTTGACGAACAGCGGCGTGGTGGCGACGATCATCAGGTTGTAGGCGCTGGCGCGCAAAGGGCTGTGCGGTTCGAAATTGCCGGTAGTGGCGATTTCATAATGGGCCAGCAGCCAGTTGGCGATGGTTGGCACGATCACCAGCAGCCACCACACGCCGGAATACGCCAGCACTGCGTTCGACCATGACGGCGGGTATTGCGAGCCGTAGCGCTTTAGCGTCCATGCGCTGAACATGGCGCCGGCCAGCAGCATTACGCTGCCGAGGAATGGCGTGGCGAACAAGTCGGGCGAGACCGGTGCGACGTGCCAGTTCAGGGCCAGCAGGAAGGCCAGCACCAGGCCTGCCAGCAGTTGTGCGGCCATGGCCAGTCCGCGCGCCATTGGCCAGGCCAGGCGGCGCCCGATCAGGGCCATCACGGCTGCGGCGCCGAGTGCGCTGGCCACCAGCAGGTTGGCTTGAAGCTTGCCGCTGGTACGCAGGATCACTTCGGTCCAGGCGCCGCCGACCAGCCAGATGGCGGAGCCGGCAAGGAACAGGGCGCCCAGCATCTGCAGCCCGCCGAGCCCTTCTTCACTCGCATGGCTGCGGAAGCGCGTCGCCATGATGCAGGCGCTGATCGCCAGCAGCAGGAAGCCAAGCCACAGGTTGGAGTGCATTGCTGCTTCCTGGTCCAGGCCGGACACCGCGCCGATGAAGCTGACCCACGCACCCAGTTGCACCAGCAGGCCAAAGCCCCAGGCCAGCGGCTGGCGCTGGCGCAAGCCGATCCAGACGATGCCGGCGCCTTCCAGTGCCCAGGCGGCGGAAGTCCAGCGGCCGTCGAGTGCCATCGGAATGGCGAGCGTGCCGAACACCACGGCCAGCGCAGTGAAGGCATCTACCAGCAAGCCGTAGGTGGCGCGGCGGCGCGCCAGCGTGATGGCCAGCGCGCCGTAGAACAGGCCGAGCGCGAGGGCGGAATAAGCCATGCCGAATTCGAAGGTTTTGACCAGGCCGAATTGCAAGCTGGCCGCCAGCATCGGCGTGCCGAAGACCAGGGTGCCGTCGACATAGCTTTTCAGCTTGGGCGCTTCGAGGTGGGCGTAAGCGATGGCAATGCCCACGTAGTACAGGAAGAACAAGGCAAGGAAACCTTGCACCGACAGGTAGAACTGCGGCTCGTAACGCAGCACGCCCCAGGCAGTGCCGATGGCAAAGGTGAACGCGAAGCCAAGCAGGTTCAGTGCACGCCAGGAGCGCTTGAGGGCGATGGCCAGGACCCCGGCGTTAAGCAGGGCGTAGTAGCTGAACAGGGCAACGTGGCTGCCCTGGCCGGTGGAAGCCAGGATCGGCGCCGCAAAGCCGCCGGTAATGCCAAAGATGGCCAGCCATTGCGCGTTCTGCAGCACGGCCAGCAGGCAAGTGCCAAACGTGAGCAGGAACAGCATGGCGAAGGCCATGCCGCCGGGGATCAGGTGGTAGATGCGGAAAGCGCCGAATACCACCAGCATCAGCACGGCCATGCAGGTGCCTTGCAGCGGCAGGCTGACGCCCTTGTTGCTGATGCGGATGCGCCAGGCCCAACCCAGCGCGGCGAGGTCGGCGAGCACGATGCCGGCCAGGCGCAATTCGATCGGCACCGTGACGCGGGCGGCCGCATATTTCAGCAGGAAGCTGACGCCGATGAAAAGGATGAGGAGGCCGATTTTCGCGACCAGGTTGCCTTCAAACAGCCAGTTGCGGGCGGCGGTGATCCAGGCCGGCGGCTGCTTGGGTGGCAGGCTTGGCCGAGCAGTGGTGCGCGATGGCGCATTGCCCTGCGCGGCTTCCCTGGCGGCGGCCCAGGCCTGGTCGGCTGTATCGCCTGACCTGGCAGGCGCTTCCGGATGCGGTACGGCAGCAGGCTTGGCTGCTTCGACGGAAGTTGCTGCGGCGGCAGCCGGGGCCGCAGCTGCGGGCATGGCCGGTGTTCCTGCTGCTGGCTGGGGCGGCACGGGCTGCGGTGGCGGCACTGCGGCACGCGCTACCAGCGGCTCGCGCTCGGCGGACTTGGATGGCGCGGCTGGTGCTGCCGGAGTGACCGGAGTGGCCGCAGTGCCGGAAGGCGCAGGTGCGGCTTGCGCTTCCGCTGCGCCGGCCGCCATCCTGGCGGCGGCGGTGCGAGCGAGGCCGTCGAGGGTAATCTCCATTGCAGCAAAGTCGCGCTGCAACTGAAGGGCCTGCTCGCGTGCCTGGCGGGCATCGCGGCGGGCAAGCCAGGCCCAGCGCGAAACAACTGCCAGCACGATAAACCAAAGCAAATCCATGGATGCTCCCTATATTGTTCTAATGGCATTATTTTCCATCGGTAACAATATTACAAGCACCAGCGATACCCGTATCGCCGTTTGCCCAAAGTCGTATCAGGATTTGATCCTGCTCAAATCGCCACGTCCGGCACCAGCAACAGCAAGTCTGTCGCGCCCACGTCCACGCCTGCCTGAGAGAGCAAGGTGGTGGCCTGGCCGCGATGATGGGTTTGATGGTTGAAGAAGTGCAGCAGCAACAGGCCGAGTTGCCGGTTGTTCGCTTCGCCATTCAAGCGGCGATAGGTGATGATGGCATCCAGGCCGGCTTCGTCCAGGCCGGCAGTCCAATCCAGGATCAACTGGTCGAGCCAGGCGCGGCGCTCGCGCAGGACGGGGAGGGAATCGAACAGGGGCTGGTCCAGTGCGGACGGTGCCGGCAGGGCCGCCACGGGCGCCAGGGCGGCGGCAAAGCGCGGATGGCTGCCGATGCGCTTGAGCCAGATGGTATCGGCCACCGCAATATGATTGAGGGTGGCCAGCAGGGAGCCGAAGAACGCCCCGCGGTCTGCCGCCAGTTCTTCCGAGGACAACGATCCCGCCGCCTCATACAGCTTGTTGTTCATCCACTCGTTGTAGCGGGCCAGCAGGGCGATATGGGCGGTTCTGGACATGATCTGGGGTACAATCTCGGTCTATTTGCGGAAAATTCCGTAGCAGAACAATATCATTTAAAGGTTTTCCATGAGTCTCAAATGCGGCATCGTCGGCCTGCCTAATGTCGGCAAGTCCACCCTTTTCAATGCACTGACCAAGGCCGGCATCGCGGCCGAGAACTACCCGTTCTGCACCATCGAACCGAACGTCGGCGTGGTGGAAGTGCCTGATCCGCGCCTGAAGCAACTGGCAGAAATCGTCAAGCCGGAGCGCATCCTTCCTGCGATCGTGGAATTCGTCGACATCGCCGGCCTGGTGGCTGGCGCGTCCAAAGGCGAAGGCCTGGGCAACCAGTTCCTGTCCCACATCCGCGAAACCGACGCCATCGTCAACGTGGTGCGCTGCTTCGAAGACGACAATGTGGTGCACGTGGCTGGCCGCGTTTCGCCGCTGGACGACATCGAAGTGATCCAGACCGAGCTGGCGCTGGCCGACCTGTCGACCGTTGAAAAAACCATTGCCCGCGAACAGAAGAAAGCCCGCTCCGGCGACAAGGACTCCGCCAAGCTGGTGGCCCTGCTGGAAACCCTGGTGCCGCACCTGAACGAAGCCAAGCCGGTGCGCGCCATGGGCCTGGGCGCCGAAGACATGGCCCTGATCAAGCCACTGTGCCTGATCACCGCCAAGCCGGCCATGTACGTGGCCAACGTGGCCGACAATGGCTTCACCAACAACCCTCTGCTGGACCAGCTGACCAAGTACGCTGAAGCGCAGAACGCGCCGATCGTGGCTATCTGCGCTGCCATCGAAGCAGAGATCGCGGAACTGGACGACGCCGACAAGGAAGCCTTCCTGGCCGACATGGGCATGGAAGAACCTGGCCTGGACCGCCTGATCCGCGCCGGCTTCAAGCTGCTCGGCCTGCAGACCTACTTCACCGCCGGCGTGAAGGAAGTGCGCGCGTGGACCATCCATGTTGGCGACACCGCGCCGCAAGCTGCTGGCGTGATCCACACCGATTTCGAACGCGGCTTCATCCGCGCCCAGACCATCGCCTTCGACGACTACATCGCCTACAAGGGCGAAACTGGCGCCAAGGAAGCAGGCAAGATGCGCGCGGAAGGCAAGGAATACGTGGTCAAGGATGGCGATGTGCTGAACTTCCTGTTCAACGTGTGACCTGAGCTGTCCGCCAACCTGCGGGGGCCTGAAGATCCTCGCTTCCGCCGGAATCCTTTTCCATCCACTTGAAAAACGCCCGGGGCGCAAAGCCCCGGGCGTTTTTCATTGTGCGCCCGGCAGACAATTGTCGTGCCATTTCGATAAGCGCTTAATGCTGAACGGCAGGGCCAAATTCATTGTTCTAGGTGAGAAAAAGTGAGATTTCAACATTAGCAGATGTGTATGATCCTTGCTTTTTATAATCTTTTTGCAAGGATATTTGTGCTTAAACAATTTATTCGAACCAAAATATGCTGGCTTTCCTGCGCCGTTCTGCTCGCAGCGTGCGGCGGTGGCGGCGGCAGCAGCGGCACCAGCAACACCGGTGGCACGAGTGGCGGCAATAGCGGCGGTTCGACAACTTCGGCCGCCCTGGCGTTCACGCCGGCAACCGCGACCGCCACACTGGATGCAGGCGTTTCCGGCATGGTGACGGTAGGAGCAACCGTCAATCGCCCAAGCGACTTCAACAGCAATGTCTATGCATTTGTGGTCGACGGCACCGGCGTGTTGTTGCCCAACGCAAGCTTTAACGCCCAGTCTCCCACGCAGTATTCGGCGCTCTTGCAAACCAGCGCTTCGCTGGCGCCGGGCGTGTACAAAGGCAACTTTACCGTGAATCTGTGCCGCGACCAGGCGTGCAGCCAGCATTACCCTGGTTCGCCGATGCAGCTGCCATATGAATTCACAGTCCGCGCCGCCGCGCAAAAATTGGCGGCAACCCCAGTCGGCTCGCTCAGCCCGACAGTTAATCTCGGGGCCGCCGGGCCAGCTCCTGTTCAGGTGAACGTAACTGGAATTCAGCAAAAATGGACCGCTACCTCGAACGCTGCCTGGATTCTGCTGAGGAATGCCAGCGGTACCGGCAGCGGCAGCTTTACCGTTGAATTTGACACCAGCAAGTCGGCCGAGGGCGTCCAGTCCGGCACCATCGAAGTTACGTCCGGCGACGGCCAGCGCATTGTGCTCAACACTGTCCTGACAACTATTGCCAGAAACTTCAGCGTAAGCAACACAGGCTTTGCGTTTACGGCGGTGAATGGCGCGCCGATCCCAGCGCAGGAACTCAGCTTTGATATGGAAGGCGGTGGCAGCTGGACTGCGGATACGAGCGTAGCATGGCTGACCGCGACGCCAACCAGCGGCACTTTGCCCGGCAAGATCGGCTTGACGGTCAATCCTTCCCGAGCATCGTTGGCAAGTGGGCAGTACGGCGGCAAGCTGACCCTGCATTCGCCGAGCGGCAAGGACCGCAGCCTGGATGCGCAATTGAACCTTACCAAGGCGGAGTTAAGCCTGTCGACCGATACGATTACGCTTGGCGGTCCTTACGGGCGCGATTTCGCCAACGTTTCGCTGGCGATGTACCTCAACACGATGACGAACAGCCATCCGTGGAGCCTGGTGTCGTTGCCAGCGTGGGTGAATCCATCGGCGCGCAGCGGGCAGGTAAACCAGAACGGCACTACTGTCCAGATCGGCGCCAATCTGAGCAGCGCACCGATAGGCAGCAGTACTACGCTCGCGACTGCCACTGCGCAAGTCAACGGCGATACGATCGTGAAACCGGTCACGATGGTCCTGAACCGTGACCAACAAAAGATCTTGCCTTCTGAAACGGGGGTGGCGATGGTCTCGGTGCCCGGGTGGTCACGTCTTGTGCGTACCGTAACCGTGCGCGACAATTTCGGCGCGAGCACTGATTGGACCGCGACCTCCGACCAGTCCTGGCTGCAGGCGACGCGCAATGGCAACCAGCTGACGCTGACTGCCAATCCATCGACGCTGCCGGCCGATACGACCAGCTATGCCACCGTGACCCTGGCCACGAGCTCGGCCGGCGTGGCAGTGCCAGAACAGGTGCGCGTGGCACTATGGAAGGGCAGCGCAACGCCTGTCGGCAAGATCGACTTTAAATTCACAGACTACAGCTATGTAGCGGCTGATACCGTTCGTCCACTGGTGTATGTGAGCAATAGCAGCAGCTTCCTGGACGTTTACAACGTCTACACGGGCCAGAAAGTTGCCACCAGCCCGGCCCTGGGCGGCTCGCTTGGCGCCATTGCGGTGAGCCCAAACGGGGATCGCCTGTATGTCTATGACCTTGAAAACAAGACTATTGTGGTGGTGAACGCCAAGACGCTGGCCAAGCTGGATACGTGGGCTTTGAACAATTGGCTCAGCTCGTTCACGGAGATTCAGGTGGCGCGGCCCAACGGCGAGGAAATTGTGCTGACTGGCATGTACGAAGCCTTCCGTGCCAACGGCCAGCGCCTATCCATCCCGCTGGCGCCGCCGTATGCGGTCTCGCGCGACAGCAAGCGCCTGTATGCGCCGAGCTTCTTCAGTCCCTTCGTATCCAAAGGGGCTTATGACATGGATTTCAGCGCCATTGCCGGGGGAACGCTGCACATGAAATCTGCGGGCGGCGATTATGGCCAGGCGACGGACATGGCGGCAAGCTTTGATGGCCAACGCTTTTATTCCGCATGGGGCACTCCAACCCGCTGTACGGTGTCCGATGCGACGACCTTGGCCGGGACCGGTGACCTGGCCGGCGCTGCAGGCATTCCGAACAATGTCGAGGTGGACAGTTTTGGCCGTGTTTACTGCGGTGCCCGCGGCGACGGGCTCGCCGCGGACGTCTGGGTGCATGACAGCAATGGCGTGCTGCTCAAGCAATTCAGACTGGGCGGGAACACCTCCAGCACGGATTCCCTGCTTGCCCGCCGGATGGTCGTATCGTCGGACGGCATGATGCTGGTTGGCGTGGCGGGCAATTCGCTGGCAATCATCGCGGTCGGGCCTTAAGGGCGAAGCAGCCCTGACTCAGGGCTGCTTCGCTTCGTATTCACGGATGGTTTTGCTGAAACTGTCCATCAAAGGATTCGGCACCGCCAGCGACAGCTGGTAGTGCTCGATCTTGAATCCCTTGCCGGTGTTGAGCAGCACCCCGCTGGCCTGGCAGGTGCCCATTTGCGTGTTGAGCTGTTCGTCGAACCATACGTACTTCTTGTCAGGCGAGAAGTAGACATTGCGCTTTTGCGCGGTGAAGCTCCAGGCCTTCTTGCGGTCCCAGAAACGCTTGGCCCAGGCCTTGAATTCCTTGTAGCTCCAGACTTCGTTCTTGTCGGTGCCGATGAAGACGGCGTCCGGAGTGAACTTGTCCCAGTACTCGGGACGGGTGTTGGCGGCGTCGTCATGCCAGCTGTCGACGAAGGCGTTAACCTGCTGGCGGAATTCGCTGTCCGGGTCGGCCGCCAGGGCGCTATGCATCATGAGGGCCGTTGCGGCCGCGATCAGCAGGCGTTTCATTTGCTTGTCTCCAGGGTCAATGTTGGCGAAATAGTATAATCGTTGGATTGTGCACAGCTTCCGGTAAAGAAAATGGCTTCACCCAACGAAAACGCCAGCATGGCACTGTTCTGCGACTTCGAAAACGTCGCACTGGGCGTCCGCGACGCCAACTACGAGAAATTCGACATCAAACCCGTGCTGGAGCGCCTGCTGCTGAAGGGCAGCATCGTGGTCAAGAAGGCTTATTGCGACTGGGACCGCTACAAGGGCTTCAAGGCCCCGATGCACGAGGCCAACTTCGAGCTGATCGAAATCCCGCACGTGCGCCTGTCCGGCAAGAATTCCGCCGACATCCGCATGGTGGTCGATGCGCTGGACCTGTGCTATACCAAATCCCACGTCAACACCTTCGTCATCATTTCGGGCGACTCCGATTTCTCGCCGCTGGTGTCCAAGCTGCGCGAGAACGCCAAGCGCGTGATCGGCGTGGGCGTGAAGGATTCGACTTCCGACCTGCTGGTGGCCAACTGCGACGAGTTCATTTTCTACGACGACCTGGTGCGCGAATCGCGCCGCCAGCGCCAGGCTACGCGCAATGACCGCGAGCAGCAGCCAAAACGTACGCCGGAAGAGGAGAAGCGCCGCCGCGAAGAGATGGACAAGCGCCGCAACCAGTGCGTAGAAATCGCCTACATGACTTTCGATGCGCTGGCTGCCGAACGTGGCGAGGGCAAGATCTGGGCTTCCGTGCTGAAGGAAGCGATCAAGCGCCGCAAGCCGGACTTCAGCGAGTCGTATTACGGTTTCCGTACGTTTGGCAACCTGCTGGAAGAAATGAAAGCGCGCGGCTTGCTGGAATTCGGCCGCGACGAGAAGTCGGGCGCGTATGTGTACCGCAGCAGCCAGCCGGTTGTGCTGCCTGCCGTTGAGGCAACAGCCGATCAGGATGGCAGCGTGGTTGTGGATGCTGCAATCGAGCCGCAAGACGGCGCCGAGGAAGCGCTCGCCGCTGCACCTGCCGAAACATCGGCCGATGGCCGTCGCGAGCGCGAAGGCCGTGATGGCCGCCGTAATCGCGGCAACCGCGGTGGCCGCGGCCGTCGCGGCGAAGGCGAGGCGGCGCATGCTCCTGGCGCTGCCGTTGAAGTGCCAGCCGATGCCGAAGTTGCTGCCGTGGCAGCTGTGGAGGAGGCAGCGCCGGTGGTGGAGGCAGTAGCCGAAGTTCCTGCCGAAGCGCCCGCCAAGCGCACCCGCGCAGCCGCCAAGAAGCCGGCGGCGAAGAAAACCAGCTCGCGCGGCAGCAAGGTAGCGCAGGCTGCCGCCGATGCGGCAGAAGCGGTACAGCAGGCGGAAGCCGTGCTGGCGGCGGCCTCTGAAACGGCGGTGGTGGCAGAAGCAGCAGCGGTGGATGCGGCGGCAGGCGAAGCACCGGCCGAAGCCAAGCCTGCGCCGGCAAAGCGCGCCAAGAAGCCGGGCATGCATAAGCCATCCGCGCGCAGCAAGTTGCCAAAGAAGCCGAAGGCAGAAGCTTAAGGTTCACGATTCGCCGCGCACCGCGCGGCGATGTTTTTTCTGCCATACTCACGGGCACTATGCCCTTCATCTCCGAACTCTCCCTTTATCCAATAAAGTCCTGCGCCGGCTTGTCGCTGAAGCAGGCGACCCTGACCCGCGCCGGCCTGATGACCGAGCAAATCTACGACCGCGAATGGATGGTGGTCGACAGCAACGGCGTGGCGTTGACCCAGCGCGAGCATCCGCGCATGGCGCTGATCGTGCCGCGCCTGAAATCGGAAACCATGGAACTGCGTGCCCCTGGCATGCTGCAGCTGGAAATCCCGCTTGGCCTGCCCGACCCGGACTCGGCGCCGACGCTGCAGGTGCAGGTGTGGGAAGACACCGTGCTGGCCTACGATTGCGATGAAGTCACCGCCACCTGGTTCAGCAAATTCCTCGGCATCGAATGCCGCCTGGCGCGCTTCCACGCCAACGCCAAGCGCCTGACCAGCGGCAAATGGACCAATGGCGAGCAGCACCCGACGCTGTTCTCGGACGGCTACCCGATCCTGGTAATAGGTAGCGGTTCGCTGCAGGACCTCAACGAAAAGCTGCAGCTGCAGGGCCGCCAGCCGCTGCCGATGAACCGCTTCCGCGCCAACCTGGTGGTCGGCGACCTGGATGCCTTCGAAGAAGACTACACCGAGGAATTCCGCATCGGAGAGGCCGCCCTGAAGCCGGTCAAGCCTTGCGCGCGCTGCCCGATGCCTTCGGTAGACCAGTCCACCGGCGAATTCGGCCCCGACCCGCTGGACATCCTGCAAAGCTACCGAGCCAAGGCGGAAGTTGATGGCGGCATCTGCTTCGGCATGAATGCAATCGTAGCAACAGGTGATGGCATAAAACTATCGGTGGGCGACCCAATCGAGGTTACACTGTCGTTTTAGTAGTGAATATCGGCAGGGCGATGGAGATCACGCAGAAAATCACGGGCAAGCAGCCCACCCAGGCGGAACTGGCGGCAGAAAACCAGTCCCTGCGCGCCCGCCTTGCCTACCTGATCGAGCAGGCCGAACGCAATCACGCGATCATGATGCGCCACCAGGCGTTTGACCTGGAGATCGTCGGCGCAGCCAGCTTTCCCGAGCTGATTGGCACCATTTTCCGCACGCTGCCGGTGATTTCCGACCTCGATGCGGTGACGCTGGCGCTGGTCGACGTCGATGACGATATCCGCACCGTAATGGAAAAGCTGGGCGTCGATTTCGGCGATTTCCCAAACCTGATATTCGTGCCGGACGTGGAAAGCCTGGCCGTCGACACCGAGCCCGGACAGGGGCCCAAGCCCTACCTTGGCATGTTCGACGCGCATCGGCACACTCGCCAGTTCCCGCAGCCGGGCGTGCGCCTGCAAAGCGTGGGCGTAGTGCCGCTGCTGCGCAATAAGCGCCTGATTGGCTCGCTCAACCTGGGCAGTGCCGACCCGACGCGTTTCTCGCCCAGCCTGGGCACCGATTTCGTCGAGCACATGGCGTCCATCATCGCCATCTGCCTGGAGAACGTGATCTCCAATGAAATGCTGAAATACCTTGGCCTTACCGATGCGCTGACCGGGGTGTTCAACCGCCGCTATGTGGACCGCCGCCTGCTCGAAGAGATTGCGCGCGCACGGCGGCAGTCGTACCCGGTGTCGTTCATGTACATCGACATTGACCATTTCAAGCGCGTCAACGACACGGTGGGCCATGGCGGCGGCGATGAGGTGCTGCGCGAAGTGGCCAACCGCATCAAGGCCGAGCTGCGGCTGTCGGATGCGCTGGCGCGTTTCGGCGGCGAGGAATTCGTGGTGCTGCTGATCGATGCGGACCTGGAAAGCGCGACCTACGTCGGCGAGCGTATCCGTGCCGGCATTGCGGCCAGCATGATCGAGCTGTCGCACGGGGTGAAGGTGTCGATCACCGCCTCGGTGGGCGTGTCGAGCCTGGCCCAGGTGCCGGCGGGCGCTACGCCGGAAGAGCAGGCGACGCAACTGATCGAGCAGGCCGACGAGGCGCTATACCAGGCCAAGGAAGGCGGCCGTAACCGCGTGATCCGCTACGCTGCCTGAAAACCGGTAGCCCGATGTCTGACCCGCAGGGTCAGACACCAATATGCGGCAGCCGCAGGCAAGCGTCAGACCCGGTGGGTCTGACACTGGTTTCCCGGTTTTAGGCCAGCAGGTCGTTTTCAGCGCGCGCCACTTCCTCTGCCGTTCCGCGCAGGACCACAACGTCGCCCGCTTCCAGCGTGGTGCCGGCTTCGGCTTCCAGGCGCACCTTGCCGCGGCGGATGGCGGAGATCTCGGCGCCGGTCGTTTCCAGCGCCAAGTCCTTCACGCATTTGCCGATGCAAGATGCCTGCTCGCCCAGCGGCACCGAATGCAGGCGCACCATTTCCGCTTCCTCGCCGCTGTCGCTGGCGCCGTGGAAGTAGCCGCGCAGCGAGGCATAGCGTTCTTCGCGCGCGCGCTGCACGCGGTGCACCACCCGGCGCAGCGGCACGCCCAGCATCACCAGCGCGTGCGAGGCCAGCATCAGCGAGCCTTCCATCAGTTCCGGCACCACTTCGGCGGCGCCGGCCTCTTTCAGCCGGTCCAGGTCCGAATCGTCGTGCGAACGCACGATCACCGGCAATTCCGGCGCCAGCTCATGCACCAGGTGCAGCACTCGCAGTGCGGAAGGTGTCGAAGCGTAGGTGATCACCACCGCGGAAGCGCGCTTGATGCCGGCTGCCACCAGCGATTCCCGGCGCGCAGCGTCGCCGTAGGACACATTGGCGCCGGCTGCCTGCGCCTCCTGCACCCGCAGCGGGTCCAGGTCCAGTGCCTGGTAAGGAATCTTCTCTTCGGTCAGCAGCGTGGCCAGCGACTGGCCCGAGCGGCCGAAGCCAGCCACGATCACATGCTTTTGGGCCGACATCGTGCGCGCCGCGATATTGGTCAGGTTCAGCGACTGCATCATCCACTCGTTGGCGGAGAACTTCAGCACGATCTTGTCCGATTGCGCAATCAGGAAAGGCGCCAGCAGCATCGACAGCACCATCGAAGCCAGCACCACCTGCACCACGAAGGGGTCGACCAGCTTCATGCCGCCCACCACGTTCAGCAGCACGAAGCCGAATTCGCCCGCTTGCGCCAGCGCCAGGCCGGTGCGCATGGCGGTCGAGGTGGACGCGCCGAACAGGCGCGCCAGGCCGGCAATCAGCGCGAATTTAAGCAGCACGGGACCGGCCAGCAACAGCAGTACCAGCCACCAGTTCTCCAGCACCACGCGGGCATTGAGCAGCATGCCGACGGTGATGAAGAACAGGCCAAGCAGCACGTCGCGGAAGGGCTTGATGTCCTCTTCCACCTGATGCTTGTATTCGGTTTCGGAAATCAGCATGCCCGCCACGAAAGCGCCCAGCGCCATGGACAGGCCGGCCTGCTCGGTGATCCAGGCGGCGCCCAGCGTCACCAGCAGCAGGTTGAGCATGAACAGCTCCTGCGAGCGGCGCAGCACGACGATGGTGAACCACTTGCGCATCACCTTCTGGCCCACGAACAGCAGCAGGAGCAGCACCACGGCCGCCTTCAGCCCGGCCAGCGCCAGGGTCTTGGGCAGGTCGGCAGGGTTTTGCGCCAGGGCCGGGATCAGGATCAGCAGCGGCACTACCGCCAGGTCCTGGAACAGCAGGATGCCGATGATTTTGCGGCCATGCTCGCTCTCCAGTTCCAGCCGTTCCGTGAGCAATTTGACCACGATGGCCGTTGACGACATGGCAAGTGCGCCGCCCAGCGCAAACGAAGCCTGCCAGCCAAGCTGGATCGAGGGCGGCAACAGGAAATGGATGATCCAGCCGAACAGCATGGTGGCGGCAATGGTCAGCCCCACCTGGGCCATGCCGAGCCCGAACACGATCGAGCGCATGGCCATCAGCTTGGGCAGGGAGAATTCCAGCCCGATCGAGAACATCAGGAATACCACCCCGAATTCACCCAGCAACTCGGTCGCATGGCTTTGCTCGGCCAGCCCCATCGCGTGGGGCCCCAGCAGGATGCCGACAGCCAGGTAGCCCAGCATCGGCGGCAAATGCATCATGCGGAAGGCAACCACGCCAAGAACGGCGCTGCCGAGGAGGAGGAGGGTCAGTTCAAGCGGGGAGAACATCCGTTGTTTGTTTTGTCTGGCAAGTTTTTTGCTTATCTAATTCGGCTATACTTCGGGCATGAGTGTAACCCATGAAAAAACAATGCTGAAATCTTTTGATGCCAAGACCGCAACTCGTGCCCTGGAACTGGCGCGCGAGGCCCTGCAGATCGAAACGGATGCCCTGGCAGCGCTGAATGCGCGCCTGGCAACCGACGAGACCGTGGGCCAGGCGGTATCGTTGTTGCTGCAATGCAAAGGTCGCGTTGTGGTCTCCGGCATCGGCAAGTCCGGCCATATCGGCCGCAAGATTGCAGCGACGCTCGCTTCCACCGGTACCCCGGCCCTGTTCGTGCACCCGGCCGAAGCCGCGCACGGCGACCTGGGCATGGTGACGCCGGAAGACGTGGTGATCGCCATTTCCTATTCCGGCGAGGCGGCCGAGCTGATGGCCATCCTGCCGGTGGTCAAGCGCATGGGCGGCCATGTGATCGCCATGACCGGCAAGCCGCAATCGAGCCTGGCCAAGCTGGCCGACGTGCACCTTGACGTGTCCGTGGCCAAGGAAGCCTGCCCGATGAACCTGGCGCCAACTGCTTCCACTACCGTTACCTTGGCGCTGGGCGATGCGATTGCCGTCGCCCTGCTCGACCTGCGCGGTTTCAAGGAAGAAGATTTCGCCCGCTCCCATCCAGGTGGCGCGCTTGGCCGCCGCTTGCTGACCCATGTGCGCGACATCATGCGCAAGGATGGCGCCATCCCGGCCGTGGGCCTGGAAACCCGCCTGCCGGATGCGCTGCTGGAAATCACCCAGAAGGGCATGGGCATGACCGCGATTGTCGATGCCGATAACAAGCCGGTCGGCGTATTCACAGACGGCGACTTGCGCCGCATGATCGAGAAGGTGCAGGACTTCAGCAAGGTCGTCATCAAGGACGTGATGCACTTGAATCCACGCACCATCGGCCCCGACCAGCTGGCGGTCGACGCGGTGGCAGTGATGGAAGAATTCCGCATCAACCAGATGCTGGTGGTGGACCCGGACGGCACGCTGGTCGGCGCGCTGCACATCCACGACCTGACCCGCGCCAAGGTGATCTGATGGCAGCCAAACGCGAAGACCTCGTCGCCCGTGCAGCCAAGGTGCGCCTGTTCATCTTCGATGTGGACGGTGTGCTGACCGATGGCAGCCTGAGCTACGGCGCCGACGGCGAAATGATCAAGACCTTCAATGTGCACGACGGCCTTGGCATCAAGCTGCTGCAGGAAGCCGGCATCAAGACCGCGATCATTTCCGCGCGGCGCACGCCTATCGTCCTGGCGCGTGCCAAAGACTTGGGCATCGATTACGTGCACCAGGGCGGCCATGACAAGCTGACCCCGTTCAAGGCCTTGCTGGCCGAGCTGGGCCTGGCCGAAGAACAGGTTGCCTTCATCGGCGACGACGTGGTCGATCTGCCGCTGCTGAGCCGCGTCGGCTTTGCGGTCAGCGTGCCGAACGGGCGCAAGGAAGCGCACGAGCGCTCCCACTACATCACCGAGGCTGCGGGCGGCCGCGGGGCCGTGCGCGAGGCTTGCGAGTTCGTGCTGCGTGCCAGCGGCAACTATGACCGCGTGATGGCCCAGTTCCTGGTGTAAGGGGGCAAGCAATGCGTAACCAGAGGACAGCCCACCGCTTCCGCCTTTCGATCGGCATGATCCTGGTGCTGCTGGCGGCGCTCGGCAGCTTTTACCTGCTCGAGCTGCTGAACCGCGCGGGCGAGCAGATGCAGGCCGACAAGCGCATGAACGAGCCGGACTACATCATCCATAACTTCTCCTTCGTGCGCATGACGAAGGACGGCAAGCCCAGCTACATCATTGCCGGCGACAAGCTGACGCACCGCCCGATCGACGATTCGTCCGAGGTCGACAATCCGCGCGTGCACAGCCTCGCTGGCGAGAAGCCGCCGATGGAAATCGTGGCCAAGACGGCGCGCGTCGACGACGCCAACAGCCGAGTCACCCTGAACGGCAACGTCACGATCGACCGCGCGGCCTCGCCGGACTCGCAACTGATGCACCTGGAATCGGACAAGCTGGTGATCTACCCGGATGAAGACCGCATGGAAACCGACCACCCGGTGAAACTGCGGCTGGGCAATACGACTGCTTCGGCAAACAGCATGCGCGCCAATAACGCGACGCGCGAAATGCACCTGGCCGGTAATGGCACGCTGCAGCTTCCGCCCAAGGCAGCAGAACAATAACTGAGGATTGACTATGAAACGACTACTCTTGTCGGCAGCCTTGCTGCTGGGAGTTGCGGCTCCGGCGCTGGCCGAGAAAGCCGACTCCTACAAGCCGACCAATATCAGCTACGGCTCGATGGACATCGATGACGTCAAGCAGATCACGATCCTGCTCGGTGGCGTCAAGCTGACCCGCGGCACCCTGACCATGACGGCCGAGCGCGCTTACGTCAAGCAGACCCCGGAAGGATTCCAGCAGGTGACCCTGTTTGGCGACGGCAAGAAAGCCACCTTCCGCCAGAAGCGCGACGGCGCCGGCGACCAGTGGGTGGAAGGCGATGCCGACCGGATCGAATACGAAGAGCAGGTTGAACTGGTGAAGATGTTCAACAAGGCCACCATCCGCCGCCTGGAAGGCGGCAAGCAGAACGATGAAGTGCAGGGCGAGTTCATCTCCTACGACAGCCGCAAGGAGTTCTTCAGCGTGCGCAATACCGCCAGCGGCGAAAGCAAGCCGGGCGGTGGCCGCGGCACCATGGTGATCCAGCCGACCCGTACCGAGCCACCTGCCACGCCTCCTGCCACGCCGCCATCGGAGAAAAAGTAAGCATGCAAGCAAATACCTGCGCCAGCACGCTGGTCGTGCGCGGCCTCCAGAAAACCTACGGCAAACGCCAGGTCGTGCACGACGTCTCGCTGCAAGTCGATTGCGGCGAAGTGGTCGGCCTGCTGGGCCCCAATGGCGCCGGCAAGACCACTTCCTTCTACATGATCGTGGGGCTGGTGGCCTCCGACGCTGGCACCATCGATATCGGCGGCACCGACGTGTCGAGCCTGCCGATCCACAAGCGCGCCACGCTGGGCCTGTCCTACCTGCCGCAGGAAGCTTCCGTGTTCCGCAAGCTGACGGTGGAAGAGAATATCCGTGCCGTGCTGGAACTGCAGAAGGTCAACGGCAAGCCGCTGCCCAAGGCCGAAATCGACCAGCGCCTGAACGCGCTGCTGGCTGACTTGCAGATCGAAAAGCTGCGTGAGAACCCGGCCCTGTCGCTCTCCGGTGGCGAACGCCGCCGCGTGGAGATTGCGCGCGCCCTGGCCACCAATCCGCGCTTCGTGCTGCTGGACGAACCGTTTGCCGGCGTGGACCCGATTGCCGTGATCGAAATCCAACGTATTGTGCGTTTCCTGAAGGAGCGCAATATCGGCGTCCTGATCACCGACCATAATGTGCGCGAGACCCTCGGCATTTGCGACCGCGCCTACATCATCAACCAGGGCTCGGTACTGGCCTCGGGCCGCCCGGACGACATCATTGCCAACGAATCCGTTCGCCGCGTCTACCTCGGCGAACACTTCCGCATGTAAGCGAAGGCCATGAAACAAACACTGCAACTGCGAACCTCGCAACACCTGGCGCTGACGCCGCAGCTGCAACAATCCATTCGCCTGCTGCAGCTGTCCACGCTGGAGCTGCACCAGGAGTTGGAACAGCTGCTTGGCGACAATCCCATGCTGGAGCGCCTCGACGATCCACTCGACCACTCGGTACGCCTGCTGGCGGACGGCGCCATCAGCCAGGCCAATGGCAATGGCGCGGAAAGCCCTGCTGCGCCTGTCTCGGAAGGCGGGCAAGGCGAGGGCGGCGACGCCCCGGCGGCCGCTGCCGAAGCCGACGGCTACGAAGGCGGCGACAGCGAGGGCGCCGGCAACGGCAGCGACGACGCCGACTGGAGCGCCAGCTCCGGCAGCAAATCCGCCGACGACGAAGACAGCCGCCCGCAGCTGGAAGCTTCCGGCTGCACGCTGCGCGAGCACCTGCTCGAGCAGATGCGCGTCACTGTGCAAGAGCCGCGCGACCGCGCGCTGATGGAGCTGATCATCGACGCGCTGGACGACAACGGCTATCTGGAAGAGCCGCTGGAAGAAATCCAGGCGCGCCTGCCGCCCGAGCTGGAAATTGAACTGGACGACCTGCGCTGCAGCCTGGTGCTGCTGCAAAGTTTCGACCCGCCAGGCGTCGCTGCGCGCAATGCTTCCGAATGCCTGGCGCTGCAGATCAAGCGCATGCCCGGCGTGCCGCTGGTTACGCGCCGCATGGCGCTGACCATCGTCGAAAAGCACCTGACCTGGTTCGCCCAGCGCGAGTTCACCAAGCTCAAGAAAGCCCTCGACTGCGATGATGAAGACCTGCGGGAAGCGCAGTGCGTGATCCGCCAGTGCAACCCGCATCCGGGCGCCGAATTTGCGTCAGGCGAGTCAGACTACGTCGTGCCGGACGTGATCGTGAAGAAGGGCCGCGGTGGCTGGGTTGTCACTTTGAACAACGACGTGGTGCCGCGCCTGCGCGTGAACGCGCTGTATGCGAACCTGCTCAAGCAAGGCAAGAGCGAGTCGCAGATGAACGGCCAGCTGCAGGAAGCCAAGTGGCTGATCAAGAATATGCGCCAGCGTTTCGACACGATCCTGCGCGTCGCGGAAGCGATAGTAGAAAGACAAAAGAACTTTTTCAGTCATGGCGCAGTGGCCATGAGACCCCTTGTGTTGCGTGAAATTGCTGATACACTGGGACTACACGAGAGCACTATTTCTCGCGTAACAACTCAAAAATATATGCTCACCCCACATGGCATGTTTGAGTTGAAATATTTCTTTGGCAGCCACGTCGCGACCGAAGCTGGGGGTGAAGCTTCATCGACTGCGATACGGGCGCTGATCGTGCAATTGACAGGAGCAGAAGACCCGAAAAATCCTTTATCCGACAGTAAGATTGCGGACATGCTGGGAGAACAAGGCATGGTGATTGCGCGACGGACTGTTGCCAAATATCGAGAAGCGTTGAAGATCCCTCCAGTTAGCCTCCGCAAATCTTTGTAGTGCAGTGCATGGGTTCCTCTGTGCGTTTCGGCGTGCACGAACTCGAGAGCGACATCATCTTTAGGAGTGTGTATGAATCTCACCATCAGTGGACATCATGTCGAAGTGACCCCGGCCATTCGCGAGTACGTGCAGAACAAGCTGGAACGAGTCAAGCGCCATTTCGATCAAGTAATCGATATTGCTGTCATCCTGACTGTAGATAACCTCACCGAGAAAGAGAAACGCCAGAAAGCGGAAATCAACCTGCGCATGTCTGGCAAAACTGTTTACGTCGAAAGCCTGTCGCAAGATCTCTACGCCGCCATCGACACCCTGATTGATAAACTGGATCGCCAGGTCATGAAATACAAAGACCGTGTGCAGAACCACAATCATGCGGCCATCAAGCATTTCCCGGATACGTACGAAGCACCACCCACCGCCATGTAAAGGACTGGCCGTGCAGCACACCAAAGGGCGCAATTGGCGCCCTTTTTTGCGACCAGTGTGCGTTAGAATATTTGCATGAGCGAATACGTCCACACCCACATCTCCAACGGCACCGGCTTCATCACGCTGGACCGCCCCAAAGCCCTCAACTCACTGTCCCTCGACATGGTACGCGCGATGACGCAAGCGCTGCTGGCGTGGCGCGACGACGCGTCCGTGGCGGCGGTCGTGGTGCGCAGCACCAGCGAGCGCGCACTGTGCGCAGGCGGCGATATCCGCTTCTTCTACGATGTCGGCCGCACCAGCACGCAAGGCGGCAGCGCGCTGCTGGAAGACTTCTTCACCGAAGAATACGCGCTGAACCATTTAATCCATTTCTACCCCAAGCCGTATGTAGCGCTGATGGACGGAGTGGTGATGGGCGGCGGCATGGGCATCGCGCAAGGCGGGCCTGACTGCGGCGTGCGCATCGTTACCGGCCGTACCAAGATGGCGATGCCGGAAGTGAATATCGGCCTGTTCCCCGACGTGGGCGGCAGCCACTTCCTCTCGCATGCGCCGGGGCAGCTTGGCATGTGGCTCGGCCTGACCGGCCTGACGGTCGGCGCGGCTGATGCGCTGTATCTCGACCTGGCCGATTACTTCGTGCCGGAAACCGAATTGGCCGGCCTGGCCGAACTGTTCGAGCGCACGCCTGGCCGTTCGCTGCGCGACGCGATCGCCGTCTTCGCAGGACCGCACAATGCTTTCGCCGGCGACAGCGAACTGGAAGCCCAGCGCGCCCTGATCGACAAGCATTTTGCTGCCGGCTCGGTGCCCGCCATCATGGAATCGCTGCGCAGCGACAGCACGCCTTTCGCGCAGAAGTCGCTGAAGGCAATGGAACTGCGCTCGCCGCTGATGATGAGCGTGACACACGAACTGCTGAAGCGCGGTGCCACGCTGGGCGTTTCCGACTGCCTGCGCATGGAGCGCAACCTGGTGCGCCGCAACTTCGAACATGGCGAAATCTTCGAAGGCGTGCGCGCGCTGGTGATCGACAAGGACAATCAGCCGAAGTGGAGTCCCGCGACGCTGGACGAAGTCACGCCTGCCATGGTGGAGCGCTTCTTCGAACCATGCTGGCCGGCCTGGGCGCACCCACTGCGCCACCTCGCATGAGGGAGCTGGACCGGATCGACCGCGGCATCCTGAATATCCTGCAAGAAGATGCCAGCACGCCCCTGCGCGAGATAGCAGAGCGCGTGCATTCGTCGGTCGCGACCTGCCAGCGCCGCATCGAGAAACTGCGCGCCGATGGCGTGCTGGTGAAAGCGGTCGCGCTGGTCGACCGGGTGCTGGCCGGGCGGCCGCTGACCGTGTTCGTATCGGTCGAACTGGAAAAGCAGAACACCGACATCCTCAAGCAATTCGAGCACCGCATGCGTTCCGAACCAGAGGTGATGTCGTGCTATGAAGTGGCCGGCGAGTTCGACTTCCACCTGATTGTCACGGTGGAGTCGATGGAGGAATACAGCGCCTTCACCCGCCGCGTATTCACCTCCCATCACAACGTGATCAACGTGAAGAGCCTGTTCGCGATGAACTGCTCCAAATTCGAGACCAAGCTGACGCTTTAGGCCTGAGGCAAAATCAAACAATGAATGAGCAAGAAAAGAAGCACCTTGAGTTATTGAGGGACAGCTCCAAAACGTTTCCCGATGTAGGTGACAAGTCAGTATTTCGAACTGCGAAAATTTGGCATTGTGGGTATCGTAGCCTGCAACCGATTTCCGATATGAGTAATCTGGAAGAGCTCGTGATTGGGAGTTTGCCTGACGCCTCACTTGAGCTAGTTGGCAAAATGACCCGGCTGCGGTACCTGCGCATAATTCATATGCCAAAGATCTCTACGCTCGCAGCCCTTCAGCGGCTAGAGAACTTGGAGACGCTTTCACTAAGCACATTGCCCAGCTGGGACGCAGCGCGGAAGTGCACGATCGTCGACTCACTTTTGCCGATAACGAATTTACCCAAACTAAAACAGCTAGAGCTATTCGGTGTTTGCCCACCTGGTAAGTCATTGAGCGAATTGCTGCGTTGTCCTCAGCTTCAATCAGCGCGCTTCTCGCAATATCCGAAAGATGAAGTCGATGGTTTTTATCGAAGTTCGGGGTTGCCGGACACATTTGCGCCTGAACCATCATTCTAGCTGTGAGTCCAATATTGAAGCTGGATGAAGCAGATTGCGAATCCTATGGCGCTCATTCTGGAGCCTTCCGTCGAGTAGCAAATGCCGTCAGCATCAAAGCGATGCAGGGCAGCCAGACCCATAGGAGTTCGGATTTAATCACCGTCAGGCCGGCGGGGCCCAGGAAGCGTCCCATCGTTAATGGCGATACGCGGATGAATTGGACCGGGAAGAAATGCCGCTGGTCAGAGAAGGGCCACCATATCGCTGCGCCGAGGCCCCCGGTCGTCAGCATGTCGAGCAAGGGATGCGAAACGCAGGCGATCGACACGAACGCCATTGCCACCCAGCGTTTCGCGTGAAGCCACGGCGCAGCAAGCGCCGCCAGCGTGCCTAAAGCGAGCGCGAAGGCAATTGAGTGCGATGCGCCGCGGTGGCCGAGCTGGTTCGCGTATTCGATACCGAGCTTAAAAGCGATGACGTCCATGTCGGGCACGATCGCCGCAATCATGCCTGCCAAAAGCAGCCTGCGTGAGATGCGGCTTGGGCCAAGTACGACGCCGAGTGCCAGCGGGATCGCTGGGTGAGTGAGGATGGTGGGCATGATGGGAAGGAGCTTTTATTCGTAATGTGCGAGCGCGACGATTCCGAGCCAAAACGGCCCGAGTGGACCCAATTTCGCCATTACTCTTTGGGGCAGTCGACTGGTGGCAAAGGACCGAACACGACTTCGGAATCGGCCGGGCCTGACGTTTGCAGGATGTAGACGACTTTGGCTGCAGTATCGACGTACATCATGTGTGCACGGCCGCCTGGCAGCATGCCGGGCGAATTCAGCGTCATGTGCCGCGTGTCGCGCAAATTCTCGGGCAGCTTCGGCACGGTAGGCCATTTTTCGCGGGTGCCGGAGGGCGACACGAAGCCAGCGTAATGCGCAGCCGTGCAGCGCCAGATTGGTTCCGGCTCAGGAGGTGCAGCGCCCAGCGCTGCTGCAAGCAGTAATGAGATCGCCATAGGCAGATAATAGATCAAAAATAGGGTGTCACATTAAAATTCATCGCTATTGGCGACTGAGCTGCGGCCTGACAGGCGGTGCGCCGCTTTCCATTCGGATCCGGAGCACGCCGTCCTCCTTGACCAGCAGGACAGCATACGAATGCGAAGTTGCCTCTGCCCCAGGTTTGTCGTTGCGTGCGATACCGCCTGTGACCATTACCGCCTGGTCACCCAGCTTTTCGAATGCCAGGCCTTGCCAGCGGAACGTGACGGGCGGTTTCCAATTCGTCGCGTATTCTCTGGACAGCTTGTCGAACGTAAGCTCTTCCTTCCATTCACCTCCAATGAAAATCGTACCGCGGCGGGAATAGCGATTGGCCAGGGCCTTGCGGTCGCCAGCACAAACGTCCTCCGCATACCTGTCCATGAAGAAGTGCGCGAGGTCGAGGATGTCGGTAGCGGCAGGATCAGCGCACGCGATCTTTGGCAGCGGACCGAAGATCACCACTGAATCCACCGTGCCGGCGGATTGCTCGATATAGGCGTTGCCGGATTTGGTATCAACGTACATCACATGCGCGTGCCCGCCGGCAAACGCGCCTGGTGTGTTGAGCAGCATGGCTTTCTTGCTGCGCAAATGGGCCGGCAGGGCCTTTAACACGGGCCATTTGGCGGTCGTGCCGGAAGGGGAAACGAAGGAGGAATAATGTTTTGCGGTGCAGGTCCAGGCCGGATCCGGGTCAGCGGCGATGGCACCCGTTGCGGCTGCTGCCAGCAGTGCGAGTAAGCTCATTTATCCTCCAGCTCCTTCATGCGTTGCGAGATAAGTTCCATCTTGCCTTCAGCGTTGAATGCGTCGCAGTTGTCCGCGACTTTTTGCTCTCGCCCGAGCTCTTTGGCGAAGTAGAGCTTCTCGCAATCGCATCGCAGCCGGGCCTTGAGCTTTTTTCCCTTCTTGAGTTCCGCGACCCAGCAAGAGTCTGCGCAGCCGCAGGACTGGTAGGTCAGCACTTCTCCCTTACGGTTCCAATCCAGCTCGAACTTGGAGTGCTGGCCTGCGGCGATTGCCGGCTGAAGCGCCAGCAGCGGTGCGATAGCGAGTAGGGCCAGGAGTTTCATGGCGAAATGCTAACACGGCGTGGGAAATTTTCCCGCCGCCTTGCGTGAAATCGGGAAATCGTTTCGCGCGGACTGCCTAAGATGAGCGCTCGCTGTTTGAAAGGAGAGCATCATGATTGACCACGTATCCATCGCCACCCGCGACTTGCCACGCGCTGTGGAATTTTACAAAGCCTGCCTGGAGCCGCTTGGCTACAGCGTCCAGCACCAGGACGAAGGACAGGCCATCTTTGGCGCTGACGGCCACTGGGCCTTCGCCATCTATCCGGCGCAAGGCGATGCGCCGCTGGTCGGCCAGCGCGGCCACATCGCGATCAAGTCGCCATCGCAACTGGCAACGCATGCCTTCCACGCCAATGCGATGGCGCAAGGTGCGGCGTCCTTGCGCAAGCCCGGCCTGCGCCCCGATGTCAACGAGCGCTATTTTGGGACGATGATCACCGATCCGGACCAGCATACGATCGAAGTGGTGCACTGGCTGGACTAATTTGGTGCACGGGGCCGGCCGGCGGCTGGCCCGCATTTTGCTGTCTCGCTTGGGTCATCCACTTTATCCAAGCGCTAATGACTACTATCCGCTCAGCCCACCCGGCCGACGCTGCCGCCATCGCGGCGATCTACAACCATTATGTTTCGACCACCACGATCACGTTCGAGGAGGCCGAAGTCGCCATCGACGACATGGCCAACCGCATCACGAAAGTGATTTCTTCCAAGCTGCCCTGGCTGGTGCTGGAGCAGGATGGCAAGATCCTCGGCTACGCCTACGCCAGCAAATGGAAGGAGCGTTCCGCCTATCGCTTCTCCGTCGAGAGCTCGATCTACTTGCACCAGGAAATGCGTGGCAAAGGCTTTGCGCGCAAGCTGTACCAGCATCTTTTCGACCTGCTGCGCCAGAGCGGCGTGCACCTGGTGATCGGCGGCGTAGCGCTGCCCAATGAAGCCAGTGTTGGCCTGCACGAGAAGATGGGCTTCCAGCCGGTCGGCGCCTTCAAGGAGGTCGGACGCAAATTCGGCCGCTGGATCGACGTCGCCTACTGGCAGCTAAGGCTGGAGTAAGCGATCAGGTTTGCTCGCGGTGTCGAAGCACCACAGTCTCGGTAGGAGCGAAGTGGCGCGCCAGGCGTTCGGCCATATAGACTGAGCGGTGCTGGCCGCCAGTGCAGCCGACAGCCACCGTCAGGTAAGAACGGTTGTCGCGCTTGAAGTGCGGCAGCCATTTGGCGACGAAGCCTTTAATGTCCTGAAACATCTCTTCAGCACTCTCCTGCGCATCGAGGAAGGCGATCACCGGTGCATCGCGGCCGTTCAATGGTCGCAGTGCGAGGTCGTAATACGGATTGGGAATCGCGCGCACGTCGAACACGAAATCGGCGTCGAGTGGCACGCCGACCTTGAAGGCGAAGGATTCGAAGAACAGCGTCAGTGGCGCGTTCTCGCTGTGCACCAGGTCCTTGACCCAGGCGCGCAGCTTGTTGGCATTCATTTCCGAAGTGTCGATCACATGGCCAAGCTGCTGGATCGCAGACAAGCGTTCGCGTTCTTCGGCGATGCATTCGATCAGGGTGCGGCGCGCTGCCGGATTCTGGTCCGGGGCCACCTCGTGCGACAGCGGATGGCTGCGTCGTGTTTCGGAGAAGCGCGCCACCAGCGAATGCGTGTTCGCGGTGAGGAAGATTACTTTGACGTCGTGGCCGTCTTCTTTGAGCTTGCGATACTCGCCCGGCAGGCTGGCAAGGCTGGAGGCACTGCGTGCATCGACCGCGACGGCCAAGGCATCCGTGCCCTCGATGGCGAGGCGATTGATCAGGTCTGGCAGCAGCGCAGGCGGCAGGTTGTCGACGCAGTAGTAGCCGATGTCTTCAAGAACATTCAGCGCAACGGACTTGCCGGAGCCGGAGATGCCGGTGAGTAGGACGATTCGCATGTGACCGATAGTACCATTAGTCCGTATCAGTCGCCGGACATGGCTTGGCGCTGCCGCTCCATGAATTCCTGCAGCGTGTCGATGCCGCGCAGTTGCAGGATGGTGTTGCGTACCGCAGCTTCCAGCAGGACCGCGATGTTGCGGCCGGCTGCAACCGGGATCACGACCTTGCGGATCGGAAGCCCAAGCACGTCTTCGGTGGGGAACTGGAACGGCAGGCGTTCCACTTCTTCTTCCAGCGCTGAGCGGCGCACCAGGTGCACGATCAGCTTCAAGCGCATTTTGCGGCGCACGGCAGTCTCGCCGAAAATCGCCTTGATATCGAGCAGGCCCAGGCCGCGCACTTCGAGCAGGTTTTGCAGCAGCGGAGGGCAGCGGCCTTCGATCATGTTGGGCGCGATGCGTGCGAATTCCACCGCATCGTCGGCCACCAGGCCGTGCGAACGTGAAATCAATTCAAGCCCCAGTTCGGATTTGCCGAGGCCGGAGTCGCCGGTGATCAGCACGCCCACGCCCAGCACGTCCATGAACACGCCGTGCATGATGATGCGTTGCGCCAGCTTCTTGGACAGGTAGACGCGCAGGAAGTCGATGACCTGCGCGGCCGGCAGCGGCGTGGAGAACAGCGGGATATTCTTTTCGTCGCAGATCGCCAGGATGTCCGGCGGGGTCTCGAGGCCTTGCGCGATGATCAGCGCCGGCGGGCCGCCTGCAATCAGTTCCCCGATGACGTGCGCGCGCGTGAGCGATTTGAGGCGCTGGTAGTAATTGATTTCCTGGTGGCCGAACACCTGGATACGTCCAGGGTGAATCGTATTCAAGTGGCCAACCTGGTCGGCCGCCGAAGCGACGTCGCCGGAAATCAGGCGCTCGCCGCCGGGAAAGCCGGCGAACCAGCCCAGTTGCAGGGTTTCGCGATTGTCGTCGTACAGTCTCTGGATCGTCAGCGGCGTTTGCAGCATGTTCAACCTGCCGCTTGCAGGCTAGGCTGCCAGTTGACGATACGGCTGTAGACCGATTTCGGGTCCGGGTCTTCCGTCAGCGCCTGGCGGAAGGTGTCGTCGGAGAACATTTCTGCGATCTCGGACAGGATTTCGAGGTGCTGCTGCGTCACGTGGTCTGGAATGAGCAGGAAGAACAGCAGGTTTACAGGCTTGCCGTCCGGCGATTCGAAAGGAATCGGCTCGGCCAGGCGGACGAAGGCGGCCAGCGGCGCCTTCAGGCTCTTGGAACCCTTGATGCGCCCGTGCGGTACCGCCACGCCGTGGCCCAAGCCGGTGGAGCCCAGGCGTTCACGCGCGAACAGGTTGTCCGATACAGTGGAGCGAGCGATGCCGCAGTTGTTCTCGAAGATCAGGCCGGCTTGCTCGAAAGCGCGCTTTTTGCTGGAGACTTCCAGGTCGAGCTGGACGTTCTCTAGCGAAAGGATTTTGCTCAGGTTATTCATGACGCGACATTGATGTGCTTTGCGAGCGCATTATAGGCCTGTTTCTCAGCCGTGTAACTCGAATTTCACGCAATGTTTCCATGCGGAAAAAGCTCTTACTGGCGGGCGTTGCGCAAATTGGACGGCCGCTGTGCACTACTAAAGTTGGTGCGCCAAGGGTTGATATCAAGGCCACCGCGGCGGGTATAGCGCGCATACACCGTCAAATGCTGAGGTTTGCATTGGCGCAGGATGTCCGTGAAGATGCGCTCGACGCATTGCTCGTGGAACTCATTATGCTCGCGGAAGCCGATCAGGTATTTGAGCAGGCTTTCCTGGTCGATTTGCGGGCCGTAGTAGCTGATCTGCACGCTGCCCCAGTCGGGCTGGCCGGTGACCAGGCAGTTAGATTTCAACAGATGCGAGACGAGGGTCTCCTCTACTGGCAGTTCGTCGAAATTGGCTTTCAGCGTTTCCGGCTGCGGGGAGTAGTTGTCGACGTCGATGTCGAGACGGTCCAGCAGCTGGCCTTCCAGTTCGCCCATTTCCAGCTTTTCGAAGTCTTCCTGCATGGTCAGGGTGACGTGCACGCTCGCGCCGGCGGCGGAGGACAGGTCTTGCTGCAGCAGGATTTTCAGCGCGTCGGGGCCGGCCAGCTTGGTCTGGTTGAAGGAATTGAGGTAAAGCTTGAAAGATTTCGATTCGATCAAGTTGGGCGAGTCGGCAGGGATGGTGAAGCGGGCCACTGCTACTTGCGGCTTGCCGCGCATGTTCAGCCAGGACAGCTCGTAGCCGTTCCAGATATCCACGCCGAAGAAGGGCAGGGTGCCTTTCAGGCCCAACTCGTCACGCTTGCCCTGGCGCGGGATCGGGAACAGCAGTTCCGGCGCGTAGTCGGTGCGGTAGGCGGAGGTTTTGCCGAGGGGGGAATGTTCTGGGAGGTTGGACATGGCGGACTTCGTTTTGCTGGGACAGTCTGCCAGTTTACCTGAAACCCGGTGAATCCGGGTCTGACCCGCAGGGTCAGACCCCCAACGGTCTCGACGCCGCGGGGTGGGTTTTAGGCTTTTGATTCTTTGCGAAGATCAACGGCGCACAACCAACACCAACGGCCGTGGCGCAGACGGGGTCTGACCCTGCGGGTCAGACCCCGGTTTACCGGGTTTAAAGGAACAGCTTGTAAACCGGATTCTGCGACTCATCCCAATAGCGATACCCCAGCGTCGCCAGGAACTGCGCAAACTTATCCGCATCCTGCGCCGGCACCTGCAAGCCGATCAGGATCCGCCCGACATCCCCGCCCTGCGAACGGTAATGGCACAAGGAGATATTCCACTCCGGAGCCATCGAATCGAGGAAGCGCATCAGCGCACCCGGACGTTCCGGGAACTCAAAGCGGTACAGCAACTCATCCTTCGCCAGCACGCTCTTGCCGCCCACCAGGTGGCGCAAGTGCGACTTGGCCAATTCATCATGCGTCAGGTCCAGCGTCTTGAAATCGTTCTCTTCAAAGCGCCGCGCGATCGCCGACGACTCGCCACGATCGGCTATCTGCACGCCGACGAACACGTGCGCCTGTTCCTGGTCGCTGATACGGTAATTGAACTCCGTCACATTGCGCGGGCCCACCAGGCTGCAGAAGCGCTTGAACGAGCCGCGCTGCTCCGGCATGGTTACTGCAAACACCGCTTCGCGCGATTCACCCAGTTCCGCGCGTTCCGCCACAAAGCGCAGGCGGTCGAAGTTCATGTTGGCGCCGCTGCAGATGGTCACCAGCGTTTCGCCCTGCACTGGATACTTGCCCATCTCCGCACGTTCGACATAGGCCTTGGCGCCGGCCACTGCCAGCGCACCGGAAGGTTCCAGGATCGAACGCGTGTCAGTGAACACGTCCTTGATCGCCGCGCAGATCGCATCGGTATCAACTACGATCACTTCATCGACAAACTGCTGCGCCAGGCGGAAGGTTTCTTCGCCAACCAGGCGCACCGCGGTGCCGTCGGCGAACAGGCCTACGTCGGACAAGGTCACGCGTTCACCGGCCTTGATGGAGCGGCCCATCGCATCCGAATCCATGGTTTGCACGCCGATCACCTTGATATCCGGGCGCAGCTGCTTCACATAGGCTGCGACGCCGGCAATCAGCCCGCCGCCGCCGATCGGCACGAAGATCGCGTGGATCGGGCCGGAATGCTGGCGCAGGATTTCCATGGCAATCGTGCCCTGGCCGGCGATCACTTCCGGATCGTCGAACGGGTGCACGAAGGTCAGCTTCTGCTCTTTTTCAAGTTGCAGGGCGTGGTTGTAGGCGTCCGTATAGGACTCGCCATGCAGCACCACTTCCACACTCTGGCCGCCGCGGCGACGCACGGATTCCACTTTCAGCAGCGGCGTGGTGGCAGGCATGACGATGAGTGCGCGGCAACCGAGTCTGGCTGCGGACAGGGCAACGCCCTGCGCATGGTTGCCGGCCGAGGCGCAAATGACGCCGCGCTTCAATTGCGCGTCGCTCAGATTCGCCATCTTGTTGTAAGCGCCGCGTACCTTGAAGCTAAAGACGTCCTGCATGTCCTCGCGCTTGAAGTAAATCTGGTTGCCAATTCGTTGCGAGAGAATCGGTGCCAGTTCGAGCGGGGATTCATGGGCCACGTCATAGACGCGGGAGGTCAGGATTTTCTTCAGGTAGTCGATAGTCATGATTTGCAAAAGTTAAGGTGTGGTGCAAAGACTGACAACGGCGGGTAACCGAAGGGGGTGCACGCCTGCCATGCGGGTATGCGGGTGGCAGGATGTCTAACGTGCTTTGAGCTTGGTACGGATGATTATAATTGACCCATGATTGAAAACGCTATTCGCTGGCTGCTGGACCTTATCGCGGCGCCAGAAGTGGGGCTGACCTCGGTCTTTATCATCAGTTTCGTCTCGGCCACGCTGGTGCCTTTGGGCTCGGAGCCTGCTGTCTTTGCCGTCTGTAAAGCCAACCCTGAATTGTTCTGGCCGGCCATTGCGGTCGCCACGGTGGGCAACACGCTGGGCGGGATCGTTGATTACTGGATCGGTTATTACGCCAAGAAGGCCTTCACCAAAGAGCGTTCGAGCCGCTGGTTCGGATGGCTTGCGCACTATGGGGCCAAGACCATGCTGCTGTCCTGGGTACCCGGCATAGGTGACCCGCTGTGTACACTGGGCGGCTGGCTGAAGCTGCCATTCTGGCCGTCCGTCATGTACATGGCGATCGGCAAACTGGCGCGTTACGTGACCATGACTTCCTTGCTGCTGTACGTGCCGGATGGCTTCTGGCGCTCTGTGGCCCACGCTCTTGGCGGCTAAACATTCCGCATAGCAGCACAGATGCAAAATTTCGGCGAAGGAAGGGACTTTTTGCGTGAATTAAAGACGGGAATTTGCGGCTGCACGAATATTTTGTTCTGTAAATTGACGTTAACGGAACCCTGTTGGCCTCTAAGGCTGTTCCTGTCTTGTGCGCCGCAATAAGATAGAATGTCCTGTCCTAGCGTCATCCCCCCCATCCTCGCAATATGAACGCACCAGCTCAAATCCAGGCACTGCTTGCCGAATCGCCCGATGGTCACGCCCACGCCCGCTTGCGGGAAATTCCGTACAACTACACCTCGTTCTCTGATCGCGAAATCGTGATCCGCCTTCTGGGCGAAGAGTCCTGGGTGTTGTTGGACGAACTGCGGGCTTCTCGCCAGACCGGCCGTTCCGCGCGCATGCTGTACGAAGTGCTGGGCGATATCTGGGTCGTGCGCCGCAACCCTTACCTGCAGGACGACCTGCTGGATAACCCGAAGCGCCGCCAGGCCCTGATCGATGCGCTGCACCACCGCCTGTCGGAAGTGGACAAGCGCCGCAACACGGTCGACACTGCAGCCGATGCCGAATCGCAGAAGCGCAGCGGCAACGTGGAAAAGCTGCTGCGCGCCGCCAGCAAGGCTGTCGCCGACTTCGGCGAAGAGTTCCGCCAGATGTATGACTTGCGCAAGCGCACGTTGAAGGTCTTGGGCAAATACACCGAGAAGCACAATATCTGCTTCGACGGCATGAAGCGCATCACCCACGTCACCGATGCGACCGACTGGCGCGTCGAGTACCCGTTCGTGGTGCTGACCCCGGACAGCGAAGATGAAATGGCCGGCCTGGTGAAAGGCTGTATCGAGCTTGGCCTGACCATCATCCCGCGCGGCGGCGGCACTGGCTACACCGGCGGCGCGATTCCGCTGACGCCGCTGTCGGCCGTGATCAACACCGAAAAGCTGCTCAAGCTCGGCGCCGTCGAAATGAAGGTGCTGCCTGGCCTGGACCGCGAATACGCGACCGTCCATTCGGAAGCGGGCGTCATCACGAATAAAGTCAGCGAAGCGGCCGAGAAGGCGGGCTTCGTGTTCGCAGTTGACCCGACGTCGGCCCACGCGTCCTGCATCGGCGGCAATATCGCCATGAACGCGGGCGGCAAGAAGGCCGTGCTGTGGGGCACCGCGCTGGATAACCTGGCTTCGTGGCGCATGGTCGACCCGAACGGCGACTGGCTCGAAGTCACGCGCCTGGACCACAACCTGTCCAAGATCCACGACACGCCGCTGGCGCGCTTCAAGCTGGAATGGACGCATCCGAACTCGCGCGGCGAAGCCAAGGGCGAGCCATTCAAGACCGAGATCCTGGAAATCGAAGGCCGCAAGTTCCGCAAGGAAGGCTTGGGCAAGGACGTTACCGACAAGTTCCTGGCCGGCCTGCCGGGCGTGCAGAAAGAGGGCACCGATGGCCTCATCACGTCCGCGCGCTGGATCCTGCACAAAATGCCGAAGTACACGCGCACCGTCTGCCTGGAGTTCTTCGGACAGGCACGCGATGCGATTCCGTCGATCGTGGAAATCAAGGATTACCTGGACGGCTTGCCGGCACAAGGCGAGCAATTCAAGACCATCCGCCTGGCCGGCCTGGAGCACCTGGACGAGCGCTACCTGCGCGCCGTCGGCTACGCCACCAAGTCCAAGCGCGGCGTGCTGCCGAAGATGGCGCTGTTCGGCGACATTGTCGGCGACGACGAAGATGCCGTAGCGCTGGCCGCATCCGAAGTGGTGCGCCTGGCGAACACCCGCGTCGGCGAAGGCTTCGTGGCCGTCAGCCCGGAAGCGCGCAAGAAGTTCTGGCTGGACCGCGCCCGTACCGCGGCAATCGCAAAGCACACCAACGCCTTCAAGATCAATGAAGACGTGGTGATTCCGCTCAACCGCATGGGCGAATACACCGACGGCATCGAGCGCATCAACATCGAGCTGTCGATCAAGAACAAGCTGCAACTGGCAGAAGAACTGCGCGAATTCCTCGGCGCCGACAAGCTCCCGATCGGCAAGAGCGACGACGCCTCCGACGACAAGGTCGGCTACGACGAAATGCTGGGCGACCGCCAGACGCTGGCGCTGGCGCTGGTGGACCAGGTGCATGCGCGCTGGACCTTCATCCTCGCCAACCTGGACAAACCGCTGGCCGAGGTGCGGGGCGACCTGCTGGCGCTGGGCCTGGAGCACCTGGCCGGGGCGCTGGACGACCGCCTGCAGCACCAGCCGCAAGCGACCCTGTTCGACGTGGCGCAAGACCGTACCGTGCGTATCAGCTGGAAGCAGGAAATCCGCGCGCACCTGCGCCAGATCTTCAACGGCGGCGCCTACAAGCAGATCCTCGACGAAGCGCAGGCGATTCATAAGCGCGTGCTGCACGGCCGTGTGTTCGTGGCGCTGCACATGCACGCGGGCGACGGCAACGTGCACACCAACCTGCCGGTCAACTCGGACCACTACGAAATGCTGCAGGATGCGCACAAGGCTGTAGCGCGCATCATGAAGCTGGCCCGTTCGCTCAACGGCGTGATTTCGGGTGAACACGGCATCGGCATCACCAAGCTGGAGTTCCTGACCGACGACGAGATCGGTGAATTCCGCGAGTACAAGAAGCGCGTCGACCCGGAAGGCCGCTTCAACAAGGGCAAGCTGCTCAACCTGCCGGGCATGGAAGCGACGCTGCTGAACGCTTACACGCCTTCGTTCGGCCTGATGGGCCACGAATCGCTGATCATGCAGCAGAGCGATATCGGCGACATCGCCAACAGCGTCAAGGACTGCCTGCGCTGCGGCAAGTGCAAACCGGTGTGCTCGACCCACGTGCCGCGCGCCAACCTGCTGTATTCGCCGCGCGACAAGATCCTCGCCACCTCGGCGCTGATCGAGGCCTTCCTTTACGAAGAGCAGACCCGCCGCGGCATCTCGATCCGCCACTGGGAAGAGTTTGAGGACGTCAGCGACCACTGCACCGTTTGCCACAAGTGCGCGACGCCGTGCCCGGTCAACATCGACTTCGGCGACGTGTCGATGAATATGCGTAACCTGCTGCGCAAGATGAACAAGCGTTCGTTCAATCCGGGCAAGAAGGCGGCAATGTTCTTCCTGAACGCGTCCGATCCGGCGACGATCCAGGCGACACGGCAGACCATGATCGGCTGGGGCTACAAGGCGCAGCGGCTGGGCCATGAAGTGTTCAAGGCCGTGGCCCGCAAGCAGACCAAGGCACCGCCGCCGACTGTCGGCAAGCCGGCCGTGCGCGAGCAGGTGATCCACTTCGTGAACAAGAAGATGCCGGGCAACCTGCCGAAGAAGACGGCGCGTGCGCTGCTGGACATCGAAGACAACAAGATGATCCCGATCATCCGCGACCCTAAGAAGACCAACGCCAATACGGAAGCGGTGTTCTACTTCCCGGGCTGCGGTTCGGAGCGACTGTTCTCGCAGGTGGGCCTGGCGACGCAGGCCATGCTGTGGGAAGTGGGCGTGCAGACGGTGCTGCCACCGGGTTACCTGTGCTGCGGCTATCCGCAGCGAGGCGCGGGCGAATACGACAAGGCCGAGAAGATGATGACGGATAACCGCGTCCTCTTCCACCGCATGGCGAATACGCTGAACTACCTGGACATCAAGACCGTGGTGGTATCTTGCGGTACCTGCTACGACCAGTTGGCGACCTATGAGTTCGAGAAGATCTTCCCAGGTTGCCGCATCATGGATATCCACGAGTTCCTGCTGGAGAAGGGCGTCAAGCTGGAAGGCGTGGAAGGTACCCGCTACATGTACCACGATCCTTGCCACACCCCGATGAAGCAGCAGGATCCGATCAAGACGGTGAATGCGCTGGTATCCACCATCGACAACGTGAAGATCGAGAAGAACGACCGCTGCTGCGGCGAATCGGGCACCTTCGCTGCTGCCCGCCCGGATATTTCGACCCAGGTCCGCTTCCGCAAGGAGCAGGAGATGGTGTCGGGTGCCGACAAGCTGCGCGCGGATGGCTTCAAGGGCGACGTCAAGATCCTGACCTCCTGCCCATCCTGCATGCAGGGCCTGACCCGCTACAACGATGATTCCGGCACGACCGCCGATTACATCGTGATCGAGATCGCCAAGCACAAGCTGGGCGAGAACTGGCTGGTGGATTACGTTGCCCGCGCCAATGATGGCGGCATCGAAAGGGTGCTGGTATGACGACCAACTGCGACCTGTGCAAACTGCTGGCAGGCTTCGATGCGGCTCCTGCTGGCGCGGCGAGCCCGCTGGTCTGGCGCGACGATCGCCTGGCGGTGATCCTGGTCGATGAGCCGGGCTACCCCGGCTACGTCCGCGTGGTGTGGCACGACCATGTACGCGAAATGACCGACCTGTCGCCGGCGGACCGCGACCACGTCATGCAGACCGTCTGGGCGGTCGAACAAGCGCAGCGCGCAACCATGGCACCGCACAAGGTCAACGTGGCTAGCTTCGGCAACATGACGCCGCACGTGCATTGGCACGTCATCCCGCGCTACACTGACGATGCGCACTTCCCGAACCCGACCTGGGGCGCGAAGCAGCGTGAAGCCGATCCAGCTGCTGTGGCAGCGCGCGCGGCATTGCTGCCGGCCCTGCGAGCGGCGATTATCCTGAACCTGAAATGAAGAACCCAACCGGCCTGACCGTTCACAGCAAATCGCGCTACCTCGAAGTCTCCTTCGATGATGGCACGAGCTTCAACATTCCTTTCGAACTGCTGCGCGTGTATTCGCCGTCGGCAGAGGTGAAAGGTCATGGCCCGGGCCAGGAAGTCCTGCAGGTCGGCAAGCGCGACGTCGCCATGACCAACCTCGAGCCGGTCGGCAATTACGCCGTCAAGCCGACCTTTGACGACGGCCATAACTCCGGCCTGTACACCTGGGATTACCTGTACGACCTGGGCGCCCGCATGGAGCACCACTGGGCCGACTACCTGAGGCGCCTGGAAGCCGCCGGCTTCCCCGGCGACTCCGGCCGCGAGCCGGGCGCCGTGCTGCCTGGCGCTGCCGCCAAAGCCCACGGCTGCGGCCATCACCACTGAGTCAGTCCCGGTCCAGCTCCGGGTGCTGGCGCATGTATTCCTCATACTCGCGCACATGGCGCAGCCAGACGTATTTGTACATTGCGCGATTTTTCGCAGGCAAGGTGCGTAAAAATTCCGGGGTAAATGAGGTCACTTCAGGTAAGTCGTCTGGCGAACCGGGGCAGAGCCTGAGCATGTCTTCGTGCATCTTATCCATTTCTTCCTTTGTGGCGGCGTCCAACTCCGGAAAATCCACGTCATCAGGAAGTCTGTATCGTTTCATAGTTGAGCTCCAAGAGTTGTAGGGGAGTGATGAAATCGATTTGTGCCAATCCAGCCGCGTCAAGCATTACGTGCAGATTTGATAAGCGGTGGTATTCCAGGCGCAGCCATTGCCACGTTACGAATAGATTCGCGCTGAAATTGGACGCACATGCGATCTGAGAACCAATTGTTGTGACATTAGAGCTTAGGCCCCCATCGGCCATGAAAAGTTCCCCTTTGTCGCGAAATTTCTTATTGTCGGGAAGGACCAGCAAAGCTTCGGCTTTGCCAAGACGCGCTGAAGCCAGTTCAGCTGGGCCGGCAATAATCTCCTGGAGTGCAATTTCGGACGTGCAAAGGTTGCGCGTATGCGGCAGGGCGCGGAACCAGCGCCGGGTCAGCGACTGGCAGGTGCGTGCGTAGGCGCTGCGGGCTGGCGGGTCGGCCAGGGCGCAGAGGATGGAAGTGTCGAGGTAAATCTTGCTGGGCATTGGGCCAGCTTACGCTTGGCCCAAATGCCTGCTTTCGGATACGTCAAGAAATGGCGGCATGTTGCCGCCATTGAAAGAATGCTTAGTTGACCATCATTTTGCGGCGCTGGAACTCCTCGTAGCGCTGTTGCTCACGCTCCCAGATGTAGCGGAATGCGGCACGGGCTTCCGGAGTCAGGCGACGGATGGCCTCTACGTTAAAGGTCATCGGATGCGGCTCAGCGGACGCCAGTGCACGCGATTGGGCGCGGGTGGCATCGATGAACTGCTTGGTGGCTTCGTCGATATCCGGGAAAAAAATGTCCGCGGGCAATTTTTGCTGAAGCTCCATCTGAAAATCTCCTAGTAAGACAAGTCGTCTGAGCCATAAAACGCTCGTTGAGCATTCTGGTTGACAAGCTTCGTCAAAATCTGTGCGTCACCCCACAAATGTATAATGCGGCAATTACAAGGCACCCTCAAAATGACCAATACCACCCATTTCGGTTATAAAACCGTCAACGAAGAAGACAAAGTCAAGGAAGTCGCCAAGGTCTTCCACTCCGTCGCCGCCAAGTACGACATCATGAACGACCTGATGTCCGGCGGCCTGCACCGCATCTGGAAGGCTTTCACTATTGCTAACGCCGCCGTGCGTCCCGGCATGAAGGTGCTTGACATCGCGGGCGGTACCGGCGACCTGGCCAAGGCGTTTGCCAAGGCGGCGGGCTCGACCGGCGAAGTCTGGCTGACCGACATCAACGAGTCGATGCTGCGGGTCGGCCGTGATCGTCTCTTGAATAAGGGGCTGGTTACCCCCACCTTGATTTGCGATGCGGAGAAGCTGCCGTTCCCGGATAACTACTTCGACCGTGTCAGCGTGGCGTTTGGCCTGCGCAATATGACGCACAAGGATGTTGCTCTTTCTGAAATGCGTCGCGTGCTGAAGCCGGGCGGCAAATTGCTGGTGCTGGAATTCTCGAAAGTGGATCCGCTCTTGCAAAAACCATATGACTTTTATTCCTTCACGGTGTTGCCGTGGATGGGCCAGAAAGTGGCCAACGATTCGGAGAGCTATCGCTACCTGGCCGAATCCATCCGCATGCATCCGGACCAGGAAACGCTGAAGACCATGATGCAGGCTGCGGGTCTCGAGCGCGTGCAGTACTACAACCTGACGGCGGGTGTGGCCGCTTTACACACTGGCATCAAAATGTGAGACATCCAACGATGAAAATGAAGAAATTCCTGGCCGGCGCAATGATTGCGCTGTCCGCTGTGAGCATGATGAGCGAATTGTCCGCACGCCCGATGGGCGGCAGCAAGTCGTTTGGCCGCCAGTCGTCGAGCGTGAGCAGCATGCCGAAGCAGACCACCACTGCGCCGGCGCCTGCCGCTCCGACTGCAGCACCGACTGCTACCCGTCCGGCTGCCGCACCTGCGCCTGCCGCTCCGGCGCCGGCGCCGAAACCTAGCATGTGGAAGGGCATCCTCGGCGGTGCACTGCTGGGCCTCGGCCTGGGCGCTCTGCTGTCGCACTTCGGCCTGGGCGGCGCGATGGCGTCGGCCATCAGCTCGATCCTGATGATCGCTCTGATCGGCGGCGTGATCTTCTTCATCGTGCGCATGCTGCGCCGTAAGTCGCAGCCAGCGGCCCAGCCGGCATTCAGCGGCGGCTATAACGGCGGCAACGTACACCAGATGCAGCCAGCGGCTTTCGAGCCGGTGATGCCTGCTGCCGGCGCAGCCGCTGCGGCGCCTGCGGCTGCGGAAACCGTGGCGCATACCCCTTGGGGCGTGCCTGCCGACTTCGACACCGCCGGCTTCCTGCGTGCGGCCAAGTCCAACTACATCCGCCTGCAAGCGGCTTGGGACAAGGCAGACGTGGAAGACATCCGTACCTTCACCACGCCTGAAGTGTTTGCCGAGCTGCGCATGCAGATCCAGGAACGCGGCGCGCAAGCCGAGTACACCGATGTGGTGGCCATCGAAGCCGAACTGCTGGGTATCGAAAACGATGGCAACGATTCGCTGGCCAGCGTGAAGTTCTGGGGCAAGATGAAACCCGCCGCCGATGCGCTGCCTGAACCATTCCAGGAAGTCTGGAACCTGAGCAAACCGCACAACGGCAAAACCGGCTGGATGCTGGCAGGTATCCAGCAGCTTGCGTGACCAGGCGCAGTAACTGGTAAGATCGAGACCGCCCTGGTTTTCCGGGGCGGTTTTGTTTTATTTGGACCGACTTGAATATGTTCCCATTCCCGCCAAAGCTTCCCGGCCTGAGCATGCCGGCAGCCGCCACCGTCAACCACCTGCTGGCGCAGGAGTCCTGGGCGCGCACTGAGCTCAAGCTGCACGCTGGCAAGATCGCCGTGATCGACGCCAGCCCTGCGGTGCTGCGCCTGCGCGTGGCGCCGGACGGGATGGTGGAAGCGGCAGGCAGCGACGCAGCGGCAGCGGTGACGATCCGCCTGAAGCTGGGCGACCTGCCCCTGATCGCGCAGAACCGCGAGCGCGCTTTCTCCTACGTGCAGATCGAAGGCGACGCTGAATTCGCCAACGCCATTTCACGCCTGTCGCAGTCGCTGCGCTGGGAAGCCGAGTACGACCTGGAAAAATTGGTGGGCCCGATTGCTGCCGTGCGCCTGGTGCAGGGTGCGAAAGCGGCAGTGCAGGGCGCGCGCAACGGCCAGCGCAAAGTGGCCGAGAATGTCGCGGAGTACTTCCTCGACGAGAACCCACTGTTGATCCGCCCGGTTGTGGCGGAGAGCTTTGCGGCCGACGTAACCCGCTTCCGCGACGACGTGGAACGCGCCAGCAAGCGGCTGGAAAAACTCGAACAAAAACTGGCTAAATGATTCGCAAATTCCTCAGGCTGTTCAAGATTGTCCGCGTCTCCGTCCGGTACGGACTGGATGAAATCGCCATTTCCGGCTTTGATAAGCCGCGCATCAGCAAATTCCTCGACACTGTCTTTTTCTGGCGCGACCTGTCGACGCCGCGCGCGGTGCGCCTGCGCCGTGCCTTGGAGGAATTGGGCCCGATCTTCGTGAAGTTCGGCCAGGTGCTGTCTACCCGCAGCGACTTGTTCCCGCTCGATATCGTGGCCGAGCTGTCCAAGCTGCAGGACCGCGTGCCGCCGTTCGATTCCGACCTCGCGATCAGGATGATCGAGGAGTCGCTGGGCGCCCACCCCGATGAGTTGTTCGCGCGCTTCGAGCGCGTGCCGGTGGCGTCGGCCTCCATTGCGCAGGTACACTTCGCCGCGCTGAAGGATGGCACCCAGGTGGCGGTCAAGGTGCTGCGCCCGGGCATGAAGAAACTGATCGATGAAGACGTGGCGCTGATGCACATCGCGGCCAACTTCATCAACCGCGTCTGGGCCGATTCCAAGCGTCTGAAGATCCAGGAAGTGGTGCAGGAGTTCGATAAATACCTGCACGATGAGTTGGACCTGATGCGCGAGGCAGCCAACGCCAGCCAGTTGCGCCGTAATTTTGCCGAGTCGAAGCTGCTGCTGGTGCCGGAGATGTTCTGGGACTACTGCTCCAGCAACGTGATCGTGATGGAGCGCATGCATGGCATTCCGGTGTCGCAGATCGACCGCCTGATCGAAGCCGGCGTGGACTTGAAAAAGCTGTCGTCCGATGGCGTGGAAATCTTCTTCACGCAGGTGTTCCGCGATGGTTTCTTCCACGCCGATATGCACCCGGGGAACATCCTGGTATCGATCGAGCCGGAGTCGTTCGGGCGCTATATCGCGCTGGACTTCGGCATCGTCGGCACGCTGAACGATTACGACAAGGATTACCTGTCGCAGAATTTCCTGGCTTTCTTCCGCCGCGATTACAAGCGCGTGGCGGAGGCGCATATCGAATCGGGCTGGGCGCCGAAGGAAACCCGCGTCGATGAACTGGAAGCTGCGGTGCGGGCTTGCTGCGAGCCTATCTTCGATCGTCCGCTGAAGGACATCTCGTTCGGCCAGGTGCTGCTGCGCCTGTTCCAGACTTCGCGCCGCTTCAATGTGGAAGTGCAGCCGCAACTGGTCCTGCTGCAAAAGACGCTGCTGAATATCGAAGGCCTGGGCCGCCAGCTGGACCCTGACCTGGACCTGTGGAAGACGGCCAAGCCTTACCTGGAGCGCTGGATGGCGGAGCAGGTGGGCTGGCGCGGGTTGGTCGAGCGCCTGAAGGCTGAGGCCCCGCGCTATTCGCATATCTTCCCCCAACTGCCACGCCTGGCGCACCAGGCGCTGACCGTGGCTGCGGAGCGCGATGTGGAAACCAGGCAGTTGCTGGCCCACCTGGTGGAAGAGCAGCGACATACCAATCGCCTGCTGTCGTTCTTTGCGTTCTTTGTCGGATCGTTCGTGCTGGGCGCCGTGGCGTACGTGGCTTATGCCCGACTTTACTAACCGCGATCCGCGGACTGCGGAGTTCTGGGACCAGCGCTTTGAGGCTGAATTCACTCCCTGGGATCGGGGTGGGGTGCCGGTGCAGCTGGCGCGCTGGCTTAAAACCGGTAAGCCGGGGTCGGACCCGCAGGGTCAGACCCCCTGGTGCGTGGCAGCCGCTGGACAGGTGTCTGATCCTGCGGGTCAGACATCGGGTGGCCGGTTTTCGGTGCTGATCCCCGGCTGCGGCAGCGGCTACGAACTGCAAGCCTTCTGCGAAGCCGGCTGGAACGCTACCGCCATCGACTTCTCCCCGTCCGCCGTTGTTGCGGCGCAACAAGTCGTCGGCCCCTGGCGCGAGCACGTCGTCGAGGCCGATTTCTTTGCATACCAACCGCCGCAGCCGCTGGACCTGGTCTACGAGCGCGCCTTCCTGTGCGCCATGCCCCGTGACATGTGGCCGCGCGTGGTGCAGCGCTGGGCGCAGCTGCTGCCGGCAGGAGCACTCCTGCTCGGCTACTTCTTCTTCGACAATAATCCCAAAGGGCCGCCCTTTGGTGCTGACAGGGGGCAGCTGGCGCAGTTAATGAGCGCTCACTTCGATCTCGAGCAGGACGATCCGGTCGAGGACTCCATCCCGGTATTCCAGGGCAAGGAGCGCTGGATGGCCTGGCGCCGGAAAAAAGCTTTATAATTCAGGGTTTTGATGTTTTTTGCGGAGTAAGAGATGCCTATCTACGCTTACCGCTGCGAGGAATGTGGCTTTGCCAAGGATGTGCTGCAAAAGATCTCCGATCCGCAGCTCACGGATTGCCCTTCCTGCGGCAAGTCCACCTTTAAGAAGCAATTGACCGCAGCCGGCTTCCAACTGAAAGGCACCGGCTGGTACGTAACCGATTTCCGTGGCGGCACCGCCCCGGCGACCGGCGTTGCCAGCACGGCCAAGACCGAAGCCCCGGCAGCAGCCGCCCCGGCGCCTGCGCCGGCGAAGTCCACCAGCGAGGCTTGATTACCCCCGCACAAGGAACGCGATGCGCAAATATTTCATAACCGGCCTGCTGGTCCTGGTACCGCTGGCGATTACGGCATGGGTGCTGAACCTGGTGATCTCCACCATGGACCAGTCCCTGCTGCTGATCCCGGAGAAATGGCTGCCGGAGGACCGTCGAATTTCGGGCCTGGGCACCATCCTGACCGTGCTGATCGTGTTCCTGACCGGCCTGCTGACCAATAACCTGGTCGGCAACTTCCTGGTTCGCCAATGGGAAAAGCTGCTGCATCGCATTCCTGTGGTTAGCTCGCTGTACGGCAGCGTGAAGCAGGTTTCGGATACGCTGTTTTCCGAATCCGGCAATGCCTTCCGCAAGGCCGTGTTGGTGCCTTACCCGCACGCTGGCTCGCGCACCATCGGTTTCCTGACCGGCGCCCCGGCTACCGAAGTGCAGAAGCACCTGGACGAAGAGTACATCAGCGTCTACGTGCCAACCACGCCGAATCCGACTTCCGGCTTCTTCCTGATGTTCCCGAAAAAAGATGTAATCGAGCTCGATATGAGCGTCGATGCCGCACTGAAGTACATCGTTTCGATGGGCGTTGTCGTCCCTGAATAAAACTTAACCTGAAACTGAGAATCAATATGTCCATGCGTACTGAATACTGCGGCCTCGTAACCGAAGCCCTCGTAGGCCAAACCGTCAGCCTGTGCGGCTGGGTGCACCGTCGCCGCGACCACGGCAGCCTGATCTTCATCGACCTGCGCGACCGCGAAGGCCTGGTGCAGGTGGTCTGCGATCCGGATTTTGCCGAGATGTTCAAAGTAGCGGAATCCGTGCGTAACGAGTACTGCCTTCACATCACCGGCACGGTCAAGCCGCGCACGCCGGAAACCGTGAACGCCAAGCTGAAATCCGGCAAGATCGAAGTGATCGCCACCAAGGTGGAAGTGCTGAACGCCTCCGTGCCGGTGCCATTCCAGCTGGACGACGACAACCTGTCCGAAACCACCCGCCTGACCCACCGCGTGCTGGACCTGCGCCGTCCGCAGATGCAGAACAACCTGCGCCTGCGCTACAAGGTCTCGATGGAAGTGCGCAAATACCTGGACTCGCTGGGCTTCATCGATATCGAAACCCCGGTGCTGACCAAGTCGACCCCGGAAGGCGCGCGCGACTACCTGGTGCCATCGCGCGTGAACGCGCACGAATTCTTCGCGCTGCCGCAATCGCCACAGCTGTTCAAGCAACTGCTGATGGTTGCGAACTTCGACCGCTACTACCAGATCACCAAGTGCTTCCGCGACGAAGACCTGCGCGCCGACCGCCAGCCTGAATTCACCCAGATCGACTGCGAAACCTCGTTCCTGACCGAACAAGAGATCCGCGACCTGTTCGAAACCATGATCCGCAACGTGTTCAAGAACACCATGGACGTGGACCTGCCAAACCCATTCCCTGTCATGGACTTCGCCGAAGCCATGGGCAAGTACGGTTCGGACAAGCCGGATATGCGCGTCAAGCTGGAATTCACCGAACTGACCGACGTGATGAAGAACGTCGAGTTCAAGGTGTTCTCCGGCGCCGCCAACATGAGCAATGGCCGCGTGGTCGGTATGCGCGTGCCTAAGGGCGCCGACATGCCGCGTTCGGAAATCGACGCGTACACCCAGTTCGTCGCCATCTACGGCGCCAAGGGCCTGGCTTACATCAAGGTCAACGACAAGTCGAAAGGCCGTGATGGCCTGCAGTCGCCGATCGTGAAGAACATCAGCGACGACGTGCTGAACGTGATTCTCGAGCGCACCGGCGCACAAGACGGCGACCTGATCTTCTTCGGCGCCGACAAGGCCAAGGTGGTGAACGACGCGATCGGCGCGCTGCGCGTGAAGATCGGCCACTCCGAGTTCGGCAAGGCCAACGGCCTGTTCAACGACGTGTGGGCGCCGCTGTGGGTGATCGACTTCCCGATGTTCGAATACGACGAAGAAGAAGACCGCTGGACCGCAACCCACCACCCGTTCACTTCGCCAAAAGACGGCCACGAAGACATGCTGGAAACCAATCCAGGCGCATGTATCGCCAAGGCCTACGACATGGTGCTGAACGGCTGGGAACTGGGCGGCGGCTCGATCCGTATCCACCGCGAAGAAGTACAGTCGAAGGTGTTCCGCGCGCTGAAGATCGGTGCTGAAGAAGCACGCGAGAAGTTCGGCTTCCTGCTGGACGCGCTGCAGTACGGCGCGCCTCCGCACGGCGGCCTGGCCTTCGGCCTGGATCGTATCGTGACCCTGATGACCAAGTCCGATTCGATCCGCGACGTGATCGCCTTCCCGAAAACCCAGCGCGCGCAGTGCCTGCTGACCCACGCTCCATCGCCGGTCGATGAGAAGCAGCTGCGTGAGCTGCATATTCGCCTGCGTTCGGCTGAGCCGAAAGTGGCCGGCTAAAAAACCGGTACCCCGGTGTCTGACCCGCAGGGTCAGACACACTGCCCGCGACCGATGCGCATAGCTGTCGGTGTCTGACCCTGCGGGTCAGACACCGGGTTACTGGTTTCAAAGCAAATGAAGCCCTACAAAATCCCAGAATCCGTCCTGGTGGTCATCCATACCGCCGACATGGAAGTGCTCCTGATCGAGCGCGCCGGCAACCCCGGCTACTGGCAATCCGTCACCGGCTCGAAAGACGCCCTCGACGAACCTCTTCTCACCACCGCCACCCGCGAACTGTTCGAAGAAACCGGCATCGTTGCCGACGGCAAGGACATCGTGCTGCGCGACTGGGGCCTGCAGAACATCTACGAAATTTATCCCATCTGGCGCCACCGCTACGAGCCGGGCGTCACGCACAACCTCGAACACATCTTCAGCGTGCAGGTGCCGCGCAACGTGCCCATCATGCTGAGCCCACGCGAACACACCGCCCACGTCTGGCTGCCTTACCTCGAAGCCGCCGACCGCTGCTTCTCCCCATCCAACGCCGAAGCAATCCTCCAGTTACCGCAGCACATGTAACTTGCAATTTGCTCGTCATGCGAGCGCCGCGCGTTTGGCTATAATCGGACATCGACTGTCACGCTGGGGGCGCATGCCATGCCGGAGACTCAGGATATTCTTCTGGAGCAGTTGCAGGTTGGCTTGTATGTCCACCTCGACCTGAAATGGTTCGAGCATCCTTTTGCGTTCAGCCATTTCAAGATCAAGTCGCAGGAGCAAATCCACCAGTTGCGCAGCCTGGGCCTGAGCAAGATCCGCATCGACCCCGCATTGAGCGACGTGCAGCCGGCAGCGTTGACGGCTGAAGCCACGGCCAGTCCGGCCCCGGCAGCCGCGCACAAGGCGCCTGCACCCGAGTCCCCCGAACTGGCCGCCAAGCGCGCCATGATGGAGCGCATGCGCCAGCAGCGCGAGAATGCGGCGCGCATCGAACATGCTTTCGTCGATACGGCGCGCGCCATGAAGGAAATGGAAAAGAACGTGTTCGCGCGCCCGGCCGAGAGCTTGCAGAAAGCCAGCGAGATGATCGGCAAGATCGCCGACTCCATCCTGAGCGCGCCGGACCTGGCCATCCACGTCATGGGCGACCGCACCGGTGGCGAGGAAATCTACCTGCACTCGCTTAATGTCACCATGCTGTCGATGATGATTGCGCGCGACATCAAGCTGCCGCGCGAAGTGGCGAGTGCGATGGGTGTCGGCTCCATGTTCCACGACCTTGGCGTGCGCAATATCCCCGACAAGGTGCTGACCAAGACCGAGCCGTGGACCCACTCCGAGCAAAACCTGTACGAAACCCACTGCGCGGTAGGGACGGAAATGGGGCAGCAGCTCAAGTTCCCCGCCGCCGCCGTGGCCATCGTGCGCGACCACCACGAAATGTATGACGGCAGCGGCTACCCGCGCCATCTGAAGGGGGAGGAGATCGGCGTGTTGGCGCGCATCGTGGGGATCGCCAACTATTACGACCGCCTGTGCAACCCGGTCAACGGCACGCCCGGCCTGACCCCGCACGAAGCGCTGTCGCTGATGTTCGCCAAGAACCGCGGCAAGTTCGACCCCAAGCTGTTGCAGGTTTTCATCCGCTGCCTCGGTGTGTACCCGCCTGGCACCATCGTGCAGCTGTCGAACGGCGCCACCGGGATGGTCGCCACCATCAATACCGAAAAACCGAACAAGCCGGAACTCGTCGTGTATGAGGCGGGCGTGCCGCGAGAGGATGCCATCATGGTGGACATGGCGCTGGAGAGCGACCTGAATATCGTTCGCGCCGTCAAGCCTTCGCAGGTACCGAAAGAAATCTACGCCTACCTCAGCCCACGCAAGCGGGTCAGCTACTACTTCGACGCCACCAAGCCGGGCCAGGGAGCAACCGGGTGATATCCGAACTTCGCCAGCTGATGCTCGACCACAGCCCGCACATGATGTTGCTGGTCGACCCCACCAACTTGCAAATCATCGTCGCCAACAAGGTGGCTGAGCAAGTGCTTGGCTATTCGGGAGCGCAGCTGGTCGAAATGCAGATCACCGATATCGAGAGTTCGCTGCAAGACGTGTTTTATTGGGAAGACGTGCGCGGTGGCCATTTCCAGGACATCGATGCACAGGAAGGCGAATACCAGCGCGCCGACGGCACGCAAATAATGGTCATGAAATCGCTGCGCGTACTGCGCCATGACGAGCGCTGGCTGATCCTGATCCTGGCCCGCGATGCGCGCCAGGAACGCAAGGTGGAGGATGTGCTCGAAACAACCCTGTCGCAGCTGCGCACCACGCTGGAAGCAACCGGCAATGGCATCCTGGTGATCGACTGGCACAACAAGATCGCCAGCATGAACCGCCAGTTCAGCGAGATGTGGCATATCCCGGATGCCTTCCTCAAGAACGGCAACGATTCCGCCATCCTGGAATTCCTGACCGCGAACGTCGTTGAGCAGGAGTTGTGCCGCGAACGGCTGCAGCAAGTGAGCGATCCGCACGAAACACTGGACCAGTTCCACCTGCACGATGGCCGCGTGTTCGAATGCAGTTCGCGCCCGCAATTCCTCGGCGAGCGCATTATCGGCCGGGTGTACGGCTTCCTCGACAACACGGAGCGCGTGCATGCCGAGCAGGCGTTGCGCGAATCGCGCGACCAGCTGGAGAGCCGGGTGCATGAACGCACGCTGGCGCTGCAGATGGCGAACATCACGCTGGAAAGCGAGAAGACGCGCCAGGCCGACTTGATCCGCAAGCTGGGCGAGGCGCAGAACCAGCTCCTGCAATCGGAGAAGATGGCATCCATTGGTGTGCTGGCGGCCGGCGTGGCGCACGAGATCAACAACCCGGTCGGCTTCGTCAACTCCAACCTGAGCAGCCTGCAGCGCTATATGCAATCCCTGATGCGCCTGCTCGATGCCTATGAGGCGCGCGAAGAGCACCTGCCCGAGGGCGAACGCGGCGAACTGAATGCCCTGCGCAAGGAGATCGACGCCGACTACCTGCGCGAAGACCTGGGCAGCCTGCTGTCCGAATCGATGGATGGCCTGGACCGCATCAAGCGCATCGTGCAGGACATGAAGGACTTCTCCCATGCTGGCGGCGGCGACGTGCTGGTGGCTAACCTCGAAACGGGCCTGGACAGCACCCTGAATGTGGTGTGGAACGAACTGAAATACAAGGCGGAGGTGGTGAAGGAATATGGTGGCGTGCCGGAAATCGAATGCATCCCCTCGCAACTGAACCAGGTCTTCATGAACCTCTTGGTCAACGCCGCCCACGCCATCGAGAACCGCGGCCGCATCACGGTGCGCACCAGTTACGAAAACGAGATGGTGACCGTGTCGGTGAGCGATACCGGCAGCGGCATCGCGGCGGAAAACCTGGGCCGCATTTTCGAGCCCTTCTTCACCACGAAGCCGGTAGGGAAGGGGACGGGGCTGGGCTTGTCGCTGTCGTACAGCATCGTGCAAAAACACGGCGGCCGCATCGAAGTCGATAGCGAAATCGGGCGCGGGACCACCTTCCGTGTGATCCTGCCGCGACAGATGGCGCCTGCCGCCGAGGAAAATGATGTTGTAAATTGACTAACTGGTTCGCGGTTGGCTAAGATGCCGCGCATGAAGAGACTGCTCCACCTTGGCCCGCGCGCCAACACCGTCCGCCCGCAGCATTCCGGCAAGTGCCACAATTGCCATGCCCCGGTGCTCGAGAAATTCTGCGGCCAGTGCGGCCAGCCTGGCCACGTGCACGTCGCCAGCGCGCACGAATTCATCCACCACTTCATTGGGCATTATGTCGCTGCCGAGGGCAAGCTGTGGACCACGCTGCGCTTGCTGCTGTTCCGGCCGGGGCAGCTGACGCTTGCATTCATCCAGGGGCGCCGCGGCCGCTATATCGATCCCCTGCGGCTGCTGTTGACGATATCGCTGGTCGCCTTCCTTTGCCTGAAGGTGATTCCTGCAATCGAGCCGGCGGCCGGCACGAAGAAGGCCCCTGCGTCGGCGGAGGCGCAAAAGGACCGCTCCCATGTGGCCATGGACCCTTTGCAGCAGCTGATAGTCAAGTCTTTCAGGTCGGAAAGCGCGTCCTTTGCCGCCAACTTCGAGAATTACCAGAGGCTGCCAAACCAGCAGCGGAGCGAGGCGTTCTTCAAGCTTTGGCTCACGAAGGGACCCAGCCTGGCGCTGCTGCTGATCCCATTTATCGCCCTTTGGCTGAAGCTGGCCCACCTAGGCAATGGATGGCGCTATGGCGAGCACCTTGTGTTCGCGATGCACCTGCTGGCATTCTCGCTGGTCGCGCTGACGCTGGGGATCGCGCTTGAGCCACTCAGCGCTGCAGCATGGTATGGCACGCTGGCGGCCATTCCGCTGTACTTTCTTGCGGCGATGCGCAAGGTCTATGGCGGAAGCCTGGCATTGCTGCTGCGCTGGGGCGTGGTCGCCTACCTGACGGCGTATAGCCTGAAAGTCTTGATGTGGATCGTCTTTTACGGCGGAATGGCATGGTCGCCGGTCACTTGAGGCAAGGGACGGCGAAGTCGACGTGGTAATGCTCGTCATGCCGCACCCAAGGCTTGCCCTTCATGAAGTTCAGTTTCTTCAGTTCCGCTCCGCGCGGCGTTGCGAACAGGCGCGGCAGGTAGGCGGTATCGAAAATTACCTGCGCGATGCCATGGCCGCGTGCGCGGGCGGCCTGGTCCAGTTGGTAGAGGTGTTCGGCCATAGCGGCAAAGTCGATGCTGTAGTCGGCGTAGCGCGCATCCTTGTCGAACTCAATGTCATAGCCGAAGCGCTGGCTGACCGGCGTCGGCAGGCGCGCCGGACGGCCGTCCTTGTCGCGCACCGGCACGAAGAAGTCGACCGACAGGCCATTCTGGTGCGTGCGGTGAGGGCGGAAACGGCCGTCATATTCGTTGCCCGATTCGCCATACACGTATTGCGCCCCCGGCGCTGCGCGCTCCAGCTTTGCGTAGGCGTCCAGAATGATGGCCGATACTTCGCTGTGCACATGGTTGCGGCCCATGGAGATTGCCAGTGTGCTGTAGGCGGCGTAATTGGCCCCCTCAGCCGGAAGCTGCACGCTGTGTTCGATGCTGCCGCGGTTGACAGTTCCATGGCAGGTGCTGCCGGTGGTGCTGGCGCTGGCGCTGGTCGCGCAAAGCGCCAGCAGTGCCGCGGCGACGTGGCGCGCGGTCATCGGGCCGTTCCGGAAAGCACGCGGCGGAGCATATAGCAAGCGGGGAGTGCTGGAAGCAGCAGGAAGAACACCAGGCCCAGGCCGCTATCTGCAGCGTTGGCGCCGGCATTTGCCGCCATGAGCATGACCGAAGTATTGATCGCCGCGTGCATGGCAATGCCGGGGATCAGGGAGCGTGTCCGCTCATACAGCCAACCGGCGGCGACCCCGAACAAGGTGGCGCCGACAAGCTGGTAGATATTCATGTGGTAGAAGCCGAAGACGACTGCCGAGCCCAGGATGGCATAGCTGCGCTCGTATTGCTGCAGGAAGCTGCGCAGGATGATTCCCCGGAACAGCATTTCTTCCACGACTGGCGCAATGACGCATACCAGCAAGACTTGTGGCAGCCCGCCCGAGAGCAAGTTCGCGAACCCGTTCTCCATGCTTGAGTCCATTGGAAATTCAGTGACCAACAGGTAGTTCACGCAGCCCATGAGCAGGAACACGCACGGCGTGGCCAGCAAAACCAGGGGGACGATGAGGACCATGGTCGCCGCCGTAGCCGAGCGATTGGAATTGAACAGGTCGCGATAGTCCAGGTTCTTCCAATGCAGCAGCACGGTAAACACGATGCCGTTTGCCAGAAGCCGGGACAACGCGCCCAGGCTGTAAGGATCGTCCAGGCCCAGCCACTTGCGCGCATCGTACAGTGCGCAGGTCACCAGGTAGTCGACGGCCCAGAGGCATAAGACAAGGAAAAAGGCTTCCGACGCGGAGGGAAAGGTAGTGTGTCGTTCGGTCATGGGGTATGACTATAAAGCAATTCCCGACACTTTTGACGGGGAGCAAGCCGGGCAGTTGGGGTTAGAATGGTTCCATGAAGATCCGCGTTGCCACATACAATATCCACAAGGGCATGTCGTACCGCAGCCATCCACGGGTACACGCCTTGCGCCATGCGATTGAGGCCTTCCACGCCGACCTGGTCTTCCTGCAAGAAGTGCAGGGCCAGCACGACCGAATCGAGGCGCGTTATGGCGAGGAAAGCGCCGGCCACCGGCACTGGCCGAAAAAGGCCCAGCATGAGTTTTTCGCGGGGGAATCGCACCAGTCGGTGTATGGCCTGAATGCGCAATACGACCACGGCCACCACGGCAATGCCCTGCTGAGCAAATACCCGATTGCGCGCTGGACCAATACCGATATCTCCGACCACGCCTACGAATCGCGCGGCATCCTGCATTCGGTGGTGGAAACGGAAGGCCAGCTGGTGCACTGCTACGTGATCCACCTCGGCCTGTTCGAGCGCAGCCGGGTGCGCCAGGCCGATATGCTGATCGAAGCAGTGCGCAGCTCGGCCCCCGATGGCGAGCCGGTCATCATTGCCGGCGACTTCAACGACTGGCGCAATACGCTGACGGACAAGCTGCAAAGCGCGCTCGGCGTGCGCGAAGTCTTCGATGAGATCAAGCACGGCAACCCGGTCGGTGACCTGGTGCGTACCCTGGCGCGGCGCAAGGCCGCCCAGCGTCCGGCCCGCACCTTCCCGGCGGCCTTGCCCTTTTTCAGGTTGGACCGCATCTATGTGCGGGGCTTCAAGGTAGAATCCGCGGAAGTCCTGCATGGCCCGCTATGGGCCAAGCTGTCGGATCACGCGCCCATCGTGGCGAACCTGGAACTGGTTTCCTGACACATGCGTCACGTTGATTTTTTAGCCGATAACGAAGTCAAGCTCCTTCACTGCGGAACCGAATATTTTCCGGCCCTGGTCGAGGCCATCGAGGCCGCGCAGTTTGAGATCTATTTCGAAACCTACATCTTTGCCGAGGACGAAACCGGCAAACGCGTCATGGCCGCTCTGAAAGCCGCTGCGCAGCGCGGCGTGACCGTGCGCATGATTACCGACTGGTTTGGCACCGGCCACAAGCCCGCCTACCGCCTGCATGCCGAAGTCACGGCGGCAGGCGTCGAGCACCGCATCTTCAACCCCTGGTTCCGGCGCGGCGTGACGCGCACCCATCGCAAGATTTGCGTGGTGGATGCCCAGGTGGCCTTTGTCGGCGGCATCAATATCAACGACGATATGTTCACCGACTACGACCACAGCAAGGCGCTGGCCGCGCCGCGCTGGGATTTTGCTGTGGAAGTGCGCGGGCCGCTGGTCGAATCCATCCACAGCGAGGCCGAGACGCAGTGGACGCGCCTGGGCCATATGAACATCGTCAAGCGCCTGACCCTGTTCAACGAGGTACGTAAGCTGAACAAGATTGCGCGCCAGAGCACGATGCAGGCCGGCTTCGTGGTGCGCGACAACCTGCGCAACCGCCGCACCATCCAGCGCGCGTATTTGCAGGCGCTGGGGCGGGCCAGGAAGAGCGTGCTGCTGGCCAATCCTTACTTCGCGCCGGGCCGCAAGTTCCGCCGCGCCCTGGCCGCGACGGCGCAGCGCGGCGTGGAAGTGGTGCTGCTGATCGGCGTCGGCGAATTCTGGCTGCAGGATGCGGTGGCGCATTCCTTCTACCCCAAGCTGCTGGAGGCGGGCGTCAAGGTGGTGGAATACCGCAAGACGCAACTGCACGCCAAAGTGGCGGTCATCGACGATGACTGGGCGACTGTTGGCTCTTCCAATGTGGACGGGTTGAGCCTGTTCCTCAACCAGGAAGCCAATGTGGTGATCAAGGACGCCGAGTTTGCGCGTGCACTGCGCGTCAAGATCGAGGAGGCCATTGCCGATGGCGTGGTGATCCACCAGCAGGATTTCGAACATGTCGGGCGCTTCCGTCGGATCGGTTATGAAGTGGCGTACTTCTTCTACCGCACGCTGATGCGCATTTTTGCAGTAGGAAAGTACACATGAGTGATGTAAGGATCGACAAATGGCTGTGGGCAGCGCGCTTCTTCAAAACGCGCCAGCTGGCCATCGACGCCATCGACAAAGGCAAGGTGAAACTGTCGAGCGGCGAGCGCATCAAGCCTTCGCGCAATGCCAAGCTGGGCGAGCGGCTGCATATCGATAACGGTGCCGACGAATGGGATGTGCTGGTGGTCGGCATTTCCGGCAAGCGGGAAGGCGCCCCGATCGCCCGCCTTCTGTATGAAGAGAGCGAAGAATCGCTGGCCCGCCGTGCCGCCCTGATCGAGCGCAAGAGACTGTTCCCGGAACCTTTCGCCGACAACAAGGGCCGGCCGACCAAGCGCGACCGCCGGCAATGGGAACGCGCCACGGGCGACGAATGAGCCAGCCTGGCTGCCGCACATTCAGGCTGCTGGACCCGGACGGCTATCAGTCGCGCCTGGCGGCTGTCGGGGACGCGGCATTTGCCTTGCCCCGGCCGCGCAATATCCGGCAGCCGGCGGCAAACTTCTACCACCTGGGCGATGCCTTCCTGGTCGATGCCTGGATGAAGGCCTTCCTTGAGCAGCGCAGCGGAGCTGAATTCCAGTGCACGCGGGCGCAACTGCTGCGTTTCGATGGCGTTCCGTTCAGGGAGGAGTATTGGATCGTGAAAGTGCTGTCGCGGGTGGCATCCGTGGGGCCGCAAATGGTGATCGATGAGCGCGCCGTTCCCGCAGGCCTGAATATATTTGCATCAGAGCAATTACCGGGCACTTTGCTTATTGAACAGCAGTTTGTGCAGGATTTGGCGCATGCCTGCCGGGGAAATGGGTTTTGGGCACTGAAGCTGGACGAAGATTTGCAACAGCAGCGTGCCCGGCTGTTCCTGGATGAGCGCTGAGCCGGCCCGGACAGACTTGTAGATGTTGCAACGCAACAATAGAGGTGCGCTTCTAGTCGTGCTGTTTGACTTTCGCCACCTGCTGGATAATAGTACGAACGTTCGCAAAACTTTTCACCAGCGGCCGATCTGTTAGAGCGAGAATAAGGTTTTTCCTTCTATCTGGATGGGTTCAAAAGTGAGTGGAATTCTTGTCAATACACCAACGAAATTCATGCGCAAAGGCGAAATGACCCGTGCGGCCATCCTGGATGTGGCCCTCGACCTGGCAAGCCGTGACGGCCTCGAAGGCCTCACCATTGGTTTGCTCGCCGACAAGATGAACATGAGTAAGTCCGGTGTGTTCGCGCACTTTGGTTCGCGGGAAGATTTGCAGATTGAAGTCCTGAAGCTGTATCACCATCGCTTCGAGCAGGAAGTGTTTTACCCGGCGATGAAGGAGGCCCGCGGCCTGCCTCGCCTGCGCGCCATGTTTGCCAACTGGATCAAACGTGTGAGCGTGGAAATCGCCTCGGGCTGCATCTATATCAGCGGCGCCGTCGAATATGACGACCGCCCTGGCCCGATCCGCGAAGAGCTGCTGGCCATGGTCGGCGCGTGGCAGGCAGCCTTGCTGCGCTGCGTGCGCCAGGCCATCGACAACGGCGACCTGCGGGCCGATACCGATGCTTCCCAGCTTGTGTACGAGATGTACGGCCTGATATTGGCCCTGCACCACGAGGCGCGTTTCATGCGCACTCCTGGCAGCGTGGACCGGGCAGGCACGGGCTTCAACCGACTGATCGAAAACTATCAACCATCCTAAGGCTGCACGCCGCAGCCGAGCAAACATAAACTTTTAGCTATCTGGAGAAAAAAATGGGTCAATACGTCGCGCCAATCCGTGATATGCAGTTCGTCCTGCACGAGCTGCTGAAGGTGGAAGAGAAGCTGAAAGAGCTGCCTCCTCACGCCGAAACCGACGCGGACATCATCAACCAGGTGCTGGAAGAAGGCGCCAAGTTCACCTCCGAAGTGCTGTTCCCGCTGAACCACTCGGGCGATCGCGAAGGCTGCCACCACGATGCGGCCGCCAAGACCGTGACCACTCCAAAAGGCTTCAAGGAAGCCTACGCACAGTACGTTGAAGGCGGCTGGGCTGCGCTGGCTTGCGATCCAGAGTACGGCGGCCAGGGCCTGCCTATCGTTCTGAACAACTCGTTCTACGAGATGCTGAACTCCGCCAACCAGGCATGGACCATGTACCCGGGCCTGTCGCACGGTGCATACGAGTGCCTGCTGGCGCACGGCACCCCGGAGCAGAAGTCGACCTACCTGCCTAAACTGGTTTCCGGCGAGTGGACCGGCACCATGTGCCTGACCGAACCACATTGCGGCACCGACCTGGGCATGCTGCGCTCGAAAGCCATCCCTAACGCCGACGGTTCCTGGAACATCACCGGCGCCAAGATCTTCATCTCGGCCGGCGAACACGATATGTCCGAAAACATCCTGCACCTGGTGCTGGCACGCGTGCCGGACGCACCTGAAGGCTCGAAGGGCATCTCCCTGTTCCTGGTGCCTAAGTTCATCCCTAACGCCGACGGTTCGATCGGCGAGCGCAACCCGATCTTCTGCGGCGCGATCGAAGAGAAGATGGGCATCCACGGCAACTCGACCTGCCAGATGAACCTGGACGGCGCCAAGGGCTGGATCATCGGCCAGCCGAACAAGGGCCTGAACGCGATGTTCGTGTTCATGAACGCCGCCCGCCTGGGCGTTGGCGTGCAATCCCTGGGCCTGACCGAAGTGGCTTACCAGAACGCGCTGGTGTACGCAAAAGACCGCCTGCAAATGCGCTCGCTGTCCGGCGTGAAGAATCCTGAAGGTCCTGCCGACCCGATCATCGTGCACCCTGACGTGCGCCGCATGCTGCTGACCGGCAAAGCCTACGCTGAAGGCGCGCGCGCCTTCGCTTCCTACGTGGCGCTGCAGATCGACCGCGAACTGCACCACCCTGACGAAGAAGTGCGCAAGGAAGCCGGCGACGAAGTTGCCCTGCTGACCCCGATCATCAAGGCCTTCATCACCGACAACGCATGGATCGCTACCTCCGACGCAATGCAGGTTTACGGCGGCCACGGCTACATCTCCGAGTGGGGCATGGAGCAGTACGTGCGCGACGCGCGTATCAACCTGATTTACGAAGGCACCAACACCGTGCAGTCGCTGGACCTGCTGGGTCGTAAGATCCTGATGGACAACGGCGCCAAGCTGCGCAAGTTCGGCGAGAAAGTGCGCGCCTTCGTGGAAGAAAACGGCACCGACGAAGCGATGTCCGAGTTCATCACCCCGCTGGGCGACCTGGGCGAGAAGCTGACCAAGCTGACCATGGAAATCGGCATGAAGGCCTTCCAGAACCAGGACGAAGTGGGCGCCGCAGCCGTGCCTTACCTGCGCGTGGCCGGCCACCTGGTGTACTCCTACTTCTTCGCGCAGATGGCCAAGATCGCACTGGAAAAAGAAGCATCGGGCGACAAGTTCTACACCTCGAAGCTGGCAACCATCCGCTTCTACTTCGGCCGCCTGTACCCAGAAACCGCAACCCTGATCCGCCAGGCTCGTTCCGGCGCCGCCAACCTGATGGCCCTGGATGCCGACCTGTTCTAATTAAAGGAATAACATGAGCAACTTCAACGTGAAAAAAGTAGCGGTGCTGGGCGCCGGCGTGATGGGCGCGCAGATCGCTGCCCACTGCGTCAATGCCAAAGTACCAGTCGTCCTGTTTGACCTGCCAGCCAAAGAAGGCAACAAGAACGGTATCGGCATCAAGGCCATCGAAGGCCTGAAAAAACTGTCCCCGGCTCCTTTCGGCGACAAGGCCGACGCGGAACTGGTGCAGATCGCCAACTACGAAGACAACCTGGACCTGCTGGCCGGCTGCGACCTGATCATCGAAGCGATCGCCGAGCGCATGGACTGGAAGCATGACCTGTACAAGAAGGTTGCTCCGCACATCGCCCAGAACGCGATCTTCGCCTCGAACACCTCCGGCCTGTCGATCAACAAGCTGGCCGAAGGCTTCGACGCCGACCTGAAGGCGCGCTTCTGCGGCGTGCACTTCTTCAACCCACCGCGCTACATGCACCTGGTGGAACTGATCCCGACCACCGACACCAAGCCGGAAATCCTGGACCAGCTGGAAACCTTCATGACTTCCGTGCTGGGCAAGGGCGTGGTCCGCGCCAAGGACACCCCGAACTTCATCGCTAACCGCGTTGGCGTGTTCGGCATCCTGGCCATCATCCACGAAGCCGAGAAGTTCGGCCTGTCCGTCGACGTGGTCGACGACCTGACCGGCGCCAAGCTGGGCCGCGCCAAGTCCGGTACCTTCCGTACCGCCGACGTGGTTGGCCTGGACACCATGGGCCACGTGATCAAGACCATGGAAGACAACCTGCCGAACGATCCGTTCGCAGCGCTGTACAAGACTCCTGCCGTGCTGTCCGGCCTGGTCGCCAAGGGCGCCCTGGGCCAGAAGTCCGGCGCCGGCTTCTACAAGAAGGTCGGCAAGGACATCATGCGCCTGGACGCAGCCACCGGTGAATACGTCGCCGGCGGCAAGAAGGCAGACGACATCATCGCCCGCATCCTGAAAGAAAAGGATCCGGTCAAGAAGATGAAGGCGCTGCGCGAATCGACCAACCCGCAAGGCCAGTTCCTGTGGGCGATCTTCCGCGACGCTTTCCACTACATCGCGATCCACCTGGAATCGATCGCCGACAACGCACGCGACATCGACTTCGCCATGCGCTGGGGCTTCGGCTGGAACGTCGGTCCGTTCGAAACCTGGCAAGCAGCCGGCTGGGGCCAGGTTGCACAGTGGGTCAAGGAAGACATCGAAGCCGGCAAGGCGCTGTGCAATGCACCGCTGCCAGCATGGGTCTTCGAAGGCAAAGTGGGCGAGCAGGGCGTGCATACCGCTGAAGGCTCGTTCTCGCCAGCGACCAAGTCCTACACTCCACGTTCCGACCTGGCTGTGTACAAGCGCCAGGAATTCCGCGCTCCTGTAGTTGGCGGCGGCGGTGCAGATCCCAAGACTGCCGGCGTGACCGTGCACGAAGACGAATCCGTGCGCCTGTGGCACACCGGCGACGACGTCCTGATCCTGTCGCTGAAGACCAAGATGCACGTGATCGGCAAAGGCGTGATCGGCGGCATCCAGCGCGGCCTGGCCGAAGCTGAGAAGAACTTCAAGGGCCTGGTGATCTGGAACACCGACGCAGCCGAAGGCGGCGCCTTCTCGGCCGGCGCCGACCTGCAGGAAGCCCTGCCAGCCTTCATGGCCGGCGGCGCGAAAGCAGTCGACCCGATCATCAAGGAACTGCAAGACACCTTCATGAAGATGAAGTATTCCAACGTGCCAGTGGTGGCGGCTGTTGCCGGTATCGCCCTGGGCGGCGGCTGCGAAATGATGCTGCACGCATCCAAGCGCGTAGCGGCACTGGAATCGTACATCGGCCTGGTGGAAGTGGGCGTTGGCCTGATCCCTGGCGGCGGCGGCCTGAAAGAGGCGGCTGTCCGTGCAGCACGCGAAGCCAAAGGCAACGACATCCTGCAATTCTTGAAGACGGGCTTCACCAACGCTGCAACCGCGGCTGTTTCGAAGTCCGCGCTGGAAGCGAAGGCCATGGGCTACCTGAAGGAAGACGACGTGATCGTGTTCAACGCCTACGAGCTGCTGCACGTGGCAAAGACCACCGCTCGTGCGATGGCCGATTCCGGCTACCGCGCGCCGATCCAGCGTCCAGTGCCAGTGACCGGCCGTTACGGCTGGGGCACCATCCGCGGCCAGCTGGTCAACATGCGCGATGGCGGCTTCATCTCCGCACACGACTACAAGCTGGGCGACATGATCGCCGAGATCGTGTCCGGCGGCGACATCGACCAGGGCAGCGTAGTGAGCGAGCAGTGGCTGCTGGATATGGAACGCAAGGCCTTCCTGGAATTGCTGAACCATCCTAAGTCGCAAGAGCGCATCATGGGCATGCTGCAGACCGGTAAGCCGGTACGCAACTAAGAGCAAATGTCCATCCTGTCGCTGGCCTTCAAAATCCTGTTGCGAGTGAAACCAAGCATGGTCTATGAGCAAATCAAGAAGCACATGACGGAGTCGCTGCCGTTCGTGCGCCTGCTCGGCATCCGCATCGACAGCATCGGCCCGGGAACGGCCGAAGTGTCGATGCCGGACGACGGCAAGCTGCACAACCACCTCGGTACGCCGCATGCGGGCGCGTTGTTTACGCTGGCCGAAACGGCGTCCGGCGCGGCCATGGCAGGCGGCTTCGCCGACCTGATCATGGACATGCGCCCGGTCGCCAAGGAGTCGCGCATCCAGTACCAGAAAGTTGCCAAGGGCGCGACGCGCGCCTCCGGCAAAGTACCGGGCGACCTGGCCGCGATCCGCGCCCAGCTCAAGGATGAAGGAAAAGTAGCGTTCCCGGTCAACGTCGACATCTTCGACGAACACGGCACGCTGGCAGCACAAGTACAGGTGGACTGGTACCTCTCCGCCAAACGCTAACGAACACAGATACTGGAAAGCTTAAAATGAGCAAACAACTGCAAGACGCATACATCGTCGCCGCAACCCGCACCCCGATCGGTAAAGCACCGCGCGGCATGTTCAGCAAGACCCGCCCGGACGACCTGCTGGTCGCCGCCATCAAGGGCGCCATGGCTGCCGTGCCTAACCTGGATCCGGCGCTGATCGTCGACGCCATCGTCGGCTGCTCCTTCCCGGAAGCAGAGCAGGGCTTCAACATTGCCCGTAACTCCGTGGTGCTGGCAGGCCTGCCGAACACCGTAGGCGGCGTGACCATCAACCGTTACTGCGCTTCGGGCATCACCGCCCTGGCCATGGCTGCCGACCGCATCCGCGTTGGCGAAGCCGACGTGATGATCGCCGGCGGCGTGGAATCGATGTCGATGGTGCCGATGATGGGCCACCACCCATCGATCAACATGGACACCTTCAAGGACGAGAACGTGGGCCTGGCCTACGGCATGGGCCTGACCGCCGAGAAAGTGGCGCAGCAGTGGAAGATCAGCCGCGAAGACCAGGACGCCTTCGGCCTGGAATCGCACCGTAAGGCGATCGCCGCCCAGCAAGCCGGCTTCTTCAAGGACGAAACCACCCCGGTCGAAATCATCACCCGCACCCCTGACCTGCGCACCGGCGAGATCAAGGTTGGCAAGCGTGTCGTCGATACCGACGAAGGCGCCCGTGCCGACGCCTCCCTGGAAGGCATGGCCAAGCTGAAGCCAGTGTTCGCCGCCAAGGGCACAGTGACCGCCGCGACCTCTTCGCAGATGTCCGACGGCGCCGGCGCGCTGATCGTGGTGTCCGAAAAGATCCTGAAAGAACACAACCTGACCCCGCTGGCCAAGTTCTCCTCGTTCGCCGTACGCGGCGTGCCGCCAGAGATCATGGGCATTGGTCCTAAGGTCGCCATCCCAGCTGCCTGCGCCGCTGCCGGCATCACCCAGGACCAACTGGACTGGATCGAACTGAACGAAGCATTCGCAGCACAGGCCCTGGCCGTGATCCGCGACCTGAACCTGGACACCAGCAAAGTGAACCCGATGGGCGGCGCAATCGCCCTGGGCCACCCTCTGGGCGCAACCGGCGCGATCCGCGCTGCGACCGTAGTGCACGCACTGCGCCGCAACCAGCTGAAGTACGGCATGGTCACGATGTGCGTGGGCGCCGGCATGGGCGCAGCAGGCATCATCGAGCGCGTATAATCCGCGCAAGACATAGCTAGCAAGGCGGGTCGGTTGGCCCGCCTTTTTTACATCCACAGGCCGGCGAGCAGCAGGTGTCAGACCCTGTGGGTCTGACACCGGTTTACCGGTTTTAAGTACGGAGACAACGAAGAATGGCAATCCTGACCAGCAAAGCCGCCGGCATCCTGACCATCGAATTCGACCGCCTGGACCGCAAGAACGCGATCACCTCCGCCATGTACCAGACCATGGCCGACACCATCAACGCCGCCGAGGGCGACACCGAAGTGCGCGCCATCCTGATCACCGGCAAGCCTGAGATCTTCACCGCCGGCAACGACCTGGTCGACTTCGCGATGACCACCACCGCCAACGACGGCGTGGCATTCAGCGACCGTCCCGTGATCCAGTTCATGAAAGCCCTGTTCAACAGCACCAAGCCAGTCGTGGCAGCCGTCAACGGCGCCGCCATCGGCATCGGCACCACCATGCTGATGCACTGCGACCTGGTCTACGCCGCCGACAACGCCAAATTCTCCGTGCCTTTCGCGGCACTGGGCCTGTGCCCTGAATTCGGCTCCAGCATGCTGCTGCCGGCCAACGGCGGCCACGCCCGCGCGGCGGAAAAGCTGATGCTGGGCGAACCATTCAGCGCGCAGGAAGCCTACGACATGGGCCTGATCTCCAAGCTGCTGCCGGCCGACCAGGTACTGGCGCACGCCCAGGCGCAAGCGGCCAAGCTGGTGGCACTGCCGGCCGAATCGATCCGCCAGACCAAGCGCCTGATGAAAGCCGGCCGCGAAGCCCTGAAAGCCCACATCGACGTCGAAAGCGCGCAGTTCGGCGCCATGCTGACCGGTGCCGAAGCCAAGGAAGCCTTCACCGCCTTCTTCGAAAAGCGCAAGCCGGATTTCTCCAAGTTCGCCTAAGCCACCTTGAGCCCGCCCATTGCGGGCTTTAGTCTGGCTTCAAATCTCGACGATGCAGCCTGGGCGGAAGCCTTCATTCTCGTGGCTTCCGTTCTTCGACATGTATCCAAACGGGTTGCACACCACTCGGCACGCGCCAACCTGGTAGTCAAAGGATTCGTGCATGTGCCCGTGCACCCAAAGATCTGCCTTTGCCACGATTTCGTCCAGGTTCGAGGCATAGGCGGATGACGTAAGGTCGTTCGCATACTGGCTGGGAACTGATCGCATCGACGGAGCCATGTGGGTGACTACGACGGTTTTGCCCTCGTGCGGGTCGGCCAGCCTGCTGGCGATCCACGACTTGTGCTTTTCATGGAAGAGGGCAGTATCCCTTGCGCGTAGCCTGCCGTAGCTCTTGCTGGCGAGCCGTATGCGCCGGTAGTCCGACATCACCTCCTCGGCCCCGGTCATAGCGAAGTACCGCCGGTCATCGCCAAACAGCTTGAAGTCGGTCCATAGCGCGGCGCCCAGGAAGCGTACGTTCCCGATGATGCATTCGTCGCAATTCAAAAACTTTACATTCGCTGTTGCCGCACTGGCTGCACGAATTTTTTCGATTTCGCTGTCCAGGTTGTGACCGTAACCTTCATGGTTGCCGTGCACGTAGATGACCGGGATGCCCTCAAAGGCAGTTTCGGCCCATTGAACAGAACGCACTCCGCTGGTGTCGATGTCGCCAGCCAGGACGACCGCATCAGGCTTCGAGGCTGCGAGGTCAAACGAGACCTGGTGCTCATTCCAGAATTCACGATGCAGGTCGGAGAGAATTAACAAGCGCATTGAAGACTTCAAATTTTCGGTTGGACTATGGAGCGTCATTTATTCTTGCTGATATTAGCAAAAAGCATATGATGCGGTTCTCCAAACTCTCCGGATAGAAAAAATGCACCTGATTTCCGTGCCGGCCTGGCTGCCATTCGGCTTGCTGGGCCTTTCGATTGTAAGCACCGGCCTGGCAGCTGCGAACGAACAGCGGCCGGCTTATCTGCGCCATCTCTGGCTGATCTTGCTTGGCCTGGCAACCGGCGCAGGCCTGGCGGTTGGGATGCTGCGTCCTGTCGCTTTGGCCAGCATCGCCGCCTTGCTGGCTTTCTCCTGGCTGGCGACCCGTCATGGCAAGGCTGCTGTGCGCGTGCCATTCACGCTCTTGACGCTGCTTCTAGCCTTGGCGCTTGCAATGCATGCCGTTCCCGGCTACGACAATCCCTTGTTGTTGAAGGATGTCCGGCTATCGGCAGCTTCTGCGCCATATACCATGTATGCGAACTTCGACAAGGGAGTGGTCGGGCTTTTGCTGCTGGTCTTCTTCTGCCAGCGCGCCAGTTCCTGGCGGGATTTTGCCGCTGCATTGAAATCACAAGCTATTGTCCTGGCGGCGCTATTGATTGCGGTATTGGGCGCCGGCTGGGCAACTGGATTCGTCCATCCTGATTTCAAGCTGTCGCCTTACTTGCCGCTGTTCGCGGTCGTCAACCTGCTGTTTGTCTGCGTGGCGGAGGAAGCCTTCTTCCGTGGCGTCATCCAGGGCCAGCTCGCACGCTTCGGCGACACTTTGGCTGTCGTGGTTTCAGGCTTGCTGTTCGGCGCAGCCCACCTGGGCGGCGGCTGGCAGTTTGGTGTGCTCGCCAGCTTGGCCGGACTGGGTTACGCGCTGCTGTATTCGAAGACGCGGCGCATCGAGGTTCCGATCGCCGCCCACTTCCTGCTCAACCTGACGCACTTTGTGGTGTTCACTTATCCGCGCGCTGGCTAAATGCGGCGAGCGGGCCGCTACGCCGACGTTCCTCAGCGTCCTTCTTGCGCTGCAAATAAGTCGAACACAGACCAATGAGGAGTATTCCTATGGCGAGGGATAGCATTTCAAACAAGCCGTGATCGACAAGGTATTGGAGACTCATCGTATGTACTCCTTCGCTTCGTTTAGCAAAACGGCAGTGAAATAGAGTGTACTCGCGATCCACCATGGATGCACGCGGACCCAGCCATAGGGCCAGCCTCCTCCGACGCTGAGGTAAACCGTCAGAAGCCAGGGCAAGGTGCCGAAGAAAAGAAATATCATCCCGGCCATCCGAACTACTTCGTCCTGCTTTATGCGCTTCAACACTTCAGGTGGCAAGGGAGCTGCTCCTTTTCGCTGAGCCGCAATTGGAGACAACACAGGAATGATCATGCCAAGTGCGATGGCAGCCAGGCTTAATGAAATTGCAAAAAATGCAAAGCGGCCATTATGTCAGCACGTGCATCGCCGTGCCGCGCACGAGTGCGCGTATAATCCACGCGACGTTTTTTCAACCGGAGAATCCATCAATGTCCATGCAATTCCTGCGCCGCGCCGCTGCCCTGTCCGTGCTGGCTGCTGCCATCGCCATCCCTGCCCAAGCCGGGAGTTCCGCTTCTTCCGCCTCGAGCGCCGGTTCCGAGTCCTCGGGCAGCGTGTCCGATTCGATCGGCGGTTCCAGCAAGAGCTCCAGCGGCGACGACAAGAAAGTGGCTGCCGGCCAGTACCGCGTCATTGACGTAGCCGAAGCGCCAGGCAAGCCAGGTGCGACCCGCCTGAAGCTGCAAGGCCAGGGCAATGAATTCTTCCTCACCGTGCCGAAAGCGGCCCTGGCCGACCGTGCACTGCCAACCGGCGCCCTGGTGCAGGTGAGCGAGCGCCCGTACGGCTATGAATTCGCTTACGCCGACACCCGTCAGGCCTTCTTCCTGGCCCTCGACGACGCATGGCAACGCGAACTGCGCTCGCACGCCATCTGATCGCCGGCTGCCTCGCGCTCGGCTGGAATGCCGCAGCGCAGGCTGGCGGGATGATGTTCTGCGACCGTCCGGCGAAGGTTTCGGCGGCGGCGCAGGACCACGTGCTGCGTTTTGCAGCCGTGGTAAAGGATGAACTGGAACGTTCCGGCGCCACGGCCGCCGTGGTGTCGCGCGCGGGACTTGACCTGGCCCGCGTCGGCCTGCGCTACTCGCATGCCGGGCTGGCGCTGAAAGCCAATCCGAATAGCCCTTGGTCGGTGCGCCAGCTTTACTATGCGTGCGACGAAAAGCGCCCACGCATCTTCGACCAGGGCATGGCCGGTTTCGTGCTCGGCGCGGAAGAACCGTCGCAGGGCCACTTGTCGATGGTGCTGCTGCCGGAAGGGCCGGCCGGCGCACTGCAAGAAGCCGCCCTGAATGTACAAACCCCGCTGTCGCTGCTGGCCGGCGAATACAGCGCCAATGCCTACGCCTACAGTACGCGCTTCCAGAACTGCAACCAGTGGCTGGTGGAACTGATCGCCAGTGCCTGGGGTGCTCCTGCGCCACGACGAGAAGAGGCACAGCGCTGGCTCCGTGAGCGCGGCTACGAAGCGGAACCGGTCAATGTTGGCCGCACCCTGGTGATCGCGGCGCACTTCGTGCCGTTGGTGCACGTGATCGACCACCCCGATGAGGACCTGCGGGCGCAAACAATGCGCGTCAGCATGCCTTCGTCGATTGAGCAGTTTGTTCGCCGCGAAGCGCCACAAGCGCGCCGCATTGAGCTTTGCTATAACCCGAACCATATTGTGATACGGCGAGGCTGGGAAGCGATGGGCGCGGGCTGCGAAGCGCAGACAGGCGACGAGGTTATCGCCTTTGAAAACAGTAATTAACGGGGTCTTATGGATACTCCCATTGCTTCGCTTTACCTGATCTCCGCAGGTGCGCTGGCAATGTCAGCATTCCAGTCGGCGCTGGTCGCACGCAACAGTTCCTATGTGCGGGCCTGCTGGGCGTTTGCAGCAATCTGCCTGACATTTGCCTGCTTCCAGTACGCCAACGTGCAGCAGCAGCTGGCGCCCGGGCTGGCAGAGGCCATTACGGCGCACAAGTGGGTCAATCTCTTTTCGCTGCTGCTGGCGCCGCAGTTCTGCTACCTGGTCGCTTCGCTTGATCCAAGCCGCGCTGCGTTTCGCCTGACCTACGGCATCGCCTTCATATCGGCCGTGCTGGCGGTGGACAATTTCATGGTCCCCTTTGGCTATCGTTTTTCCGCGCTCACGTCCGATGCGCCGACAGAGCTGGCGTGGGGTGGACATGCATTCCTGCTGTACGGCGAAACGACAGCCGCGTATGCGGTCAGCCGCCTGCTGTCGCTGGGCGCAGCGGCCTTTGCTGTCATCTACTTTGTGCGCGTGCAGCGGCAGCGGGCACGCTTTTCCAACCGCCTGGTGTGGAGTTCTGCAGCGCTGGTGGTAATAACGACTGCGCTGGGCGGTGCGACCGATACCGGTATGCTGCGGATGCCGTACCTGAGCGGTTTCGGATTCCTGTTCCTCGCCGCCTCCTACCTGCTGCTGGTCAGGCGCGAAGCTACCCAGCGCTTGACTGAGAAGATTCGTATCAGCGCCGCGCTGGAGCGCGAACTGGAGAATCACAAATTATCCAGCAGGCGCATCGAACGCGCGCTGACCAACGATGAACTGACCCGGTTGCCGAACCGTGAAGGTGCGCTTGAGAAGCTGCGCACCATGTGCGTCTGGAGTGAATCGAGCATGACCCGCATGGCGGTGCTGTTGATCGACCTGGACCGCCTGGCAATCATCAATGGCACGCGCGGCTACGAGGCCGGCAACCAGGTGCTGATCGAAGTTGCGCAGCGCCTTCGCGAACACTGCGGCAAGCGCCGCCTGGTGGCGCGGCTGGGGAGCGCGCGCTTTGTGGTCGGTCTTGCTGGCCACAAGACCCAGGCTGGCATCGAACGCGAAGTGGAGGGCGTGATGGCTGCAATCAAGCCGCCTTTCTCGGTTGGCGGCACGGTGCTGAACATGACATTCAGCGTTGGCGTGTCGATTTACCCGGACCATGCGGCGACGGCGGAAGACCTGCTGGCATCGGCCGGCCTGGCGCTGCACGAGGCACGCGATGCGGGTCCCGGCAATCTGCGCATTTTCCACCCTTCGCTGCAGCAGTCGCTGAGCGAACGCATTGGCCTGGAAAATGAGCTGAAGGAAGCGCTTGGAAAAGGGGAGCTGTTCCTGCATTACCAGCCACAGGTCTGTGCGGTCACCGAACGCGTGCTCGGCATGGAAGCGTTGATCCGCTGGCAGCATCCGGAACTGGGCCTGGTCATGCCGGACAAGTTCATTCCGCTGGCCGAATCGACAGGCATTATCGCGGCGATCGGCACCTGGGTGATCGAGAGCGCCTGCAAGCAGTTGCAGGACTGGCGTGCACTCGGCTTCAGTGATGTGCGGATGGCGGTCAACCTGTCGGCGCACCAGCTCTTGCTGGATGATCTGGACCACAATGTGCAATCGGCCTTGCGCCGTGCAGGCCTGATGGGAGCGGACCTCGAGCTTGAAATCACCGAATCGGTGCTGATGCAGGATCCTCAACGCTCGATCGAAAGGCTGGAGACCTTGCGCAGCCTGGGTGTGCGGCTTTCGATCGACGACTTCGGCACGGGCTACTCTTCGCTCGGTTACCTGAAGATGCTGCCGGTGCATTCCTTCAAGCTTGACCGCAGCTTCGTGCGAGATATCGGCAGCAGCGAGAAGGACTTGGAGATCTGCGCCACCGCAGTTGGCCTGGCACGCAACCTCGGCCTCGAAATCGTTGCCGAAGGGGTGGAAGATACAGTGCAGGCAGCGCAGCTGCGCCACCTGGGCTGCGACCTGTTGCAGGGATACTACTTCGCGCGTCCCCTGGCGGCCTACGCTGCAACCAACTTCCTGATGGAGCAAAGGGAGGCTGCCGCATAGTGCAGTGGCTTGCCATATCCAGTTCGCGCATTTAATAACTTGAAATGATTAGTGTGCCAATTTCCCCGGCACCGGTAGCCTGACGCTATCACCATAACAGAGCGTCACACGCATAGTGGCGCCGAACCGGGGGAATTACTTTGGAAAAACTACTGACTTTTCCAGATAGTTACGGCATGGCGCTATCGATACGCGCCAAGGCACTGATGTTCCACGACCCGCGTTCTGCGGAATTGCTGGAGCAGGTTGAACGCATCGCACCTACCGAAGCCACGACGCTGATCATCGGCGAAACGGGTACCGGCAAGGAGCTGATCGCGCGCCATATCCACAAGGTGAGCGGCCGGCGCGGCCCATTCGTGGCAGTCAATTGCGGCGCTTTCAGCGAAACGCTGATCGATGCCGAATTGTTTGGCCACGAAGCTGGCGCCTTTACCGGCGCCACGCAGGCGCGCTCCGGCTGGTTCGAGGCGGCCAATGGCGGCACGCTGTTCCTGGACGAAATCGGCGACCTGTCGATGGGGTTGCAGGTAAAGCTGCTGCGGCTGCTGCAGGAGCGCCAGGTGGTACGCCTCGGCGCACGCACGCCAATCCCGCTCAATGTGCGGCTGGTGGCGGCGACCAACGTGGACCTGCACAAGGCCGTGGAGGCGGACCGCTTCCGTTCGGACCTGTACTACCGCCTTAGCGTAGCCACGGTGCACCTGGCGCCACTGCATGAGCGTCCAGGCGACATCCTTCCTCTGGCGCGCCACTTCATCAACGTCTACAGCGACAAGATCCGCATGCAGGAAGCGACGCTGTCGCCTGCTGCGCGCCAGGCCTTGCTCGAATACGACTGGCCGGGGAATATCCGCGAGCTGGAAAACGTGATCCATTTCGCCCTGATCGTCTGCCGCAACGGCGTGATCCAACCCGATGATTTAAAGCTGTCAGGCGTGTCGCGCCGCCGACTGAATATGCGCGACCAGGCTGTAGCCCAGCACTTGCCGGCCAGCGTGCCGGTACCGGAAGCGGCATCGGGAGAGGGCTTCCGCCAGCGCCTTTCGGCACTGGTGGGCAGCATGATCGAAGCCGACCAGCAAGACCTTTACGAGACCGTCGAAGAAACCGTGGTGCGCACTGCCTTCGACCATTGCTACCGCAACCAGGTGCAGACCGCGCGCGTACTGGGCATCAGCCGCAACATCCTGCGCACGCAGTTGAAGCGTTTTGGCCTGATCGGATTTGAGGCTGGCGCGCCGTCCCTGCCGGACGCCGAACTGCAGCAATGAAACCGCCGGCGTTGCAAGCTCGCGCGCTGGCGTGCGAGCGGGGTGGCCGCCGGCTGTTCGAGGGAGTGGACTTTACGTTGTCCGACGGCCAGGCACTGTGGCTGGCCGGCGGCAATGGCAGCGGCAAGACGAGCATGCTGCGGCTGCTGGCTGGCCTGGGCCTCCCGGCTGAAGGCGAGGTGCTGTGGCGCGGTCAGCCGGTGCGCGAGCTGCGTGAGGACTTTCATCGCCAGCTGCTGTACTGCGGCCACGCTGCCGGCATCAAGGACGACCTGGCGGCGTGGGAAAACGTGGCGTGCAATGCGGCGCTGGCGGGATATCGCGTCAGCCGTGAGCAAGCCGAGGCCGCGCTGGACAGGGCTGGCCTCCATGCCGTAGCGGCCGTGCCGGCGCATTTCTTGTCGCAGGGGCAGCGCCGTCGGGTCTCGCTGGCCCGGCTGTACCTGGAACCGCTGCCGCCGCTGCTGTTGCTCGATGAGCCGTTCACGGCGCTAGATGCAAGTGCAGTGCAGCAGCTGGGCGAGCGGATTGCGGCCCACCTCGATAGCGGTGGCATTGCGGTGTACACCACGCACCAGGCGCATGGCTTGCGGCCGCAGCACCAGCAACGCCTGGACCTGGACGCCGTTGCAGGGGGGGCGCAATGACCGGCATGCTCGCATGGATCGTGAAGCGCGACCTGTTGCTGGCCGGCCGCCGCAGCGCAGATGCGTTGGGCTCGCTGGCCTTCTTCGTGATTGCCTGTTCGCTGTTCCCGTTGGGAGTGGGGCCGGAACCTGCTGCCCTGCGTTCGATGGCGCCCGGGGTGTTGTGGGTAGCGGCGCTGCTGGCAGCAACCTTGTCGCTGCCACGCCTGTTCAGCGCCGACCATGCAGACGGCACGCTGGAGCAGATGTTGCTGTCATCCGAGCCGCTGGTGCTGATCGTGGCAGGCAAGGCGGTGGCGCACTGGCTGGTCTCAGGCCTGCCCCTGGTGCTGTTGTCTCCCCTGCTGGCGCTGCAATTCGGACTGGACGCCCGGTCGCTGGCGGTGCTGCTGGCCAGCCTGTTGCTGGGCACACCCATCCTCAGCCTGGTGGGCGCCGTGGCCGCAGCCCTGTCGCTGGGGGCGCGCAGCAGCGGCGTGCTGGTGGCCCTGCTGGCGCTGCCGCTCTATACGCCAGTGCTGGTATTTGGTGCCGGTGCAGTCGACGCGCTGGGCGCGGGCGGCGGGGCAATGGCACACCTGTTGCTGCTCGGGGCTGGCCTGGGCTTTGCACTGGCGCTGGCGCCCTGGGCCACTGCCGCTGCATTGCGCATTGCGCTGGAATGAATTCGTTATCTCAAGGAGTCACTATGTCAGGGCATCTCACACCGGGAACAGGCGCGATCGCCGGCGCCATGTCCAGCGCAAGCCCGCAAGGGCGGGGCCGGCGCTGGCTGCAATTTGCATCGCCCGCGGCCTTCTACGGTCCGGCCGGCACTCTCGCTGCGCTGCTGTTGCCGCTGTCGCTGGTGCTTGCGCTGGTGGGGCTGTACATCGGCTTCCTCGTTGCGCCCACCGATGCGCAGCAGGGCGACGCCTACCGCATCATTTTCGTCCATGTGCCGGCGGCCTGGCTGTCGATGGTCATCTATGCCGCGATGGCATTCTGGTCGGCGGTCGGGCTGGTGGCGAATACGCGCCTGTCGGCGATGATGGCGGGCGCTCTGGCGCCCAGCGGCGCCCTGTTCACTTTCCTGGCGCTGTGGACCGGCGCCCTGTGGGGCAAGCCGACCTGGGGCGCCTGGTGGGTGTGGGATGCGCGCCTGACTTCGGAATTGCTGCTGCTGTTCCTTTACCTTGGCTTCATTGCGCTGCAGGCGGCGATTGACGATCCGCGCCGCGCCGACCGTGCCGGCGCTGTGCTGGCGCTGGTCGGTACGGTCAACCTGCCGATCATTTACTTCTCCGTGAAGTGGTGGAATACGCTGCACCAGGGCGCTTCGGTATCCGTTTCTTCTGCGCCGACCATTGCGACGCCGATGCTGCTCGGCATGCTGGTGATGGCGCTGGCGATGTGGTTTTATGCGGCGGCAGCCACGCTGCTGCGCCTGCGCTGCATCATCCTTGAGCGTGAAGGCCGGGCAGCCTGGGTGGCGCGACTGGCACAGGGAGAGGGCGCATGATCTGGCTCAGTTTCGAGGAATTTCTCGCCATGGGCGGCTACGGCGGCTACGTTTGGGGTTCCGTCCTGGTGACCGGCGCTGCCCTGGCACTGGAGCTTGTATTGCTGGCGCGGCGCAGGCGCGCTGCCTTGCTCGCCGCTGCACATGCATCGCGCCGGAGGCAGGCATGACGCGCAGGCAGAAGCGTTTCCTGCTGCTGGCGGTATCGCTGCTGGCGCTCGGCGCCGCCGCTGCATTGGTGCTGTCGGCCTTCCAGAAAAATATGGTGTTCTTCTACTCGCCGGCGCAAGTGGCGGCAGGGGACGCACCGCGGCAACGCAGCTTCCGCATCGGCGGCATGGTGCAGAAGGGCAGTGTGCGGCGCGATGCGGATGGCTTGTCCGTGCAGTTCATCGTCACCGACCTGGCACGTGCGATCCCGGTGCGCTACAAGGGCATCCTGCCGGACTTGTTCCGCGAAGGAAAGGGCGTGGTCGCCCAGGGCCGGCTGGAAGGCGGCCTGTTTGTCGCCGACGAAGTCCTGGCCAAGCATGATGAAAACTATATGCCGCCGGAAGCTGCGAAGGCGCTGGCTGATGCCGGCGGAGGTGCAAAATGATCGGCGAACTGGGTAGCTTCGCCTTGATGCTGGCGCTGGGACTGGCGCTGGTGCTGGGCACCGTGCCGCTGGCGGGCGCATGGCGCGGGCGGCAGGACTGGATCGGGCCGGCACGTCCGGCGGCATGGGCGCTTGCCTTGTTCGTCACGCTGTCGTTCGGATTGCTGCTGACCTGCTTCGCGCAAAACGACTTTTCCATCCGCTATGTCGCGGCGCACTCGAATTCGATGCTGCCGCTGTATTACCGCCTGGCTGGCGCATGGGGCGGGCACGAAGGGTCGCTCCTGCTCTGGATCCAGGTCCTCGCGCTTTGGCTGGCGGCTGTTGCCCATGGCAGCAGGCGCTTGCCGGATGAAGTGGCAGCCCGCGTGCTGGCGGTGATGGGCCTGATCGCAGTCGGCTTCCTGGCCTTCATCCTGTTCACTTCCAATCCCTTTGAGCGGCTGCTGCCGGCAGCGCGCGATGGCGGCGACCTGAATCCGTTGTTGCAGGATATCGGCATGATCATTCATCCGCCGCTGCTGTACATGGGCTATGTGGGCTTCTCGGTGGCGTTTGCGTTTGCCGTTGCGGCGCTTCTGGGCGGGCGGCTCGACGCGGCCTGGGCACGCTGGTCGCGGCCATGGACGCTGTCTGCCTGGGCCTTCCTGACGCTTGGCATCTTCATGGGCAGCTTCTGGGCCTATTACGAGCTGGGTTGGGGCGGCTGGTGGTTCTGGGACGCGGTCGAAAACGCATCCTTCATGCCTTGGCTAGTGGGAACGGCGCTGCTGCATTCGCTGGCGGTGACGGAGAAGCGCGGCGCGTTCCGCGGCTGGACTGTGCTGCTGGCCATCCTCGCCTTTTCGCTGTCGCTGCTGGGGACCTTCCTGGTGCGTTCCGGTGTCCTGTCCTCGGTGCACGCTTTCGCCAGCGACCCGCAGCGCGGCCTGTTCATCCTCGGTTTCCTGGCAGTGGTGATTGGCGGGGCGCTGGTGCTCTACACGTGGCGCGCGCCGGCGCTGGGTGGAGGCGGAACATTCTCCCTGTGGTCGCGCGAAACGCTGCTGTTGCTGAACAACGTGCTGCTGCTGGCGGCGACGGCTGCCGTCCTGCTGGGGACCCTCTACCCATTGCTGCTCGATGCCCTTGGCATGGGCAAGATTTCCGTTGGCCCGCCATATTTCGATGCCGTGTTCGCGCCGTTGATGCTGCCGGTGCTGGCGTTGCTGGCAGCGGGGCCTTTCGTCGCGTGGAAGCGTGATACATGGAAGGCCTTGCCAGCGTCGTTGCGTCATGTGGCGCTGGCGGCGCTGCTGGCAGGGCTGGCAGTGAGCTTTGGTCTCGGGCTGGGCTTGCTGGCCGCAGCCGGGCTTGTGCTGGCATCCTGGATTGCATTGGCCAGCAGTCTGCACTTGTGGCTGCGGCTGGGCGAGGGCGGAAGCTGGCGCCATCGCCTGCTGCGCCAGCCTGCCAGCTACTGGGGCATGCTTGCCGCCCACGTTGGCCTGGCGGTCTTCGTGGCAGGCGTGGCATTGGTGAAGTCCGGCGAGAGCCATGTCGATGCCAGCCTGCGTGTCGGCGCCACGGTGCGGGCCGGCGAGCTGGAATACCGCTTCGTGGCGATGGAACGCCATGACGGGCCGAATTATGTCGCGGCGCGCGGCACTTTCGAGGTGTGGCAGGGGACGCGGCGCATCGCCGTCCTGCAGCCGGAGAAGCGCTACTACCCTGTACAACAGTCGCCGATGACCGAAGCGGCGATCGACCGTGGCTGGACACGCGACCTTTACCTCTCTCTGGGGGAACCCGCTGCCGATGGCGGCTGGCAGGTCCGCATCCAGCACAAACCTTTCGTCGCATGGATCTGGAGTGGAGTGCTGGCCATTGCGCTGGGCGGTTTCCTCGCAGCCTTTGACCGCCACTACCGCGTGCGCCGCACTGCTGCGCAACCGATTTCACAACTTACGTCGCTTGAAGGAGTCTCGGCATGAAACGTTTTGTCCCCGTGGCGGTTTTCGCCGCGCTTCTGCTCTTGCTTGGCGTTGGGCTGAGTCTCAGGCCCGGCGAGCGCCCGACTGCGCTGGCGGGCAAGCCGGCGCCTGCCTTCACGCTGCAGCGCATCGGCGCACCCGGCCAGCCGTTCCAGTCGCGGCAACTGGAAGGCAAGGTCTGGCTGCTGAACGTGTGGGCGTCGTGGTGTGGGCCGTGCCGCAATGAACACCCGGTGCTGGTCGACCTGGCGCGGCAGAATGTCGCGCCTATCGTCGGCCTGAATTACACGGACAACTTCGACGACAGCGGGAAATGGCTGGCCGAGCATGGCAATCCCTACCTGGCCGCCGTGTTCGATGGCGATGGCCGGGTGGGCATGGATTGGGGCGTCGTGGGCGTGCCGGAAACCTTTGTCATCGACAAGCAGGGACACATTCGCCTGCGCCACGTTGGGCCGGTGACGCAGCAGGTCTTGCGCGACAAGCTGCTGCCGCTGCTGAAGGAGCTGCAAGGTGCGTGAACTGGCGGCGTTACTGGTGCTGGCTGCCGCTGCGGCAAACTGCAGTGCAGCGGTACCGCAAGGCGCCGAACTGGAGGCGCGCGTTGACCGCCTGGCTGCGGAGCTGCGCTGCCAGGTATGCGATAACCAGACCATTGCCGACTCGGATGCGAAGCTTGCGCGCGACATGAAGGCTGTAGTGCGGGAACAACTGGCCGCGGGGCGCAGCGAGGACGATGTGATCAGCTTCCTTAGCCAGCGTTACGGAGATTACATCCTGTACAAGCCGCCACTGCGGCCCAGCACCTGGGCGTTGTGGTTCGGACCCTTCGTGCTGCTGGGCGCAGGCTTGTGGCTGCTGTGGCGTGCATTCAAAATACAGAAAGGAGAACGGGCATGACCTGGTTCTTTGTGGCGGCCGGGTTGATGGCTGCCTTTGCGTTTGGCGCCGTCCTCGTGCCACTGGCGAGAAAGCAGCGCTGGCTTAGCGCGGTGCCGGTCGCGGTGTCGGCTCCCCTGGCCGCTGCCGGCTTGTACGCAGCGCTTGGGACGCCTGCTGCCCTGCTCCCGGCGCAGCAGGCGTTGGAGACTGCTGCGCCACCACAGGTTGAAGCAATGGTGGCGCGCCTGGCAGCGCGGCTGAAGGAAAACCCGCGCGATGCCGATGGCTGGCGCATGATGGCACGCTCCTATGAAACGCTGCGCCGCTTCGACCAGGCAGCCGACGCTTACCGCCAGTTGCTGGTACTGGAAGGCGAGAGCGCCGACCTGCTGGCCGATTACGCCGTCGTGCTGGGCATGGCGCATGGCGAGCGGCTGTCCGGTGAGCCGGAAAAGCTGTTGCAGCGGGCGCTGGAGCTCAACCCGCAACATGTGCAGGTGCTGGCGCTGTTGGGCAGCGCGGCACTGGAGCGCAATGATCGTGCATCTGCACTGGGCGCATGGAAGAAAGTCCTGGCGCTGGCGCCGGCAGGCAGCAGCATGGCCCGTTCAATTCAGGCCAGCATCGCTCGCGTGGAAAGCGATGCGGCGCAATAACGAACGGGCATCACGCATGCCCGCGAAGCCCGCATCTTGCCGCTGACGGTAGCTCAGGCGGGTCGGACCCATGGGTCTGACCCGATGTATTGCGGACGCTGACTTTCGATGCGTCATCCCGGTAATCCGTGAAGAACCAAAAAAAAAGGAGGCATGCGCAATGCATGCCCCCGAAGGCTGCTAGCTTATCCCCTTACTCAGTTCGCAGCAAAGCAGTACAGCAGGCCGGCGCCGCCGGTCGAGACCAGGTTTTGCTGGCCACAGCCACGGCTCGGGTGTGCCGAGTTCCATGACGTATTGCCGCCCCCCGTCCGGTCAAAGTGGCCGAGCTGGGCGGAGCCGTCTGCCGCGCTGCTTGTATAGTTTTTACATGTACGGTCGGCCGCATCCGCGAAAGCGCGGCCGTCAGGCGTGGAGCCGGTCAGGATGTCGTGCTCATTCGGCTTGTCGCCAGCACCTTTCACCGGTTCGTTCTTTTCCGTCAGGACCGTATTGCGGCTCAGGTTATTCCCCAATTGCGCCGCTTCCAGCGAGTCACCGTGCAGGTGCGCCACGTCGCGCGCAATCTGCACGCCGCGCGCATTGAACCAGGGCCCGTTGCCGATGCGGTCGCGCGCATTGACGGCGGGTTTGCCGTCTGACGCTTGGGTGCTGAGGTAGGCGCGCCAGGTGCGGCTTCCCGCCCCCACGGCGGTTGCCAGCTTCTGGCAGTGCGCGTCGGCGCCGGCCAGGCCGCCCAGGTCGGCGCCCTTGCCGAGGCCTTCGCTGGTGACGAAGAAACCGAGCGGCTTGGATGGGTCAGGAGCCTGCTGCTGCGCCAGCGCCTGGCCGGCAAAGCTGGAAGATAGCAGCGCCACGCTGGCGAGGATGGTCATTTTCATGGCTTACTCCTTGGCCTTGAAGTCATCGTGGCAGCTCTTGCAGGTGCGCTGCAGCTTGCCGAATTGCGCTTTGATCGCGTTCACGTCGCCGCCGGCATTCAGCGATGCGAGCTCAGTGGCTTCCTTGGCGAAGCTGGCGCTCAGTTCTGCGAATATTTTCGGATCCTTGAACAGTTCCGGCTTGGCGGTGGTGTCGTGCCAGCCCTTGCCCTGTTCCGTGCCCGGCGCGAACAGCGCCGCCAGGCCGCCGTTGGCGATGGCGGCGATGCTGTTGGCGGCGCGCTGCACTTCTTCCTTGTTGTATGTGCCGTCCAGCGAAGTCTTGATGCGGCCGGTGTTCCAGGCGACCACCTGGAAGGCGGACTGGCGCCATTTGATCAGGTTTTCCGGCTTGGGACCCTGCTGGGCAAGGGCAGGAGCGGTCGCGGCAAACGTGGCTGCCGCCAGCGCGGCGGCGCCGATGAGGGTTGCTGCTTTCTTCATGGGGTTCCTCTGGTTGGTCGTGAACTGGTTATTTGGCGCGGCCGCTGAAGCCTTGGGTCAGCGTCGCGATCTTGTAGGCTGCGCCGCGGCCAACCGCATACAGGGTCTTTTTGCCGGGACCGGCGAAGGCGATGTTCTGCGGTGCCTTGGGGAGAGCGATGATGCCGAGCGCTTCGCCTTTGTTGCTGAAGACCTGGATGCCGGCCGTGCTGGCGACGTAGACGCGGCCTTCGGAATCGACCGCCAGTCCGTCGGCGCCGCTGCTGCTGCCGGTTTCCGTCTTGCGGAAGCCTTCCAGCTTGGCGAAGTTGCGGCGCGGTCCGACCTTGCCATCGCCCAGGATGTCGTAGGCCAGCACGTATTCGCCGAAGGTGTTGGCGACGTACAGGGTTTTTTCATCGGGGCTCAACTGGATGCCGTTCGGGCGCTCGATGTCGGCGGCCAGGCGGGTCAGGGCGCCCTCATTGGAGATGTGGTAGACCGCTGGCTTGGCCGGCTTCTCGGCTGGCTGCGGCGCGGGCGCGGCGCCTGGTGCCGGCGGATTGACGCCGGAGTCGGTGAAGTAGACGCCGCCTTTGCGGTCGAGGACGATGTCGTTCGGGCGGCCGAACGGCGCACCCTCATACCGTACTGCCAGTACACGGGCGCTGTGCGCAGGGTAGACGATACCGACTTGCGGTTCTTTCACCTGCACTGCGTACACGTCGCCTTCCTGGCTGATTGCCAGGCCGTTGGAGCCATTGCTGTTTTCCAGGAAGGTGGAGATGCTGCCGTCCGGCGCGATTCGGGTGATGCGGTTGGCCTGCGTCTCGGTAAATGCGAAATTCCCGTCCGGCAGGGCGATCGGCCCTTCGGTGCCGTTGAAGCCTTCCTTGATCAATTCGATGGGGGTGCCGGCGGCGACGACGCCGGCGATGGCGCTGGTGGATTGCTGGGCGGTGGCACCAGCGCTGAACGCTGCCAGCAGCAGGGCCAGTACAGGGGAGATGGCAAAGCTGTTTTTCATTGTTTTTGGTCCTTGGGTTAGGTGCGCTTGCGCGACAGTTGCTGCACGACTTCCAGCGCCTTTTCGACGTTGGCTGCCGGGGTCAGTCCGCCGACAGCAGCAGCGATGCGGCCGTCGGGAGTAACGATGAAGGTGGTGCGTTCCGTGGTGGCGTGATCGATGTCGGCACCACGCGTATCTTTCTTGCCGGCTGCCGCGGCGCGGATCGCCAGGTCGTAGGAACGGGCAATGCTGCCGTCGGCATCGGAGGCGACAGGGAATTTTCCGGCGCAGTATTCCGGGTCCGCCGAGAAGTCGTTCAGGCGCTTGATGCTGTCCAGCGATACGCCGACCACGGTGGCGCCGGCTGCAGCGAACTTGTCGTGGTTGACGGCAAAGGTGTGCGCCTGCACGTTGCAACCGCCGGTGTAGGCGGAAGGGTAGAAATAGACCACGACCGGTCCTTTCTTCAAGGCCTCCTTCAGCGAGAACTCAAAGGCCTTGCCGGCTTGCGACGCCTGGGTGGTGAAGGCCGGTGCGGCATCGCCCGCGTTCAGCGCCGCCTGCGCCGGCAGCGCGCCAAGCGTTGCCAGCGCGGCGGCAGTCATCAGTTTTTTCAACATGGTTTCTCCTGTGGTGGTCTTACATTTCCGATACGTAGAGTGCAAGCGCGTCGATTTCCGCATCCGTCAGTCGGGCAGCCGCTTCGCGCATGGCAGGGTGGTTGCTGCGTTCTCCGCTGCGCCAGTTCTGAAGTTGCTGCGACAGGTAGCGCCGCCCCTGGCCGCCGATCACCGGACCGGCACCGGCCAGGCCTTCGCCAGCGCCGCCGTGGCAAGCTGCGCAAGCCGTAAGGTGGCGTCCCGCATCGCCTTGCCGGAACAACTGGGCGGCCGCGCTGTGCTGCGGGGCTTCCGGGCGCGCCTTTGCCGACGCCATCGCCGGTTGCGCGGCGAAGTAAGCGGCAATGTCGGCCACGTCCTGGTCGCTGACGCTGGCGGCCATCATGGCCATGAACTCGCCCTTGCGCCTTCCGGCGCGGAAGTCCTCGACCTGCTTGACGATGTAGGCATGCTGCTGGCCGTCCAGGCGGGCGAACTTGCCGTCTTCGCCCGCGCTGTGGCCTTGCCCGACGCCAGGTTGCCCGTGGCATTCGAGGCAGCGCTCCGAGTCGGCCTTGATGCGGCCGGATTCGGCGTTGCCCTGCGCGAGGGCGGCAGACAGCAGGCCGGCCAGCAGCGCGGCTTGGAACGTGGCCATCTGCTACTCCTTCTTGTAGAAGGTGTGGCAGGTGCGGCAAGTGCGCGACAAGGTGGTGGCCTTGTCGGTGGCGACTTCGAACTTGCCGGTCGCGACCAGCTGCACGATCTGGGCCGACAGTTCGCGGCTTTGCCGCGCCAGGTCGACCGCGTTGGCCGCATCGCCCTTATGCACGAAGAAGGTTTCCACCTCCTGGAACATGCGGGCCAGCTCTTTGGCGTCGTCGCCGGCCGCCTGCTTGTTGGCCAGCGCAATATTGGATGACAGGCTTTTGTTGGCGTCCTCAATGTTTTGCATCAGGTCCATGCCCATCTCCGGTTCGGCGCAAACCGCGTTCAGGGCGATGGCAGCAGACAGCAGGGTCAAAAGGATTGGTACTTTTCGCATGCGTCTCCGGGGTCAGGCCAGCAGTTCCTTGATCACCTTGCCGTACACGACGGTCGGGCGCTCGGAACGTCCGTTGTTCAGGAACGTGGTCTTCAGGTGGTCAAGGCCCAGCAACTGCAGCACGGTGGCGTGCAGGTCGTAGGTATCGACCGCCTGGTCCTTGTTTGCCACCTGCAGGCCGATTTCATCGGTAGCACCATGGGTGTAGCCGGCCTTGATGCCGCCGCCAGCCACCCACTGCGTGTAGCCCCATGGATTGTGGTCGCGTCCATTGCCGCTCTGGCCATACGAGGTGCGGCCGAATTCCGAGGTCCACACCACTAGCGTCGACTCCAGCAGGCCGCGCGACTCGAGGTCGGCCAGCAGGCCTGCGATCGGCTTGTCGATCATGCGTGCGTTGACGCTGTGGTTTTTTTCCAGGTCGTTGTGGGCGTCCCAGCTTGTGATTTCGGTCTGGCCGTCCGGGGCGCCCGACACCACCTGGATGAAGCGCACGCCGCGCTCCACCAGGCGGCGCGCACGCAGCAGCGTGGTGCCATAGCTGGACGACGTTTCGTCGTTGATGCCGTACAGCTCCTTGGTGGCGTCGCTTTCCTTGGACAGGTCGACGGCTGCCGGCGCCGAGACCTGCATGCGGTCGGCCAGGTCGTAGGAGCGCAGGCGCGCTTTCAGTTCGGTGTCGGACGGATAGCGGTCGGCATTCTTCTGGTTCAGCTTGCGCAGCAGGTCGAGCGAAGCATGCTGCTGGCCTTCGGTGCGCAGTTCCGGGCGTTCCAGGTAGAAGATCGGCGATGGGCCGGGCCGGAAGGCCGTGCCCTGGTACACCGCCGGCAGGAAACCGGAGTTCCAGTTGACGGAGCCGGCACTTGGTTCGTTTTTCCCGTTGTACAGCACCACATAAGGCGGCAGGTCGGGATTGGCCGACCCCAGCGCATAGCTGACCCACGCGCCCAGCGAAGGGCGGCCCGGACTCAGGTCGCCGGTGTTCAGCTTGAGGATCGAGATGTCGTGGGTCGCGCCCACGGTCACGCTGGACTTGATGAAGGCGATCTTGTCCGACTGGCTAGCCAGGTTCGGCACCAGGTCGGAGAACCAGTGGCCGCTCTGGCCGTGCTGCTTCCACTCACGCTTGGAGGCGTACAGCTTGCCGACGCCGCCCTGGGTACTGGTCTTGATCCCTTTCAGGAAGGAGGCCGGCACGTCCTGGCCCGCCAGCTTGATCAGGTCAGGCTTGTAGTCGAACAGGTCGAGCGTGCTGGGCGCGCCGTTCATGTGCAGCCAGATGACGGATTTGACCTTGGCCGGGAAATGCGGCGCTTTCGGCGCCAGCGGGTCGACCAGTTCGGCCGCCATGGCGCCCTGCAGCAGGCCGCCGCCGGGCAGCAGCCCTGTCACTGCGGCAGCGCCCATGCCAAGGCCGGATTTCAACAGGAAGTCGCGACGGGAATTGAAGCACATATCAGTTTTCCTTTAGGTGGTATCGGGTTCAGAAGCGGTAGATGAAATCGTTCGAGTTGGCGACGGTGTGCACCAGGTCCACCAGCGCTGCGGCGCGGATCGGATTGATCTTCTGCTTGCCGTCCAGGCCAGTCGGGATGCTGACCTCGAACTTGCCTTCGTCCTTGCCGCTGATATTGCGGGCTTCGATGATCTTTTCTTGCTTGTCCAGGAAGTCCTTGAGCGTGGCGCGTTCGGCCTTGCTCGGCGTGCGGGCAAACAGGATTTCATACAGCCGGTTCAGCTGCGCGGTTTCATCACTGCCTGCCTCGCGGATCACACGGCCCGCCAACGCTTGCGACCAGCCCAGCACCACGTCGCTGTTGAACAAGGCCAGCGCTTGCAGCGGGGTGGTGGTCACGTTGCGCTTGTGGTGCGCCTGCGATGGATCGGCCGGGTCGAAGTTCTGCGTCAACGGGTAAGGCACGCTGCGGCGCACGAAGGTGTAGATGCTGCGGCGGTACTGGTCATGCGGGTCGTCCGACACGGTCCACAGGTTGCCGGCGCTGAAGTTCGACGGCACTTTCGGGAACACCGCCGGGCCACCGAGCTTGTCTTCCAGGCGCCCGGACGCGGCCAGCAGCGAGTCGCGCACCTGTTCTGCTTCCAGGCGCTTGCGTGGATAGACGCCCAGCAGCTTGTTGTCCGGGTCCGCTGCCGCGATGTCTGCGCGTTCGGTGGAGGATTGGCGGTACACCGACGACAGCAGGATCTGGCGGTGCAGTTGCTTCACGTTCCAGCCGCTCTTCACGAAGTCGGAGGCCAGGTAGTCCAGCAGTTCCGGGTGGGTCGGCTTCTGGCCGGCGCGGCCGAAGTCCGCCACCGTGGCGACGATGCCGTTGGCGAAGTACTGGCTCCAGACGCGGTTGGCGAAGACGCGTGCGGTCAGCGGGTTTTCAGGGCTGGCCAGCCAGTTCGCCAGGGCGGTGCGGCGGCCGGAGGAGGTGGCGGTCGGCTTGATCTCGATCTTCGCCCCGTTGGCCCACAGCGCCGGGATGCCCGGTTCCACAGGATCGAGCGGCGCCTCGTGCACGCCGCCGAAGCGCACGTGGGTCGGCGGTGCGTCAGGATGGCCCAGCTCGGTAGCGGCGGTGATGAACAGCGAACCACGTTCGGGGCGCAGCTTGTCGAACTTGCGCAGGTCGGCGGTCAGCTTCTGGTACTGCTTCCACTTCTCGACGTTTGCCGCGTTGTAGTCCGGGCTGTCCTTGTCTTCGGCCGTCAGGCGCAGGTATTGCACGATGTCGTTCTCTGTGCTGACGGTCTTCAGACGGAAGTTGACCCAGCGGTCCAGTGCAGTCCATTGCGCTTCCGGCTTGAAGATCGATTCCCGGCTGTCGGTCAGGTAGCGTTCCTTGTGGTATTTCACGCCAGCCTCACGGACGGTATCGAGGATGGCTTTCTGCTTGTCGCGAATGTCCTTGGTGGCGGCGCGGTAAGCAGCCTGCTTCTTCTCATACTCGAGTTCTTCCGGCCCCTTTTCTGCTGCCACTTTCTCGTCGAAGCTGGTGTTGGCGAAGAAGGCCTGCAGCTGGAAATACTCTTTCTGGCTCACGCGGTCCGCCTTGTGGTTGTGGCAGCGCGCGCAGCCGATGGTGGAGGCGAGGAAGGTCTCGCCGACCGTGTCGGTCATGTCAGTGGCGATCTGGTATTTGCGCTGCACCAGGTCGCGCGAGTTGGAGTTGTCCGGATAGCCGGCCAGGAAACCGGTGGCGATCTTCGCTTCCTGGCTGTCCGGGAACAGTTCATCGCCCGCCACCTGTTCCTTGATGAAGCGGTCGAAAGGCTTGCCGCTGTTGAAAGCCTTGATCACATAGTCGCGGTAGCGGTAGTTGTTGGGACGGGTGTTATCGTTCTGGAAGCCGGCGCTGTCGGCATAGCGCGCCAGGTCCAGCCAGCGGCGCGCCTGGCGCTCGCCGAAGTGCGGCGACGACAGCAGGCGGTCGGCCAGTTTTTCGTAAGCGTCCGGCGATTTGTCCTTGACGAAGGCGTCGACTTCTTCCGGCGTTGGCAGCAGGCCCCAGGTATCGAGGGTGGCGCGGCGGATGTAGGTGGCGCGGTCGGCGTCGGCGGAAGGCTTGAGCTTCTTCTGTTCCAGCCTGGCCAGCACGAAAGCGTCGATCGGGGTGCGTACCCAGGCCTTCTGCTTGACGGCCGGGACTTCCGGCGCCTGGACGGTGGAGTACTGCCACGCCTTGGCTGGTGCTGCGGCTGGCGCCTTCTCGTCAGCCGCAATCGAGGCCGCGGCGGAAGAAGCCAGGAGGATGGCGAGGGTGGTGGATCTGAGTTTCATCTGCAGGTGCTCCTGTGGATTGGTTTTATGCCTGAAGCTCTATTAGCAACCGCCGTGCCGGGCCGGCCGGTTCGTTCAAGTACTTGATTCGTAAGGCCTTGCGTGCCCGCCGCCGGCTGCGGGGTGGTGCGCCGCATGCAGCGCGGCAGCACCACTGCTGTTGGATCATCAGCGCATCACAGCGAGCCGCTGACCACCAGTCCGGCCCAGCGCGGCACGGCCGGCGTGTACGAGTTCCAGCTGCGGGTAAGCGGCGCGTCGTTGTTGAAGGCGTTTTTCACCACCACACTGACGTCGAAGGTGCCGCCGCGCGTGCCAAGGCCGATTGCCAGGTCGGTGATTGAAGAAGCGCCGATCCAGCCATAGCTCGAGAGGGTGTTGTCCGCGTTGTAGCGCGAGTTGAAGGCCGTGTTGAAGCTGGCATGGAACTCCTTGTTGTTCCACACCGGCTTGCGGAAGTCGGCGCCGATGTTGAAGGTGAACTTCGATGCGCCCGGCAAAGCTTCCCCGGTCACGTCGCGGTAAGGCGCGGCGCCCGGGTAACCGTTTTCCGGCGGTTGGGCGGACTGTTTGAAGTCCTTGTAGCGGGCGTCGGTGTAAGCGCCGGAGAAGCGCAGCGTGGTGTAAGGGAGGCCCGAATATGCGCCGTCGAACTCCAGGCCCTTGGCCTGCACTTTCGGCGCGTTGCCGGTGGCGGTGGTGTAGTACAACTGGCCATCGTTGTTCAGGTTCGTGGTGTACACGTCCAGCACGCGCACGGCCTGCTGGTAGTCCTTGATGTTCATCAGGAACAGGTTGGCGTTGACCAGCAGCTTGCGGTCCAGCAGCGCCGACTTGAGGCCCGTTTCGAAGGCGCTGGTCTTTTCCTTGCGCACCAGGTTCGATACGCCATTGGTCAACTGCGATATGCCGGCTTTTTCACCGTATTGCCAGGAGGCGTAGGCCGTCAGGTCCTTATTGAACTTGTACGAAGGGCTGAGCACGAAGGCCGGCAGGGTGTCCTTGAATGGCTCCGCTTCCGTCGCCGGGAATATCACGCCGATCTGGGACGCACGAATCGCTTTCGCATCAGCCACCTGCTGCTGCTGGGCGGCCGTCAGTGCGCTGTACGATGCTGCGTTGAAATATTTGGCTGCCAGCCTGTTGGCCAGCGCAAGCTGGTCGGGGGTATTGCCGGCCAGGAGAGCGCCGTTGGCGGCGGTGGCAAAGCCGCCGAAGGCCACGCCATTGACCGCGACAGGGTTCAGCTCCGGCGCATTGCCGTAGTTGTTGACCAGGGTGCTGGCCGTATTGCGGCGGTCCTCACGGGTGAAGCGCAGGCCCGTAGTGACGGTCAGCGGATCGGACAAATGCCAGTTCGCCTGCGCGAAGATCGCGGCGCTCTTGTTGCGGATGTCCTGCTTGCCCGCCGGCGAGTTGAAGGACATCTGCAGGCGGTCCAGCGAGTTTTGCAGCAGGTAGCGGCCGGCCGCATTGGCGTCCAGGCGGTTGTATTGGGCGGTGCTGGCATACCAGGCGCCGGCGTCGTTGCCCCATTCGCGGCGGTAGTCGGCCTGGTTGTTGACCTTCATCAGGAAGATGCCGGCCTGGTAATCGACGAAGCCTCCTGGCTGGGAGCTCAAACGCAGCTCCTGGGTGGCCTGCCGGTAGTCGTTCCAGAAGCCGCCGGAGTTGCGGTGCACATCGAAAGGCGTGCCTTCATCGTTGGTGGCGTTGAAGTGATAGTCCTTGTAGGCCGTGATGGAGGTGATGTTGAATTTGTCCAGGGTCCAGTTCAGTTCCGCGGCGGCGCCATTGCTGCCGGTGACCAGCGGCCGCTGGTTGTCGTTGTTCACCTGGCCGTTTTTCTCGTTCAGGTAGTTGTCCTGGTAGCTGTAGCCGGTTTGCTGCGTGAACCAGCGGCGCGCCAGGCGGGTCGAGTTGTCGGTGGTCAGCGGGTTGGCTGCGCCGTTAGCGTAGACCTTCGGCGTCGGCAGGTTGATGGTGCGGCCATTGGTGGTTTCGCCGGCGCGAGGCTGGGCGTCAAGGGCGATGCGGGCGCTGAACGATGGGTCGGGCGTCAAGAGAAACTGCAGGCGGCCGGAGACACGGTCTTTGTTGGTATAGGTGATGTCCCTGTTGTAGGCGTTCTTGATATCGCCTTCGCCCTTGCTGACGGACAGGTTGGCGCGATAGGCCAGCAGGCCGTCCACGATCGGGCCGCCGGCTGCGAACCGGCCTTGCACCGTATCCTGCTGGCCGAGCGTCAGCGACCAGGAAGCGTCCGGCGTGAACGATGGGCGGCGGGTCGTGACGTTGACCACGCCCACGCTGGTGTTCTTGCCGAGCAGCGTGCCTTGCGGGCCGCGCGTGACTTCCACCGCATCGACGTCGGTGAAGTCGAAACTGGAGGACAACGCATTGTAGGCGTAGTTGACGCCATCGACGATCAGGCCGACGCTTGGGTCCTGCGCCTCGGTCTGGCCTTGCTTGCCGACGCCGCGAATGGCCAGGCTGGCGGTACGCTGGTTACCCTGGTTCCACGAGACGTTGGCGGCGCGCTGCGTCAGCGACTTGATGTCGGTTGCCTGCAGCCGGTCCAGTTCCTTGCCAGTGACGACGGAAACCGACAGCGGCACGTCCTGCAGGCGTTCCAGCCGGTTGCGGCTGCGTACCGTGACTTCGCCCAGGGTTTGGGATTCCTCCGCGGCTGGAGCAGCTTCCGGGGCTGCTGCCGCCGTTGCGGGCGCCTCGGCGGCAGGCGCCGGCGCAGCGGCCTGGCTTTGCGTTGCGATGATTTGCTTGAGCCGGGCGATTTCTGCCTGCAGTTCGGCCACCGTCGGGTCGGCAGCGTACAGCGGTGCGGAGGTCAGCAGGGCAGCGAGGGGAAGGGCGGAGCGGTATTTATTATGGGTCTTCATCTGAGAGGCTTTCGTTCAACAAGGGATAGCCTCCTTTTTGCAAATGGCGTGCCAAGGCGGAAAGCCCGTCAATCCGGGCTTTCCTTCGCGGACGCTGTTGGCGGCGCAGCAGCGCCCGGGCTCCTTTGCACGGAACCGTTCATGGCGAAAGCGATATATGCATATGGCTTCTGGCCTCACAGCTTGCCGCTGAACGTCACGCCGTACCAGCGTGGATAAGGGTTGGGTGCATAGCTAAGCCACGCCGGTTCATGCTTGCGGTTATCGAAGGCGTTCTTCACAATCAGGCTGACGTCAAAGCCGCCCTTGAAGCCCACCCCTAGCGACAGGTCGGTGGTGGCGCCGCCGCCGACCCACCCGTATGAAGACAGGGTGTCGGTGTTGTTATAGCGGCTGCTCAGGGCTGTGTTGAAGCTGGCGTGGTATTCGTGGCCTTCGTGCAGCTTGCGGTATTCGGCGCCGATATTGCCGGTCCATTTGGCGGCGCCCGGCAGGGGCAGGCCGCTCTGGTCTATATAGGGGCCAGGCAGGTAAGCCAGTTCCTCCGGCTTGGCAGCCTGTGGGAAGCTGGTGTAGCGCGCGTCGTTCCAGGCACCGGAGAAGCGGATCGACAGGTTCCTGATGCCGCTGTACACGCCGTCAAACTCCAGGCCCCTGGCACGTGCACGCGGCACGTTGCCCTGCGCGGTGACGTAGGCGATCGGGTTGGCCTGGCCGTTGGCGATATTGGTGGCAGTGGTGAATTCATCGACTACGCGGACGGCTGACTGGTAATCCTTGATTTTCATCAGGAACAGGTCTGTATTCAGCACCAGGCCATACTGCGGCAAGCTGGTTTTCAGCCCGATTTCGAAGGCATGGGTTTTTTCCGGCCGCACGTTGGCGGATACGCCGTTGACGTTCAGTGCGGAGCCGGACTTTTCACCGTACTGCCATGAGCTATAGGCGGTGTATTGGTCGTTGAAGCGGTAGGAAGGGGCCACTGCGGCGGTGTACAGCGTGTCCTTGTAGTGGCTCTCGATGCCGGAAAGCAGTTGGCCGATCTGGCCAGCGCGCAGCGCCTTGGCTGCGGCTACTTGGGCCAGTTGGGCCGCAGTCAGGCTGCTGTAGTTGGCAACGCCGAAATACTTGTAAGCGATGGCATTGGCCAGCGCCAGTTGTTCGGCGCTGTTGCCGGCGCCCAGTGCGCCGCTGGAAGTGCTGTTAAAGCCGCCCAGGGCCACGCCGCGCACCTCAACCGGATTGAAGGCGGCGCCGGCGCCGTTGGCCGTCAAGACGCGGGTGTCGGTGGTCGTACGGTCTTCGCGCGTGATTCGCAAGCCTCCGCCCAGGCTGAATGCGTCGGTGGCATGCCAGGTCGCATTGCCGAAAATAGCCGTGCTGTTAGTGTGGACCACCGTGTCGCCTTTGACGAGCAGGTCATCCAGCGAATCCTTCAGCAGTGCACGGCCGGGGCCGCGGTTGGTGCCGGCATTGCGCTCCAGCGTGTTGTACTGTGCGTTGGTGGCGAACCAGGCGCCGGCGTCAGAACCCCAGCCCGACTTGGAGGCGATGTCGTCGTCGGTACGGATGTGGAACAGGCCTGTGACGTAATCGAGGGCGCCTCCCGGCTTCGATTTCAGCTTGAATTCCTGCGTGAACTGTTTGTAGTCGACACCGCCTCCGCCGTTGCGGCTGATGTCGAATGGCGTTCCTTCGTCATTATGCGCATCGAAGGAGTAGCGGCGTATTGCCGACTGCGAGCTGAAGGTATGCGCCGGAAAATCCCATACCAGTTCCGCCGAGCCACCCTTGCTGTGGACTGTCTGGCCCTGGTTTTCATTGAAGTTGATACGGTCTTCGCCGATATAGTTGCGGTCGTAGGTGTAGGGCGTGCCGTTGAAGGAGCGGCCCACGAACCAGTCGCGCGCTGCGGTAAATACGCCGGCTGCGTTGCGGAAGCCTGCCAGCTTGGCGCGTGCCGTGGTACCGCTTGGGTCGGTCAGGCTGCCGTCGGCGAAGATGTCGGGGATGTTTTTGTAGAAGGCCAGGCCATTCTGCACTTGCGGTGCATGCGGCTCGACGTCCAGGATGATGCGGGCGTTGAAGCTGCTGGTCGGCGTGAACAGGAACTGGGTGCGCCCGCTCACGCGGTTCTTGTTGTACAGGCTGTAGTTATGGTCGAAGTTGTTGTCGTAGTAGCCGCGTGCGCGGTGCACGATGAAGGAGCCACGCCATGCCAGCAGTTCATCGATGACCGGTCCGCCCAGGTTGGCCTTGGCTATCACCGTTTCGTTCTTGCCGTAGGTAAGCGAATAATCGGCGGTAGGGTAGAACGATGGCTTGCGCGTGTTGATGCTGACCACGCCGGAGCTGGCGCCCTTGCCGCCCAGTGTGCCCTGCGGCCCGCGCAGCACCTCGACTGATTCCACGTCGTAGAAATCGAAGTTGGCCAGCTGCGACAAGCCGTAGCTGACGCCATCTACCACCACGCCGACGCTCGGGTCTTGCGTTTCGGTAAAGGAGCGCTTGCCAAGGCCGCGCACAGACAGCGATGCACCGCGGGTGTTGTTCTGGTTGAACTGCACGTTGGCGCCGCGTTTGGTGATGGCCGACAGGTCTTGCGCCAGCTCGCGGTCCAGTTCCTGCCCGCTTACGACGGAAATGGATATCGGGATCTCCTTCAAGGCCTCGATCTTTTTGCGTCCACGGACCGTCACGGCGCCAAGCGCCTGTGCTTCTTCCTCCGGGGCTGCCTGCGCGACTGGAACGCCGGCGGGTGCCGCTGCAGGTACGGGCGCCGTGGCAGCTGATTGCGCCGCGAGCGCCTCACGCAGCCGTGCGTTTTCGGCCTGGATGCGTGCGATTTCCGCGCGCAGTTCGGCGACGGCGGGATCGGTGAACTGGCCGGCGGCAAGGGCAGGGAAGCCTGCGCTGGCCAGAAGGGCAACGACAGGCAGCAGGCGGGCGATATGACGGCGTTGAATTTGCTTATGCATGGATGACGGCTTGGACGTTGTGAAAATTCCTTACGCGTCGCAAGGACTGTGCCATTCGAAGAAGGCCCGCCGTTGCAGGCTGTCTGTATTTTCCGCTGATGTGATGGCAGCACTTCGCCAGCGCGATTGCTGTTGCTGCAACAAAGATGCAAGGCTGCTGCATTTGCAGCAGCGCAGCGTGGTGCATGGTGGCCACGCACCAGTTCGGGCTGCGGCCGTGCTGCGCCGGCAGCCCGGGGAGATCGGCGGAAGGCCAGCAACGGCGGGCCTTGTGGCCAGTTGTGCTGCACTGCAGCGGCAACTGGCACGGTAGTTGCGATCAATGCCTGCGACAGCGGTGCGATTGACGCACTGCGCTTTTTGAGGAATGCCATGAAAGCAATCAAACCCCTGATTACCCTGAGCCTGGTCCTGGCGGCTGCATCGTCGTTTGCGCAGCAAGCGCCGCAAGAGTGGAAGTACAAGACCAGACAACTGGAACGTGCCGAGGTGGACAAGCTGCTGGCCAACCCGGAAAAACTGCTGGTGGTCGACGTGCGCCGCCCTGATGAACTGACGGCCAAAGGCAGCTTCCCGGTCTACCTGAATGTGCAGGCCAAGGAAGTCGAACAGAACCTGGCCTTCATTCCGAAAGACCGCGTCATCCTGACCGTGTCGAACCATGCGCACCGCGCTGGAGCTGTCGGCGACCTGCTGGCCAGCAAAGGCTACAAGGTGGCTGGCGCCACTGGCTCGGAAGACTACGAAGCGCAGGGCGGCAAGATCTCCCGCGTAGCGCCGCCTCCGGCACGTCCAGTAGCCCAGGCTGCGCCACAGTAAGGAAGGCGGTCGCATGAGCTCCCGCATTTACGTCTGGGACTTGCCGACCCGGCTGTTCCACTGGCTGCTGGTGGCGTCGGTATCGGTCGCCATTGCCACCGGCCTGGTGGGCGGTGACTGGATGACCGTGCACAGTTATGCGGGCATTGCCATCATTGGCCTGGTGGCGTTCCGCCTGGTATGGGGCATCGCCGGGGCAGCCGCGGCACGCTTCGTGAACTTCGCGCCAACGCCAGGGCGGCTGCGCGCCTACCTGGCCGGCGAATGGCAGGGGCATGGCCATAACCCCTTGGGTGCGTTGTCCGTATTTGCCTTGCTGGCCTTGCTGGGCGTGCAGGCAGGAACGGGCTTGTTCGGCAATGACGAAATCTCCTTCCAGGGCCCGTTGGCCTCCCTGGTCGACGAGGGCCGTTCACTGCAGCTGACCGGCCTGCACCAGCAACTGGCCTACCTGCTGTTTGGCCTGATCGCGCTGCATGTGCTGGCGATTGCCGGCTATCTCTTGCTGCGCAAGACCAACCTGGTCAAGCCGATGATCACCGGATGGAAAAACGCCGCCACGCCTGCCGCGCATGGCGTAGCGACCTGGCACTGGACCGCGCTGGCAAGCGCCGTTGGCGTCGGCGTGCTGGCAATGAGCCTTGCCAGCGGCGCCGGCCTGGCGAAATTTTAGGAAAGGAATCCCATGACGACCCTGACATTCGACAGTTTCCATTCGGCGTCCTATGCGCCGCGCCGGGCGCGGGCCCGCAATGTGCGGCGCCCGCAGGTGCAGGCGTTGCAGCCGCAGCCCACTGCTGCCGCAGTGCGGCCGGACTTGCTGAAGCAGGGCTTGCACAACAGGACTGGCCTGGTGCTGCTGGCCGGGGCCGCGGTCCTGCTGCATGCGGCCATCATCGCCGGCGTGCGAAATCTGCCGGCGGACGCAAAGCTGCCGCCACCCAAGGCCGAACCACTGGCGCTGGAGTTCGCACCGCCACCACCGCCACCGCCGCCTCCTGAACCGCCCAAGCCACAACCGCAAGTGGTGAAGCAGGCGCCGGCGCCGGTACGCCAGGCCTTGCCGGTGGTGCGCGAAGTGGTGGATTCCGGACCGCCAACTGCCGAAACCGTGGCGGTTGCCACCACGCCGCAGCCGCCGGCGCCAGCCCCGGTGGCCGCACCGCCAGCACCGCCAGCGCCGGAGCCGGTCACCGAGCCGCGTGGCTTCGCGGGCTACCGCAACAATCCGGCGCCGGACTACCCGGCTTTGGCGCAGGATCGCGGCCTGCAAGGCCAGGTCATCCTCAAGGTGCAGGTGCTCGCCAGCGGCAAGCCTGCCACCATCAACGTCGAAAAATCCAGCGGCCACAAGATCCTCGACGACGCTGCCGTGAAGGCCGTGCAGGGCTGGGCATTCGAACCTGCCCGCCGCGGCCAGACGCCAATCGACGGCTGGGTCAAAGTCCCACTGAATTTCAAACTCTCGTGAATCTGCTGAAAGGAATCATCAATGCAATCCCATTACCTCGAACTGATCGTACAAGGATCGCTGTACGCACTGGTGCTGTTTTCCGTTGTCACCTGGGTACTGATCGCCGCCAAGGGCGTTCAGCACTACCGAGTCAGCAAGCGCGATAAGGTTTTCGGCAAAGCTTTCTGGAGCGCCAGCTCGCTCGATGCCGCCGCAGCACTGCCAAATGGGGATAGCCCGAAATCGCGCCTGGCCGAAGTGGGCTTCGAAGCGCTGTACGTCAGCGATGCCGATGCGGGCGCCGACCTGGAACATGACTGGGGACGCCGCGAATTGCTGGAGCGCTACCTGCGCCAGCAGATCCACAAGGAATACCAGTCGCTGGAAAGCGGCCTGGCGATCCTGGCATCGATCGGTTCCACTGCGCCATTCGTCGGCCTGTTCGGGACTGTGTTCGGCATCATCCACGCACTGGGTGCGATCGGCGCCAGCGGCTCGGCCAGCATCGACGTGGTGGCCGGCCCGATCGGCGAAGCGCTGATTGCCACCGGCGTTGGCATCGCGGTGGCGGTGCCTGCAGTGCTGGCCTTTAACTTCTATGTGCGGCGCCTGAAGGTCACGGCGGCGGAACTGGATAACTACGCGACCGACTTCGTCAACCTCGCCCAGCGCAATAACTTCCGCGTGGCGAACCCGCCGGCAGCCAAAGCGCCGCAGCGCAGCGCGGCCGTACAGGGCACATCGACAGCCGGCCTGCCGGCAGGAGCGGCAGCATAATGGCATTCACTACTGGCAGGGATAGCGCCGACGTGGTCAGCGAAATCAACATCACGCCGCTGGTGGACGTGATGCTGGTGCTGATGGTGGTGTTCATTCTCACCGCGCCGTTGCTGAACAACGCGGTGCGGATCAACCTTCCGAAAACGGCTACCACCACGCCGGCCACGCAGAACAAGAGCGTGACCGTCAGCGTGGACGGGGAAAACCGCATCTACATCGATAAACGTGAAGTCACGCTCGGCGCACTGGAAGGCGAGCTGCGTTCCCTGGTAGGCACCGATCCCGACCTGGCGCTCAGCCTGCAGGCTGACGAGGGCGTTCCGTACCGGTCGGTAGCGCAGGTCATCGCGCACATTCAGCGCTCAGGTGTCAGCAAGCTCTCGGTGCTGACGGAGCCGGCCGGGTAGCCGGCTTGCCAGGGTTTATTCGGCGCGGTCGTAGCCAAACTGCAGGCCCGCAGTGCCGCCGGTCTCGATGAACAGGTTCATAAAGGCCGGCACAGTGTCCTTGCGTTGCCAGTCGCGCTGCAGTTCGCAGAACAACTGCGGCACGCTGATCATCTTGCCGCCGGCCTGCTCGATGCGGCGCAGCGCCATTTCGTGCGCGGTCACGGAAGTGCCGCCGACTGCGTCGGCTACCACGTAGACTTCATAGCCTTCGCGCAGGGCGTCGAGGGCAGGGAAGGTCAGGCAGGCTTCGGTCCACAGCGCGGTCATGATCAGCTTTTTGCGGCCGGTGGCTTCCACAGCCTTGCGGAATTCCACGTCTTCCCAGGAATTGATGCTGGTGCGGTCATAAGTCGGGATGCCTTCCAGCGCCTTGGCGACCTGGCGGATAGGCGGTTTGTTCAGGCCGGTCTTGACGTTGACCGTCGAGTGAACGACCGGCAGGCGATAAGCCACCGCTGCCTTGCAGGTGCCGACGATATTATTGACCAGCAGTTGGCGGTCCATCGAAGCAATCGAATTAACCTGGACCGGCTGGTAGTCGATGATCACGAATGCCGAGTTTTGCGGGGTGAGCAGGTCGTCCTTTTTCGGGTCACGAATAGCTTCGCTTGTCATGATTGTCTCCTCCTGGTTGAAGTTTGGGGCTGGTGTCAAGCAATGGGATCGAGAACGTAGAACACTTCGCGCCTTTCGACGTCGGCGTCGCCGTTCTCGTGGAAGTGGCGAATGTGCTCGCCGAAATTATGGTGGTGCTGCTGCGACTCGGGGTTGGCCCAGCGTTCGATGAAGACGAAACGGCGGGCGTCAGCGGCATCCACGTAGGCTTCGTAGCGCAGGTTGCCGTGTTCTTTTCTCGAAGGGGCGACCAGCGCCGCCAGGCTGGAACGCAGGAACGCTTCGCGTCCCTGCTTTGCGTACAGGATGACAATCTGGTTCAGCTCTTGCATGATCAACTCCGTTCAGGTGTTGGAATCTGGCCGAATTTGCCGCGGGTGAAATCCTGGAATGCCTGTTCGATCTCGGCCTGGGTGTTCATGACGAAGGGGCCGTGGCCGACAATCGGTTCGTCGATCGGTTCGCCGCTCAGGTACAGCACGACGGCATCAGTGCTGGCTTGCAGCGACAGGCCATCGCCGGCGCGCTCGAATACCACCAGTTCTGCTTCTTTCACGACCGTTTCTTCATTCACCAGCACGGCGCCATGCAATACCGTGACGGCCGTGTTCCATCCTGCCGGTGCAGGCAGGTGCACCGGCTTGCCGGCTTCCAGGTGCAGGTCCCATACATGCATGGGCGTGAACGTGCGTGCCGGACCCTTATTGCCTTCATACTCGCCGGCGATCACGCGCAGCGTCCCGGCACCGCCCGGCAGCGCCACGCGAGGAATTTGCTTGTCTTCGATGGCCTGGTAGCCGGGGGCTGACATCTTGTCCTTGGCCGGCAGGTTGACCCAGAGCTGGACCATATCCAGTTCGCCGCCGTTGCGTGAGAATTCTTCGGAATGGAATTCCTCATGCAGGATGCCCGAAGCAGCCGTCATCCACTGCACGTCGCCATCGCCGATGATGCCACCCTGGCCGGTAGAGTCGCGGTGCGCCACCTGGCCCTTGTAGACAATGGTCACCGTTTCAAAGCCGCGGTGCGGGTGCTGTCCGACGCCACGCAAGCTGCTGGCCGGCTCGAAGTTCATTGGGCCGGCGCGGTCGAGCAGCAGGAAGGGGCTGAGTTCAGGTCCCATGCCTTGGTAGGAAAACAGCGATCGAACGGGAAAGCCGTTTCCGACCCAGTGCTGGCGTGGCGCGCTATAAACACCGATGACACTTTTCATAAAGAACTCCACTGCGGGTCTTGGTATAACTACCAAGTCAGTATGTGCCAGCACGAGCTTGGGCGAAAGGCGCAAATTTTGTCCACTGCGTTCCTTTTAAAGAACAATGGTCGGCTTCCGTGTTTGTAATAAAATAACGTGAATTGCCAAAAAGAAAACTGAGGAATGTATGGATACTCCCATTGCTTCGCTCTACCTGGTCTCCGTGGGAGCGCTAGCAATGTGTGCATTCCAGGCGGCTTTGCTGGCCCGAAGCAGCTCGTATGTGCGGGCTTGCTGGGCCTTTTCCGCGCTCTGCCTGACGTTTGCGCTGTTCCAGTTTTCCAACGTCCGGCAACTTGTGGCGCTGAACCTGGCGGCTGCCATCACCGCACATAAATGGGTGAACTTTTTCTCTTTGCTGCTGGTGCCGCAGGTCTGGTACCTGCTTGCTGCGCTCGATGGCCGCAAGTGGGCATACCGCCTGTCTTATGCGGTGGCCCTGGTAACGCTCGCGCTGGCGGCAGACAACGTCGCCGAACCTTTTGGCTACCGCTTCTCCGCACTCGCGGTTGCAGCCCCGGGCGAATTGATGTGGGGCGACCGCGCCTTCCTGCTTGCGGGCGAAACCACGCCGGCCTATGCCATCAACCGCCTGCTGTCGCTGGGCGCAGCGGTGTATGCCGCCATGTTCTGCATCCGCGTACGGCGTGAGCGTGCGCGCTTTTCGAACCGTCCGGTGTGGGTCTCGGTCGTGCTGATCATCGCCACAACTGCGCTCGGCGGGGCGACCGATGCGGGCTGGCTGCAGTTGCCCTACCTGAGCGGCTTCGGCTTCCTGTTCCTCGCAGCTTCCTACCTGCTGCTGGTGCGGCGCGAAGCCACCCAGCGCATAAGCGAGAAAATCCGCATCAGCGCTGCACTGGAGCGGGAAGTGGAAAGCCACAAGCGCTCCAGCCTGCGTTTCGAGCATGCCTTGACCAACGATGCGCTGACGCGGCTACCCAACCGCAACGGCGCGCTGGAAAAGCTGCACGCGATGTTCGTCGAGAGCGAATCGAACCTGGCCAGGATGGGCGTGCTGCTGCTTGACCTGGACCGGCTGGCGATCATCAATGGCACCCGTGGTTACGAGGCAGGCAACCAGTTGCTGGTCGAAGTGGCACAGCGCCTGCGGCAGCACTGCGGCGAGCGCATGCTGGTGGCACGCCTTGGCAGTGCACGTTTCGCGGTCGGCATTGCGGGTCACAAGACCTGGACCGAAATTGAACGTGAGGTGGAAGGCATTCTGGCTGCGATCAAGCCGCCATTCTCGATTCCCGGAACCGTATTGAACATGACTTTCAGTGCCGGGGTGGCAGTCTATCCCGACCATGCGTCGTCTGCGGAAGACTTGCTCGCGTCGGCGGCATTGGCATTGCACCAGGCGCGCGATGCCGGGCCGGGCAACCTGCGCGTGTTCCAGCCTGCGCTGCAGCAATCGCTCAACGAACGTATTGGCCTCGAGGCCGACTTGAAGGAAGCGCTCGAAAAAGAGCAGTTCGTCCTGCATTACCAGCCGCAGGTATGTACCGCCTCGGATCGGGTGGTGTGCATGGAAGCCCTGATCCGATGGCATCATCCGGCGCTGGGGCTGGTGATGCCGGATAAGTTCATTCCGCTGGCGGAAGCGACGGGTGCTATCTCCGCTATCGGTTCGTGGGTAATCGATGCCGCATGCCGGCAATTGGCGCTCTGGCGTGAAAACGGTTTCACTGAACTGCGCGTGGCGGTCAATCTGTCGGCGCAGCAGTTGCTGGTATCCGATCTTGGTGATACCGTGCAGGCTGCGTTGCAGCGCTCTGGCTTGCAGGGAGCCGATCTCGAACTCGAAATCACGGAGTCTGTGCTGATGCAGGATCCGCAACACTCCATCGAAAGGCTGGAAGCCCTGCGCCGCCTGGGCGTACGATTGTCGATTGACGATTTTGGTACCGGCTATTCTTCGCTCGGCTACCTGAAATTGCTGCCGGTGCACGCCTTCAAGCTTGACCGCAGCTTTGTGCGCGACATCGGCAAGTCCGCCAAGGACCTGGAAATCTGCGCTACCGCAGTAGGCCTGGCGCGCAACCTTGGCCTGGAACTGGTGGCGGAGGGCGTTGAGGATGCGCTGCAGGCGGCGCAGTTGCGCAAGCTGGGATGCCACCTGCTGCAAGGTTATTACTTCGCCCGTCCGCTGGCTGCCTACGCCGCCACGGACTTCCTGGCAAACGAAAGGAGAGTGGCATGAGGGCCGGATGGAACCCGACGCGGCGCAATCGTAACGCCGGCACCAAGGCCAACGGCCTGGGGCGCGATAACGATTTCGACATTCCTTACCTGCGCAATCGCAGCACCGCCTATTTCGAACAGTTGGCAAACCCTGTGGTCGTGCGGCGTACGGCAGGCGCGCGTGAACTGGTGTTCATCGTCGAGCCGGTGCGGCCTGGCTATGCCTATCCCTGCACGATAGACGATATCGTGGCAGTGCTAGCCCAGGTCCCCGCCGCTCACCTGGACCTGGTGGATTACGTTGTGCTGCGCCAGCCTACACGCAAGCAGGAGTTGCACGCACCAGTCTGGGGACGCGCGGTCTGGAGCTTCGAAGGGAATGGTTTCGACGGCCCCGCCATCGTCCTGGAGGCGCGCTCGCTGACGCCATATCGCTGGGGCAAACGAGTTGTTCCCGAAAGTGCGCGTGAGCTGGTGCGCCTGCGGGAAGACGGCCACGAAATCGTCAATACCCGGCGCGGGATTGAATTCCGGCCGACCCCGGCCAGCCTGCGCAACACAGTCCTGTTCCGCACTTTGCTGCATGAGCTGGGCCACCACGTCGACTATTGGCTGCGCGAGGACGACGGCTACTACCTGCGGACGCAGTCGGCGCGCGAAGATTTCGCACATCGCTATGCGTCGGAAGCGCAAGACCGGCTGCAGCGGTTTGCGCTCCTGTTCGACCCTGAGCGCATGGCCGCCGAAGGCCTGCAGCCGGCCTGGTTCACCTTCTAGCTACTCCCAGTGCCAGTTTTGGCCCCAGCTTTCCTGGTAGTCCCAGAGGTGCAGGTCCTGGCCGTCGAATGAGCCCCACCAGGCGTCCTTGACGTCGACAGCCTTGCCTGGCGCGTGCGCCGGGCGCAGCGTTTGTCCAGACCAGGAGAAGCGCTGGTTGGCCTTGTCGTTGCAGTCCCAGACCACCAGCTTTGCGCCGTTGCCGGTACCGAAGGCGTAGACGTCGACGCATTTGTCGGGATTGCTCTTGCTGCGCAGCAGGCCGTCCGGGTCGTGGTACCACAGCTGCGTGACCTGGCCCTGGCAGCTCCAGTGATGGACCGGCGTACCGTTGCTCATATTGTTGCCTTCGATGTCCATGCACTTGCCGCGGCCATCGACCAGCTTGCGGAACACATAAACGCTGCCCGGCTTGACGCTGGCTGTTACGCCGGCTCCGGTGACCGAAGCGTCCGACACCAGCCGGATTCGCGCACTGTCGCCGCTGACCATGAAGCTGGTGGCGATGGTGCCGGACAGCGATTTCACCAGCGCGCCATTGCGGTCATACACATAGATGAAGTCCCGGTTCGCATCGGTGCTGCCGTTGATGTAGACCTTCAGCGCGGCTGCGCCGGGAATCGTCAGCCACTGGGAACGGTCTTCATTATTCCCGTACGCGCCGCTGTTCCAGCTGGTTGCCAGCGCCTCGATGCCGACGCTGGCGCCACCGGAGGTGCCGACGCCGTCGGTTACCAGCTGCGCGATGATCGCGTTGTCGGCCACCACCAGCGATTGGGAAAGCGTGCCGCTGAAGGTTTGCAGCAGGCGGCGGTTGCTGTCGTAGATGCGCAGCACATCGCCCGCGCCCAGCGAACCGCTGACGTTGACGCGCACCGCGCCGGCGCCCGGCAAGAGCAGGGTCTGCGCGCGGTCTTCGTTATTGCCGTAGGCGCCAGTATCCCAGCGTGTTGGCGCGTCGTCATACTTCTCCCATTTGCCTTCTTCCGCCTGGTCCGAATAATTGAGCCATACGGGATTGGCGCCGGCTGCCAGGCGCAGGCGTTCGTTCATGTATGCATTGGCGGGAACGGAAAAGGCGAAGCCGCTGCCAAAGGCCGCAGCGCAAGCCTGCCTGCCGCCTTGCCACGCGCCCGCGGCAGCCGTAACGCGCCAGGAGTCGGGTTGGGACTTGTTCTGGCAGGCGAAGCGCGCGGACACTGCACATGCGACATCGTTCCAGCGCCCGTCGCCGCGCATCTGTGCGCAGTCCTCGTTGTTGGCGTCGTTCGGTTCGCCATCGGCCCAGGACCAGATGGCGGCGCCGATCATGCTTTCGTCCCAACGGTCTGCATCGACGTTGTCCACCCCGCAGCGCATCAGGGCCGCGATGTTGGAAGCGTCGATGGTGCCGGTTTCGTCGACCCAGGAATCCGGCAGGACATCCTTGCCCAGCTTGGAATCGGACACCGCGTAGATTTTTTCCTGATCCATCGGCGCGCCATCCACCGTGCAGCTGGCAGTGTTGACGTACTTGACCTGGCGGCTGTTCCAGCCTCCGGCAGCGCCGGTCGCGAACAGCGGGCCTTGCCAGATCACGGCACCGTCGTAAGTGTTGTTGGCAGACTTTACGATTACGCGCTTGCCGCGCGCAATCATCTCGCGCGGCGATTCCCAGCGGCTGGCGGGCTTGTCTGAGGGTTTGTACAGCAGGGCGCCGAAGACCGTCAGCAATGGACCGACTACGCCGGCCTGGTTGTTGGCGCGGTCCTCCAGGTCGACAAAGACGATAGCCTTGGGATTGGTGTCGAGCCAGTTGCGAATCTTCCACAGCTCATTGGGATAGTTGTCGGCCGCGCCGTAGATTGCCGAGCAGTCCTGGTGGCACAGCTGAACCTCGCCATTGTTCATGTGCAGGTCGAGGTCGACGTTGCGGATGCCCGAATTGAGCAGCTGGTTCATCGGCCAGCGCTGGTTGGCCCAGGTGGCGCCGCTGTCGTTCCAGGCGTTGTGCGCGCCAAGCACCTGGACGCGATTGAGCGACGTGTCCATCGCCACGTCGTATTGCGTGCGGATGCCAAGGCCCAGGTCCGCAGCGTGCAATGACTGCATCCCGAACAGGAGAGAAACGATGACGCCGGCCAGCTTCATTCTGCCTCCGAAAGTGAGTGCCATGAACCGGAAAACTTACCCCAGGAATGGCGTGCGCGCGATGGAGGCTCACTTCTAAGATTTTGGCTCGTGCGGTCATTTACTTGTAGCGAAACCCTGCTAGTTTTGCCGGCACCAACCACCCAAAGGAGGAACAGATGCTGAAAACCGTTCGCTGTGCGGTCGCAATTGCATGTGCCATTTCCGGCTTGCCTGTCATGGCAGCTTGCCCTGACTACGTGACGGCGGCCAATCCGCCTGCATTGCCTGGTCCCGCGCGCAAGGGCTTCGCCAATTTCGGCAACACAATCCTGGCCGGCTTGTACAAGCCATGGCATATGGCGCACGACGTCATCGTGAAGGCTGGCCAGCCTGCGGCCATCACTGGCAAGTTCGATTACGACGCAGTCTTGCACAAGGACCTGGAAGGCGAGCGCGTTCACGCCTACCTGTACGGCACCGGCATGCAGCAGTGGCAGTATCTTGGAAGCTTCATTACCGATAGCGACGGTAAGGCCAATGTGCCGCTGGGCGTGCGCCCGGTCGGCGATTACGTGGTGCGCTTCGTGGTCGAGGGTGACCTGAGCAGCACCAACGGCTACCTGAGTGTGGTCGACCCCAACCGCGACGCCGTACTGTTCGACATCGACGGCACGCTGACGATCAACGATTTCGAGGCGTACGCCGATTACGTCGGCGTCAAGACCGCCACGGCTTACTCCTACGCGCCGCAGGTGGTCAACGCCTACCGCCAGAAAGGCTATCAGGTCATCTTCCTCACCGGACGCCCATACTGGGTAACGAAGGACGGCCTGGAATGGCTGAAAATCCAGAACATGGGCCAATGGCACTACCACTCCAACCCCTACGGCGATGGACCGATCCCGCCCAATACGCAGCAGTTCAAGACCGACTACGTACGCTACCTCCGCAATACAGTCGGCCTGAACATCGTGCGCGCGTACGGCAACGCCACGACCGATATCGCGGCCTATGCCGATGGCGGCATACCAAAAGCGCAAACCTACATCATCGGCCCTAATGCCGGCGCCTCCGGAACGCAGCCGATCCAGGGCGATTACACCGCCCATTACAGCTTCGTGGTCGAACCGACGCCGGCGGCCAGCTGCCGCCGGTAACGTGGTAGATTCCCACTTTGAACATAGGAAGGAGGTTTGAAGTGGGAATCCTTGACGGCATGCTGGGCAACGCGTCCAAGATCGACATAGCGGACTTGCGGGAGGACTTTGCCAAGGTCCTTGCACCGAATGAGCGGGTGGAGCATGCTTACCAACTGATACGCGACTATTTCGTCTTTACCGACAAGCGCCTGGTGGTGGTAAACATCCAGGGTGTCACGGGTAGCAAAAAGGAGTATCACTCGATCCCTTACAAGAGCGTGACGCATTTCAGCATCGAGACCGGTGGCACGCTGGACCTCGACGCAGACCTGAAGATCTGGATCTCCAGCACCGCAGAACCGTTCACGCAAAAATTCAACAAGCGCCTGAGCATTTATGAGGTGCAGGCAGTCCTGGCGAGCTATGTGCTGAAATGAAGCGAGTGGTCCTAGTGCTGGTGTTGGCTGCAATCGCCCTTCTTATCTGGGGTGACCCTGCCTGGCTGCTGCACCGCATCAGTATCTGGACCTGCGACTGGCTGCGTGTATTCAAGGTTTGCTGACGCATCCATCCTTCGTCCCCGGACGAATTGTTGCGATGGTGCTGCCGCTAGCATGACGGCTTTTACGGGAGCCCGCCATGCCAGCCTGCGAAGTGATCGATATCCCCAGCCACCAGCCAGCCCTGGTGGCACGCGTACGGCACACGGCACCTGACCGCGCCAATGGCGAGCTGCCCGTGCTGTTCGTACACGGCTCTTCATTCCCCTCCGGACTGTCTTTCGATTTCCGCATGGACGGCCAGTCGTGGATGGACTGGATGGCGGCCCGCGGTTACGACGTGTACGCGCTTGATTTCCCTGGCTACGGCCTGTCCGACCGTTATGCCGCCGATGCGCCGTCCCCGCCCGGCCGCGCGCGCGAGGTGGCCCAGGATGTGGCAAGCGCGGTTGATGCCATCCTGCGCAGGACGGGCAAACAGCAAGTCCTGCTGGTTGGGCATTCCTGGGGAGGCTCGGTAGCCGCGCGCTATGCTCAGGACCATCAGGCCAAGGTGGCAAAGCTGGTGTTGTTTGCGGCAGTCACGCCGCGCGCAGTTCCCGGCCCGGTCGCCTCGACCCTTCCGCACGCTGAGACCGTCGACGCTTACGAGGCATTGACGCCCGCGCAACGCATCGCCGCCATGGACAGCCTTCGCCCTCCGCAGGAGCCGCCGTTGCTCCATCCCGACATCTTCACCCGCTGGGGCGCGCAGTGGCTGGCATCAGACGCGCGCAGCGAAGGCGCCGTAAGATTCCCCGCCGGTCCCAGCGCCGACCTGGCGGATTTGCAGCAAGGCCGCAGCTATTACGATCCCGCGCGGCTGGAAATGCCGGTGCTGCTGGTGCGCGGCGAATGGGATGCCTGGCCCAGCGATGCCGACTTTCGCGCGCTGCGGGATGCGATCAGGGACGCACGCTACATAACCATCCCGCGCGGTACCCACGTGATGCACCTGGAGTCGGCGCGTTTCCAACTATATGAAGCGGTATTGGACTTTGCCGCCATGCTGCCCACACGGAATCCGGAAGGTGCTCAGTTGACGCCGTAGCGCGCGCGGATGGCACCCAGCGTGCCATTCTGTTCAAGCTGGGTGATCGCCTGGTTGATGCGCGCCAGTTCCGCCTGCGTGGTGCTGGCGGCGTTCAGCATCAAGTGCACCGGTGCGCGGTAGGGCACGTAGGGCAATTGCACGATCCGCACGTTTTGCAGCCGCGCGATATGGCGCAGGGCATGGGCGTCCCCCATGATCACGTCACCGCGCCCGGCCTCCAGCATCTTGATGCCCTGCTCGAAAGTGCCGAAGGTGCTGCGCCGGCCTTCCGCGTTCAGCAGCGGCAAGGCGCGTTCGTAATCTTCGCCGTAAAAGCCTAGCCGGGGCGCCAGCAGGCCGGCATGCTGGCTGACGAGGTCCTGGAAGCTGTCGACGCGGCGCAATTTGCCCGCTTTTTCGGGCACGGTGAACAGCCCGACCGTCTCCTGCCGGTAGGGCAGGCTGAAACGGGCATAGCCGCGCCGTTCCTCAGTGGCGGAAGCTGCCATCAGCAGGTCGAGCTTGCCTTGCTGAAACAGGACATTGCGCCGCGCTGGCGGCATTTCCTTTTCCAGTTGCAGGCCGCAGCCCGCGTGCTTGAGTATCGCCTGCAGCAACTCGAAGTCGACGCCACCCAGTACTTCCTTATCATTGTGATAAAAATAGGGGGGCCATTCTTCCGGGGCCAGGCGCAGGGTGCAGGCGCCGGCAGGGCTGGCAAGTTGAAACAGCAGTGCAGCGAGCAACAGCCTCATGGCCGAGGGCATCCGAAAGTATCCACTAGGACAGTGTTTCAGATGGCAGCGTCGCTGTAAAGAAAAAAGCTGCTCGATGTGGTGCCGGTATATTTCCCGACCGCCGGCCCCGGTAGTGGCGCCGCAGCGCCAGGTGCATGCATTTTGCTGGCCGAATGTGACCGCCGTTTGACGCCCGTGTGACGGCTTGGTGTAATACGCCCCATGAAAGAAATACATGCACTCCTGCAACAAGCCGTCACGTTGCACCAGAAGGGCGAGCTGCCCCGGGCGCAGGCAATCTACGATGAGGTGCTGCGCGCCCAGCCGCTCAATTTCGATGCCCTGCATTTGAGCGGAGCACTGGCGCGCCAGCAGGGCGACCCGCAACGGGCGCTGGACTTGATCGATGGCGCGCTGGCCGTCGACAGCCGCCGCGCCATCGCGCATTGCAACCGCGGCGTGGCGCTGCAGGATTTGGGCCGTTACGAGGAGGCCTTGGCCAGCTTCGAACGAGCGCTGGCGTTGCAGCCGGATTACGCCATTGCCCTGAGCAATCGCGGCAACGCCTTGCGCCATCTGGGACATCTCGATCGCGCGCTGGAAAGCTACGAGGCGGCGCTGCGCCTGTCGCCCGAATACGCCGATGCGCTATCCAACCGTGGGCTGGCGCTGCAAACGCTGGCCCGCCACGAGGCGGCCCTGGACAGCTTCGGCGCGGCATTGCGGGTGCGGCACGAGTATCCGGAAGCCTTGCACGGCGCCGCCGTCTCGCTGCTGGCGCTGGGCAAACCGGCCGATGCGCTGGAGGGCTTTGAACGCGCGCTGCACATCCAGCCGGAATACGCCGAAGCATGGTGCTCGCGTGGCGCTTTGCTGCTGCGTGCCCAGGATCATGAGGAAGCGCTGGCGAGTTTCCAGGATGCTCTGACCGTGCGGCCACGCTACGCGCGCGCCCAGCTTGGGCTGGCAAACACCTTGCGCGCCATGGGCCGCGGCGAGGAAGCGGTCGAAGCTTACCAGGCGGCGCTTTCCTTTGGCGCCGATGCGGACACCGTCGGGTACATGCTGGCCATCATGGGCGCCGAGCAGGCGCCTGGGGCATCTCCGGCCGCTTATGTGAAGGCACTGTTTGACCAGTACGCCGGCAATTTCGACCGCCACCTGGTCGACGTGCTGCGCTACCGCACGCCGTCGCGGCTGGTCGAAGCCTTGCGCCGCCACCTGCCACCAGGGGAGCTCGATGTGCTGGACGCGGGGTGCGGAACCGGCTTGTGCGGGCCGCTGCTGCGGCCCCTGGCTTGCCTGCTGGAAGGCGTCGACCTGTCGCCACACATGCTGGACCGCGCCCGCGATACGGGCTTGTATGATGGCTTGTACTGCGGCGAGATGGTCGGCTATTTGCAGGGACGCCCGGCCAGCGTCGACGTCATCGTCGCTGCCGACGTGTTCGTCTACCTTGGCGACCTGAAGCCCGTGTTTTCGGCGGCGCGGCTGGCGCTGCGCAGCCGTGGCCGCTTTGCTTTTTCGGTGGAGGAGCACGATGGCGTGGAAGACTTCGTGCTGCGGTCCTCTGGCCGTTATGCGCATTCGCGCTACGGAATCGAAGCCCTGGCACGCAGCCATGGCTTCAGCATCAATGAAATCAGCCCGAGCATCTTGCGCCAGGAAAGCGGCGAAGACATGCGAGGCCTGCTGGTCATACTATCGAGAACCTGATATGCACATGATTCCCCTCGCAGCACTGCTGTTCGCAAGCGCGGCAACTGCTGCCACGCCATTTTCGCCCAAGATGGCCGAAGCTTTTCACAAACAATACCCGGCCATCAAGATCGATCCGGCCGAGGTTGCCGTCGGCGACTTGAACAAGGATGGCCTCGCTGATTTTGCGACCTTCGCCGGCGAGGCTAATGGCTATGACGACCTTCCTATCGCAGTTTTTCTCGCAAAGGCGGATGGAAGCTATGCATTGCACACGGAATCCGGCCTTGTAATGGGACATAGCCGCAGCCAGCGCAGCCTGGAGGTGCAAAAGCATTCCTTGTTCCTGCACCGGAGCGGCTCGAACGGCTGCTGCTCCGACTGGGTGGAAAAATTCCAGTTCCAATTGCGCGATGGCGTCTTTGTGCTGATCGGTGAAGACAACTACACCCTGCCGAAAGGAGACAGCGACGACGAGAGGCAGACCAGCGTGAATTACCTGACCCGGGAAGCGCTGTTCTGGCGCAAGCTGCATGGCAAGCGCAAGGAGAAGCGCCTGCCCTTCAAGATGCCAGCGTTGATGACGTTGAAGGCTTTTGATTACGATACGCACTACAACTTGGTTCCAAAGGAATTGCATGGCCAATTCGACGATCAACTGCATTTCGTCGAAGGCAAGTGAGAATGGTTGAGCCTCTTGAAATCGCCGCAAACGCGGTCATGGCCATCTCCATCTTCCTGGCGGGCCGCAACAACATCCATTCCTGGTGGACCGGCATTGTCGGCTGCACACTGTTTTCCGTGCTGTTCTACGGCTCGAAACTGTATGCCGACGTGGCGCTGCAGTTGTTCTTCATCGTCACCTGCATCATCGGCTGGCGCCAGTGGCTGCGCGGCGATCATGGGCATACGCTGCACATCCGCACCACACGGCCGGCGACGCTGCTGAAGATGGCCGCCGCAGGGGCGGCAGCAACGGCTGCCTATGGCTTGATGCTGAAGCATTACACCGATGCCTTTGCGCCGTTCGTCGATTCGGCTGTGCTGATGTTCTCGGTAATCGCGCAAATCCTGCTGATGGGACGCCGCATCGAGAACTGGCCGGTATGGCTGCTGGTGAACACGGTCTCGGTGCCACTGTACGCCAGCCGGGGCCTGTACCTGACGGCGGCACTGTATGCGGCTTACTGGATCAATGCCCTGGTCGCGTGGCGGCACTGGCGCCGCCAGCGCGCGGCAGGAGCTTAGAAGGGCCGTTCGTAGGCTATATACATCCTGGCTGCGTTATATTCGCGGGACAGGTTTGTCGTCGTGCCGCTCAAGTCCTGGTAGCTGCGCCCCTCGCGCGTTGACTGCTTCAGCAGGTTGAAGGCGCTGATGCGCAGCAGGCCTCCGGCTGTGGGCCGGTAACCGAGGTAGGCGCCCAGCTCGCGCTGGCTGCCGGCATATCTCAATTGCCCCGGTGCGCTGCGGCTCCAGCCGGCAGCCGTCGCGGCCAGCGTTATGCCCGCGCTCCAGCGGCCGTTGCGGTATTCCGTGCCGGCGGTGGCGTTCCAGCGGGGCTGGCGTGCCAGTCGGTTGCGGGGGCCTGGCACAGACTCTACCGCTGACCAGTGGCGGCCAGCATTGAGCGAGAAACGCCACGGAGTTCCTTCCAATGGCTGCTTCCATTCCAGTTCAAGGCTATAGGTCCGGGCGTTGCCACTGTTGCGAGGCGCTGTCGTCCAGCGGCCGTCCTCAAAGCGCAGGACATCGAGGATCACATTGTGGATGCGCCGCGTGCCAAGCGTCAGCGACAGCAGCTCGCCATCTTTGCCGTAGGTTTCGAATGCGAGGTCGGCGCCGCGCGCAGTTTCCGGCCGCAGGTCCGGATTGCCGCCCTGGTCGGGGTCAGTCTCTGTGTTAACCAGGCTGAGGAAGCGGCGTGGCGCAAGCTGTTGCAGCTCGGGTGCCTTAAAGCTGGATGCGAGGGCGATGCGTAACTGGCGGCGCGGTTCACCCGGCAGCTTCCACAGCGCTTGCAGGGTGGGATTGGTTTGCGACATGCGGCTTTCGGCGGTGGCGAAGTCGCTGCCCGAGGTGCGGGTATGACTGCTTTCGCGCCGCACGCCGGCATACAGGGACAGGCCTTGGCCAAGGTCCCATTCATCCTGCAGGTACAGGGCGGCGCGCTGTATCCGTGCATCGGTTTGACGGTCGAAATCGATCGGCATGGGGCTGCCGGGGCCGCTGGGGTGGGTGTCGCGCTGGATTTCGTGCTCGCGCTGGGTGTTTTGACTGATGTCCCAGCCTGCACTCACCATATGGCTGCCAATAGCCGGCCAGGCGTATTTCCCGGTGCTTGCTATGCCGCCGCTTTCAGGGGAAGTTTCGTAGCTTCGCGCCAGCAGCGCCGCGCCCTGCGGGCTGTCGGCGCTGTACTGGCGGTTGCGTTGCGTGTCATTGCCCTGAAGGCTGAATGCGGCATTGAAGCTCGCGCCGCTTTCCAGCTTGCGCGACCACGCCAGCTCGCTGCGGAGAATGCGGGTGATGTCCTTGCGCGCCATGCCCTCGCGCCCATACGGGTAGCTAGGGCCGAAGGCCATGCTTTGCCGGGTATCGCGGTCGAAGCGGAACAGCGTTGCGCTGCCAAAGGTGTTCCAGCTAAGGGTTTCGCCGGCTGCCAGTGTCCAGGCCAAGCGCTGGTTGAGGTTCAGGACGTAGCCGCGGGCCAGGGAATTGCCGGTTTCGTTGCGTAAGCTGGCAGGCTTGCCGTTGGCGTCGTAGTGCTCTACGGTGCCGGTTTCGGCCCGTTCATTGGCAATGTGCTGCAAGCTGGCGTTGACGGTATAAGCCAGGTCGTTGTTCTTGTCGGCTAATGCCAGCTCGGCGCGATCACTGCCGAAATGGCGCGGCACACCGGTCGCCAGCTTCCATTCATTCGAACGCTTTGCAGGAACCTTGCGCAGTACGATGTTGATCGTGCCGGCGATGGCTTGCGCGCTGAATTCCGCTGTAGTGGCGCGCATGATTTCGATTCTCTCGATCATATCGGGTGAGAGTGTGTCCAGCGCAAAGCCGGGGCGGGGCGTTCGCCGTTGACCAGCAGTTGGGTATAGCCGGCGCCCAGCCCGCGCATGCGCGGCCCGCTGCCGGAGACGGTGACGCCGGGCAGGCGGCGCATCACGTCCAGTGCGGACGGGTCGCCGTGCCGCAGGATCTCCTCACGGGTGATGACGATGCGGGAGGCAGTGTCCTCGCGCCGCTGCATGTCGGCGCTGGCTTTGACCTGCACCACCGGCGGTGTTTCCTGGGCGTAGGCGCGTGCGAAGACCATCGCCGCGCAGGCGATCATTCGAATTTTCATAGCTTGAGCTTTACTTCAGGACGAAGATGGCATTCACGGTCTGTGAATAGGGGATCGAGTCCGGGATGGCGTAGCGGCCGGTTTGAGGTGCCGTGCCGCGCGACTCGCGGCCCGGCTGCTGTTCGATGTAAGGCGCCCCAACCTGGTCGAGCGGGCCACGTGCGATGGCGACGACCGGGCCAAGCTTGCGCCCAAAGGCTTTGGCCAGCGCGCCGCCTTTGCTGCGGGCATCGCTGGCCGCTGCTTCCATCAACTGCGTGTTGATGTCGTCGCTGTCTGCGCGGTCGAAGGTGGAGCTGATGTTGGTGATGTGGTCCATCTCGACCAGCTTGGCAATCAGGCCAGGCCATTGCGCCAGGTCACGTACGCGGACGTGGAACAGGCGCCCCATCGAATACGCCGGCGTCATCTGCTCCCCTACCGGGACAGTCTTCTTCTCGATTTCATAGGCTTCGATATCCGTGTCTTGCACGCCGTGTTCGGCCAGCAGTTGCATGGCGCTGGCGCTTAACTCCTGCATCTGGCTGGCAGCGGTTTCGGCGCTGGCGTGCTGCGCGCCGGCTTCGAATTTCACTTCGCCGATGTCGGGCCGCATCCATAGCTGCGCCTTGCCGCTGGTGCTGACAAAAGGATGCGAGGGCAGGGCGGCGCCAGTTGCCTGTGCGCCGCACGCCGCCGATGCCGCACAAAGGGCCAGGGCCGCGATGGTGAAACTCAATTTCATTTGCTGTGCTCCTGCACCCAGACGTATTGCAGGTTCGTATTGCCAGGCCCGTTCTTGAAACGGCACTTGGCAATGCCACTTCGGGCTGCTTCATCCAGCGCTGGATGGCCGGACGATTTGACGATGGCCGATTCCTTGACGGCGCCATTTTCGTCAACCGTAAAGTTGAGGACGACTGTGCCGGCGTGCCCGGCTTTCAGGTCCGCTTGCGGCCAGGCCGGCTTGGCGCAAGAGCTGAAATCCACGACAGGCCGCTGTGCAGGAGCGTTCGATTCGGCGTGGGCCAGCGCGGTGAGGGTGGCTAGCAGGGCTGCGGTGCAAAGTTGCTTCATTTGTTTTGTCTCCTTTATTCGAGGGTCCACACGTACTGCATTTGCTGCCAGGTTGCGATGGGCTTGCCGCGCACCTTGGCGGGTATGAAATGGCACTTGCTGATGCCTGCCTGCGCCGCCTGGTCCAGCCCTGGATGGCCGCTGGACTTGACAACTCGTGAGCCGGCGACCTTGCCGCTTTGATCGATGTTGAAGGACAGGGTCACGGTGCCGGTATGCTCGGCTTGCAGGTCTTCACCAGGCCACAGCGGCTTGGAACAGGACCTGAAGTCGACCACGGCCGGCGTGCGCGCCGCTGGCAGGTTGCCTGCATCGACGCGTGCATTGGCATAGCCGGCCAGGCAGGCCGCAGTGACGCCCAGCGCAACCATTGCGGCTTTCCAGTTGCTGCGCTGCTGTTGCGGCACCATCAGGTGGCGGATGCGCTGCATCAGGTCGCCGCCATCGGCGGCTAGCGCCATGCGTTGGGAAGCGAACTGCATTTTCTCCAGCTCGGACAAGGCGAGCGCAAGGCGGCGCGGCTCGCAGGTCAATTGCGCGGCAATGCTGTCGGCCACCAGTTCGCGTTCATGGCGGATGCGGCGCGACAGCCACCACACGGCAGGGTGGTAGAACAGCAGGATCTCCACCACGTTCTGCAGCAGGTTGACCAGGAAGTCGTGGCGGCGCACATGGGCCAGCTCGTGTGCCAGCAGCGCTTCCAGCAACTCCGGCGGCATGCGCGCCACCAGCGCAGCGGGCACCAGCACGACGGGACGCCACCAGCCCGCAGTGATCGGGCTGGCCAGCGTTTCAACGATGCGCAGGCCGACTTCGCGGCGAATGCCGATGCGGGCTGCAAGGTCCGAAAGGCGCTGCTGCCAATGCAGATCGGCGCCGCCGGTACGGCGGACGCGCGCGATCCAGGCCAGGCCGAGGGCGCTGCGCAGCAAGAGTGCGCCGACGCAGGCCAGCCAGGCGGCGACCAGCAGCGGCAAGCGGTTATCAATGCTGGCGAGCAGTTCGCTTTGTCCGAATGCGCTGTCGCCGCCCGCCAGCACCAGGGCTTGCAGCGAGCGTGGCGTGGTTTGCAGCGCGCCGGCGAATTCGCAGGCTGGCCACAGCAGGCAACCGAGCATCGCTGCGCAGGCTACGGCATAGCGCGCACCCGGGCGGGCGCCGCGCATCAGCCAGAGCAGGAGGCCAGCGGCCAGGCCGAGCAGCGCACCTTGCCAGAGGAAGTGGATCAGGGCCCAGCCAGCGGCGTGGATGATGTCATTCATTCGGCTTGTCCTCCTGCTTCAGCAGCGCTTCGATTTCTTCGCGCTCCTTTTTGGAGATGCCGCTTTTCAGGGCCGCCAGCACCAGGGCTTTGGCGGAACCAGCGAAAGCACGCTGCAGCAAGTCCTGCAGCATATTGCCCTGCATCGCCTCGCGGGCCACGGCGGCTGCGTAGATGTGGGAGCGCTGGCTCTCGTCGCGGATCAGCAGGCCCTTGCCGTGCATGATCTGCATCAGGCGCAGCACGGCGCCGTAGGCCAGGTCGGGCTTGTCGGCCAGCATGGCCTCGTGCACCTGTTTTGCGGTGGCGGGACCCAGCGGCCAGATCGCTTGCAGCAGTTCCAGCTCCGCCGGAGTGGGTTTCGGAATGGTAGCCATGTTTATTTCCTTGTAACGTTTTGACTAGAATAGCCTGTCTAGACAGAGTTGTATACTTCGCGGCCTCCGCTGTGGCGAAATGTAGACAATGATGTCTATAGATCCAAAGTGCATATAGGTCTGAGTTTTAATTAGTTTCAGAAATGAAAGGTCGGCGCTATAGTTGCCGCATGAAAACGCCAGCCTTACTCCACCGCCACACCATCTACATGCTCTGCATGGCGCAGTGCATGTGCCGCTGCTAAGCGCGCCGACCGAACCCCTCGCAACAAACCGTATCGCCTATCCCGCCCATGAGGCAGGCAGGCCCCTGCACACCCAAAAGGAAGAACATGATCAAGCCTCTCAGCATCGCCCTGGCCATCGCGGCCGCTTTCCCGCAACTGTCTTATGCAGAAGAAGAACTGGCACGCGTCGTCGTGACCGGTTCGAATATCCGCACCTCGCAAAAAGAGGGCGCCAGCGCCGTGCAGGTGCTGACAGCCAAGGAGCTGGCAGCAACCGGCAAGACCACCGTGGCCGATATCCTGCGCACGATCTCCGCCAATAGCGGCAACAGCTACAACGAGCAATACACCGGCAGCTTCTCGGCCGGCACGGCGGGCCTGTCGCTGCGCGGCCTGGGCCAGAAGAACACCCTGATCCTGGTGAACGGCAAGCGCGTGTCCTCTTACGCCACGGCGCAGGACCTGCAGGAAGTCTTCGTCGACCTGAACTCGTTGCCGATGGCTGCCGTGCAGCGTATTGAAGTGCTGAAGGATGGCGCATCTTCGGTCTACGGTTCGGACGCCGTGGCGGGCGTGGTCAACATCATCCTGTACAAGGAATTCACGGGCACCGAGGTTAACGCGCAAATCGGTTCTTCCACCGAAGGCACCGGCCAGCTCGAGCGCAGCGCTTCGCTGCAGACCGGCTTTGGCAGCCTCGATGAGAAAGGCTGGAGCGTGGTGTTCTCGCTGGACGCGCTGAAGCGCGACAAGCTGCAGCAGACCGACGTGTCCTACCTGCGCGGCAGCGACTTCCGCGGCAATGCCAACGGCACCCTGGCCTGGACCCCGACCAACTACTACGGCACTTCCGACGCGACCAGGCAGCTGGGCGGCGTGCAAGGCCCGCTGCAGGTGCAGAACTACGGCGATATCACGCCGGGCAAAACCGGCCAGGTGCTGGCCTATAACCCGGCCGAATTCCGCACCCTGGTCCCGGGCGTGGAGCGCGTGCACACCTCCTTGCGCGGCACCCTGAAACTGAACGAGAACACCGAAGCCTATGCGGAAGGCCTCTATGGCTATTCCTGGGCGGAGCAGACTTTCGGCGCGCCTTTGACCGTCGGCAGCGGCCTGCGCGCATGGAACAACAGCAAGCAGGCATTGGACAACATCACCGTGGCCCTGCCCGTCGGCCACCCGAACAACCCCGGTACGACCGCGCTGCCTTTCACTGCCACGCTGTTTGACCTGGGCCCGCGCCTGAAGGAAGACAAGGTGGACTTCTACCGTGCGCTGACCGGCATCAAGGGTACCTGGAATGGTTGGGAATATGACGCGTCCATTGCGCGCTCCGGCAGCAAGCTGAAGGAAACCGTGCAGAACTTCGTCAACCGCTACGAGTTCGAGAAAGTGCTGGCAGAGGGCAGCTACAACTTCGCCGACCAGTCGAAGAACAGCGAAGAAGTGCGCAACCGCCTGCGCCTGTCGACCCTGCGTCCTGCCGAAGCGAAGCTGACCGTGGCCGACTTCAACGCCTCCAAGGAGTTGCTGGAGCTGCCGGCCGGCGCGCTGGGCTTCGCATTCGGCGGCCAGTGGCGCCAGGAAGAAATGAACTCCAACACCTCGACCGCCGTGCTGTCGGGCACCGAACTGCGTCCCGCGATCAACATCATCAAGGGCAAGCGCGAAGTGACCGCAGCCTTCGCTGAATTCAACGTGCCGGTGCTGAAAGACCTGACCGTCAACCTGGCCGGCCGCGCCGACAAATACAGCGACTTCGGTTCCGCGTTCTCGCCGAAAGCCAGCGTGCGTTACCAGGCTGCCCCGTGGCTGCTGGTGCGCGGTACCGTGTCGCGCGGCTTCCGTGCACCGTCGCTGCCGGAGATCACCAATTCGACCTCGGTCAGCTACGGTTCCGTGATCGACAAGAAGGACCCGATCACCCCAAGCCAGCCTCGCGGCATCACCAACATCACCGTCGCCAATACCGAACTGTCGCCTGAGCGCTCGAAGAACCTGAACCTGGGCTTCGTGGTGTCGCCATCGGCCAGCAGCAGCGTGGGCGTGGACTTCTACCACATCCGCACCAATGGCGTGATCGACACCGAAAGCACCGACACCATCCTGGCCAACGAAAGCACCCATCCGGAAAAAGTGGTGCGCGATGCCCAGGGCCGCATCCTGACGCTGTACCGCCAGTACGCCAACCAGGGCGAGCGCGTGGTGAGCGGCATTGACGTCGACCTGCGCTACAAGCTGCCGAAGACTTCTTACGGCAACGTGACCCTGAACGCCCAGTTGAGCCGCGTGTTCAAGTACGAGCAGCCGCTGTCGAACGGCGAACCGCTGACCAACGGGGCCGGCACCAATTACTTCGGTTCGATCCCGAAATGGCGCGGCACCACCAGCGCCACCTGGGAACTGGGCCAGTGGACCACCAACGCCGCTTGGAATTATGTGGACGGCTACGAGCAGACCACCCGTCCGGGCGAGCGCGTGAAGCCATTCGCTACCGTGGACCTGAACGTAGGCTACAAGATCAGCGCAGCCACCAGCGTGAACCTGCTGCTGGCCAATGCATTTGACCGCAAGCCTTCGTGGGACAGTTCGTTCACCTTCTTCGACTTCACGCAAGGCGACCCGCGCGGCCGCTTCGCCTCAGTCAAGCTCAATCACAAGTTTTAATGATTGAGGCGCGGTAGCTGCTGGGAGTCGTGCCCATCCGCTCGCGGAAGGCGGTAGCGAAATTGCCGGCATTGGCAAAGCCCAGCAGCAGCGCGATATCCTGCACGTCCATGTCGGTATCGCGCAGCAGGTGCATGCCGCGCTGGATGCGTGCTTCGCGGATGTAGGCAAACACGGTCATGCCGGTGTGGGTGCGGAACAGCTGGTTCAGCTTTTCGCGGTAGGTGCCCACGCTGGCGGCGATTTCCGCCAGGCCGGGCAGGGCAGCCAGGTTGTCGTAGATCAGGCGCTTGGCTGCATTGACGATCACCGAGTCGGTGTCGATCGGTTCGGCTTCACTGGCCTCCACCGGGGGCCGCTTCATCAAATTCAGGTGCACGTGGATGCGTGCGGCCAGTTCACCCGGTGTAAACGGCTTGCTGACAAAGTCGACGCCGCCAAGCTGAAGGCCCATGATGCGGTCTTCCACGGCCTCGGTGCCACTCAGGAAAATAATCGGGATGTCGCGCGTGGCCGGGTTGGCTTTTAACAGCCGGCAACAAGTGTAGCCGTCCATATTCGGCATCCGCACGTCCAGCAGGATCAGGTCAGGCTGGCCGGACAGCGCCAGCTGGTAGCCCTGTTCGCCGTTAAACGCCACCGACACCCGGTAGGGCATTTCGCTTAACAAGTCGACGAGCATGCGTTGTTCGAACGCGGAATCATCCACGATCAAAATATTCCGAACTTGTGCATCGCTGGTCAGGTACATGGTTGTTCAGGGAGGGGCCGTGTTGCTTATTATGCCCATGTTTAAAAGAATGTTGCGCATTTCACATCGGGCAAAGGCGTTGTCTCCTCTGGCAAAAGTAATGTGCGCCGCAACAACGCCGAATGGAAAGAAGATAGCCACGTTCCTTGCAAGAGTGATTTTTGGTGAGTCTTTTAGGGGTGTTTTCGCGGTTCAATTGAGTCTGAAGCATTCAACTGGTTAAATTAAACCAACTGACTAGGAGGCAACATGAAACATACCGACTTTGGCCAAATGCCCTGCCCGATCGCACGCAGCCTCGGCAAGGTAGGCGAGTGGTGGAGCATCTTGATTCTGCGCGATGCGTTCTATGGCCTGACCCGCTTCGATGAATTCGAGAAGAGCCTGAAGATTGCGCCGAACATGCTGACCCGCCGCCTGGCCGGTCTGGTTGAGGGCGGCCTGATGGAACGCCGCCAGTACAGCACCCGTCCGCCTCGCTATGAATACATCCTGACCAAGGCTGGCCGCGACTTCAAACCTGTTCTGCTGGCCTTCATCGCATGGGGTAACGAGCACCTGTCGCCGGAAGGCGCCAGCTTGCTGGTGGTGAGCCGCGAAACCGGCAAGCCGGCCGACCAGGTCCTGGTCGATGCCAATAGCGGCCTGGCCATCAATGACGAGGACTATATGTTCGCGCCAGGGCCTGCAGCGCCGGAGGTGATGCGCAACCGTATCACCGAAGCCGGCCGCCGCATGCCTAATTAGGCAGCAGCTGTTCGTAGACCGCATTTGCGAGCTGCGACAGCTCTTTCTTCCCGACGGCAGCCGACAGCGCATAGCCGAAGCTGCCGTCGATCCAGTAAAACACTCCCACATTGCCTTCCTGCGCGAACCGGAATCCGGTGTCGCGGTTTTGCTTTTGGCCTGAGCTGACGTAGAGCGTCAGGCGCTGGCCGCTGGCGTCGGCGTACATGAATTGGGCCACCGGGCCGGTGTCGCCGGGCAGGAGCCTTCCTCCCACCAGCTCGTACCCCTGTTTCGCCAGTTGCGGCGGGCGCAGTTCCTTGCCCAGGCGTTTCGACAGCCAGGCAACCAGGTGCTGCTGCTGGTCGGCGCCGACTTCCACCGGGTGTTTGATTTCGGGCGTGTAGACGGCGTGGGCGATGGCGGCCTGGCGCGGCAATGCGGCAAGTGCCGCGCCGCTGGCAGCTGGTCCGGTGCCGCCGTCTGTTCCAGCTCCACGCAGCGTCCAGCCGGCAGCGCCGCCGATCACGCCGGCACCGGCGGCCACCGCCAGCATCGCGGCCATGCGGCGCCAGGCGGGGATGACCTGCGCCGGCGCGCCAGGATGAGGCGCACGCAGGGCGTCCGGAATGGGCGCGTCGAGCACGTCGTCGAACAGCCCGTGCAGTGCGGCATTCTGCTCGCGGTAGGCTTGCAGGCGCGCGGCTTCGGCGGGGTGCTCGGCCAGGTAGCGATCAACCGCCGCTTGCCGATCCGGCGGCAGGCGGCCATCGACCCAGGCTTGCAATTCGGCTTCGTTCATTTCACTACCTTCAAGTTGGCGGCTGGCGGCTGTCCCGCCATCAACCGCCGCAAATTCTCGCGTGCCCGGCTCAGGCGGGACATCACGGTGCCAAGCGGGATATCGAGCGTGGCCGCCACGTCTTCGTAGCGCATTTCTTCCAGCGCCACCAGCAGCAGGACTTCGCGCTGGGCGGCAGGCAATTGCTGCAAGGCGCGTTCCAGGTCGCGCAGGTCGAGCGTTCCTGCTGGCGGCGCGAAGGGCAGGTAGCCATCCTCCAGCTCCACAGCCGGGGGAGGCGCGCGCCGCAACTGGTCGACGTGCAGGTTGTGCATGATGCCGAACAGCCACGCGCGCAGGTCGCCGTCCGGCCGCCACTGGGCAATACGTGCCCAGCCGCGTTCCACGGTGTCCTGCACCAGGTCGTCCGCACTGGCGCTATCCCCGGTCAGCGCCCGCGCGTAGCGGCGCAGGCGTGGCAGGCAGGCCAGCAAGCGCGCATGTATCTCATCCTGCACATCCTGCATGCGTTCAATCCTTGACGACGTGCCAGATTTCCTTGATGTTATCGCCCGCGCGATCGCCAGCTTTCTTGTCGCCAACGAACAGGTAGAGCGGCTTGCCTTTGTAGGCCAGCTGCTTGCTGCCGTCATCGCGGGTGATGGCCGACCACGGAGCAGCCAGTTCGCCGCTGGCCGCTACGGCCGGCCAGTTTTTCAGGCAGCCGTCGACGCAGGCGCTCTTGCCGCTGCCGGCAACGTCCTTGTCGAAGGTGTAGACGGTCATGCCGGCGGCATCGACATACACGCCATCAGCTTTCTTCAATGGTTCGGCAGCAAAAGCCGCGCTGCTCATGAGGGCGGCCAGGGTCAGTACGAGAGCTTTCATTTTTAACCTCCGTGAGTGATGGGTATTGCGTATACGTAGCGTGTGGCCACCTTATTCCATCCTGCCTGAGAATATTTTCCTGCCTATTCTGTCACGGAGGATGCGATGAACAATTTCATGCGTGTAGCTGTGTTGTCGGCCCTGCTTGGTGTGGGAAGCGCCTGGGCCGAAGGCCTGGTCAAGGCGGACCAGAAGATGCTGACCGACCTCGCCATGGCCAATATGGCGGAGATCGAGACTGCCAAGCTGGCCTTGCAAAAGACCCAGAGCGACCGGGTCAAGAGCTTCGCCCAGCAAATGGTCGACGACCATACCAAAGGATTGGAAGAAGTGCGCAAGGTTGCTGCAGCCCGCAGCCTGACACTGCCGACCGAACTGGATGCCAAACATAAAGCCATGGCCGCCAAACTGGAAAAACTGTCCGGCGACAAGTTTGACCGCAGCTATATGGAACAGGCCGGCGTGCAAGCGCACAAGGAAGCGCACCAGCTGGTGAGCAAGGCCGAATCGTCCGCCCAGGACAGCGAATTGAAATCGCTGGCCACGCGCCTGCAGCCAACTATCAACCAGCACCTGAACAATGCCGAGCAGTTAACCGCAGCCATCAAGGGCGGCAGCCCGACCATGGGCAGCAGCGGCACCCAGGGCAGCACCGGCTCCGGCAACAAATCGCAGGCTGAAGCCGACAGCCACGACCATGGCACCACGGGAGGCAACAAGCCGGATTCCAGCACCCGCGAAACCAAGCCGGAACGACGCTGAACACAGCGGCGTGAGGCCGCGTCGTTTTAGTTATGCAGGATTAAGCTACTTGAACACCAAAAAGTGCGGTCGTGCGGTATGATTCTTTACTGCAACACCTATTTCAAGGATATCAAGTAGTGGATTTGTTCGCGCTCGACGAAGAGCTGGCCCAGTGGGAAGCAGGATTGGCATATTCTGAGGGCGAACATCGCCTGAAACTGCTCTCCCAGCTGGCCTGGCACCTGCGCCAGCGCGACGGTGTGCGTTCGGCGCAACTTGTCGCCGAAGCAACTTCCCTGGCCAATCTTTTGCCGGCGGCGGAAAGGCGTGTGCTGGCAGCGCGCTGGGAGCTGATCAAGGCCGAAGCCAGCTGGCTCGGCGGCGATCTCGACACCGCCAGCGCAATCGCCGAACGCGCCATGCTGGAATTCGCCCGTCAAAATGACCGGCTGGGCGCGGCCGACACCCACAGCCTGCTGGCGTGGATCGCTGTCGACCGCGGCGATTCCGCCGGCTGCGACAACGAGCTGGCGCTGGCCATCGCCGATGCCCGGGCTTCGGGGGATGCCATGCGCATCGATATTTTCGAGAGCCTGGCGGCCCTGTTCAGCGTCTTCCGCAATGCACCGGCGGCCAATGAGCGCTGGAGCAAACGCTTTGCGGTCGACCTGGCCGGCCGGCATCCGGTGGTCGCGGGCTGGATTTCGGACTATCGCGGTACCGCTGCATTCCAGGCGGCGGAATTCGGCCGCGCCATCAGCCACCTGATCGCTGCATTCGAAGCCGCGCTGATATCGGGCCAGGTTCGGCGCGCCGTGATCCTTGCCACCAATATCGGCAACGCCTTCACCCGCCTGAATGCGCACGACGCGGCGCTGGAATGGATGCAGCGTGGGCTGGAACTGGCGCGGCCGACCGGATGGCCCATGTGCATCGGCCTGGCCCAGATGCAATCGGCGGAAACGATGCGCCATCTTGGCCAGCGGCCGGCAGCGAAAGCCTTGCTGCGTGATGCGCTGGAGATGCTCGCACCTTTGTCCGGTTCGCGCGCTTTTGTGATGGCGCTGGAATACCAGGGCGACCTGGCGCTGGACCTGGGCGATTACGAAGCAGCGCTGGCCAGCTTCCGCGAACTGGAACAGCGCGGCCACGCCTTGGCACAGAGCGATTTCAATAGCTGCGCGCGGCGCGGCCAGGCGCACGCACTGGCGGGGCTGGGGCGGGTGGAGGAGGCGCGGGCCGCCGCCATGTCGGCCCTGGCGCTGGCGCGGGAATTGAGCGACCCGTTCAGCCAGATCGCAGCCTTGCGTGTGCTGGCCGATATCCATGCGGGCAACGCAATGTCCGTGCTGCACTACCTGCGCGAGGCGCTGATGATTGCCGCCACCATCGACGGCTATATCGTGCCGGGCGAATTGCTCGATTCGGTGGCGCGCGAATACGCCGCCATCGGCGACTTCGAGCGCGCCTACGAATTTTCGGTGCAGGCCAATGCAGCACGCGACCGCACCAATAGCCAGGAGGCGACCAACCGCGCGATTGCGATGCAGGTGCAGCACCAGACGGAGCGCGATCGCCAGCTTGCGGCCGCCGAGGCACAGCGCGCGGAAGTATTGGCCCAGACCAGTGCCACGCTGAGCCACCTTTCCGCCATCGGCCAGGAAATCACCGCCCAACTCGATGCGTCGGCTGTGTTCCGTGCGCTGGACCGGCATGTGCACGGCCTGCTCGATTCAACCCACTTCTCGATTTTCCTGCTGGAGCCGGATGGACACTTCCTGCATTGTGCGTTCGGCGTGGAAATGGGCTTGCCGCTGCCACCGACGCGCATCGCCCTGTCCGACTCCAGCTTCAATACAGCGCGTTGCGTGCGCGAGCGCGACGAAATCCTGATCGAAATCGAAGACAAGTCCGATACGCCCAACCTGATCCCAGGCACCTTGCCGACACTCACGCTGCTGTTTGCTCCGTTGATGATCGGCGAGCGTGTGCTGGGTGTAATGACGGTGCAATCGATGCTGCCGTGCGCATATGGCGAGCGCGAACGCCTGATCTTCCGCACCCTTTGCGCGTATGGCGCGATCGCACTGGATAATGCCGCGGCCCAGGCGCAGCTGCTTGAAAAGAACCTCGAACTGGAGCGCGCCTACAAAGCGCTGGAGGAGGTCAGCCTGACCGACCAGCTGACCGGCCTGCGCAACCGCCGCTTCTTCCTGCAGCATGTGGAGTCGGATGTGGCGCTCAGCCTGCGCGGCTATGATGGCCTGGCCGTCGGCAGCGAAGCCGTGGCCGGTCACGACCTGGTCTTTTACATGGTGGACCTGGATCATTTCAAGGAGGTCAACGACCGCCACGGCCATGCGGCAGGCGACTCGGTCCTGGTGCAGATGAAGGACCGCCTGCGCGAAGTGTTCCGCGAATCGGACTACCTGGTGCGCTGGGGCGGGGAAGAATTCCTGGTGCTGGCGCGTGCTACCGACCGCAGCGGCGCGCATGTAGTGGCGGAGCGCATTCGCCAGGCGGTGTCGTCGCGTGACTTCGTCCTGCCGGATGGCACGCGGCTGGCGCGCACCTGCTCGATCGGCTTTGCCTGCTATCCCTTCCTGCCGTCGCATCCGCGCCTGATGTCCTGGTCGCAGGTGGTGGAGCTGGCCGACCTGGGCCTGTACATCTCCAAGCACTCGGGCCGCGATGCCTGGACGGCGGTGCATGCGACCGATGCGGCGCAGCCGGAAGAACTGTTCCCGCGCCTGGTGCACCAGCTGGGCGACTGCGTGGAGCGCGGTGAAGCGCGCATCGTGACCAGCCTTGGAGAGCGCACTATAATCTGCCCATGAGCACACATCGCTGTTCCTGGGCCAACCCAAACAATCCACGCTATATCGCCTACCACGACCAGGAGTGGGGCGTTCCATGCCACGACGAACTGCGCCTGTTCGAGATGCTGAACCTCGAAGGCGCGCAGGCGGGGCTGAGCTGGGAAACTATCCTCAATAAGCGCGACAATTATCGCGCGGCGTTCGATGGCTGGGATGCGCGCAAGATTGCTGCCTATGACGAAGCGAAGGTTGAGCAGTTGCTGTCCGATCCTGGCATCGTGCGCAACCGGCTCAAGGTGAATGCCGCTATCACCAATGCGCGCGCCTACCTGCGCTTGCTGGAGGAGGGCGGCAGCCTGTCGTCGCTGCTTTGGGGCTACGTAGGCGGCAAGCCGATTGTGAACCGCATTGTGGCGCAGGGCGACCGCCCGGCCCGCACCGAGCTGTCCGACCGCATCTCCAAGGATCTGGCCAAGCGCGGGTTCAAGTTTGTCGGCTCGACGATCATATATGCGTATATGCAGGGGATAGGGATGGTGAACGACCATGACCTCGCATGCTTCCGCTACAAGGAGTGCCAGCACGGTGGCTGAGTCCCGCCACGTCGTGCTCGACACCGCCTTCGGCAGCGGTAACCAGTTCCTCGCGGCCCTTGCCCGCCACCGCGCCGCAGGCGCCGGACATCTGCATTACCTCGCGATTGTCCCGTCGGTCCCGGGCGCAGCCGCGATTGCCGGCCTGGCTGCCGCAGTCCCGGTCCTGGCTGCACAATGGCCGGTCGACGTCCCGGGCCTGCACCGCCTGCATGTGCCAAGCGAACGCCTGACGCTTGACCTGCTGGCCGGTCCCGTCGACGCGTGGTTGCCCGAGATCGTAGCCCGTGTCGATGAATTCATCATCGCCGAACCGCTGGAGCACATCCGGGCTTTGCAACGCCTGGCTGCGCCGGCATCAGCGCTTCGCATCCGCCAGCCCGACGAACAAGCGCTGCGCTCCTTGCGTGCCGCAGGCTTCACCATCACCGGCGAGCCTGAGGGAGAATGGCTGCAGGCCGCATATACCAGCCGCAAGCCCCAGCCGCCGCGCGCACCAACGCCGGAACGCCGTGCCATCGTCATCGGCGCCGGTGTGGCAGGCAGTGCAGCCTGCGAACGCCTCACAACCCGCGGCTGGCAAGTCACCCTGATCGAGCGCCACGAGGCGCCAGCGCAGGAAGCCTCAGGCAACCGCGCCGGCATCTTCATGCCGCTGCTGTCGAAAGACGACAACATCCCGACCCGGCTGACACGCGCCGCCTTCCTGTACGCCCAGCGCGCCTGGCAGCACCTGGGCGGCCTCGACCCGCACGCCCCAGGCCCCGAGACCGAAGCCGGCGTGGGAGCAGGCGCAATCCGCGGCAACCAATGCGGCGTCCTGCAACTCGCGCGCGACGCCGAACACGCGCAGCTGCAAAAGGAAGTCGTCGACACCTGGCACTACCCCGGGCAATACGTGCGCTGGCTGGACGCACAGCAGGCAAGCGCCATGCTCGGCTCACCAACTCCCTACGGCGCCTGGCACTTCCCTCAAGGCGGCTGGGCCACGCCCGCCACCGCCTGCCGCGCCATGCTGCGCGCCTGCGGCGACAATCTACAACGCATCTTCCACACCGAAGCGCTGCGCATTGAGCGCGCTGGCAATGAATGGAGCGTACTGGATGCGCAAAGCCGAATGCTCGCCAGCGCGCCCACAGTCATCCTGGCAAACGGCGCCGGCGCCACCGCGCTTGAACAGGCCAGTGAGCTGCCGCTGTACACCATGCGCGGCCAGGTTACGCACCTGGCGGAAGGCACATTCCCCAGCCTGCCGCTGGTAGTGTGCAGGGAAGCGTACATGACCCCAGCGGTGGAAGGCGTCATCAGCGTTGGCGCCACCTACGACAAATCCACGGACCGCCAGCTCTGGCAATCCAGCCAGGACGAAAATCTCCTGCGCGCAGAAGAAATCCTCGGCAGCCCGCACGCCGCAGGAGCCCCGCTGCAAGGCCGCGTAGGCTTCCGCACCATGGCCCCGGACCGCCTGCCGCTCATCGGCCCGCTGCCCGATAGCAGCAACGAAGCCCGTACCGAACGCCTGCGCGACCTGCCGCGGCACCCAGGCCTCTACACCTTGCTCGGCTACGCCAGCCGGGGCCTGATCTGGGCTCCGCTCGCAGCCGAAATCCTGGTCTGTCAACTGGAAGACGAACCCCTTCCCATCGAAGCAACACTTGCCGCCGCACTGGACCCCGGGCGCTTCCTGCTCAAGCAGCGCCGCAAGCTATAATGGCCTCCTATCCAACGGCTGGAGAATCCATGGAAGACCGCGCCGGCTCGCCAGAGCTGTTCATGTTCCTCGCCTCCACGGTGCACGACATGAAGAATTCCATCAGCGTGCTGACCGGCACGCTGGAGAACCTGCTTGTGCAGGCAGGGGATTCGGCGCAAGACAATCCAGCCTACCCGCAGATGGCGCAAATGCTGTACCAGTCCAAGCGCCTGAACGACCACCTGATCCAGCTACTAGCGCTCTACAAGGAAGTCGGCCGCCCCAATTACCCCTTCGATCCGACCCCGGTGCAGGTCAGCGAACTGGTCGACCAGCTGGTGGCCCAGCAGCGCGTCCTGCTGCAATCGAAAGGCATCCGCCTCGATACCGAATTCCCGCCTGGTCTGATCTGGACCCTTGACGAAGACCTGGTGCTCGGCCTGCTGGCGCATGCAATCAATAACGCCGTGCGCTACACGCGCGACCGCATCGCCCTCACCATCCGCGAGCACGATGGCTTGATGGAAGTACGGGTGGAGGACAACGGGTCCGGCTTCCCGCCCAATATGCTGGAGGCGGGCCAGGTGACAGGGCAGGGCATCAATTTCCTGACCAATAGCAGCGGCCTTGGCCTGTACTTCGCCAGCGAGGTGGCCAAGTCGCACAAGCATCGCCAGCGCCAGGGCAGCATCGCGCTGGAAAACGGCGGCACGCTGGGCGGCGGCTGCTTCATCCTGCGCTTGCCATGAACGCGCCAGCCGTCACCACGCCAGTCGCTGCATCGCCGGATAAGGAGCCCGGCGTCAACTGGGCCGACAAGCGCTACCTGATCGTGGATGACTTTGTCGGCGTGCGCCAGTTGCTGCGCGAAGCCTTGCGCAGCCTGGGTGCGCGCCATATCGACCAGGCATCCAGCGGCGGCGAAGCAATCGGCCTGTTGGCACGCATCCAGTACGACGTGATCCTGTGCGACTTCAATCTCGGCGAAGGCAAGAGCGGCCAGCACGTGCTGGAGGAGGCCCGCATCCGCGGCCTGCTGATGCCAAGCTGCGTGTGGCTGATGGTTTCCGCAGAAAAGAGCGTGGAAGCCGTGATGGGCGCTGCCGAACACCAGCCCGACGCCTACCTGATCAAGCCGATCACGGAAGGCGTGCTGCTTACGCGCCTGAACCGCGCCTGGCAGAAGAAGCAGATATTCCAGGACATCGACCAGGCCTATCTGGAAAAGGATTACCTGCGCGCCGCCAAGCTGTGCGCCGAAGCGGCTGGCCGCAACAAGCTGCACGAGATCGACCTGCTGCGCATGCGCGCCACCTTGCTGCTCAAGGCTGGCGAAACGGAGCAGGCGCGCCTGGTGTATGAAAAAGTGCTGCAGGAGCGCGACTTCAACTGGGCCCGCACCGGCGTCGGCAAGATCCGCATGGCCAATGGCGAGAACGAGGCCGCGCGGCAGATGTTCCAGGGCGTGATTGCGGAAAACCGTTTTTACCTCGACGCTTACGACCAGCTGGCCAAGTCGCTGCAGAACATGGGCCGCATTGAGGAAAGCTGCGACGTGCTGGAGCGCGCCGCCAGGATGTCGCCCAATTCCGTGCCGCGCCAGCGCGCACTGGGCGCGACGGCACTCAAGCTGGGGAATATTCCGTTGGCCGAGCGCGCCTTCCGCAAGTGCATGCAGATCGGCGAATACTCGATCATGAAAACGGTCGACGCCTATTTCGGCCTGGCGCGTGTACTGGGCCAGAAGAACGACGCCAAGGAAGCCTTGCTGTTGCTGGCGGCAGCGCAGCGCGATTTCTCCGGCAGCATGGTGGAGCTGCGCTCCAAGATCACCGAAGGCCTGGTGTACCACGAAAGCGGCGACTACCGCCGCGCGCGCAAGTCCGGCGACGAACTGGAAACCATGCTGAAGGAAGACAGCGAGCGCCCCGACACCGCGACCTGCCTGGAAATGGCCACATTGCTGTTTGCCGTCGGCGTGAAGGACGCCCCGGTGGACTTGCTGTGCTACGTGGTGCGCAACAACGACGAGAACACCGTCATCCACGATGAAGTGCAGCGCATCTTCGACAAGGCCCGCATGGGCGATGAAGGCGCGGCCCTGATCAACACTGCGCGCAAGGAAGCGTCGGAGATGATGAACAAGGGCGTGCTGCTATGGAAAACCAATAAGCTGGACGATGCGGTGGAATGGATGCGCGAAGCACGCCGCAGCCTGCCGGACAATATGCGGATCCTGTTCAATTCTGCCCAGATCCTGATCTCCCACCTGCAGGCCAGGGGCTATAACGACGCCCTGATGACTGAAGCGAACGATGTATTGATGCACGTTGACCGGATTGCGCCGGGCCAGCAGCGCTTTGCGCAGCTAATCGAGCAGTTGCAGAAGTTGATCCCCGGCCGGATGTCGGCGGAAGAAATTGAAGCCGAGCTGACGGCCGCCATGAAAGATGACCACGACAAGGAGTGATCCATGCGCGATATCGCCAAAGAGGTCTATAACAAGATGAAGGTAGGGGCAGCTGCCTGGATTCGTCCAGTCAGCGCGAAAGGCGACACCCTGCAGTCCTTCCAGTCCGCGCACGATGCGGCCAAGGCACTGGAAGAGGAAGGCTTGATCAACATCATGAAGGTGCAGCGCGACGAGGATGGCCTGATCGAGGCCATCCGTATCCAGAAGCTGAATTAAGGCTTCGGCGGCGCTTTCGCGGCGCGCTTGGCGGCCGGCTTGCGTGCTGCCGGTTTGGCGGCTGGCTTGCTGGCGTCGTGTGCGGCGCCGTTCTTGGCTGCTGCCGGCTTGGCGGCCGGGTCGGTGGCCATCGCCGTGTTGACCGCTTGGGCAAACTGCTCCTGCAGCAGGTTCCACCAGGCGGCCGGATTGGCCATCTGGTTGGCGGCGGTGCTGGCGGTATCTTGGGCAGCCGGCTTGGCGTCGACGGCTGGCTTATCGACTGGCTTGTCGGCCGGCTTGGCCGCCTCGGTCGCCGGCTTGGCCGCTGCCGGCTTGGCAAACGGATCGTGGTGCGGCGGCTGCTGCACGGCGGCTGCCAGCGACTGGCCCATCGACTTCAGCGCCGCGATGGTGCCGCGCTGGACTTCCAGCGCCTGGATGCTCGAGCGCAGCATGGTGGCATTCAGGTTGAGCCAGGACTCGACCGCCTTCAGCTCGCTGATTTTCTTGTCCAGGTCATCCATCGACAGCGTCGGCGCAGCGATGCCGGGAATGCTGATGCCAGGTACGCCCATGCTCCCCCACAGGGATTTTACGAAGTCCAGCGTATCCGTCATCACTGCAGCGCCGGGGATGTGGGGCATTTGTGGATTGCTCATATCGGGTCTCCGAGGGTAGGTTGTTTAGCGTAGCACACAGCTCTCCCAGACAGCAACGAACAGCAGCACGGCGACGCAAGCGCCGGTGGCCAGCAGCGGGGAAAGATGCAGCGTGATCGACAGGACGCCCAGCAGCACCAGCAACGCGATGCCAAGCAAATGGGACAGCGGCGGCCGGGCGCGCGTATGCGCCAGCCATTTGAACAGCGCGGTACCGCACAGGAAGACCAGCGGTCCGCCAACGATGGCAGCCAGCGCCGCCGGGCTGCCATGGTGGGGGTGGCTCAGCACCAGTTCATCTCCCACCGCGCCAACGATAATGCCGGCCACGATGGGAATGTGCACATAGGTGTAGTTGTTGCGGGCATGGCGGCCTGGCGCGTCCGAATGCACGATGCGATGATGGCCCTGTTCCAGGCCATGGTCGAAGTAGAGCCACCACATCAGGATCGACCCCACGACAGCCAGCAGGAAGGCTAGAACGGTCACCGGGTCGAACGCCAGGTCGGCAAACGTGGCGCCGGTAACCAGCAGCGATTCGCCGAGGGCGATGATGACGAACAGCGCGCAGCGTTCGGCCATGTGGCTGCCGTCGACATTCCAGTCGGCCAGCGTGGAGCGGCCCAGGCCCGGCACGAAGTAAAACATCATCGGCCCCAACATATCGACCGCCAAGGCGGCGAGCCACCAGGCCATGCGCGTTTCAGGCGCGGCCAGGCCGCCGACCAGCCATAGCGCGCCGCTGGCCGCCAGCCAGAGCGTGATGCGCATGAAATTGCAGCGCAGCCCTGCATCCTCGCCGCGGCTGGCGGCCAGCATCGCCAGCGTGCGACCCACTTGCTGCACCATGATCGAGGCGCCGAACAGCCAGCCCATGTCGGTGAAGGCGCGCGGAATCGAGACCGACATCAGCAGCCCCGCCACCAGCAGCGCGAACAGGGCCGCCCGCACGGATTTCTTTTCCGGGTCGAACCAGTTGGTGGCCCACACGGTATAAATCCACACCCACCATGTGGCCATGAACAGCAGGCCGACCTGCAGCGCGCCTTCCGCATCCAGCTTTTTCAGCAAGGTATGGGATAGCTGGGTAACGGCAAACACGAACACAAGATCGAAGAACAGCTCGACCATGCCGACCTTGCCGGAATCGGCCTGGCCGCGCTGGCGCAAAAGGGACATCGGGACTCCTTGTCAAAATTTCCAGCAAATTATGCCATTGAGCGTGCTGTCAGCGGAATCGCGGGCCGGCACGTTAAACTAGCGACCATGACGATCGTTACTTTTCCCCGCCACCGCCGCCGCATCATTGCCATTTGCGCAGCCACCGCGGCACTGCATTTCGTGACGATCAACTGGGTCAGCGGTCGCATTGGCGCGGCGGAACGGGAGCGTGACGATGAAAAGAACATCATCAGCGCGGAATTGCGCCTGGCGCCGCCTGAACCCGTAGCGCCGCAACCTGTCGAGGCGCCGCCACCGCCGCCACCGAAGCCCAAGCCGAAGCCACGCAAACCGGCCCCGCCGCCACCCGAAGAAGCCGTGCCGGCCGCCGAAGCGGTACCGGCGGAACCTGCGCCGGCCGAGCCGGAAGCAGCGGCGCAAGACGGTCAAGCTGGCGCCGCTTCCGCCGCGCCTGCCGTAGAATCCGCGCAGTCCCAGCCCGAAGCGGCGGCGAAGGCGGAGCCGCCGACCGATGTCCAGCGCTGGAAGGTGGCATTGCCGCCGTCGGCCAAATTCGAGCTGGACGTCGCGCGCAAGGACGCGGACGGCACCAACTGGAGCGGTTCGGCCAGCATTGGCTGGCAGTCGGATGGCGCCAGTTACAAGGCGACGCAGGAAGTCGGCATCAGCCTGCTGATTGCGCGCGTCAACCTGCTGCAGGTGAGCAGCGAAGGCACGATCAATGAGAACGGGATTGCCCCGGCGACATTCAGCGAGAAGCGCCGCAATCGCTCGGCCACCGCCACCCACTTCAACCAGCAGGAACAGAAGATCACCTTCTCGGCCAGCGACCGCAGCGTGCCGTTGACGCCGGGGGCGCAGGACCGTGCCACCGTGCTGTTCCAGCTGGCCGGTATCGGGCGCGCGGACGTCAACCAGTTCGGCAAGCCGCTGGACATCCTGGTCGGCGAAGACCGCAATGCCCAGGTCTACAGCTTCGTGCTGGTCGGCGAAGATGAACTGGAAACCAGGATGGGCAAGCTGATCACCTGGCACCTGGCGCGCCCGCCCAAGCCCGGCAGCTATAGCGCCAGGCTCGATATCTGGCTGGCGCCAAGCCTGGACTGGTACCCGGTGCAGATCCGCAATACCGAAGGCAACGGCGCCGTCACCACCCAAACCGTCACACGCATCATCAAGTAAGGACCACGCCATGCGCAGTACCCTGATTACCCTGACGCTGGCTCTCGCAGCCACCGCGGCCAGCGCCGCCAAATCCGATTACCCGGTCGTCAAGCGCGCCACCAGCCTGCTGCCGTCGGCCGACCTGTCATACGCGATCCGGGGCAGCAATCACGGCATCCCGCTCAACGGCGCCGGCAGCATCGCCTGGCGCCAGGGCGACGGCAGCTATACCCTGCACACCGAAGCGCGTTCCAGCCTGTTCGGCAAAGTGCTCGAGCAGCGCAGCGAAGGCACGCTGGACGACTACGGCCTCGCGCCAGCCACGTTCTACGAAAAACGCTTCCGCAAGGACCCGACCACCACGCGCTTCGACCGCGGCACCCGCCGCATTGAGTTCGAAGACGGCAAGATCAGTTACGCCATCCGCGGCGGCGAGCAGGATCGCAGCAGCGTGACCTTCCAGCTGGCGATGCTGGCCCGCGCCACGCCGGAAAAATTCAGTCCCGGCAGCGAATGGACTTTCTTCGTGGCCGGCCGCCGCGATGGCGAGCCCTGGACTTTCCGCGTGGTCGGCACGGAAACCATGGAAAGCGCCACCCTCGGCGAACAGAAAGTGCTGCACTTCAGCCGCAAGCAGGTTGGCAGCCATGAACAGCAGGTCGACCTGTGGCTGGCCCCGGACCTGGACTGGTACCCGGCACGCATCCTTTTCAAGGAAGAAGACGGTGATTCTTTTGAGCAAGTCCTAGAGAAAGTCAACCGAAAATAGCCACACCCGGCCTGTTATACTGGCGGACTTGAAAAAAGGGGTACGTCCCCTTTTTCTGTTTTGGCTGTGTGATGGAGTGTAATGATTGACTTAATGGCAAGTGCGGCCCTGGCCGACACCAACCCGACTGAGCAAGAGCAGCAGGATGCCCTGCAGGCCCACTTCCAGCCCCATATTTCCGCCGATGAGATCGAGCAGGTCTATCACCTGAAGCGCGCCCAGCCGCTGTTGCAGGTGTTTACTGCCCTGTTCCACGGCGGCTTCGAGGGGGTGCTGGTGCGCCTGCTCGTCTTGCGCGAACTTGCCAATGACACAACTTCGTCCGCGTTTTCGCGTGCCGATATCAACACGCGCCTGGCCTACCTGCTGCCGGAAAGCCTGGAAACGGTGCTGAACCGCCTGCGCTCCAACGGCCTGCTGGCTTGGGATGCGCAGCAATCCGTCTACCGCGTGACGCCGATGGCGCGCAATGTGCTGGCCTCGATCGACAGCCTGCTGGCGCTGGCCGCGCCGGAAGACGATGATGCCGAAATGGGCTTCCTGCTGTCGCAGGTGGCCGGCGCCCAGGCCGTGGGCGGGGTCACCACCGAACAGCTGCAGCATTTGCTGGGCCGCCTGGTCGACCTGACCGAAGAATTCCGCGACGCCATCGCGTCCGGTTCCGAATTCCGCCTGCGCGAGTCGCAGGCAAAGTGGCACCAGGCCTGCGACTGGGTCGAGAAGGGCTCCGAGATCCTGCGTGCCATCACTACAGACGAAAATGCGGACAGTGCCACGCACCGCGCCGCGCAAGCCATCGGCCGTGCCCAGTCGCAGCTGCTGAACATGCAGGGCATGTTCTCGCGCGCGCTGAACCAGATCGAGCGCCAGCGCGTGCACCTGGGCCAGTCCGGCCTTTCCACTACCGACATCAAACGCTGGCTGCTGGCCCATGAGGACCTGTCTTCGCTGGCGGAAGATGCGATCGACCAACCGGTGAAACCGCTGTTCATCACGCCTGCCGAGATGATCGACGTCGCCGAGACAGAATTAATGACAGAACGTGCCAATAACAATGGGCTGAACGGCCTGCCTGCCGGCCAGGATGCGCCGACCACGATCAACGACAGCCCTGCGATGCAGAAGGAACTGGACGACTGGCTGGCCCGCCTGTCCGACTTCGCGCAGTTGAACAATTTCCCGTCCGTGGCCGAAGAATCGCCGCGCGAAGTGAAGGTGCACGAGGCGCTGCTGCCGGCATCCTTTGCCCTGGCGTCCTACCGCGCGTCGATGCTGCCGCTGCTGGGCGACGAGGCCGAGGCGTCGATGCAGGGCACCACCGCCGACCTGGCGCGCCTGCCGGTGCGCTTCTCGCCGCAGGACGAAATGGTGCAATTGCCCGACCTGGAGATCGCCGCCATGTCCCTGGCCGCGCTGACCCTCGAATTAGACAAAGAAAGCCCGAAGTCCGATGAGTGACGATTCCCAAATCCTGATCGCGCGCCTGGTCGCGCACCAGACGCTGCGCCGCGACGACAAGATGGTCAAGCGCGCGCTGTCGGACGAGCATTTCCGCGCCGAAGTCGATGCGCGCCTGGCCGCCTGCGGCATGAAGCTGCTGGACAACGTCTATGCCGACCACGTCACGCTGGCCCTGCAACGCAATATCGAGCCGAAGGTTTTCGGCGCGCGCGACACCTGGCAGAACAATAATTTCGGCCTGGCGCGCGATGGCGTGGCCTTGCTGGTGGTGCTGTGGGCGCTGATCATCCTGCCCAAGCGCGAGCGCCAGGAAACCCACCAGGCGGCGGACGACGACCAGAACGATATGTTCGGCACGGAGAAGCCGGTGCCGCGCGCGGAAGACACCTCGATCGGCATCCCGTACAAGGCGCTGCTGGCCGACTTCGGCGACAAGCTGGGCAAGAAGACCCGCATGGACATGAACCTCGGCATCCTGGGCAAGCTCGGTTTCATCGAGCGCCGCGGCGAGATCATCGTCGAAGGCCCGCTGCTGGACCTGCTGATGGATACCGACCTGCTGAAAGAGCGCATCATCAACGGCGCCCTGGCCGACGTGTTCAAGCGCGCCCCGGCGCAGATCGTGCACATCCCGCGCGAAGTGCTGGCCGCCGCCAACGACGCCGAGCCGCAGCAAGCGGCCAATGAAGAAACCCCGACGGAAGAATAAGCGATGTTCCAAATCAAATCCCTTGAGCTGGTCCACTGGGACTACTGGCAGCGCATCAAGAACATTCCGCTGGATGCCAAGATCATCACCATCGCGGGCCAGAACGGCTCCGGCAAGACCACCTTGCTGGACGCGCTGCGCACGCTGTTCGGCCTCGATTGCTCGATGGGCCGCACCTACAAGCATTACGCCCGCCACAGCGGCCAGCAGACCGCCTGGCTGCGCGCCGTGGTCGACAACAAGCCACAGGGCAAGCAGCTGTCCAACCGTCCGTTCCGCAGCAGCGGCTTCTTCGCCGAAGACGAAGTGACCCTGTTCTGCCAGGTGCAGAAAAACGGCGGCGACTGGAAGCGCCAGTACCTGATGCGTCCCGGTAACGTGGACATCGAAGAAGTCACCGAAGCCAACGACTGGCTGGGCGTGGAGAACTACCGCAAGCGCCTGGCCAATGCCGGCCTTTCGCAAGCCATGTCCAAAGTGCTGGCGCTGGAGCAGGGCGAAACCGACAAGCTGTGCGAGTACGCGCCGCGCCAGTTGCTGGACCTGGTGTTCCAGGTGTTCGGCGACAAGGAAGTGCTGGATGCTTACGACGAAGCGAAGCGCCACCAGCGCGACACCGAAGAAGAACTGAAGCGCTTCGAGGCCGAACTGGAAGGCTCCAAGACCAACCTGGAAGGCTTGCGCCTGCGCGTGGCCAACTACCACCAGTGGGAAACGCTGCACAAGGAGCGCCGCAACCTGCAGGAAGAAGTGCTGCCGTCGCTGGAATACCACGAGGCGCGCGAGAAGGCGGCCAACGTCAGCCGCCAGCTGCGCGAAGCGCGCAAGCCGCTGGCGCAGGCCGACCAGCTGCTGGCCGACAAGCGCGGCGAGGTGGCCAAGCAGGCCAAGGCGCTGCAGGATGCGCAACAGCAGGAGACCCTGCTGGAGCAGGAACAGACCGCGCTGACTTCGCGCCTGAACCACATCAACGGCAAACTGAAACCGCTGGAATCGCTGGCGGAGCAGAAGTCCCGCCTGCAAAAGCTGGCCGCGGAATCGGGCGCCGACGTGGCCGATGCCGCCGCCCAGCTGGAAGCCAAGGAAACCGAGCTGCTGAAACTGCGCTCGCAGCGCGACGCCGTGTCCAACCGCATCGCGCAGGACAAGGCCACCATCAACGCGCTGTCGGGCAAGACCGCCATGCCGGAACCGGACAACGTGCGCGCCATGCGCCGCGCCCTGAACGATGCGGGCATTCCGCACGCCATGCTGTCGGATATCGTCGAAGTGACCGATCCGAAATGGCAGGGCGCCGTCGAGGGCGTGCTGGGCGGCTACGCCTCCGTGGTGCTGCTGGAGCGCTCGTCCGACGCGTCTTCCGCCTACCGCCTGGCGGAGAAGGAACGCTATCGCCACTTCATCGTGCCGGATTGCGTGAAGGCGCACGAGCCGAAGAACCAGAGCCTGCTGTCGGTGGTGAAGTTCAGCGGCCTGGCGCCGGAATGGCTGATCGACCAGCTGTCGCGCATCACACGCGTGGAGTCGGTGGAAGAAGGCGCAAAGCTCGGCAATATCGAAGAATGGATCACGCCTGAGGCCTACCACAAGGAACGCCGCGGCGGCCGCTCGCTGTTCGTGGAAGCTTCGCGCTATCGCTTCGGTTCCGCCGGCAAGACTTCGCGTATGGATGCGATCCAGAAGAACCTGCCGAACCTGGAAGCCGAGGAAGACAAGTACACGCTGCAGATTTCCAAGCTGGCCTCCGAAACCTCCGCGCTGAAGGCCCGCCTGGCCGGCGTGGACGCGGTGAAGGAGCTGTCCGCCCGCACCGAGGAATTCGACGAAGCAGCACGCTCCGCCGTGCCGCTGCGCGCCGAGCGCCTGGAAGTGGGCTCGCGCCTGGGCGAACTGCAAGGCCTGATGAAGAACGCCACGGTGGCCCGCACCAAGGCCGACACTGCATGGCAAAGCGCCCGCATGTCGCTGTCCGAAGCGGAAGCCGGCATGCGCCTGAACTTCAAGCGCCAGATGGAGCAGCGCTCCGACCACGCCCGTGCGATGCTCGCGCTGCGCCGCCAGTGGCGCCACCTGCCGGGTGCATGGCGCCGTCCTGCGCGCCGCCAGGCGCTGGTGCAGCAGCACCAGAACGCGCACCAGGTCGACCTGCGTATCGCCAGCTTGCAATCCTCGCTGGCGCGCGACGACTGGGAACTGGATGCGACCGTGATCGACCAGTACGCGCGCCTGAACGAGCAGCTGTCGAACCGCAAGACGGAAACCGAGGAACGCCGCTACCAGAACAACCGCGCGATCGAAGCGACCGCCAATGCGCGCGGCGCCTACATCGAGCGCCTGCGCTACACGATCAAGACCTATTCGTCGAACATCAAGGAACTGGGCGCGCTGGCCAACATCGACGTGCACGTCGAGCCGGTCAAGCTGGAGAACGACGACCTGCTGCTGTCGCAAGCGGGCCTGCAGGTACGCTTCAAGTTCGACGGCAAGGGTCCGATTGGCCTGAACGACGGCGAAGCGTCGGGCGGCCAGCAGGTGATGAAATCGCTGGTGCTGCTGATTGGCTTGCTGAAGTCGGAAGACGGCTCCGGCGGCTTCGTGTTCATCGACGAACCGTTCGCCCACCTGGACATCCGCAACATCCAGCTGGTCGGCGAGTTCCTGAAGAACACCGACGCGCAGTACCTGATGACGACGCCGCTGACCCACAACACGGACGTCTACGATCCTTCCGACCTCACGCTCATCACGAGCAAGAAAAAGAAGGACACCCAGTGGGCGCAGCCGATCTTCGTGCTGCAGCGCCGCCAGGCGGCAGCGGCTTAATCGCCGTTAGTGGTAACCCCGACGGCACGATACAAAGGACAGAACCTGATCGTGCCCGTCAGGAGCGGCACCACGCCGATCCAGGCCCATTGGCCAACCAGGCCAAGCAAGGTGGCCGCAATCAGGCTCACACCGACAGCTACACGCAAGGCACGGTCCACCGTGCCGATATTTTCACTCATGGTCATGGCTTTCTCCTTTTAACTGGCAACCAGTATGGGAAAGCCCGGCATAGCCGGGAATGACCTGGATCAACTTCCTGCGTGGCCTCAGGCAGCTTCTTTGGAGCAGGAGCCGAGGATGGTATCGAGTTCCTTCTTCAATGCCAGTGCCACGGGACGGCCGCGAATGCGGTTCACCATTTCGAAGAAGGTGATGCGCATCGCTTTCAAATCTTCCAGTGTCTGCGCGGCTTCCAGCTTGGTCTGCAGGACTTGTCCGCGCAGGCCCAGGGTCGGCTCGATGGTCCGCGCATAGAAGTCGCGCGCTTGCTTATATTGCGCAGCAAGCTCTTCTTCGGTTGGCGGGATCGGCATGATGGTAATCGGCGGCGCTTCGCCTTCCTCGATGAAACCCTGTGCCAGCAGTTCATCCACGGCGCTGGCGGTCAGCCCGAGCCCGGTCACTTTCGGCAGCAATTCTTCCATTGGATGGCGGCCATCAATCATCACCAGCAGGGTCCGCATACGGGATTGCAGCCCATAGGTGCGCGCCGCGATTTCCTCCCGGCCCTTTTCGGTCTTATTGTAAGTCGTCATAGAAAAATTTCCCCAAGGCAATCAATTTCTGTGAATTTAGAATACACGACCTTTAAGGAATTGACATCGTCTGAAATATGGTCTTTAATTTCTGTAACGACAGAAATAAATGAAAAATAACAGAATTCAACAACTATTCATTCTGGAACCGGTGGAAATGCGTGAGTTTCGTGGTGTTAAACATGTCGTGAGTGAATTTTACGTTTGTAGTTTTTCCGTCACAAATGGAGGTGGCCAATGGCCGATCTGACGCTGTACTTTGACGATGCCTGCGTGTTCTGCCGCCGCGAGATGGCGCGCCTGCGCCGCTGGGACCGGACCGGCCGCCTGGCCTTCGTCGACATTGCCGCCCCTGGTTTCGATCCCGCCCCGCTTGGCGTGACCCTGGCCGCCATGAACACCGAGCTGCACGGCCTGCGCGCGGATGGCGCCATGCTGGTCGGCACCACCGCCATCCTCGAGGCGTACACGCTGGTGGGGCGCGCCTGGCTGGTATGGCCGCTCAGGGTACCGGTGCTGCGGCCGATGCTGGCCTCGGCCTACCGCAGCTTTGCCCGCAACCGCTATCGCATTTCGCGCTGGCTCAGGCTCGATGCCGCGCGTCCCGCATGCGACGGCGGCCATTGCGAGATCTATTTCGGAGGCAAAGATGGAGCGTAAATGGCTGGTGCGCTGGATGTACGCCAGCGCGGCCGGACACCTGCTGGTCGGCCTGGCGCTGCCATGGATTGCCGGCGCTTCCGCCCTGGACTGGTATCTCGCATGGCTTGGCCCAGCCTCGACACGCCCGCAGCATGCCTGGTGGATGGCGCTGTTCGGGCCGACCATCCAGTGCGTTGGACTGTGGATGCTGGCCCTGGTGTGGTTCGGCGACCAGCGCCGTGAGCCGGCGGCCTGGCTGTGGGTAGCAGCAGGCTTGCTGTTGTGGGGGCCGCAGGACATCATGGTTTCGCTGCGCAACGGTGTCTGGCCGAACGTATGGCTCGACATCGCCACGCTGGCGCTGCTGCTGCCCGCTGCCTGGCGCCTGTACCGGATCGGTGCTGCTGCCCGCGATTCGGCCGGCGCTGCGCCGCTGGTTGGCGAGGGAGAGCTGTTCCGCAAAATCCTCGGCAGCGAATGGAGCAAGCTGCACCCGGACATCCAGCAACGCTTCGCCAAGAATCCCGCGCCCGGCAAGCCGCTGCTGTACTACGGCACCTTGTCCGAGCTGACTGCCTCGCGCTTTGGCAAGCTGCTGGGCTTCATCAGCAAACCCTTCATCCAGGGCGCACTGATTCCTTACAGCGATAGCGGCTTCCCGGTCGACATCCAGGTCTACAGCAAGCCAGGCTCGCAAAACATCTACAAACAGCGCATCTACATGCTGAATGGCCGCAAGCCGATCAAGTTCACCTCGTACATGGCGGAGAGCGAACGCGGCGAGGTGCTGGAGTACGTTGGCCTGGGACTCGGCATGAAGCTCAAGCTGCATGTCGCTGACGGCAACCTGCATTTCACCAGTGACGGCTATTTCTGGGACATCCTGGGCTGGCGCATTCCGCTGCCAGGCGTGCTCACGCCGGGCGAGACCTTCCTGCGCCACTGTAACGAGGCGCCCAACCGTTTCAACATCAGGATCGAAATCCGTCACGCACTGTTCGGCACGACGTTCGTGCAGGCAGGGGTTTTCCACGAAAGGCGGCCGGCGGAGAAGGAGGCAGCATGAACACGCACTTACTCGCATTGCAGCTCATGGCCGCGCAAGGCTGCCTTGGCGCTTTCGATACCATTTACCACCATGAATTGACGGAAGCGCTGCCTCAGCGCGCGACGGCACGGCGCGAACTCGCCATCCACGCGGTGCGCGCGACGATTTACGGTGTGTTGTTCGTCGGGCTGTCGGCCTGGGTTTGGCAGGGTGCATGGGCGTGGATACTGCTTGCGCTGTTCGGAGTCGAAATTGTCCTCACACTGTGGGATTTCGTGGTCGAGGACCAAACCCGCCTGCTCCCTGCAACCGAGCGCGTCACGCACACCGTGTTGGCGATTAACGGCGGGGCCTTTATCGCCTTGCTGATGCTCGGAATGCCGGCAGCCACAGCCGCCCCGACTGGTTTCGCGTACGCGCCGCATGGCTGGCTCAGTGTTTTCCTCGCCTTGTGCGGCGTGGGCGTATTTGTGTCCGGCGTGCGGGATGCATTCGCGTCGCGCGCCTTGCCTGCCGATGCTGCCAAGGGCGTCCGCTTCGAAGGTCCGCCGCAGACCGTACTGGTGACCGGCGCCACCGGCTTTGTCGGCCACTCGCTGGTGCCGGCCTTGCTTGCCAGCGGCCACCGTGTCATCGTGCTGTCGCGAGAACCACGCAAGGCAGCATGGGAGTTCGGCGGCGCTGTGCGTGCGGTAGCCAGTATGGCCGAACTGTCGCCGCAGGAAGGCATCGATGTCGTGATCAACCTGGCCGGCGCCCGCATACTCGGCTGGCGCTGGAGCGAGCGGCGCAAGGCAGTGCTGCGCGGCAGCCGCGCGGGGCTTACTGAGGGTGTGGTGGACTGGATAGCGCGAGCTGCGCGCAAGCCGCGCCTGATGATCAATGCATCCGCGGTCGGCTACTATGGCATCCAGCCGCAAGGCAGCGGGCAGGTACTGAATGAAGCCAGCCCGCCACAGGCGATCTTCATGTCGCAGCTTTGCCAGGAATGGGAGGCTGTCGCCAGCCGTGCACGCGAGCATGGCGTCCCGGTCGCGCTGGCACGCTTTGGCCTTGTGTTCGGGCGGGGCGGCGCCTTGCCGTCCATGCTGCTGCCGTTCAGGCTTGGCTTTGGCGGCCGCATGGGCACAGGGCAGCAGCGCAGTTCGTGGATACACATCGCCGATTTGCTGGGCGCCATGGCCCACGTCTGGCGCCTCGGCGCCAATGCCGACGGCGCCTGGAACTTCACCGCACCCGAGCAGCCAACGCAACAGGCATTCGCCCAAGCCGCCGCGGCCGAGCTGCATCGCCCCAGCGTGGTGCCCACACCTGCCTGGCCGGTGCGCCTGCTGCTGGGCGAACAATCAGCGCTGCTGCTGGAAGGCGCCGCGATCGCCCCGGCGCGCCTGCTGGCCAGCGGTTTCAGCTTCCGTTTCCCGACGGTGCGGGAAGCGCTGGCTGACCTGGTTTAGTCGAGCTTTTTCTGCGCCATGCTCCAGCGCAGCAGGCCGATCGAGTAGGCGGCGAGGTAGCCGAGCATCAGGCCGAAGGGAATGACGGTCAGCGGGTGCTGCAGGACTTCGGTCTGGTTGATGACGCGCGGGTGTTCGGACTGGCGGTTGACGTAGAACTCGACGCCAATCTGCAGCACGCGCGCGGCGAACAGCATGCAGATCAGAATGGCAGTGCGGCTCGGCGGCGTGAAATACAGTTTGCTGCCAGTGTTTTCAAAGCGGGTTTTCTTGAGCGCGAAGAAGGCCATCCAGGCACCGGCTATCACCGCGCCAGCCATCATCGACAGCGCAGGCGGATTGCCGAGCATCGATTGCGCCGCTGCCAGCAGCAGGATCGGCAAGCCAGCCGCACCGACCCAATGCCGCCACGCGACCGACTCCTGGCGCCGGAACACCAGCTTCAGGCGCGAATAGGTGCGCCAGATCAGCATCGGGACGAGGATGAGCAGGACTACGGTAGTGACAGTCAGTTGCATTGGGCGCCGGATTCGTGAAAAAAGAAGAATTTTAACCGCAGGCGTAAAATAAGCCTTCGTGATCTCGCTTTCGGGAGTTCCAGCCATGGAAAAACACCGTATCCACGCCCACCGCGCACCGGACTTGCCGGTGCCAGTCGACGAGTCGCAGCCGCACCCCGAACCGGTGCACCCCCACAGTCCGCACAATCCCGTCCCGCAAGACGAGCCGGTGCCCAACCATAATCCCGAGCTGCATCCGCCCGGTCAGTCAAAAGCCCAGTTGTAAAGCACGTCCAGTGCGTTGTTGGTGCCGGTCTGCACCTGCAGCGTTACGCGGTTATTGACCTTGTAGCGCAGCTTGACCAGGCTGGTCGCCGTACCCGCGCCTTGCTCGAAACTGATGTAGGCGCGCGAGGATAGCTTTTTGCCGACCGTGACAACCGTGCTTTCCAGCCCCTTGGCCTGGGTGACTCCCAGCTCATCCAGGCCGACCCGGTTCGCCAGGCTTGGTCCGCCGCTGCCGCCCAGCAGCGCGCCGGCCGCAGTGCCCAGCAGGCTCATTTCATTGCCCGCCATGTCGGCGGTGCCGTGGCCAAGCACCATCCAGGCCAGCTTTTCGCTGTCCGGTACGGACGGCGTGGAGACCAGCTTGGCGGACGGCGCCAGTGCCGTGCCGCGCACTTCGACGCCGGCTTCCACGTTAGTCTCGCTCAGCTCATCGCCTTCCGGGCGCTTGCGCACTGCGCGGATGTTCAGGCCTGGGTTGTCGTAAGCGCCGGTGAAATTCAGTACGCCGCGTTCGATCGTCAGGCGCTGGCCATACGCGGCGTAGGTACCGTTGACAACGCGGATGCTGCCGTTGACGCGCGGTGCGCGGCGGTCGGCCATGCGCACGCGCACGGTGCCGGCCAATTGTGCGTCCAGGCCCTTGCCGCGCAAGGTGAAGTCGTCGCCCAGGTCGGCCTCGAGGTCGATGTTCAGAGGCGTTCCGGTCGTTGCGGCGGCTTTGGGCTTGTCGCGGCCGAGGATCACGACGTCTTCGCTGATGGTCGGCGTGTCGAGCGACGGCAGTTCGATGACGGCGCGGTTGGCCTTGAACTTGCCATCGAATTCGAAGCGCTTGGCATCGCGCACCAGCGTGCTGCTGCCGCTCAGTACCAGGGTGCGGTCCGGGCGATTGAACACTTCGAGCTTGTTGGCGGCCAGCTTGAGGTCCATCGACATTTCGCCGCCGGCCAGCCGCAGCCAGCCGTCGGCCTGCACATTGCCATCGGTCCCGTCGAAGCGCAGGCGCTGCAGTTGCAGCTGGTCGCCGCTTACCTTCGCTTGCAGGGCGCCGTTGCGCAGGCGGATGCCTTGCTCGGCCCAGTTGATGACGAGTCCTTCGCCGACGACTTCACCATCCAGCAGCGGATTGGCGATGGTGCCGTGGCCGCCGGCGTGCGCGCGCAGCGCGCCGCCCAGCTCCATGCCCTGGACACCGAGCAGTGGCGACAGCCACGCGATGGACGGCAAGCTGGCGCTGGCGCCAAAGGTCAGCGGGCTGTCGGAAGGGATGCGGCCGTCGCGCAATTGCGCGCTTGCTTCCAGGCGGGCGTTGCCTGCGCGGTCGCCGGCCAGTTCGGCCTGGGCGCGCAACTGGTCGCCGGCGACCGTGACGCGGGCGTCCAGCACTTTCAGGTCGAGCGGGATAGGGCGCTCGCCGCCGGTAATGGTAATGTCGCCTTTTTCGCGGAAGACGTGCAGGTAGCCGTCCAGCGCAGGTGCGGCGCCGGCGGCTGCGGGCGCCGCCAGCTCGAGCGACCAGTCGCCGCCCAGCGTCATGGTGCTTGCCACGTTGCTGCGCCAGGTGTCGGACAGTTGGGCGAGGTAACTGGCGTTGACGCCGGCGGCACTGCCTTTGCTGCGCCAGTGCAGGCCGTTCTTTTCCAGCGTTTCGATGCGCAGGCTGCCTTCCGGCATGGCGATGGTGGCGCTGCTCAGGGCGAGCTGTTCGGGCTTTGCCAGGCCTGCCACGCCTTCGCCCTTGCGGCCGTTGATGCGCAGCATGGCCGGTGCTTGCAGGTTGAGGGCGAAGCGGCCTTTGTTTTGCAGGGCGTCGATGCTGCCGCTCCAGCTGTCCGTGGCGAAGCTGCCGCGCAGTTTTACGCTGGCGTCGAAGTCGGGATTGGCGGCTGCGGCTTGCAGCGTGTGGTTGCCTGCGGTGCCGCTGGCTTGCAAGCGCAGTCGGTCGAGCAGGAGGCCCGGCATGTTCAGGCCGCTGACCGTCAGGTCGGCTTGCAGCGGATCATCCTGGCCAAACGAGGTGCCAATGGTGGCGCTGCCTTTGATGGCGGAGATTTCGCGCTGGCCGGGCAGGCGCAGGTGGGCGCCTTCCAGCGTGGCGCTGAGCGTTGGCATGGTGTTGGGGCCGCGGCCCGCGACGTTTCCTCCGCTGGCGTAGCCGCTGCCGCGCAGGTTGCCGGACCATTCGCGGCCCAGCACCGACAGTTGCGGCGCGTCGAGCTTCCAGTCGATGCGGTCTTGCGGTTTGCCGAAGGAGCCTTTCGCTTGCAGCATATTGGGGCCGAGGTGCAGGTCGATATCGCTGTCCTGCACGCGGCCGGGGGCTGCCGCGAATTTTGCGTGGCCGCTCAATGCAGCGTTGCCGAGCGTGGATGCCGGTTGCAGGCGGATATCGGCATTGGCCAGCCAGTCGGCGGAAGCGCGCAGCGTGGCGTCGAAATCGGCGTTGACGTTGCCGGCGACCGAAGAGCCGAAGCTGGCGGGATTGACGCGGCTTGCGCTGCCGGCCAGCTTGACGTCCATGGTGCCGAACAGTGCGGCTTCGCCGCTGGCGCGGATCAGGCTGTCGGCGCGGGGCGCCGCGACACCGCCTGCGTCGGCCGCTGACGGGCGACGGCCGGCGGGCTGGGGCAGGTAAGCCAGGCCGCGGGCCTCAGTGGTGAAGCTGGTGCGCGGCGCCTGGTAGCCGCCGCTCAGGATACCGCTGGCGGTCGCGCTGCCTTGCAGTTGCGGGTCGAGCACGGAGAGCTGGACTGCGTCGAGCTGCCATTCCAGCTTGTCGCCTGCTGCGCCGAATGCGCCGCGCGCTGTGGCGGTGTTGCGGGCGTAGGCGAGGCGGGCATCGACGTTGGTGATGTGCTGGGCATCGGCGGCCAGCTTGACGCTGCCCGAGAGCGGCTGCCCCATCAACTTGCTGGGCTGCAGCGCGATGTCGGCGTTTGCGCGCCAATCCGGCGCCAGTTTGCCGCTGGCCTGCAGTTCTGCATTGAGGTCGGCCGACGGGAAGGCGCCCAGTGCGGCGGGGTCGAAGCGCTTGACGACGGCGTTGGCCTTGAAGGCCTTGTCGTCCTTCATGCTGGCCTGCGCGGTGGCGGTGATGCTGCCCTGGCCGGCAGTAATGCGGGCCTGATGCAGCGTCAGCAGCAGGTCTTCCAGCGTGGCGTGGGCGTCCAGGCGCAGCTTGCCTTCGCCGAGTGCGGCGCGCAGGGTGTGCTGCTTGCCCTTGGTTTCGGCGCTGATGTCGCCGGCGATTGCGGTGCTGATGGCGGCGCCGTGCAGGCCGCGCAGGTCGAGGCGGTCGGTATGCAGGCGCACACTGGCGGTGTCGATGCTGCCGTCTTTCGGCAGGCGGCGCAGGTTGCCGCTGCCGGTGAATTTGCCTGCAGCGCCGAGGTCGATCAGCAGGCCGTTGAGGTTAGCATTGTCCAGCGTGCCGCCCAGTTGTGCGGCGGCGCTGTGCAAGGGCAGTTTCTGCTGGTCGAGCGGGCCTGGTGTGCTGCGGTTCGTTGCTGCCAGCTTGCCGGACAGCTTGTCGCCGGTAATAGCGGCTTCCAGCGCGAGGTCGATTGCTGCCTTCGGCCAGGCGGGATCGAAGCGCGCTGGGTCGACTTCGCGTGCCTGCAGGCGGATGCTGCGCAGGGGCAGGGTGTCGAAGGGCGCCAGCATCAATGTGCCGTCGCCGTTGGCGTAGTTCGATTTGCCTTTGACGTCCAGTTTCAGTTGCGCGAGGTCGCCGCTGGCGAAGATTTCCAGCCGCGTTGCGCTGCGTTGGACCAGGTCTGGATCAGGCGGCGTCGCTGCCGGCGCACCAGGTGGTGTCGTCGTGGAGCCGCTTGGGCGGGCTGCAAGCACCGGTGCAGAAGCTGCGCGCGCGCTGCCGGCGGGCGTTGCCGCGCTAGTTGCAGGCACAGGTGGCATCGGCGCGAGGGCGGCGGTGGCGCTCAGCTTGTACGGGCGCGTGGTGGAGATTTCCGCACTGGCGGCGAGGGCGCCGATTGGTGTTTCGGCACTGGCGTCTTTCAGCTGCCAGCGCTGGCCGTCGCCCTGCAGTTGCAGCTTGATGGCGCGTACTTCGGTGCGGCTGCCGTCTTCGCTGACCAGGGCCAGCGTGCTGACGCGGCCATCCGCGATACTCAGGCGGAACGGCGGCGTGATCGATGCCGGCATTTCGGCCGGCTTGGAAGGCCCGGTCGTGCGCGACTCCGCCCGCGCCACATGCAGCTCGCTGATCGCCACGCCTTGGCTGAAGTACTGCAGCGGCGACCAGTTGATGTTGATGTCGTCGAGCGTGAGCACGCTGGATTCGTCGCGATAGACGATGCGCCCGATATGCATGCGCCCATACAGCGAGCCGCTCACGCCAGTGACGACAATCTGGCCGCCGCTGGAGCGCGCAACTTGCGCGACGATTTGCTGCAGCGTGGTTTCGCGTCCCAGCAGCCATACCGCGCCGCCCAGCACGGCCAGCGTCACGCCGCTGGCGATCAGTGTGCGGCGCAGCCATTTGCGGCGCGGCACAGCCGGCGCGTCAGGCGGCGGCCCTGGCGGGACCGGTGGCTGGGGAGGGGTGTGCGGCGTATCCATCAGAACGTGAACCCCAGGGAGAAGTGCAGGCGCGCCTTTTTCGTGGCATGGCCGTACGCGACGTCGACGTTGATCGGGCCAACAGGGCTCTTGTAGCGTGCACCGACGCCGTAGCCGGACTTGGGATGCAAGCCGCCCAGCGAATTGGAGGCATTGCCGGCGTCATAGAACACCGCCGCGCCCCAGGTTGGCTTGAACCAGTACTGGTATTCCGCGCTGCCGGTCACCAGGAAGCGGCCGCCGACCGTGGCTTCGCCCTGCTGCACGCCAAGTTCCTGGTAGGCATAGCCGCGCACAGAATTGTCGCCGCCGGCGCGGAACAGGTAGGTGGTCGGCACGCCTTCCTGGTGCGCCGAGCCCAGCGCCCCGAATTCCGCCCGCAGGATCACGGTGGACTTAGGGCTCAGCGGCCGGTAGGTGATGCCGCGCGCGGTAGCACGGATGAATTTCTCGTCCGTCAGCACCGGCAGCAGCGCCCCGCCCAGCGTGGCATTCAGCACATAACCCTTGGTTGGGAACACCAGGTTATCTACCTTGCGCCAGGTGGCGGCATAGGTGATCGGCAGCGACTGGCTATGCGACGACAGCACCCGGTTCACGGTCTTGCTCTCGTTCAGGTACTCGATCGAGATGCTGCGCTCCAGCATTGGCGTGCCCCAGGCCCGCTTGGCTGCAACGGAAGCGGTGCGCGTGATCTCGCCCTCGATATCCTTGCGTTCCACCGCCGCGCCGAAGCTGTCGTTATAGCCGTCCGCCGTAGTCGGAAAGTAGAAATCGCTGCGCGCCTGCTGGCGCTTGGTCTCCACCGTCAGAGCGCTCTTCATCTTCAGGCCGAATACATTCAGGTCATCGTAAGTGCCCGACATGCGGGAGCCGGTATTGGTGCTGAAACCGATACCCACGCTGGCGTTCTTGCGCTTGTTCTCCACCACCCGCACCAGCAAGGGCAGCGGCGCCATGGAAGTTGGCTGCGGCACGCCTTCCGCCTTGCCCTCGGCGGCCTCGATCTGTTCGCCCAGGATGGATGACAGGTCGGCGCTGACCTCGACGTTGGCGAAGTAGCCGGTCTCCTGCAGCTTGCCCTGGTACGCCTGCAGCGCCGCCTCGCTGTAATAATCGCCCGGCTTGATCGGGTTCAGGTTGCGCACCACCGATTCCGGATAGCGCCGCAAGCCTTCGATCTTCAACTCGCCGAAGCGCATTTCAGGGCCGCTGTCGAGCGCCACGTGCAGCAGCGCGCGCCGGGTCTCCGGATCGACCACGGCCTCGCTGGAAACCAGTTGTGCCCGCGGATAGCGCGTTTGCACCACGGCGCGCAGGATGTCGCGCTTGGCCTTCTCCCATTCATCCTGGCGGAACACGGCACCCGTCGGCAAGGTCCAGCCGGCTTTCAGCGCATTCTTGTCGAACGGGGTGCCGGAAGACGACTCGAAGCCCTGCAGCACGATCTCGACTTCGCCCACCAGCACCGGGTCGCCTGGCTGCACATCGACCGTGACGGTCGGCGTGCCGCTTTCGTCGAGCCTGATGTTGACCGCTGGGGTGTAGTAACCGGCAGTCGCAACCAGGGTCTTGATCTGCTCCGGCGCCGCGCGCAGCATGCGCTGCAGCTGGTCGCGGTCCATGCGCTCGTTCGTACGGTAGCGCACCAGGTCAAGGTTATCTTCGAGAAGGGACTCCAGCTCGCGCGGAGCGTTGATGCGGACCTGGTAATGCCAGCCCTGGGCAGCCGCCAGCAGGGGCAGCAGCAGGGCAGCGCAGCCCAGTACAAGGCCCCTCAATACTTTTATGCCGGTTTGTGCCAAAATTCGTGGTCTGTGATCTGGAAGTCGAAACCGAATGTTACCGGATCAGCCGCAATCTTGTCGGCCACTTAATGATTGATTACAAACTCAAAGAAAGACCGCGATGCTGACAAACGACGCCGCACTGGTCCTGTTCAGCGGTGGACAGGACTCGACAACCTGCCTCGCCTGGGCCCTGGACCGCTATCCGCGCGTCGAAACCATCGGCTTCGACTACGGCCAGCGCCACGCGATCGAGCTGACAGTGCGCCCGCGCGTGCTCGAGCAGATGCGCAGCGTGAAGCCGGAATGGGCCGAGCGCCTGGGCGAAGACCACATGGTCGACCTCGGCCTGATCTCGCAACTGTCGAAAACGGCCATGACCGAGGACATCGAGATCGTGATGCAGGAAAACGGCCTGCCGAATACCTTCGTTCCCGGCCGCAACCTCTTGTTCATGACCGTGGCTGCCACCCTGGCCTATCGCCGCGGCCTGACTGTGCTGGTGGGCGGCATGTGCGAAACCGACTTCTCCGGCTATCCGGACTGCCGTGACGACACCATGAAGGCGCTGCAAGTGGCCCTGAACCTGGGCATGGACACCCGCAACAAGCTGGAGACCCCGCTGATGTGGCTGGACAAGGCGCAAACCTGGCAACTGGCCGAACGCCTCGGCGGCCGGAAGCTGGTGGACTTGATCCGCGCCGAAACCCACACCTGCTACAAGGGCGAACGCGGCGAACTGCACGACTGGGGTTATGGCTGCGGCACCTGCCCGGCCTGCGAGCTGCGCGCGCGCGGCTACCGCCTGTACCACTCCGCCCTGAGCGGCAATCACGACACTAGCACCGATTGACTTTTTCTATAGGGCAATTATTTTGCCCTGAACAAACTAAGATGCTGGTATGCAGAGGCCACCTGCCAGCCCGCCGCTCCAACGCCTGCTCCAACCCCGCCTGCTGGCTGGGCTGGTGGCGGCGCTTTGCCTGACGGCGACCGGCAGCGTGTGGTGGGGCGCCCACCTCGATGCCGAACGCGATGCCCGCACCGGCTTCGATTACCGTGCCCGTGAACTGGTCAATAATATAGCCGCGCGCATGCAGGCCTATGTCCAGGTGCTGTATGGCGTGCAGGGCCTGTTCGCCAGTTCCGACTTCGTCGACCGCCAGGAATTCCACACCTATGTCGAGCGCCTCGAACTGGGGCAGAATTTTCCCGGCATGCAGGGCATCGGCTTCATGCGCCTGGTGCCCGGCCCGCAACTGCAATCGCACATCGCCATCGTGCAGGCGGAAGGCTTCCCCGACTATTCGGTGACGCCGCCCGGCCAGCGCAGCCAGTATGGCCCGGTGGTCTACCTCGAACCCTTCAGCGGCAGCAACCTGCAGGCGTTCGGCTATGACGGCCTGTCCGAGCCGGTGCGCCGCGCCGCCTTCGAGCAGGCGCGCGATTCCGGCTTGCCGACCATGACCGGCAAGCTGCTGCTCAAGCAGGAAACCTCCGACCCGGTGCAGGCCGGCTTCATCATCGCGCTGCCGATCTACCAGAATGGCGTAGGACGCTATACGCTGGTGCAGCGCCGCAGCGCCTTGAAAGGCTGGGTCTATGCGCCGTTCCGCATGGGCGACGTGATGGCTGCGCTGGGCCACGATGCCTTGCGTGGCCTCGACGTCGAAATCTACGACGGCGACGAGCCAAACGCCATGACGCGCATGTTCGACAGCGCGCCGGCTGCTGCTGCCGCGGAACGGCGCCAGCACGTTCTCAAGCGCATCAGCCTGGCCGGCAGGCGCTGGACCCTGCATCTCAGCGCGCTGCCGAAAACGAACGGCGTGCTGTCGGACAAGCCGCGCGCCATCGCCATCGGCGGCCTGCTGATCAGCGGCCTGCTGGCATTGCTGGCCTATGTGCTGGCGGAAAGCCGGCAGCGGCTGCGCGTCGCGCTCGACCAGAGCAGCCGCATGGGCGACGAATTGCGCGAAGGGCAGGAAACCCTGCTGGCGATGGCCGAACATGCGCAGGGCAGCCAGGCGGTGCTGCGCTGCATCCTCGATTCCACGGTGGACGGCATCCTGGTCGACAACTACAGCGGCAAGGTGCTGAACTCCAATCGATGCTTCCGCCAGTTATGGAACGTGCCGGAGCAGCTCGATTGGGAAAACGACGGCGCCATCCTGCTGGCCCACATGGCCAGCCAATTGGAGCAGCCGGATGCCTTCCTGCACGCCTGCGCGCGTCCCGAACCGGACGATGAGGAAAGCCACAGCCAGCTGCAGATGCGCGATGGCCGCGTGCTGGAAGTCACCACGCGCCCGCTGAGCCTGGGCAGCGAGCCGGCCAGGCTCTGGTCCTTCCGCGACATCACCGAGCGCACCATGAACGAGCGGCGCGAGGAAGCGCGCCACCAGGTGCTGGAACTGCTGGCCGCCGGCGCGCCGCAGCAGGAAGTGCTGGACAACCTGATGCGCGGCATCGAAAGCGTCAACCCCGGCATGATCTGCAGCGTGATGCTGCTCGACGACGAGGCCAAGCACTTGCAGCTGTCCGCAGCCCCCAGCTTGCCGACGTTTTTCAGGCAAGCCATCGACGGCCTGCCGATCGGCTTCGGCAATGGTTCTTGCGGCAAGGCCGTCACCAGCAATAGCCGCGTGATCGTGGAAGACATCGCCACCGACCCGCTATGGGCGCCGTACCGCGAAATGGCGCTGCGGGCCGGCCTTGGCGCCTGCTGGTCGGAGCCGGTGCATGGCGCCAACGGCAAGGTGCTGGGCGCCTTCGCCATCTATCACCGCGAACCGCAGCGACCCAGCGTGGCGCAACTGGCCCTGATCGACCAGGCGGCCAGCCTGGCGGGCATTGCGGTGGAGCAGGCGCGCGCCGCCGAAGCCCTGCGCGTGGGCGAAGCGCGCTTCCGCAGCCTGTACGACCACGCACCGGTGGCTTTGTGGCAGCAGGACTGGTCGGCGGTGCGCGCGGCTTTGCAGGAACTGGTGGCGTCGGGCGTGGAGGACGTCGCGCAATGGCTGCAGGTCAATCCCAGCCAGCTGCAGCGCCTGGCCGCGCTGGTGCGCATCACCGACGTCAACGCCGCCGCGCTGGAACAGGTGGGTGCCGGCCCGGCCTGCAAGCAGCCGGGCAAGCTGAGCCTGGCGCAGAATTTCGCGCCATCGGCCATGCAGGAATTCGGCCGTGCGCTGCTGGCGATGGAACATGGCTCGCACCTGTTCCGCTGCGAGGCCAGCTTCCTGCGCCTCGATGGCGTGGAACGCCAGAACGAATTGACCCTGCTGGTGATGCCGGGCCACGAGAACGCGCTGGACTTCGTAATCGTCTCCACCATCGACATCACGGAGCGCAAGCGCCTGAACGAAGAACTGGTGCAGCTTGCCACCACCGACTTCCTGACCGGCTTGCCGAACCGGCGCGAGTTCATGACGCGGCTGGAAGACGAACAAGCCCGCCTGCAGCGCGATATCGGCCACCGGGCCGCCGTGCTGATGCTGGACATCGATTACTTCAAGAACATCAACGACGCGCACGGCCACGATTGGGGCGACGCCGTGCTGCACCACCTGGCTGGCCTGATGCGCGATTCGCAGCGCAAGATCGACATGCTGGGCCGCGTCGGCGGCGAAGAATTTGCCATCCTGCTGCCGGGCGCCGACCTGGAGGCGGCACGTGCATTCGGCGAACGCCTGCGCCAGCGCATTGCCGACACCCCGCTGCGGCGCGACGGCAGCACCATCGCGATCACGGTCAGCATCGGCATCGCCAGCATGGCGCCGGGCGACCGCAGCGGCGACGCGGCGCTGGTGCGGGCCGACCACGCGCTGTACCGCGCCAAGCGCGCCGGCCGCAACCGCGTGGAAGGCTGATCAGTCGGGGCGCATGCGCAGCTGCTCGACCTTGTCGCCCTTGCCCAGGCTCAGGTCGACCAGCATGGCGCCGCTGGCGTAGTTCAAGCGATAGCTGTACTTGCGCACCTCGCCATCGGTGCTGCGCGCCAGCGCTTCAACCTTGCGCAGCGGGCCCCAGTCGCGCAAGTCTTCCGACACCATGTCGAGGAAGTCCTGCGGCAGGTTGCCGGCCACATTTTCGCTCAAGCCATCCGGCAGTTTGCGCTCGGCGATGCTGGCAAACATGGCGCGCACCCGTTCGGCTACGGCCGGTTCGGTTTCCGCAATCGCCGCCTTCGGCTTGACGGCCAGCGCCGGCAGGTAATGCGCGGCGACGATGTCGCCCAGCTTGCCCGGACGCGCTGTGGTGGAATTGGCCAGCACCACCACCGACAGCTTGTCGTCGACGAAGCGGTACAGCTGGGAGCGGAAGCCTTGCCATGCGCCGCCGTGGGCAATGGTGCGGTGGCCGTTGCGCTGGAACAGTTGCCAGCCGTAGCCATATTCGGTGGCCGTGCCGTCGTTCAGTTTGGCCGGCGTCCAGCTGGCCTGGCGCACGCTGGCCGGCAAGACCTTGTCGCCGTACAGCGCCAGGTCCCACTTCGCCAGGTCGCGCGCCGTCAGGTACAGGCTGCCGTCTGCGGTGGTGTTCAGGCGCGGCGCCACCCAGGACTGGTTCACCAGCTTGCCGCCCTTGCGTTCGTAGCCGCGCGCACGGTGCGGGATGATGTCGGCTTCGCTGATGATGCGCGTGCCCATGTCCAGCGGCGCGAAGATGCGCTCGCGCAGCTGGTCGCCGTAGAATTTGCCGCCCGCCTTGTTGCAGATGAAGCCGAGCAGGTGATAGCCCATGTTCGAGTACGACCATTTCTCGCCCGGTGCAAACAGCACGGGAATCTCTGCCTCGAGCGCGATCAGTTCTTCTTCCGTGTAATCCTTGGTCAGGTCCAGCTTGCCATAGGGATCGCCCAGGCCCGAGGTGTGCGACAGCAGGTGGCGGATGGTGATGCCTTCCCACGACTTGGGCGTGTTGGGCAAGTGTTTGGCAATCGGGTCGTCGAGCGACAGCTTGCCGTCTTGCGCCAGCAGCATCACCAGCGCGGCGGTAAAGGTCTTGCCGATCGAGCCGGACTGGAAGACGGTGGCGGGCGTGACCTGGACGTTGTTCTCGATGTCGGCCAGGCCGTAGCCTTGCTCGCGGATGATTTTGCCGTCTTTCACGACAGCGATGGACACGCCTGGAATATGGCTGCGTTTCATTTCCGCCAGGATGGCGTCGTCGAGTTTGTCAGCGAAGGCGGGAGCAGCAAAAGCGAGGGAGAGCAGCAAGCAGGTCGGGCGCATGGATGCAATCTGGTGAGTTATCAAAATTGCATTCTAGCACCCGACCCGGGCGATCAGGCAGGAGAGTGTTCCAGCGCCGGTGCGGCAGGTTCGGCAGGCTTGCGGTGGCGGCGTTTCACCAGCCAGTAGATGAAGAACGGGATCATCAGCGGCAGCAGCAGCGGCGATACGGCAGCCATGGTCACCACGGCAGCCAGCGCCAGGGACAGGATCACGATCACGCCGACGCCGGCCATCACCACGGCCACGATGGCTGCGACGAAGACCATCACCACCGCCACCACGGCAAACACGCCGCCGGCCAGCACGGTGCCGAACAAGGCGCCCAGCGGCCCGTCGTAGTCCGTGTCGCCGACCGTGACGACGAGGTCATTGGCGTCGATGGAGATCCAGGCTGCCAGCATGCAGAAGAACAGCAGGACCAGGGACAGGGCAAATACCTTTTTCATGATGGGCCTCTTGGCGTTGAACATGGTGTCACTGTAGGCCCGCGGCCCATTGCCAGCCATCGGATTGCGACGAACGGTGGAATTTGGATGATGAATGGAAAAAGTCCCGTGCCAGGCCAAAATCGCTGCTTGAAATCATTAACTGTTTGCCTATACTGAATATCCGATCTCTGAGATGGAGGGGAATATGGCTTGGCTAGTAAGAGACGGGAGCCAATCGTTGCTCCTGGGAATCGACAGCGAACCGCGCCAGCGCAGCGCAATTTCATGGTTCGGCGGCGGCCCCAAAGGCCCGCCATCCGCACCACCGACGATTCCTCCAATCATCATCAATCCCTTCAAATACCAGACGCCCGACCCGGCCATCGATCCGCGCATCACGCCGATTGGGCCGCCGGTCCTGCCGCCGCGACGGCCTGCCATGTCACTGCATTGACATAGCACAAAGCGATACAGCCCGCGCACCACGCGGGCTTTGTTTTCACTGGCTAGCGTGGGCGCCTCCTGCTATATTTCCCAGACGCATCTAACCTTGGGAATACGATGGAAAGCCGATTGCGCCGCCTGGAGGCCGTCCAGGAAATCCTGCTGGAAATTGGCAAGCTGTCCAATAGTTGTACCGACATCACGGTCTTCCTGCAGTCCGTGCATGCGGCGCTGGGGCGCATCATGTACGCCTCGAATTTCTATGTGGCCTTGAGCGACCGCGACGCACCCGGCAACGCCGTGCGCTTCGTCTATTTCGTCGATGAAGTCGACGACCATCCCTACAAGGACCAGCTGGTGCAGCTGGCAACTCCCGACCAGTCGCCCACCGCCTGGGTGATCCTGAACAAGCAGCGCCTGGTGATGACCGGCGACGAGCATCGCGCCCGCGAGGAAAACGAGGTATTCGGCGTGGGCACGATTGCGGAGCACTGGGTTGGCTGTCCGCTGCTGGACCAGAACCATGACGTGATCGGCGCCATGGTGATCCAGAGTTACGACAAAGAGCATACCTATAGCGAGGAAGACCAGGCCCTGTTCGCGCAGATCGCCAACCACGTCTCGAGCGCCCTGCAAGGCTTGCAGAGCATGGACCGGCTGGAACGCGCCGTGCGCGAGCGCACGCTGGAACTGGAGCGCGAAGTGGCCGAGCGCAGCAAGGCCGAACGCCTGCAGCGCGCGCTGTACGAGATCGCCAGCCTGTCCGCTTCCGCCTCGGCCGAATCGGACGCCAGTGTGCTGTATGCCCGCCTGCACGAGATTGTCGGCAGCCTGATCACCGCCCGCAATTTCCTGATCGCGCTCTACCACCCCAAGCGCGACGAAATTTCGATTCCATACTTTGTCGACGAGAAGGATGTGGAAGCGCCGGTCAAGCGCTTCGAATACGGCATCGGCATGAGCTCCTTCGTGCTGAAGAAACGCCAGCCGATGCTGCTGGACGGCGCTGCCTTCACGGCCCTGATGGCCGGCGGCGACATCAATGAACCGCTGGGCAACCAGGGCATTGCCAGCTGGATGGGCTGCCCGATGATGGTGGGCGAGCAGCCGCTGGGCGTCATCATCGTGCAAAGCTACGACGCCTCGGTGCTGTACACGCAGGCCGAACTGGACATCCTGTCCTATGTCGCCAACCACACTGCGGCCGCCATCGCACGTACCCGCGCCGACCTCGCGATCCGCCGCGCCAAGGCGGAACTGGAAGAGCAGAATACCGCGCTGGCCACCGCGCTGACGCAATTGCAGACCGCGCAATCGGAACTGGTGCGGCAGGAGAAACTCGCATCACTGGGGCGCCTGGTCGCCGGCGTCGCGCACGAAATCAACACCCCGCTCGGCATCTGCGTCACCGCCACCAGCCACCTGGTGGAAGAACTGCGCCTGTGCCGCATCGATCTGGCCGAAGGCGCACTCGATGAAGATGGCCTGAACCAGTTCTTCGACACGGTCGACCAGTCGCTCAAGATCATGACCACCAACACCCAGCGCGCTGCAGCCCTGGTACGCAGTTTCAAGCAGGTGGCGGTGGACCAGTCCTCCGACAATATCCGCCACTTCAACCTGCGCAAATACCTGGACGAAGTGCTGCTGTCATTGCAGCCCAAGCTCAAAGGCAAGCCGATTGCCGTCAACGTCGACTGCCCGCCGGACATCCACTGCGAAAGCTTCCCCGGCGCCGTCTCGCAGATCGTCACCAACATGGTGGTGAATTCGCTGGTGCATGGCTTCGAAGAAGGGCAGAAGGGCACCATCCACATCACCGGCAAGCTCGATGGCGACCACGTGCTGTTCGACTACAGCGACGATGGCGTGGGCATGGATTCGGCCACGCTGCAGCAGCTGTTCGACCCCTTCTTCACCACCAAGCGCGGCTCCGGCGGCAGCGGCCTTGGCGCGCACATCCTGTACAACCTGGTGACCGGCCCGCTGGGCGGTACGGTGAAGGTCGTCAGCTCGCCCGGGATGGGCCTGCACTACCACTTGCGCTTCCCGCGCGACCAGCGCAAGCAAAGCGCATGAGCAGCGGACTCCGCAAGCTGGCCGGCGCTTTTTTGCTGGCTTGGGGGCTGTGCTCAAGCGCCATAGCAGCCCCATTGGCAGACCAGCCGCGCAGCTATTCCTTCAAGGACCAGCAAGGCGAGGACGCCGTCGCCAGGCTGCCGTGGATCGTCGGCGGCGAGCCTGGCATCGCAGAACGGATCAACACCTATGTGTATGACGCTTTCCTGCACACTTTGCCGTCGACAGACGCCAAGGCGATCACCAGTGCGATCGACCCCGGCACGATGTCAATTGAGTCGAATGGCATCAGCGCCGTGAACGGCGGACGCATGGTGGTCGTTTCGCTGGAGTTGTCCATCTGTGGCGCGCATTGCGGCGACTCGACGTTTGACTACTACTTCGATGCCGCCAATGGGCGGCCAGTCGCAGCCCTGGATGTGATGATGACGGACGCGAAGGAAAAGCTGCTGCCCAAGGCCCGCAAGGCTCGTAGCGTGACGATGCAAAAGCACATCGCCGAACTCCGGAAACGCATCAAGAAAGGCAAGGACAAGTCGGATGCGGAAGAGCAATTGGTATTGTATGAAAACTGCCTCGAACGCGGGGAGCAGGCAAGCGCTGGCGACTTCGGCTACCTGCTGATTCGCGGGAATCGCCTGGTATTGCGCTCCATGTCATGCGGCAGCTATTCCGTCCGCGCGATCGACGAACTGGGCGACTTCGAGTACGTCCTCAAGGGCGAAGAAATGCGCCCCTACCTGAATCCCTATGGCCGCAAGCTGATGCTGGGGGAAGGCGACGCCGTCGCGCCGCAAACTGGCAAATCTGCGCAACTGTACAAGGGAACCATCAACGGCAACCTGGCGGTGACGCTGTTTGTGGGCGAAACGACGTCGCCGGAAGCCCACTATTACTACGACAAATACCGCAAGCAGATTGCGCTGGCAGTACAGCGCCAGGGCGGGCAAATCACGTTCACCGAGCGCGACAAGGACGGTAATCCAACGGGCGTGATGACGCTGAAACAGTCGGGAGCCAAGCTGTCCGGCGAATGGCGCTCCGGCACCAAGCGCATGCCTGTGGAACTAAACGCATATTGAATTCGGGGTCAGGTCTGTCATTTGGACACGCAGCGCGCACCTTTGACAAAAATCAAAACGGGGCGAATCGCCATTTCGTGGATTCGTCCCGCCTCGAAGTTTTCCGATGTTTTGATATTTATCAAACGTCGTTCGCAGCTGTCCAAATGACAGACCTGACCCCGAATTTTAGTCGGGGAAACGTTCGTTGATGGCGAGCGCCTTGTCGATGTTCTGCACCATCAGTTCCACATACTTGGGATCGAGGTGCTTGCCCGCCACTTCGCGCATATGCGCCAGTACTTGCTCCACCGGCCAGGCGTCTTTGTAGCAGCGCTTGTGCATCAGGGCGTCGAACACGTCGGCCACGGCGACGATGCGGGCGTATTCGTGGATGTCCTGGCCCTTCAGCCCTTGCGGGTAGCCGCTGCCGTCGAATTTTTCATGATGCTGGTGGGCGATCACGGCGGCAGCTTTCAGGATCGGGCGCTGCGAGCCGTCCAGGATCGACAGGCCGACCGCCGGGTGCTGTTTCATGATCTCCCATTCGGCCGGATCGAGCTTGCCGGGTTTGAGCAGCACCGAATCGGGCGTGGCAATCTTGCCGATGTCGTGCATCGGCGCCGCGTGTTTCAGCACCGCGGTTTCTTCTTCCGGCATGCCGGCCGCAGTGGCCAGCAGGTGGCAGAATTCGGCCATGCGGCGCACGTGGTTGCCCGCTTCGTTGGAGCGCGATTCGACCACGTCGCCCAGGCGCATGATCAGCTCGGCCTGGGTGTCGGTGATTTCCTGCGTCAGCAGGATATTGTCGAAGGCGATCGCTACGCCGCTGCAGAAGATCTCCAGCAGCTTCTGGTCGATCTCGGAAATCTCTTCCACGCCCTTCAGCACCAGCAGCGAGGCCTTGCCGCTGCTGTTCGGGAAGTAGCCGACGAAGGTGTCGCCGGTCATGCGCGAGATGCGGTTGCGTTCTGCGTCCTTGAGCTGGGCCAGCAGTTCAGGCGTCAGCAGGCTGTCTTCTTCCTGGCCGATCTGGGCCAGCACTTCGTAATCGGTTTCGCCGCTGACGGCGCTGGCGCCGCGCAGGCGCACCAGCATGCTTTGCTCCAGGCGCAGCAGCGCCACCACCTGCTGCAGCAGGCCGTTGGCGAAGTCTTTCAGGTTGCGCGCCTGGAAGATGTGGGCCGAGGCGGCAATTACGCGCTCCAGGCCTTCGCGGTAATGCATCTGCTGCTGGCGTGCTTCTTCCACCTTCATGATGTCGCGGTAGGCGCGCAGTGCGGCGAAGGTGGTGGTAAACAGCTTGGTGCGATCGAGCTCGGTCTTTTCCTTGTAATCGTTGATGTCGTAATCGACGATCACGCGTTCTTCCGGCGCCTGGCCGGGCTGGCCGGTGCGCAGCACGATGCGGGTGAACTGGTTGTCGAGGTCTTGGCGCATCCAGCGCGCCACTTCCAGGCCGGAGTCTTCGCGCTCCATCACCACGTCGAGGAAGACCAGGGCGATGTCTTTTTCCCTGGCCAGCACTTCTTTCGCCTCTGCGCCGCTGTAAGCGTGCAGGAAAGCCAGGCCGCGGCCTTCCAGGCGAAACCGGCTCAGTGTGAGTTTGGTGATGTCGTGGATATCGGGTTCGTCATCAACCAGCAGGATTCGCCACGGCGCGAGTTTAGGCGTAGCAGAAGTCAAGAAAGACATATTGGCAAATTCCAAATGTGACACACAGTCCTGGGTGATGCGCAATTTTTAGGCGCATCAAAATGATTGTAGTCCTACCCATTGTTATTAACAACAGGCAATACTGGATGAGCTAAATCTTTACAACATCTACTGCGTCGCCGTAACGCTTTTGACAGCGCTCGCACCAGAAAGTACGGCGCTGGGTGAGCCCGAGGTAGGCCCGGTGCAGCTTGATATTACATCGCGGGCAAACGGCACGGTTGTGTACCTGCCAATGCTTTTTCAGTTCAAATGCCAGCTTCCATGCCTTGAACTCAAAACTGTATTGGCGCGCCTGCTTGACCAATTCACGCAACTTTCCCTGCGGCAATTTACTTGCCATTGAGAGAGGGTGTATGTGTAATCGAAACAATACTTCGTTTTTAATAATATTGCCAACGCCGGCAAAAATATCCTGGTCGAGCAAGACATCGCAGGCGAAGCGTTCGGAATTTTCCCGCAGTTTTTTCAGCGCCAGGCGCGGGCTCCACTGTTCTGACATGACGTCGCCGCGCCAATCGTAGGCCCGCGCCAGCTCGCCCTCCACCAGCTTGACCGAACAGGAATAGAAGTTCAGCTCGCCGCCTTCTTCAAATTGCAGCGACAGCCGCGGCGCGGCGCCTTCCTTGCGCTCGTCGATGCGGTAGCTGCCGAACATCAGGAAATGCACGCGCAGCGTGTACAGCGGCAGCTCTATGAGGAAGTGCTTGCCCCAGCTGCGCAGTGAGAGGATGGGCTGGCCGGGCAGCTCGTCGAACGGGATCAGTTTGCTGTTGCCGCTGGCTGCGGAAATGGTGCGGCCTTCAAACGCGCGCACTTGCTCGGCGAGGATGACGATCGATGGACCTTCGGGCATGGGCAGCCTCCTTTCTGCCCAGTCTCCCGCCGTAGCGCTGGCCGCGCCGTGCGCGCACGCACAGTTTCGTTGGCGGGCAATGGAGAAGCCGCTGACTCAGGATTTTCAACTGAATGTAAGCAGTTGTCGGGAAAAATGCGCCTTGAGTATCGGGCCCGTTTTCTTTGTCAGGAATTGTTTCAGTTGCAGCAAGAGGGCGGCGCAGGAGTATATTGAAGGTTACCAAGGAAAGGAAACCGATCATGAAACGTCAAACCCGCTTTTGGATCGCCGCCGCTTTGTTGCTGGCTGCTGCCGGCGCCGCTTCGGCAGGCGATGTCACCGTCAAGTACCAGGATCCCGACAAGTTTTCCGACGTGCCGTTCTTTGAGCCGGACCGGGACCAGGTGTTGAAAGAGCTGACGGCCCACTTCGAGCAGTTGGCCAGGCAACTGCCGGCCAACCAGCAGCTGGCCATTACGGTCACCGATATTGATTTGGCCGGCCGGGTCGAGCCGCGCCGCCGTTCGATGCAGGATATCCGCATCCTGCGCGGCGGGGCCGATTGGCCGACCATGCAATTGCAGTACACGCTGCAACAGGATGGCAAGGTAATTGCCAGCGGCAGCGACCGCCTCAGCAATATGCTTTACCTCGACCAGATGAACCGCTATGCCGGCTCCGATTCGCTGCGCTATGAAAAGCCGATGGTCGATGACTGGTTCAAGAAAAACTTCGGCGCGCCGGCCCAGCTCAGCAGCAAGTAAGAGGGGCGCTCAGTCGATCCAGTTCACGCGGCTGAACTTGGCGCGGAAGTCGTCCGGCATCGGCACTACCTGGCTGTGCCGGTAGTTGTAGAACACGAAGCCTTGCTTGGCCATGGCCACCAGTGTGCCATCGGCCGGGCGGGTGATGCGGAAGATCACGTCGCCGCCATACTTGTTGAAATCCATCACGCCCACCTCGAACAGCAACTGGTCGCGCGCATGCGCTTCGGAGCGGTAGGTGGTGGCCAGGTCGGTGACGATGATGCCGGTGCCGTCGGCTTCGGTTTCCTGCACGCCAAACTCGAACAGGAAGCGCGCCCGCGCTTCCGAGATCATGGAAATCATCGAATCGTTGCCAAGATGGTTGGCGCCGTTGATGTCGGTGACGCGTACCGTCAGCTGGGTCGAAAAGCAGAATTGGTCTTCCGGGAACGCAAGCGTCAGTCTGGCCATGTCTTTCGTGGGCAAGTGGGAAAGCGTCCATTGTAGCGCGCCTTCGCCACCTGCTTCGCGCTGCTAGGGTTTGCGGATGATCTGGTATACCTTGCCGCTTTCGCTCAGCATGTACAGCTCGCCTGCCGCATCTTGCCCGAAGCTGGGGATCTTGCCGATATCGCCCACCGCCCAGTCCTTGCTTTCGCTGACAGCGCCGTTGGCGTACAGGAAGCTCTTCAGGAAGCCCTTGCAGTAATCCGAGTAGAGGTAGCGCCCGGCCAGTTCCGGCAGGGCTGTGCCGCGGTAGACGTAACCGCCGGTGATCGAGCAGCCGTTGGCATTATTGGTGCCGTGGTCGTATTCGAATACGGGCAGGATCAGGCCGGTTTGCGCGCAGCTTGCCGCGTTGTAGCAGCTGCTGCCCTCCATCACGTTCCAGCCGTAATTGGCCGGCTTCAGGCTGCTTGCCACCACGTCGACTTCTTCCTTCAGGGCCTGGCCGACGTCGGCAATATACAGCGACGAGGTGCTGTTGTCGAAGGCGAAGCGCCACGGGTTGCGCAAGCCGTAGGCCCAGATTTCGCCGCGCTTGTTGGGCTGGCCGACGAAGGGGTTGTCGGCCGGCACGTTGTACAGCGGCGCCACCACATCGTCCACCTTCAGGCGCAGCAGCTTGCCGAGCAGAGAGTCGAGGTTTTGTGCATTGCCGTTCGGGTCGCCGGTGCCGCCGCCGTCGCCGGTGCCGGCGTACAGGTAGCCGTCGGCGCCAAAGGCCAGCATGCCGCCGTAGTGGTTGGTGTAAGTCGGATGCGGGATGGTGATGATGCGCTTGAGCGAGTTGGCGTCGGCCACGTCGGCATTGGCCGAGACTTTGACTTCATCGATGGCGATATTGCTGAACTTGTCCGTGTAGTAGATGTAGAAGCGCCCGTTCTGGGCATAGCCGGGGTGGAACGCCATCGACAGCAGGCCGCCTTCGCCGTCGGTGCTGAGCAGGCCGGTCAAGTCGAGGAAGGGGGTCGCGCGCAGCGTGCCATCGCTGCCCAGGATGCGGATGCGGCCCGGGCGCTCGACGATGAAGCGGCGCGTATCGCCGGCGGGGGCGGTCAGCAGCAAGGGCATGCTGAGGCCGCTTGCAACTTCCTTCACGGCCAGCGCAAAGGCGGGTTTCGGCGGTTCCGGCGCTGGCGGATCGGGTTGCGTCACGGGCGGGGAACTGCCGCCACCGCCACCGCCGCAAGCGGCCAGCACGGCAGCCATCAAGGTTGCAGCCAGCGTGCTGGCCGGGGACAAAGCGGGGGCCGCAGTCGCGGGCCGGGAATTCAGGTCATCAGCCATCATTTCCTCCGGTTGGGTTAGCAGCCAACTGTAGGACTGCCCAACCGCGCCATCTGTGCGGGAACGCACTTACTGGTTTTCACTTAAGAACAGCAGGGTGTGGCCGTGTGCTTCTGCCGCGCTGCGCTGGTGGTAGCTGCTGCGGTGGTTGCAGTTGAAGCCGTGTTCGGCGTCCGGATAAAGATGGATCTCGACGTTGTCGCGTTCGCCGAAACGCTCGGCAATGGTGCGCACGGCCTCACGCGGGATATGGCTGTCGCGCCCGCCAAAGTGCAGCAGCAAGGGGGCGCGGATGGCGTCTGCGCGGTCGAGGCAATGCTGGATGCCGCCGCCGTAATACGCTACGGCATGGTCGGCGTGGCCATTGGCCAGCGCCAGGTAAGCCATGCGGCCGCCCCAGCAATAGCCCAGCACGCCGAGCCGGCCTTCGGCGCCGGGCGTGGCACGCAGGGCGGCAGCGGCGGCGCCGATATCGGCCTGGCCTTGCGCCACGTCGGCGCGCTGCATGCACTGGGCGGCGCGGCCCCAGTCCGCCTCGTCATAGCCGAATTCGAGGCGCCGGCCCTGGCGCCAGAACAGGTCGGGCGCCAGCACCACATAGCCGTCGGCGGCGTATTGCTCGGCCACGGCGCGGATGTGGGCGTTGACGCCGAAGATTTCCTGCAGCAAGAGCAGGGCGGGGCCGTGGCCGCTGCGCGGCAGGGCCAGGAAGGCGTCGAACGTGCCGTCCGGGCCGTCCACCGTGGTCCACTGGGTGCTCAGGTCCATGGCGCTAGCCGCCTTGCTGCGGGCGGGCCAGTGCTTGCAGGCAGGCATCCAGGTCCTGGCGCGCGAAGCCCGACACGTTCTTCGCCACTTCGGCCGTGACCAGCTTGCGGGTGTGCTTGTCGAGGCTGTCGCGCAGCAAGCCCAGGAAACGCGGCGCAGCCACCAGGGCCAGGTGCTGGTAGCGGTTTTGTGCGGCCGCCGTGTCGAGCCGGTGGCCGATCTCGCGCGCGAACTGGCGCACTTCGTGCTGCACCGGTTCTTCCACCCGTGGCGCGGTGTGGCCGCGGCCTTCGGGACCGAAATACTGGCCGTGGCTGTCGGACGCGAGCTGGCGGTTGTCGGCCCGCCCGAGCGGGTTGGCCAGGTCTTCGATTTCTTCGGCCGGCAACTGGCCGTCGCGCAATTGGAAGATGCGGGCGTGGCTGCTGTCAGCCACGACGATCCAGGTCTTCTCCATGGTCGCCTCCTCGTGGTGTGGGCAGCCCAGTATAGGCCGCTGCCTGGGCGCCCGGCGCGCGTGAGCCGCGCGGAAAAATGTTGCCCTATGGCATTAAGTGGCCGCTCGTGCGAAAATGGTAAGCTCGCAAAGCGAAGGCAGGGGCACGATGGACGATCCGATCAACGCAGCACCACAGCAACCGTTCCGCACCCGCACGGCGGCGTTGGCGCTGCTGTGCGGCTTCGGCCTGACCGGCGCCCTGTTCGCCGGCGTCAGCCGGCTGGAGGCGCAGCGCGCCCAGCTCGCCTTCGAGCAGCGCGTGCAGGCGCGCGCCTTCGTGCTGCGCGAAGGCATCGGCGGTGCCCTGTCCAGCCTGCATGCCGTCAACCAGCTGTTTGTGGCGCGGCCCAACGCCAGCCGCGAGGAATTCCGCCGTTTCGTCACGCCGCTGCTGGCGCGCCACCCGTATGTGCTGGCCACCAGCTACCTGCGCTTCATCGAGCATGGCGAGCGGCCTGCCTTCGAAGCTTCCCTGCAGGAAGTGCAGCCGGGCGCCACGGTGCGCGAACTGCACGATGGCGTGGCGCTGCCGGCTGCCGCGCGGCCGCGCTACCGGGTCATCGATTACATCGAGCCGCTGGCCGGCAATGAAACGGCGCTCGGCCTCGACACCCTGTTCCCTCGCCATGACGAATCGGCGCGCGAGCGCGCCTATGCCAGCGGCGAGCCGGCGGCGGGGCCGCTGGTGCCGCTGGTGCAGCGCGGCGGGACGCGCAAGCGCATGGGGGTCGTAGTGGCCATGCCGCTGTACGCCGGCGGCGCGCCGGGCGGCAAAGTCGTGGGCGAAACCGCGCTGGCCCTGCAGCCGGGCGAAATGATCGGGAAGATTTTTGCCAGCGCCGGGCTGGCTGCCGCCACGCTGGACATGCAGGTGTATGCCAGTGCCGGCGCCGACCCGGCCACCCTGGTGTACGCCGTGTCGGCGCCGCCCTCGCATGGCGGGCTGTCGCTGCCGGCCTGGCTGTATCCGGCGCGCACGGCGCCGCTGCAGCAGGAAATCGATGTGGCCGGCGCGCGCTGGCTGATGGTGGCCACGCCCAGCGCGCGCATCCTGGCCGGCGAGCACCTGGCGTCCCTGTTCACGCTGGTGCTGGGCGTGCTGACCACCGTGATCGGCTCGGCCTTCATCGATTCGCTCAAGCGCCGCAAGCTCCTGATCCAGCAGCGCGTGGCCACCCGCACGGCGGAACTGAAGGCGGCCAACCAGGCCTTGCTGCTGCGCCAGCGCGCCATCGAGTCGAGCACCAATGCGGTGATGATCACCGCAGCCGAGCCGCACAACCCGATCGTCTACGTCAACCCGGCCTACGAGCGCATCACCGGCTACCGTGCCGAGGAGACGCTGGGCCGCAGCCCGCGCGTGCTGTTCGGCGACGACCTGGACCAGCCGGGCATCGATGAATTGCGGGCGGCGATCCGCGAGCAGCGCGACGGCCGCGCGGTGCTGCGCTGCTACCGCAAGGACGGCACGCAGTACTGGAACGATGTGGTGATGTCGCCGGTGCGCGACGAGAACGGCGTGGTGGTCAACTTCATCTCGATCCAGCACGACATCACGGCCCTCAAGGCCTATGAATCGGAGCTGGAGCACCGTTCCACCCACGATGCGCTGACCGGTTTGCCGAACCGGGTGCTGCTGCAGGACCGGCTGGCGCAGACCATCCAGCATTCGGGGCGCAAGGGCCACGAACTGTGGCTGGTGTCGATCGACCTTGACCGCTTCAAGTTCACCAACAGCCGCCTGGGCCACCAGGGCGGCGACCGCCTGCTGCAGATCGTCGCGGCGCGCCTGCAGGCGGCGGTGCGGCCGGTCGACACGGTGGCGCGCCTGGGCGGCGACGAATTCGCCTTGCTGCTGTTGCCGGAACGCGGCGGCAGTGCGCCGCGCGCCGAACAGCTGCAGCGCGTGCTCGACAGCCTGGCGGCGCCGCTGGTGCTCGACGGCACGGAACTGTTCCTGACCGCCAGCGCCGGCATTGCCGTGTTCCCGACCGACAGCAAGGAGCCTGGCGTGCTGGCCGAGCGCGCCGACATCGCCATGTTCCGCGCCAAGGAAATGGGCGGAAACCAGTATCAGTTCTACACCGCGGCCCTGAACGAGCGCCTGGGTGAGCGCCTGCGCATCGAGAGCGCGCTGCGCACGGCGCTGGAGAGGCGCGAGTTCGAGCTGCACTACCAGCCGCAGGTCGATTGCAGCACGGGCCGCATCATGGGCATGGAAGCCTTGATCCGCTGGGGCCATCCGGAGATGGGCATGGTGGCGCCGAACCGCTTCATCCCGCTGGCGGAAGAAACGGGCCAGATCCTGGCTGTGGGGCACTGGGTGCTGCGCACCGCCTGCCGCCAGTTGCGCGACTGGCAGCGCGAAGGGCGGCGCGAGCTGCGCATTGCGGTCAACGTTTCGGCACGCCAGCTGGCCGAGCCGGACTTCGTGCAGGGCGTGGCGGAAGTGCTGGCCGATACCGGCCTGGCGCCGCACTGCCTGGAGCTGGAACTGACCGAAAGCGCGGTGATGAACGACGTGGCTCATGCCACGGCTGTCATGCACGAATTGAAGAAGCTGGGCGTGAAGCTGGCGATCGACGATTTCGGCACCGGCTATTCTTCGCTGGCGCACCTGAAGCGCTTCGAGATCGACGTGCTGAAGATCGACCAGACTTTCGTGCGCGACCTGACGGTCGATCCGGACGATGCGGCCATCGTCACCACCATCATCGCGCTGGCCGACAACCTGGGGCTGGAAGTGATTTCGGAAGGGGTGGAGACGCAGGAGCAGCTGGACTTCCTGCGCCGCCATGGCTGCCGCCACATGCAGGGCTACTTCTTCGGCCGGCCGCTGCCGGCCGAAGGCTTCCTGGCCCTGCTGCAGCAGGACGAAGCGGCGGTCAGCGCTTCACAAAGCTGAACGGATCGCCTTTTTTCCACGTCGGCATGGCCTTGCCGTTGGCGACTTCATAGCCCAGGTTCAGGGTGAACTGGGCTTGCTGCACCATGCCCGACAGGTCCCAGCTCGCGTGGTATTCGTCCTTGACGCTGTGGTAGTCGCCCTTGAAGGCGACGATCTTCGCGGCCGAGGCGTCGTGCGCATGTTCGAACTCGAAGTGGCCGTCGCCCGAGAACACGGCGGAACCGACGTTAAATGCCGGCACGCCAGCCTTGGCGAACTGGAAGTGGTCGGCGCGGAAGTAGGCGCCCGACAGGTCGGGAATCGGCGGCGCCAGTTTCAGGCCCATCTGCTTTGCCACCTTGGCAGCGCTGTCGACCAGCGAGCTGCGCTCGGCGCCGGCCACGCCGATGTCGCGCGTGCGGCCGGCAAAGTTCATCGAGTCGAGGTTCAGGTCGGCCAGCGTGCGGTTGAGCGGGAAGGCCGGCTTGGCGACGTAGGCAGAGGCGCCATGCATGCCGACTTCCTCGGCGGCCGGCCACAGGAACACCTGCGAGCGCTTGGCCGGCTTCTGCACGGCGGCGGCAGCCATGGCCAGCAGGGCGGCAGCGCCGGAGCCGTTGTCAATGGCGCCGTTGTAGATGCGGTCGGTGCCATCGGCCGGGCCGTCGGCCTTGCCCAGGTGGTCCCAGTGCGCCGAGTAGACCACCGCTTCGTCCTTCAGCTTGGGATCGCTGCCGGGCACGATGCCGGCCACGTTGAACTGCTCGACCTGGCGCACGCTGGAGCGGATCTCGCTGTGGGCGCTGATGTTCAGCGCGACCGGGCGGAAGTCGCGCCGTTCGGCGGCAGCGCGCAGCGCGTCGAGGTCGAAGCCGGCGGCCTTGAACAGGGTGCGCGTGTAATCTTCGGACAGCCAGCCTTCGATCAGGTTGCCGCCGCCCGGCGCGTGGAAGCGCTCCAGCGAGAAGCTGGTGGCGGGCACGTTCCAGCCATAAGCGGCCGAGGGCGTGGTGTGGATCAGCAGCGCACCGGCGGCGCCGCGGCGCACCGCTTCTTCGTACTTGTACATCCAGCGGCCGTAATAAGTGTAGCCTTTGCCGGCAAAGCGGTTCGGCTCTTCGGCGGTAGGCTGCGGGTCGTTGACCATCATGATGAGGATCTTGCCCTTGACGTCGGCGTCCTTGTAATCGTTCCAGTTTTCTTCCGGCGCGATGGCGCCGTAGCCGACGAACACCAGCGGCGCGTCGAACACCACTTCTGCGCGGCCGCTGCCGGTGCCGATCAGGACGTCCTCGCCCAGGCGCGGCAGCAGGGTGCTGGCGCCGGCGGTGAACTTGATCGAGCTGCCTGGCTGCAGGCGGGTGCCCTGGAATTTCACCGACTGGCGGTAGGTGCCGTCAGCCAGCGGCTTGAGGCCAATGGCGGCGGCCTGGGTTTCCAGGTAGCGCACGGCGAGGTCGCCGCCGCGCTGACCGGTGCCGCGGCCTTCAAGCAGGTCGTCGGCGAGGAAGGAAAGGTGGGCGCGCAGTGGCGCTTCCTTGACGGTAGGCGCTTGCTGCGCTGCGGCAGAAGCGGCCGCCAGCAGCAGGCTGGCAGGGATGAAGTACTTGGTTTTCATGGCGAGGATCTTACCCCATAATGAAACGAAATCACGGCGGCGAAACAAAGGAGATACATGGAAGTCATCATCATCACCGGCGCATCCGACGGCATCGGGGCAGAAATGGCGCGCCAGCTGGCCAGGGCGCGCGGCAGGGATGTGGCGCTGGTGCTGGCGGCGCGCAACGAGGCGGCCTTGCAGGCGGTGGCGGCCGATTGCGCCGCAGCCGGCGCCGGCACGCTGGTGGTGGCCACCGACGTCGCGCAGCAGGAGCAATGCAGGCATCTGGTGGCGACGGCGGTCGAGCGCTTTGGCCGCATCGATGCGCTGGTCAACAACGCGGGCCGCTCGGCGCATGCGCTGTTCGAAGAAGTGACGGACCTGGGCTGGTACGAGGACCTGATGAAGGTGAACCTGTGGGGCGCGATCTGGTGCACCCATGCGGCGCTGCCTTACCTGAAGGCGTCGCAGGGGCGGATTGTGGCCGTGTCCTCGCTGGCCGGGCTGGTTGGGGTGCCGGGGCGCACGGCCTACGGGGCGACCAAGTTTGCCATGGCGGGGTTCTTCGAGGCGCTGCGGGCGGAGATGAAGCCGCATGGGGTTAGCGTGACCACGGCTTATCCGGGCGTGGTGGATACGCAGATCCGTTATCGGGGTTATAACGCTGCGGGCGGGGAGCTGGGCAAGAGCAGCCTGCGCGAGGATGGGGCGATGCCGGTGGCGGAATGCGCGAAGCTGATCATCGACGGCATGCAGGCGCGCAGGCGCGAAGTGGTGATGACGGCCAAGGGCAAGCTGGGGCGGTGGTTAAAGCTGCTGGCGCCGGGGTTGATTGAGAAAATGGCATTGAATGCGCTGAAGGATGATGTCAAGCCGCACACCTGAACCCGGCAAATCTTGGTCTGACCCAAGGGGCAGACCCATCCACTGCACGCGGAGCTGACAGGGTCGGACCCTTGGGTCTGACCCGGGTTTACCGGGTTTAAAGGGTAGAATAGCGGTTTCCGTCGCATCAGGCGATACAACAATAACCTCACGAGTGCCGCCATGTCTGACACCCTGTTTACCGATTTGAACCTCAGCGCCCCCATTTTGAAGGCGCTGAAAGAAGTAGGCTACGAGACCCCGTCTCCGATCCAGGCCTCCACCATCCCCTACCTGCTGGAAAACCGCGACGTGCTGGGCACCGCGCAAACCGGCACCGGCAAGACCGCCGCCTTCGCGCTGCCTATCCTGTCGCGCATCGACATCAAGCAAGTGGCGCCGCAGGCGCTGGTGCTGGCGCCGACGCGCGAACTGGCGATCCAGGTGGCGGAAGCCTTCCAGCGCTACGCCACCCATATCCCGAAATTCCACGTGCTGCCGATCTACGGCGGCCAGTCCTACGGCCCGCAGCTGCAAGCGCTGCGCCGCGGCGTGCACGTGGTGGTCGGCACCCCGGGCCGCGTCATCGACCACCTGGAAAAAGGCTCGCTCGACCTGTCGCAGCTGAAAACCCTGGTCTTGGACGAAGCGGACGAAATGCTGCGCATGGGCTTCATCGAAGACGTTGAGCGCATCCTGCAGGAGACACCGGATTCGCGCCAGACTGCCCTGTTCTCGGCCACCATGCCGGCCCAGGTCAAGCGCATTGCCACTACCTACTTGAACGACCCTGCAGAAGTGATGGTGGCGGCCAAGACCACCACCAACACGAATATCCGCCAGCGCTACTGGCTGGTGTCGGGCATGCACAAGCTGGACGCGCTGACCCGCATCCTGGAAGCGGAGCCGTTCGACGGCATGATCATCTTCTCGCGCACCAAGATCGGCACCGAGGAACTGGCGGAGCGCCTGCAGGCGCGCGGTTTCTCGGCTGGCGCCATCAACGGCGACATGCAGCAGGCCGCGCGCGAACGCATCATCGGCCAGCTCAAGGACGGCAAGATCGACATCCTGGTCGCCACCGACGTGGCGGCACGCGGCCTGGACGTGGAGCGCATCAGCCACGTGGTCAACTACGACGTGCCGTATGACCCGGAAAGCTACACCCACCGCATCGGCCGCACCGGCCGCGCGGGTCGCAGCGGCGAAGCGATCCTGTTCATCACGCCGCGCGAGCGCAACCTGCTGAAGCTGATCGAGCGCACCACGCGCCAGCCGGTGACGCCGATGACGCTGCCGACGCTGCAGGCGGTCAACGACGTCCGCATCAGCAAATTCAAGGACCAGATCACCGACACCCTGGCGCAGGAAGGCCTGTCCTTCTTCGAAAACCTGGTGCGCGAATACGAGGCCGAACACAATATCCCGGCAGTGGAAGTGGCTGCCGCACTGGCGATGATGGCTTGCGGAGGCAAGCCGCTGTTGCTGGATAAATCGCGTGAAAAAGGCTGGCATGAAGATGGCGCGCCGCGCCAGGAAAGTCAGGGCCGTGAAGGCCGCGAGCCGCGCGAACCGCGTGAACCACGCGAGCCGCGTCCGAAGAAAGAGCGCATCGAGCGCGAGCCGGAGCAGGGCATGGCGACCTATCGCGTGGAAGTGGGCTACCAGCACGGCGTCAAGCCGGGCAACATCGTCGGCGCGATCGCCAACGAGGGCGGCATCGATTCCAAGTTCATCGGCCGTATCGAGATTTACGACGACTATTCGCTGCTGGACATGCCGGCCGACCTGCTGCCGGGCGATATCGATGCGCTGCAAGCGCTGCGTGTAGCGGGCCAGCCGCTGCGCCTGCACCGCGATGGCGAAACGCCGCCGCCGGCACCAGCCGCCAAGGCGCCACGCGCGGCCAAGCCTGAACGTGCCGAGCGCCCGGAGCGCGCAGAGCGTGCCGCGCCGCCGCTGTCCTCGCGCGCCGATGACGACGAGCCGATGTTCGAGGAAGCGCCCAAGCGCAAGAAGAAGGACAAGGCCGCGGCAGGCGAGGGCGGTGCAGCCCCGATGCCAATGCGCGCCTACCGCGTGGAAGTTGGCTCGGGGGATGGCGTCAATGCCGGCAACCTGGTTGGCGCCATCGCCAACGAGAGCGGCCTCGAATCGCGCTTCATCGGCCGCATCGAGATCCTGGAAGATCATGCCTTCGTCGAGATGCCGGACGGCATGCCGGACGACATCTTCAAGCACCTGCGCAAAGTATGGGTCGGCGGCAAGCAACTGAAAATGTCGCTGGCCGATGCCATGCCGCCGATGTCCGGCAAGCACACGCCGCCGAAGAAGCCGGCAGCCAAGCCAAAGCGCTGATCCGCGCCACAGCAACGATGCCGGGCGCGCCGCCCGGCATCGTCCCCACCCCACATGGCTAGTGGCGTCAACATGACTTGTTGCCGAATCAGCCATTCCCACGCTATGCTGCTGGCTGTCCCGGAACTTGCCGAGAAAGCCATGCTCAAACTGATCCGCCATTCCCTGTGCGCCGCTGCCGGCACTGCCGCCGTTGGCGCATCTGCCGCACCGGCCGAGGCTGTCGTCACGAAGCCGATGGACTTGCAGGACTACTTGGCGCTAAAAGGTCCCGCGCCCGACAAGCGGATACTGTACGGCGCTGCGCCAAGCCAGTTCGTTGAACTGTTCAAGCCAGCCGGGCCAGGCCCGCATCCGGTCGTCGTGCTGATCCACGGCGGCTGCTGGACAGTGCAGTTTGGTGGCATCGAGCAGATGCGCAACATGGCCGGCGCGCTGATCCGGCAAGGCATCGCGGTATGGAACGTGGAATACCGCCGTTACGATGAGGAAGGGGGCGGCTATCCCGGCATGTACCAGGATGTCGCCACCGCAGTGGACTTGCTGAAGCACGAAGCGAAGACCAGCGCGCTGGACCTGAACCGCATCGTCGCGGTCGGCCACTCCGCTGGCGGCCACCTCGCGCAGTGGGCCGTCTCGCGCCACAAGCTGCCCGAATGGAGTCCCGCCTGGGCGCCGCAGCCGCTGAAGATCGGCAGCGTCATCAGCCTTGGCGGCCTGGCCGACCTGCGCAACGAAGCGGCCCTGATCCGCCGTACCTGCGACCGCGAAACCGCGCAAATCGCCGGCACTCCAAGTGCCCTGCGCCCCGACGTCTTCTCCGACACCTCGCCGGCCGAAATGCTGCCGGCTGGCGTGCGCACGGTCCTGATCCACGGCGAGCACGACGACATCTCGCCGACCATCACCGGCGAAAACTATGCCCGCCGTGCGCGCGCAGCAGGCGATGCCGCCGAAGTCCTGGTCCTGCCGGGCGGCAGCCACTACGACGAAGTCTCCGCCGACTCGAAGGCCTGGGCAATAGTCAACGCCCAAATCCGCAAGGCGCTGGGCCAATGACAGCCGATCATGTTTTAACAGCAGAAATTCGATTCGGAACAATAATCTAAGGCCCACTTGCTGAGATAACTCAAGACCCTCTTGTTTGGCGCGGATAAGCTTGCTTGACCGCGTTGCAGGAGAGAGTAAAGTGAGAATCGAGTTCGATGCTGGCAAGGATCGGCAGAACAAGCTCAAGCATGGAATTTCGCTCTCATTTGCGCAGCATCTTGACTGGGGCAACGGTTTCTGCTGGCCTGATGCTCGATTTCCTTACACCGAATTTCGCATGCGGGGCTTGGTCCCCGGCGGCGAAGTGATCTACTTCGTTGCCTTTGTCGAGAGGAGCAATGGGTTGCGAATTCTGAGTCTACGCAAGGCGAATCGAAATGAAGAGAGAATCTATGCGCGAAACAGTTACCACTGCTGACGGTCGGGTGTTTCTTCTGCCGTCCGAGGAGGAAGATGAGCGGATCACGCAGGCAGCGATGACGGATCCGGACTCGTTGCCGGTGACCGAAGAAGAATGGAGGCGCATTCAGCCAACGTTAAAACGCTGCCCGGTCAGTGAGGCACCCGTACCGCCCCTCACACCTCCCGGACCGGGTACTTGATGGCATTGAGCTGGATCTTTTCCAGCGCAGCCGCGTGCAGGTCGACATCGAGCTTGTCGGCGATCTGCACCAGGTACAACAGCACGTCGGCCAGTTCATGGCGGATCGCTTCATGCTGGCCTTGTGCGAGTTCGCCGGCGCGGCCGGTCGGCAGCCACTGGAAATGCTCGGCCAGTTCGGCCACTTCCACCGACAGCGCCATCGCCAGGTTCTTGGGCGTGTGGTACTGCTCCCAGTCGCGCTCAGCGGCAAAAGCGCGCGTGCGATCCCGCAGATCATGCAGGTCGGTCAGCCGATCGGTCATGCCGACTTCTCCATGAATACGCTCAAGGGATCGTCGCGGTAGTCGCCGTACGGCCCGCGCACGCGGTAGCCCAGGCGCTCATACAGGCCAATCGCTTCCGGCTGCGACGGCCCGGTCTCCAGCATGAACTGGCGGCAGCCGCGTGCCAGCGCTTCCGTTTCCAGCATGCCGAGCAGGCGCTGCGCCACGCCTTGCCCGCGCGCCGAAGGGTGCACGAACATGCGCTTCAATTCCCCGTATTCCGGCGTCACCACGATGGCGCCGCAGCCCACCGCCGTGCCATCAATATTGCGCGCCACGGCAAACAGCACGTTCGGCTGCAGCAGCGAATTCATGTCGAGCGCATACACGCTCTCCGGTGGATACAGCGACAGCTGGTAAGCATCCAGCAGGTCGATCAGGGCCACGACTTCGGGCTGGTTGGGGTTCTCGAGTTTGATGTCCATCGCCCAATGGTATCATCCCTGCGCCATCGGACCGGGGCCGGTCCGGGGTGAGACATGTATAAGGAAAATCATGAAATCGCTAGTTCCTCATGCCATTACACTGGCAGTCAGTGCACTTGTCGCCACCAGCGGCATCGCAGCCGATACCAGCGCCACCACCGCGCGCGCTGAAAACCCTTACCTGAGCCAGGCCGATGCCGCTGCCCGTTCGGCGCGCGTGTCGAACGTCGCCTATGTCCTCGACTTCACGCTGACCGGCCAGGAAACCTTCAGCAACACCACCACCGTGAGCTTCGACCTGAAGGACAAGGCGCAGCCGCTGACGCTTGACCTGGACAAGGCAAACATCAAGCGCCTGGTGGTGAACGGCAAGCAGGTCGCTGCGCCGCAGTACAACAACTGGTTCATCACGCTGGCCGCCGCCGACCTGAAGGCAGGCCGCAACAGCGTGACCGTGGAATTCGAGCGCAAGCACAGCACCAACGGCGAGGGCCTGCACCGCATGGTCGATCCGGTCGATGGCCGCGTCTACACCTACTCGCACTTCGAACCGGCGGCCGCGCACCAGATGTTCGCGCTGTTCGACCAGCCGGACCTGAAGGCGACCTACCAGGTCAACGTCACCGCGCCTGCCGACTGGACCGTGGTCTCCACCACGCGCGAATCGAAAGTGGAAGACACCGCAGGCGGCAAGCGCTGGACTTTCCCTGTCTCCAAGATCCTCAGCCCTTACAACTTCTCGATGCACGCCGGCCCGTACAAGGTTTGGGAAGATGCCAGCAGCGCCAAGTATCCGATGCGCCTGTTTGCGCGCCAGTCGGTGGCCGACCAGGTCGACCCGGCGCCATGGTTCGAATACACCAGGCAAGGCCTGGCCTGGTTCGACGATTACTTCGGCATTCCTTACCAGTACGGCAAATACGACCAGCTGCTGGTGCCGGACTTCCTGTACGGTGCGATGGAGAACGCCGGCGCGGTAACCTTCGCCGAACACGCTTTCCTGCACAAGGACAAGATGTCCAGCGCCCAAAAGCACGAACTGGCCAGTGTCATCATGCACGAAATGGCACACCAGTGGTTCGGCGACCTGGTCACCATGCAGTGGTGGAACGGCCTGTGGCTGAACGAGAGCTTCGCTTCCTTCATGGGCACCCTGGCCACCGCCGAAGCCACCGAATTCAAGGACTCCGCCTGGCAGTACTTCTACGCCGAGGGCAAGGCCGGGGCCTACATCCAGGACCAGCGCGTCACCACTCACCCGATCGAAACCCCGGTGCCGTCGACCGCCAATGCCTTCGACAACATCGACGCCATTACGTACTCCAAGGGCGCTTCGACCCTGAAGCAGCTGCGCCACCTGCTGGGCGAAGAAACCTTCCGCAAGGGCGTGCACAATTACCTGGTCAAGTACCAGTTCAGGAACGCCAGGCTGGATGATTTCATCGGCAGCCTGGCCGAAGCAGCCGGCCGCGACCTCGGCCAGTGGACCCAGGACTGGCTGTACCAGCCGGGCGTGAACACCATCACCGCCAACTACAGCTGCAAGGGCGGCAAGATCGACGGCTTCAGCCTGCAGCAGACGGCGGTGCCGCAATTCCCGACCCTGCGCGAGCAGCGCGTTCAGCTGGCGCTGATGCAGAAGCACGGCAAGCAGTTGGCCATCGCCAAGGTGCTGCCGGTGACTTACAAGGGCGCGGCCACCGAAGTGCCGGAGCTCAAAGGCGCCGCCTGCCCGGACCTGGTCTACCCGAACTACCAGGACTGGGGCTTCGTGAAAGCCAAGCTCGATACCCGCTCCTTCGCCACTGCGCGCCAGGACGTCAGCAAGGTAGAAGACAAGCTGCTGCGCACCATGCTGTGGCACAGCATGTGGGACAACGTGCGCGACGGCGCGCTGCCGCTCAACGAATTCCTCGACACCGTGCTGGTCAACGCCGCTCAGGAAAAGGACTACGTGCTGCTGGGCGACGTGCTGGGCAAGACCTCTAACGCGATCCACTACCTGCGCGCCATGGCGGCAGACAGCGCCTATACCCGCACCGTCATCGGCCGCCTGGAAAAGATGGCCTGGGCCCAGGCCAAGGCCAGCAAGGGCGATTTCCAGCGCCGCTGGTTCAGTGCCTACCTGGGCACCGCCGGCAGCAAGGAATCGCTGGACCGCATTGCCGCCATGCTGGATGGCCGTGAAAAACTGGCCGGCTTCACCCTGAACCAGGACGTGCGCTGGAACATGATCACCATCCTGAACCGCAATGCCTATCCCGGCGCCGAGGCGCGCATTGCGGCCGAACAGACCGTGGACAAGTCCGACAGCGGCGAACTGGCCGCCGTGGCGGCGCAGGCGGCGCGCCCGGACGCCAAGGTCAAGCAGGAATGGCTGGACAAGATCGGCGACACCCAGACCAAGCTGCCGTTCTCGCGCATCCGCAGCGCGATGAATGCGCTTTACCCGTCGGCCCAGGTGGCGCTCAGCGAGCAAAGCGCCGCGGCCCGCCTGGCGCAATTGCCGGCGCTGGACAAGTCGGCCGGCCCGGTCTTCATGCGCGCATACAGCGCCACCATGATTCCGGCCACCTGCACCGCGCACAGCGTGCAGCGCCTGGCCGACACGGCGGCCGCGAACCCGGGCCTGAGCGACGGCACGCGGCGTGCGCTGCTGGTGGCACACCAGGAAGACCAGCGCTGCGTGGCCATCCGCAAGGCGCTGACGGTGAAGCTGAACTAAACCTTGGCCTTGGTGGAGAGCGCGGCCTGCGCCGTCAGCAGGTCGAGCAGCGCCGGCAGCGGCGCCGGGCGGCCCAGCAGGTAGCCTTGCAGTGCATGGCAGCCGTGGGCCGCCAGGAAGTCGGCCTGGGCCTGCGTCTCCACCCCTTCCGCCACCACCCGTAAGCCCATCTGGCCTGCCATGGCCAGGATGGTCTGCACGATCACCACATCGCTGGCGTCGTCCGGCATGTCCATGATGAAGCTGCGGTCGATCTTCAGCTCGTACAGCGGCATGCGCTTCAAATACGCCAGGCTGGAATAGCCGGTGCCGAAATCGTCGATGGAAAAGCGCACCCCGATCTCGGCCAGCTCGTTCATGCGCGCCACGATTTCATCCATCCTCTCCACCAGCAAGCCTTCCGTCACTTCCAGGATCAGCAGCGCAGGCTCGACGCCGTGGTCCTGCAGGATGCCGCGCACCTGCTGCACGAAGTCGGCCTGGCGGAATTGCTGCGGGCTGACGTTGACCGACAGCGGCAAGGACAACCCCAGCACCGCCATGCGCTGCTGCGCCAGGCAGGCTTGCCGCAGCGCCCACAGGCCGAGCGGCACGATCAGCCCCGCCTCTTCCGCCAGCGGGATGAAGATGGCCGGCGACACCATGCCGCCCTCGTCGCGCTCCCAGCGCACCAGCAGCTCGGCGCCATGCAGCCGGCCCTGGCAGTCGAACTGGGGCTGGTACACCATGTGCAGCCGGTCCTGCTCGATGGCCTGGCCCAGCTCGCGCTCCAGCGTCAGGCGCCGCTCGACTTCGGCCTGCATGGCCGATTCGAAGAAGGCGATGCCGTTGCGGCCGGCCGCCTTGGCGCGGTACATCGCCGTATCGGCTTCGCGCAGCAGATCATCGGCCTGCTGGCCGTGCTTGGGCAGCAAGGTCACGCCGATGCTGGCCGAGCAGGCGTAGCCCTGGCCGGCAATCTCGAACTCCTGCGCCAGCGCCTCGCGGATCTTTTCCGCCACGCCTTGCGCCGCATTGCCGGCCGAGGCCAGGTCCGGCGCCAGGTGGGCCAGCAGCACCACGAATTCATCGCCACCGATGCGCGCCACCGTGTCGCTCTTGCGCACCAGCTGTTCCAGGCGCTGCGCGGCCAGCCGCAGCAGGTGGTCGCCGGTGGCATGGCCGCGCGCATCGTTGATGGTCTTGAAGCGGTCGAGGTCGACGAACATCACGGCGCTGAACACGTGCTGGCGTTCCGAACTGGCCAGCAGGCTGGCCAGCCGGTCCAGCAGCAGGCGCCGGTTGGGCAGCCCGGTCAATGGGTCGTAGAAAGCCAGCTGCTCGCCCTCGGCCAGCGAGCGCGCCAGGTGGCGCAGCAGCACCCCGCAGCTCATGGTCAGGATGCCGGCGATGAACAGGTAGTTGAGCGCGACGATGGCAGCGCGCATGGCGGCATCGTCGGACAGCCCCATGGCCGCCGGATCGGGCGCCGGCGCAAAGCCGGTCAGCACGATGGCCACGGCGCCGGCCAGCAGCAGCCACAGGGCCGGCTTCAGCCCCACCAGCAGCGCTGCCAGGCAGGGCACGGCCAGCAGGTAGGTATGCGCCACCGGCCCGACTTGCAGCATCAGCGCCACGCCGACCGCAAAGGTAATCAGCAGGAACTGCATGGCGCGCAGCGGATAGGACAGCACGTCCTCCAGCCGCCACAGGGCCGCCAGCCAGGACAGCGCGATCAGGTCCACCACCACCACGCCCCACAGCCCCTCGCGCAGCGATTGCACGATGCTGGGGATGGCCGTGGCCAGGCCCAGCACCAGCACCACCTGGACCAGGCGGGCAAAGATTTTTTCGCGCCAGTGGGTGATCTGGTCGGGGGCAGCCATGCGCTAGCTTCCTTGCTCTTAGGAACCTTGATGGTACGCCCAATGGCGCGCTGTGTCACCGCTGCCGGCTACGCCCAGGGAAGTGACTATTTGATAGATTTTTTGATATGCCTTTCTTATAAAATCGGCCGTTTCATCCAATAACTAGGGGATCTACGTATGAAGACCAAACTGTTTGCGGCCGTGGCGGCCCTGGCACTGGCTGGCTGTGCCGGCACCCAACCAACCCTCGGCGGCGGCGGTACGGTAGCCACCGGCAGCGCCGGCGGCGCCACCGCTGCCAATGCCAGCACCCAGCTGGAAAAATGCGACCGTCCTCTGGGCACCCTGTCGGTGGTGGAAGACCGCAGCATGCCGTGGTTCCAGCAACTGAGCCAGTACAAGCTGGGCTCCACCACGCCCGTGCTGCGCATGATGATCCAGCAGTCGAACTGCTTCGTGGTGGTGGAACGCGGCGCCGCCATGGACCACATGATGGGCGAACGCGCGCTGGAAAAATCCGGCGAAATGCGCGCCAACAGCAACTACGGCAAAGGCCAGATCGCCGCAGCGGACTACACGATGAGCCCGACCATCACCTTCAGCCAGAAGGGCACTTCGGGCGTGGGCGGCGCGCTGGGCGGCTTTGGCCTGATCGGCAGCGTGGCTGGCGTGGTGGCCGGCAATATGAAAACCAATGAAGCGTCGACCATGCTGCTGATGATCGACAACCGTTCCGGCGTGCAGCTGGCAGCGGCCGAAGGCAGCGCCAAGAACACCGACTTCGGCGTGTTCGGCGCCATGTTCGGCGGCGGCGCAGCCGGCGGCGCGGGCGGCTACACCAATACTCCGGAAGGCAAGATCCTGGTGGCAGCCTTCATGGATTCGTACAACAATGTGGTGCGCGCGGTGCGCAACTACAAGCAGCAGGAAGTAGCGGGCGGCCTGGGCACCGGCGGCGCGCTGGGCGTGCAGGGCGGCAGCACCCCGGCCTCGCAGCAGCCGGTGGCAGCACAGTCGCAGACCCAATCGTCGAAAACCAAAGCCAAGAAGAAGTAATTTGGCAAGATTGCCGGGCGCCGCACGCGCCCGGCAAATTGCCAGCCATGCCTTCCATTGTTATAGTTCCCCGTTGCAGTCCTGCGCGGAGCTATACCTTGAACACCGATACCATTCCAGACACCGCCGCGCCAATCCGGGTGCTGCTGGTGGACGACCATCCCATGCTGCGCGCCGGCCTTGCCGATGCCATTGCCAGCCAGCCCGACATGCAGGTGGTGGCCGAAGCCAGCGACGGCTTTGAGGCGGTAGCCGCCTGGGCCTCAGTGCGCCCGGACCTGGCCATCATGGACCTTGCCATGCCCGGCATGTGCGGCCTCGAGGCGCTGCAGGCCATCCGTGCCCAGTTCCCGGCGGCGCGCATCGTGATGCTGACCACCTTCGGCGGCGACGCCCAGGTGCGGCGCGCGCTGGAAGCCGGTGCCAGCGGCTTCCTGCTGAAAAGCAGCCTGCGCAAGGAACTGGTCGGCATGATCCGCGCCGTGCACGGCGGCCAGCGCTACATCTCGCCGGAGATCGCGCAGCAGCTGGCCAGCCACCTGGGCGCTTCCCTGCTCAGCGAGCGCGAAGTCGAAGTGCTGCGCTGCGCGGCGGCCGGCAATGCCAACAAGCGCATCGCCAGCCAGCTTGGCATTTCCGAGGAAACGGTGAAGGCGCACATGCGCAGCATCCTGGCCAAGCTCGATGCGAACGACCGCACGCATGCCGTCACCATTGCGTTAAAGCGCGGCATCATCGTCCTATGAAGCAGGCTTAGATCCGGGCTTCGATTCGGGCTTGGCTTCGTCCGGCCCGGCCTGCACGGCCATGACCAGCAGCAGCGCCACCGCCGGCAGCAAGCCAACGCCCATGCCCCAGCGCGAAGCCAGCGCACCCATCACGCAGCCCGCCGCAAAGGCCAGGATGCCGCTGCCCAGCGCCGCCAGTGCCGGCCGTTCGGCGCCGCCCACGCGGTCCAGGCAATCGATCACCAGCTGCGTCACATTGCCGGTCATGACCGTGCTGGCCGGCAGTTTCGCCAGCAGCAGCTTGCCGTAGCCGTTCTGCGCGCCCATGGCTGCGGCGCACAGCAGGCCGACCGCCATGTCCCAGCGCGCGCTGGCGGCAGCGGCCAGCATCAGCGCCGCCTGCAGCAGGTGGGCCGGCCGCAGCGCCTCGCTGCCGCGGCCCTGGCAGTGGCGCACCAGGGCCCGCACCGCCACCACGCCCGCCACGAAAGCCGGGAAGGCCAGCAGCTTGAGCAGCACGTCATTGCCCGGCGCCACGATCTCTCGCCCGAGCAGCACGAAGTTGCCCGTCACATGGGCCGTGAACAGCCCGTGCAAGGCCACGAAGCCCAGGGTATCGACATACCCGGCCAGGAAACTCAGGGACGTTCCGCGTGCCATGCGCCCTCCTTGCCCGGTTTCAGCGCGAGGTCATGCCAGGCCACCAGCAGGAAGCCGCCGGCCAGGCCCAGGTGCTCGTAGAAGCTGTTGGCGGCAGCAAAGCGCTCCATGCCAGCCATTTCCCAATAGCGGTTGGCAATGAAGCTGGCCGCCACCGTGAACAGCGCCAGCCAGGCCGCGCCCAGCCAGCGCAGGCGGCCCGAGAGCACCATGGCCACTGCGCCCAGTTCACCGATGATGACGGCAGCTGCCAGCGGCGCTGCCGGCTGCAGCCCGAAGTGCTGCATTTCGGCGACGGCGCCGCCGAAGTCCAGCAGCTTGTTCAAGCCGCCCTGCAGGTAGGCCGCGCACAGCAGGAGCAGGGTGAGCCAGCGCAGGGCACGGATGCCTGCGCCGGCCTGGCTGGTGGTCAGGCGCGCGGCGCCGGGAATGTGCGGCGCCATGTCACACCGCCCAGCAGGAGCAGCCCAGCGCGCCCCAGAACGACTTCAGGTCCGCGATCGGCAGGGAGCGGGTCCATGCCGTCGCATGCTGGTGGCCGTGCATGCCGCATTTGCTTGAGCAGCCGCAGGCTGCGGCCGCCGCCATGGCAGCCGTGCGCGCGTGCCCAGCGCTGGCGCCGTGGACCGTGCCTGTCGCCAGCGCGCCCGGCATCGCGCCCCAGGCGCCGTAGCCGCCATAGCGGCTGACCGGCGACCAGTCCGGCATCGCCGGCGGCATGGGCGGGTCATAGCTGCCGAACGGCCCGGCGCCGTACACCACCTTGCCGCCCACCACGGTGAGCAGCGAGGTCGTATCGGCAATCTCGTCCTCCGGGCAGCGCAGGAAATCGCGGTCCGGCACCATCAGGTCCGCCAGCTGGCCGACCGCGATGCGGCCCTTCTTGCCTTCCTCATTGGAGAACCAAGTGACGTTCTCGGTCCACATGCGCAGCGCCGCCTCGCGGTCCAGCAGGTTGCGCTGCGGGTAAAGCCGCATGCCGCCCACCGTGCGCCCGGTAGTCAGCCAGGACAGCGAAACCCACGGGTTGTAGGACGCCACGCGCGTTGCGTCCGTGCCGGCGGAGACCTTGACGCCCGACTCCAGCAGGTACTTTACCGGCGGCGTCGCCTCGGCCGCCGCCGCGCCGTAGCGCTCGACGAAATACTCGCCCTGGTAAGCCATGCGGTGCTGTACCGCCACGCCGCCGCCCAGCGCCGCAATGCGGTCGATCGACTGCGGCGAAATGGTTTCCGCATGGTCGAAGAACCAGTGCAGGCCATCGAGCGGCATGTCGCGGTTGACCTTCTCGAAGACGTCCAGCGCGCGCGAGATGGTCTCGTCGTAGGTCGCGTGCATGCGCCACGGCCAGCGGTTCTGCACCAGGATGCGGATCACGCCTTCCAGGTCGTCTTCCATATTGGCCGGCATGTCCGGGCGCGGCTGGCGGAAGTCTTCGAAGTCGGCGGCCGAGAAGGTCAGCATTTCGCCGGCGCCATTGTGGCGGAAGTAGTCGTCGCCCTGCTGGTACTTGCTGCTGGCGGCCCAGTTGAGGAAGTCGTCCTTCTCCTGCTTGGGCTTTTGCGTGAACAGGTTGTAGGCCAGGCGGATGGTCAGCTCGCCGGCATCGGCCAGCTGCTGGATCACCTGGTAATCCTCGGGGTAGTTCTGGTTGCCGCCGCCCGCGTCCAGCGCGCCGGTCACGCCCAGGCGGTTCAGTTCGCGCATGAAGTGGCGCGTCGAATTGAGCTGGTATTCCGGCGGCAGCTTGGGACCTTTGGCCAGCGTGGCGTACAGGATCGAAGCATTCGGCTTGGCCAGCAGCAGCCCGGTCGGATTGCCCGCGCTGTCGCGCAGGATCTGGCCGCCCGGCGGCTCCGGCGTGTCGCGGTCGTAGCCCACGGCGCGCAGCGCGGCGCCGTTCAGCAGCGCGCGGTCGTACAGGTGCAGGATGAACACCGGCGTATCGGGTGCCACCGCATTCAGTTCTTCGATGGTCGGCAGGCGCTTTTCCACGAACTGGTGCTCGGTGAAGCCGCCCACCACGCGCACCCATTGCGGCGCCGGGGTGATCGCGACCTGGGCGCGCAGCATCGCCATGGCATCGGCCAGCGAGCGCACGCCGTCCCAGCGCAATTCCATATTGAAGTTCAGGCCACCGCGGATCAGGTGCAGGTGGTTGTCGATCAGGCCGGGCAGCACGCGCCGGCCTTGCAAGTCGATGATGCGGGTTTGCGGTCCCGCCAGCGGCAGGATCTCGCGCGCCTCGCCGACATGGGAAAAACGGCCGCCGGAAACGGCGACCGCAGCGGCCTCGGGCTGGCTCTTGTCCAGCGTCGTGAAGCGGCCGTTATGGAGTATCAGCTCCGGTGCAGCATTCATTGCTTTTCCTCCTTCGTGCCGGCGCATGGCAGTTCGCCGAAACAATGCGGCTTGACCTGCTCATGCAGCCAGGATACCTGCTGTTCCTTTGGCGCCAGCCACTGGCGAACCAGCGGCGGCACCTGTTCTCCCAGCAGGATGCCGAGCAGCCCCACCAGCGCCACCACGGGCGGCGCCGGCGAGCGCACGTTCAGCACGCCGTACAGGATGCCGGCCAGCAGGCCGGCACCCAGCGAGAGAAGATAAATCTTCACTGGCCTTCCTTGGCGTGGAACATGGTCTGTGCGTAGATGATACCCAAACCGTAAGCGCCGCCGAATTTCTTGGCGATGCCGGTGGTCAGCTCGTAGGTGCCGGTACGCGCCCAGTCGCGCTGCAGTTCCAGCAGGTATTGCAGCGAGGTCATTGGACGTGCGCCAGCCTGCACCATGCGGTCCATGGCGCGTTCGTGCGCTTCGGTCGACACGTCGCCGCAGGCATCGGCGATCACGTACACCTCGAAGCCCTGGTCCAGCGCCGACAGCGCAGGGCCGACGATGCAGACGCCGGTCCACAAGCCTGCGAGCACAATGCGCTTCTTGCCGATGGCGTTGATGCGGCGGATCACGTTCTCGTCTTCCCAGGTGTTCATCGAAGTGCGGTCGGTGATTTCCGCGCCAGGGAAGGCTTCCTTGATCTCGTCAAACACCGGGCCGGAGAAGCTCTTCTCGGCCACGCTGGTGATGATGGTCGACACGTCGAAGCCGGCGGCGGCATGCGCCACCAGGGCGGCGTTGCTGCGCAGGGTGACGGCGTCGATCGAGTGGGTGGCGAAGGCCATCTGCGACTGGTGGTCGATCATGACCAGGGTGTGGTCTTTCGGGGTCAGAAGCATGGCGCCTGGGGTGGCTTTAGCGGTAATGGTCATTTGTGTTTCCTTTCGTGGATTTACCAAAGTGGGCGCAACTTGTCGAGCGCGGCCGAGACACCGGCGCCGTAGGCTTCATCGGCCTTGTTGCAGTTTTCGATGTGGCGCTGCTGGATGTGCAGCGGCACGCCGGCCAGCGAACGCGCGGTGTTGTCGAACAGGGCCTGGCGCTGCTGCTCGTCCATCAGGCGGAACAGGGCGCGCGGCTGGCTGTAGTAGTCGTCATCCGTGCGGTGATTCCAGCGTGCGGCAGCACCGTCCAGGGCCAGTGGCGGCTCGGCGTAGGCAGCTTGTTCCTGCCATTCGCCTTTCGAGTTCGGCTCGTAGCCGATGGTTCCGCCCTGGTTGCCGTCGACGCGCATGGCGCCGTCGCGGTGATAGCTGTGGAAGGGGCAGCGCGGCGTGTTGACCGGGATGGCATGGTGGTTGACGCCCAGGCGGTAGCGCTGTGCATCGCCATAAGCGAACAGGCGCGATTGCAGCATGCGGTCGGGCGAGAAGCCGATGCCCGGCACCACATTGGCCGGGGTAAATGCGGCCTGCTCGACGTCGGCATGGTAGTTGTCCGGGTTGCGGTTCAACTCCAGCACGCCCACCTCATGCAGCGGGTAGTCCTTGTGCGGCCAGACCTTGGTCAGGTCGAACGGATTGAAGGTGGCCTGCGCCGCCTGCTGCTCGGTCATCAGCTGTACCTTCAGCGTCCAGCGCGGGTATTCGCCGCGCTCGATCGCTTCGTACAGGTCGCGCTGCGAGGATTCGCGGTCCTTCGCTATCAGCGCCGCCGCTTCCTCGTCGCTCAGGTTGACGATGCCTTGCTGGGTGGTGAAATGGAACTTGACCCAGTGCCGCTCGCCTTCAGCGTTGATGAAGCTGAAGGTGTGGCTGCCGAAGCCGTGCATGTGGCGGTACGAAGCAGGGATGCCGCGCTCGCTCATCACGATGGTCACCTGGTGCAGCGCTTCCGGCAGCAGGGTCCAGTAGTCCCAGTTGTTTTCGGCGCTGCGCAGGTTGGTGCGCGGGTCGCGCTTGACGGCGTGGTTCAGGTCAGGGAACTTCAGCGGGTCGCGCATGAAGAACACCGGCGTGTTGTTGCCCACCACGTCCCAGTTGCCCTGCTCGGTGTAAAACTTGACGGCGAAGCCGCGGATGTCGCGTTCCGCATCGGCCGCGCCGCGCTCGCCGGCGACGGTGGAGAAGCGCGCAAACACTTCGGTCTTCTTGCCCACTGCGCCAAAGATGGCAGCCTTGGTGTAGCGCGTAATGTCGTGCGTCACGGTGAAGGTGCCGAAGGCGCCCGAGCCCTTGGCATGCATGCGGCGCTCAGGGATCACTTCGCGGTGGAAGTGGGCAAGCTTCTCCAGGTGCCAGACGTCCTGCAGCAGCATGGGGCCGCGCGGGCCCGCCGTTTCCACGTTCTGGTTGTCCGCTACCGGCGCGCCGGCAGCGGTGGTCAGTTTGCGGTCCATGGATTAGCCCTTGATGAAGGCCAGCAGGTCGGCGTTCAGCTTGTCCTTGTGGGTATCGGTCAGGCCGTGCGGCGCGCCAGGGTACACCACCAGCTTGGCATTTTTCAGCAGTTTTGCAGCCGCTTTGGCCGAAGCGTCGATCGGCACGATCTGGTCGTCGTCGCCGTGCAGCACCAGCATCGGGATGTCGATCTTTTTCAGGTCGGCGGTGAAGTCGGTTTCCGAGAAAGCCTTGATGCAGTCGTAGGTGTTCTTGTGGCCGGCCATCATGCCTTGCATCCACCAGGCATTGATCATGCCTTGCGATGGCTTGGCGCCCGGGCGGTTGAAGTTGAAGAACGGGCCGGAGGCGATGTCCAGGTAGAGCTGCGAGCGGTCTTTCAGCGAGCCGGCGCGGATGCCGTCAAAGACTTCGATCGGCAGGCCGCCCGGGTTGGTGGCGGTTTTCAGCATCAGCGGCGGCACGGCGGAAATCAGGCCGGCCTTGGCAATGCGCTTGCTGCCATGGCGGCTCAGGTAGCGCGCCACTTCGCCGCCGCCGGTGGAGAAGCCGAACAGCGCTGCGTTCTTCACGTCCAGCAGGTCCAGCAGCTGCGCCAGGTCGTCGGCGTAGTGGTCCATGTCGTTGCCATCCCACGGCTGGCTGGAACGGCCATGGCCGCGGCGGTCGTGGGCGATAGTGCGGTAGCCGTGGTCGGCCAGGAACAGCATCTGCGATTCCCAGCTGTCGGAATTCAGCGGCCAGCCGTGGCTGAACACGACGACCGGGCCGTTGCGCGGACCCCAGTCCTTGTAATAGATTTCCACGCCATCGCGCGTGGTGAAGGTGCCGGAGGTGCGGCCGGTGGCTGCGGAAGCCTTGGCTGCGGCCGGTGCAGCGGATGCGGTAGCGGAGAGGGAGGCGCCGGCGGCGGCGACGGCGGTGGCAGCGCCCAGCAGGACGTTGCGGCGGCGGTTGCTGATAGGGGATGGCATGGTGAGGTTCTTCTTTCTTTAAGTGGTTAATAAGCACTAGAAAGAATAGCCAGCCGTAGCCGCAAAGAAATCGCCCATCCGGGGGCGCGCCGCCTACCTCTTTTGGGGGATGGCCGGCGGCGCCTGTGTTTCAGGCATACGCCTGCTGCGCCGGAATCGACAGGCTCACCGCCACGCCGCCCTTGCCGGCGGACGCGATCTCGATCTGCCCGCCCAGGCGCCCGATGCGCTCGCGCATGCCGGGAATGCCCCAGTGACCGCTCTTGCCATGCAGCGCCACCGCTGCATCCAGCCCGACGCCGTCGTCGCGCACTTCCGCCAGCAAGGAGTCGTCGCGGAAAGTCAGGCGCACTTCGATGTGCTGCGCTTCGGCGTGCGCCACGCTGTTCAGCACTGCTTCGCGCAGCACGCTGGCCAGTTCGGCGCAGCTGTCGGCGCGCAAGGGGCGCGGCTGGCCGACGATGGTGCAGCTGAGGCGCAGTTCGTCGCCCGGCGCCGCCTGCGAGGCGGCGTGGCGCAACGCCGCAAACAGTTCGTCGGCATCCTGCGCGCGGCGCAACTCCATTACCTCGTCGCGCGTGATGGCGACCACCGATTCGGCGTAATCGAGGGCGCTGCCCACCATGGACTGCAATTCGGGTTCCTTGGCCAGCTTTTGCTCCACCAGATGGAAGCGCAGCAGCAGCGCCTGCACCGCCTGCAGCAGGTTGTCGTGCAGCGAGCGCGCAATGCGGCTGCGCTCCTGCAGCGTCGCCTCGGCCCGCAGCGCGGCGTGCTGTTCCGCGCGGCGCTCGATCACGCCGATGCGCCAGCGGTACAGCAGCACGCCTGCCGCCAGTGCTGCCAGCGCGCAGGCCAGGTGGAACCAGCCGGTCTGCCAGAAGGCTGGCTCGATCTCGAAGCGGAACTGGGCGCCCTCGGTATTCCACACGCCGTCCTCATTGGCGGCAATGACGTGGAAGCGGTAGCTGCCGGGCGCCAGGTTGGTGTACTGCGCACTGCGTTCGCGGCCTGCCTCGCGCCAGCCGCGGTCGACGCCATCCAGGCGAAATTTCAGGCGCACCCGTTCCGGAATCGACAGCGCGGTGGCAGTGAAGGCCAGCTCGATCGAGGTGGTCTGCTGCGGCAGCACCAGCCGGCCGGCAGGCAGGTACTCGCGCGCCGGCGTGCGCAGGGATTGCAGCAGCACCGTTGGCGCACGCTCGTTGCGCGGGATGGTGGCCGGGTCGATCCAGCCTACTTTCGTCACGGTTGCATAATATAGCCGCCCATCTTGCGCCAGCGCCAGGGATGGCAGCGGCCGCGCCGCCGGCGCCATGCCGCTGACGCCATCCTCGAAGTTGAACAGTTCGGCCTCCAGCGCTTGCGCCGGCATTTGCCAGAACTGCGCCAGGGCTTGCGCCTTGACGCGGTGCAGGCCGTCATTGCTGTGTATCCACAGGCTGCCCTGGCGGTCCAGCACCAGGCCGGTAACGCGGTCCAGGTTCTCCATGCCCTGCAGCTTGAGCACGTGCGCCCGGCCGCCGTCAACCCAGGCGACACCGTGGTCGCCGCCCACCAGCAGCTTGCCGCCAAAGTCCTGCAGGCAGTACACGTTGCCGACCTGGAGGCCGGCACCGGCTGCCAGCGGCCTGGCCGCTCCCGCTGTCAGCTCAAGCAGCCGGTTGCGGGTCAGGCCAAGCCAGGTCCTGCCGCCGGCGTCGGTTAGCATGCTGATCGGGGTCGGATCATCCAGGCCCTGCAGGCGCGGGTCCTGGCGCCACTCGCCGTTGGCAAAGGTCCACAGGCCGTGGCGCGCGATCGATACCAGCAGGCGGCCATCGCCTTCCGCAGCCAAGGCCTGGATATCGGCACCCGGTGCCAGGCCGGGCGGAAGAGCCCAGTGCTGCTGCGTCTGGCCATGGAATTGCCACAGCCCGGCGCTGCCTACCCAGACGTTGTCGGGTCCCAGGCGCAGCAAGGCGCTCGGCGTATCGAGCGTTGTCTGCTGCCGGCTGCCGTCGGCCTTGATGCGCACCAGCGGGTAACGCAGGGCACCCAGCCAGAGTTCTTCGCCTAAGCCGCGCTGCGCCAGCCAGTGAAATGAACTGCCCGGCGTTTCCAGGCGGTGAAAGCGATGGCGCCGGAAGCGTTCCACGCCGCCGGAGGTGACCACCCAGAAATTTCCCTCGCGATCGGCGAGCGCGCGGTGCATGATCTCTTCCCGGGAAATATTGCCGGTAAAGAGCTCGGCCGCACGCAGCACGTTATCTTTGCCGCGCACCAGGCGCACCAGGCCGTCCGCGCGGCCTGCCCACTCGGTACCGTCCGGTCCCTGCATGGGTGGGTTCAGGTACAGCTGCGCATGGTCAAGCCCGGCCGGAGGCGTGGCCGACTGGGGTTCCAGCACTTGCAAGTCCTGGCCTGGCAGCAGTGCGTACAAGCCGTCCCTGCGCCAGTGGACCAACTGGGATTGCATCGGAACGGAAACGGACACAGGGACCGGGACAAAGCGTTGGCTGTCCAGCGGCCGTACGTAATAGTTCGAGGCGACGTCCACCCACAGCCGGCCGGACAGGTCGTGATCGACCCAGCGCACATAGCCTTTGGGCAGCGAGTCTTGCCCCACCAGCTGCCATCTGCCGTTTCGCAGCATGGCCAGGCCGCCGCCCGTAGCGGCATAGATGGTGCCATCCTTGGCGATGCTGATGGCCATCACTGAACCGTACGGCAAGCCCTGGCCGGCCCGATAATGGATCACGCGCTCCGGCGTGAAAATGCTGATGCCCCCGAAGTAATAGCCGACGATCAGGCCGCCGGCCACCTTGCCGGCATACATGACGTTGGTCGAGAGCAGGTCGTGGCCGTAGACCTTGCTGACCTTGCGGAAATGCACGCCATCAAAGCTGTAGAGCCCGACAGCGGAAGCAAACCACAACAGGCCGTCATCGGTCTGGGCGATCGTCAGGCCCTGCTGCGGGGCGCCGTCCGCCTGTGTCCAGCGCCGCCGCTCATAAGATTGTCCGTCCGGGAACAGCTCCGGCGCGCTGTTGACCGCCGGGGCGGCATGTGCGGCCAGCGTGAGCAGCCAATACAGAATCAACACCAGCCAGCGTGATATCAACATCCTAAATCCTTATTTTCCGGCAGCTATCTTACCCGGGAGCATCGCCTGGCTGGCAAGCCTGCGTTGCAGTCTGCCCCACCAGCCCGCTTTGCGCCGCTCGGCGTAAGCCAGTTGCGCCGGCATCTGCAGGCGCACCACGGTGCCGCCGCCGGCTGGCGTGGCGAGCGAGCAGGTGGCGCCGATGGCGGCCGCGCGCTCGCGCATGCCGACCAAGCCATAGTGGCCGGGACGGGCTGGCAGGCCTGCCGCCGTCCCGGCCACGCATTCGGAGGGCAGTCCACGGCCGTCGTCGCGCACTTCCAGCAGGAAGGTGCGGGCGTCGTAGTCGAGCAGCAGGCGCACGCTGGAGGCTTCGGCGTGGCGCGCCGCATTGAACAGCGCTTCGCGCGCAATCGACAGCACTTCGCCATGCACATGGGAGGGCATGGCACGCGGGATGTGCTGCAGTTCGAGCAGGAAGCGGCCCGGCAGCAGCACCGTGCCGTACTGGCGCAGCGCCTGCGCCAGTTCTTCCGGCTCGCCGCTGGCGCGCAGGTCCATGATGTAGTTGCGGCCTTCGGCCATCAGCTGGTCAGCCAGCTCCAGCGTCTGTTCCAGCTTGGCCTTTTCCTCGCTGCCGGGCGCCAGCCGCGCCGCCTGGCGGTCGAACAGCATGATCAGGCCCTGCACGCTTTGCAGCAGGGTGTCGTGCAGGCCGCGCGCGATGCGGCCCCGTTCGGCCAGGCGTTCCTGCAGCAGGTCCTGCATGCGCGCCGTCAGCTGGCGCACGCGCAGCGCATACAGCGCCGCCAGGACCAGCACGCCGGCGCCCACCAGCAGGGCGGTGAACCAGCGGGTCTGGGTGAAGGTGGGCGGAATGTCCAGCTGCAGCGTGGCGCCTTCGCCGTTCCACACGCCGTCCTCGTTGGCGGCAATGACGCGGAAGCGGTAGCTGCCCGGCTGCAGGTTGGTATAAAAGGCTTCGCGCCGGCCTTGCACGTCCTGCCAGCCGCTGTCGACCCCTTCCAGCATATAGCTGAAGTGCACGCGCTCCGGCATCGACAGGCTGAGGGCCGTGAAGGCGATCTCCACGTCCTTGCTGCCCTGGGGCAGGCGCACTTCGGGCAGCGGCAGGTAGGAAGCGCCGCCCGAGCGCAGCGCGCGGATCTGCACCGAAGGCGCCAGGGGATTGCGTGCGATCTGCGCCGGATCGATGCTGGCGACTTCGCTGGCGGTGGAAAACCACAGCCGCCCGTCGCTGCCCTGCACCAGCGAGGGCAGGGGACGGAACTGCTCGGCGCTGCCCAGCAAACCGTCCTGCGCGTCGAAGCGCTCGAAGCGCAGCGCTTCGCGCGCGCCGCCGGGCGCCAGCAGTCCTGCCACCTCGGGCGCCGCAATACGCGTAATGCCCTCCGAGCCATGCAGCCAGAGCTCACCCTGCGCCGTGCGCGCCATGCCGGAGATGCCGCGCAGCGCCGCGTTCACCATGTGGAAACCTGCCGCGTCGAACCAGCCCACGCCGTACTCGCCGCCGGCCCAAACGCGCGGGCCGTCAGCCAGCAGCGACAGCACGTTGCCAAGCTGGATGCCATCCGCTTCGCCGAACACGCGCGCCTTGCCATGCTCGATGACGGCGACGCGGCTGCCAAGATAGGCGGCCCACACGCGGCCCTGGGCATCGGTGGCGACGGCAGGCACGATGCCTTCCGGCAGGCCGGGCACGCCGCCGTCCTTGATCCAGCTGTTGCCGTCGGCGCGGAACAGGCCCTTGCGCGAAATCGACAGCCACATGCTGCCCTCGCCATCGAGCGTCATTGCTTGCACGTCGTGGCCCGCGTAGGCGGCCGGATGCGGATACCAGGACACCAGCCCGGACGGCGCGCGGCGCCAGCGTTCGTTGGCATTGCCGATCCACAGCGCACCGTCCGGCGCGCGGTAGCCAGCCGTCATCATATTGGCTTCGCGCCGCAGCCGCTGGCCATCGGCGCTGTAGCTGTAGACGGCGCCGGCCATGTTGCCGATCAGGATGCGGCCGTCGCTGTCGGCCAGTATGCCGGGGTGGTCCAGCACCGTTCCGGTGGCCAGCACGCGCAGGCGGTTGCGGCGCAGCCGGTCCAGGCCGGACGAGGTGCCGATCCAGATATTGCCTTCCCGGTCTTCAAACCAGGTTTGCGGCAGCGATCCGCTGATGCCGCTTTCGCGCGTCAGCTGCTGGGTGGCGTCGCTGCTGCCGATGCTGCTGGCCGGCACCCGTTCCAGCGCGTCGCCCTTCAGCAGCCACATGGTGCCGCTGCGGTCGAAGTGGATGCCGTTGGCGGCGAATGCCGGGCGCGGCTCAGGCTTGCCGGATGGCGCTTCCGCCTGCAGGCGATAGCCGCGGTTGACGCCATCGGTCGCCCACATGGTGCCGTCCGGCCCTTCCGCCATGGCCATCAGGTCCAGGTAGGGCCAGGCGCGGCGGAAGGGCTGTTCGCCATCGCGCCAGTACACGCCGCCCTGCACCGACACCCATTGCCGCCCGTCACGTGCAAACAGCACCTGGCGCAGCGGCCCGGCCGGCAGGCCGGTGTCGGGCGCGAGATGGACAAAGTGTGCGGCTCCCGGTTTGAGCTGGGCCAGCCCGCCGCTGGTGCAAGCCCAGATGCTGCCGTCCGGCCCTTCGGTCAGGCTAAAGACGGCGGATGGCGGCAAGCCTTGCGCCGCGCCGTATTCGCGCACCTTGCCGCCCACCAGTGCGGTAATGCCGCCGAAGCGGTGGCCGATCCACAAGCCGCCGTCGCGCGTGGCCAGCAAGCCCATGGTGCTGGACGAGCGCAGGCGGTGCCCGGCCAGGGTTTCGACGCGTTCGAAGCGGGCGCCGTCGAAACGCTGCAAGCCGCCCGGCGAGGAAATCCACAGCCAGCCATCCTGCGTCTGTGCGAACTTGACGACGTCGCTGGGGGCGCCTTGCAGGCCGGTCCAGGCGGTGTGGGTGAAATCGGCGAGCAGGCGTGGCGGCGCGGCTTGCGCGGCCACGCCTGCTGCAAACAGGATGGCAGCAATCAGCGAGCGGGAAAACATCCCCGTAGTGTAGGCGATTTTCCGTCAGGCTATAAACGCGATAGTTCCGGGCCGTCCTTCGCGCCGAGCCAGGTCGCGTCGAAGCGCTTGCGCGCGGCAGCGGCAGCAGCCTTGTCGCCGCGCTTTTCATACACCTCGACCAGCCCGCGCAAGGCCCAGCCATTGCTTGGCGTCTTGGCGAACGAGGCGCGGAAGGCCGCTTCCGCTTCTTCCAGCCGGCCGGCCTTCAGCAGCGCCGCACCGAGCGACTGGCGCACCGGGTAGTACCAGTAGGGCGGCTCGGTATAAGGCAAGGCATCCTGTGCCGACACCGCCTGCGTGAACAGCGTGATTGCGCCGGGCAGTTCGCCTTTCGCTTCGGCCAGCTTGCCGGCGGCCACCAGGCGCGCGGTGCGCACGATATCGGCGCCGGGCACGCCCCAATCGGCCAGCGGCTTGAAGTCGGCCTTCTGCTCGATGGCGGCGATGCTGTCGACTTCGCGCTGGCTGTCGTCCCACATGCCCTTGCGCGCAAAGCCGACCGCGCGTGCGTAATGCCACATCGCGCGCAGCAGCACGAACTCCTCGGCCGGCGGGGCAAGCCCGAGCAGCGTGTCCGGGCTGCTGAACTGGACATGGGCGAAGTAGGGCGCGGCGCGCACCGGCTGCATGGGCGGGATCGCGCGCAGCTGTTCCGGGCTGATCGACTGCTCCAGCCGCTGCGTCGCTTGCAGGGTGGCCTTGCCATCGCCGCCCATCAGCGCCGAGACCATCGCGAAGTGGATGTTGTGCGGGTAATAGGCGCCCTTGTACACCGGATCGCTTGCGGCTCCCCGGAAGTATTTTTCGTCGATGGCAATGGCATCGATATTCGCTTGCAGCGCGTCCTTGTACAGGCCGACGCGGTAGTAGATGTGCGAGGGCATGTGCACGATATGCCCGGCGCCGGGAATCTGTTTTGCCAGCTGGCGCGCATAGGGCAGGGCTTTTTCGGGATGGGTCGATGCTTCCATCGCGTGGATGTAGTAGTGGATGGCGCCGGGGTGGCTGGGATTGCGCTCCAGTACCCGCTCCAGCGCGTCGACCAGTTCCTGCGTGCGGCCTTTGGGGCTGGCGCCGCCGGCTTCCCAGTAATCCCACGGAGACAAGTCCATCAACGCTTCGGCGAACAGTACCTGCACCGTGTCGTCGTTGGGGAAGCTGCGTGCGGCTTCGGCCATGGCGGCGGCATAGGCCTGGTCCAGCGGCGCGCGCTCGGCCGGCGCCTGTGCGGCGTAGCGCTTGTTCACTGCGCGCACCAGCGCCTGCTCCACCGGGCTGGCCGTGTTGGCCGCCGCCGCTGCGCGTTCGGCCGCCGCATAGGCCGGCGCCACCATTTCGGGGAACATCGGCGCGTTGATGTTCGGCCCCAGCACCAGTGCCTCGCCCCAGTGGCACATGGCGCACTGCGGGTCGGCCTGCTGCGCGGCGCGGAAGGCGCGTGCGGCTTCGGAATGGTTGAAGGAGAACAGCAGGCGCAAGCCCTGGTCGAAATAGGCCTGGGCGCGCGGGCTGCGCGTGGTGATCGAGAAATGCAGCTTGCCCAGGTCCTTGTACAGCGGCGGCGGGCTTTCCTCGCCGGCTTTGCGTGCCTGTTGTACCGGCTTGAATGGCGCTGTTTCGGTAGGCGCCGCCATTGCCAGCAGCAGCGGCCTGCCGCCGGCTGGATTGGCGCATAAGGCGCCATCCAGCAGCGGGTCGAAGACCGGCTCGCGTACTGCCTGCGAGCCGGAGGGCAGGGCGCCGGCCGCCAGGCACAGCATCAAAGGCAGGGCACGGACGGTCGGCATGTTCGCTCTCCTGTTAGTGGTGCAGTGGCTTGCCGGTGGTTTTTCCTGTGGTAGCCGGCTGCAGGGCATGTTCCAGCTTGCTGGTGTCGTAGTACGCGCGCTGGGACACGACCTTATCATCGCGCATCTTGATCACGTGGACAAAGGGGTTTTCATATTCGATGCCGGTGCTGCGTGCCATCCAGCGCGAATCTCCGGTGACGACCACCGTATCGCCTTCGGCCACCATGGTCTTGGGCTCCAGCATCAGGCACTGGACAGTCTCATTCAGCTTCATGAAGTACTCGGCTATCTCTTTCTTGCCGTGATAGGTCCCACCTATGGGCAGGTAGTCGGATTCCGGATTGATGAATTCGGCATCGTCGTAGTAGCGCTCAAGCAGGCCCTTGATGTCGCCTGCTGCAAACTGCTTGTATGCTTCACTAATGAGTTTTTTGGTGTCCATGACATCCCCCAAACACCGGCACCTGCAGCGGCATGCCGCAGGCTGCCGATCAGATAAGCCTAGTACGCAGGGGGCAGATGTCAAGCTCAGCGCGGGGCTGCAAATACCTGGGTCCAGTAAGCTGCCGGGTGCTTGCTTTGGCGGATGCTGACGCCGGCGCCGAACTCGGTAAATTTCGGGTTCATCAGGTTGTAGCAGTGGCCCGGGCTGTTGATCCAGCCGGTCACGGCTTCCTGCGCAGTGACCTGGCCGCGCGAGATGTTTTCCCCGACATGGCGCCAGCGGTAGCTGCGCGCTTCGACACGCTGCGGCACCTCGTTGCCTTGCTTGTTCTTGTGGGCGAAGTAGCCTTGCTGCGCCATGTCCTCGCTATGCGCCTGTGCTGCTTCGGCCAGTTGCTGGTTCCAGGCCAGCGGCGGCGCGGCCTCCATCCAGGTGTCGCCACATTGGCGCGCTTCAGCGCGGGCCGCGTTGGTGGCTTTGAAGACCTGCTGCGCGGCGCCGGCGGTATCGGGAATCAGCGTGGCGGGGTTTGGCGCAGCCCTTGCCAGCACAATGGTCCATTCATTGCCCGTGCGGTGCGCGCCGATGTCGCGGTAGCGCGTGCTGCCCAGGGTTGCGCAATACGATTCGCGCAAGGCTTCGAAGGCGCTGCGGGCGTCGGTGGGGCCTTCCACGTTGACCGCGTCCGCCACTTCGGGATCGTAGCCGGCGCTGTCCAAGGCGGCCAGCAGGATGGTGCCGGGCCGGAGCGCGATGCGCGACAGCACCGCCTTTGGCGCCAGCACCGGCACGGCAGGGCGCTGCTTGCCCTGGCAGGTGGCCGGGGCGGCGCGCCAGGCGTTGACCATGGCGGCCAGCTGGTCCGCATCGCCGGCCTGGGCGGCGGGAAGTTGCGCCGCGCATGCGATTGTGAGAATGATAAGCCTCTTCATGCGGCCAATATACCTGCTCTGGTAAACTGCGGGCAACAAAGGAGTAAGACATGGTTTCGTTACAAGAACAATTGATGAAGGCTGGCCTGGTCGACAAGAAGAAGGTCAACAAGGTGCAGCAGGAAAAGTCCAAGCAGCACAAGGAAGAACTGCGCAGCGGCACCAAGGCCGTCGACCAGTCGCGCGAAGCGGCGCTGGAGCAGCAACGCAAGGCCGCCGAACGTGCGCGTGAGCTGAATGCGCAGCGCGATGCGGCGGCCACCCAGAAGGCCATCATGGCGCAGGTGGTCCAGATGGTGCAGCAGCACCGCCAGCCGAAGGGCAACGGCGACGTGGCCTACAACTTCACCATCGGCAGCAAGATCGACCGCATCTACGTGTCGAACGCGGTGCAGCAGCACCTGGTCAACGGCCGCCTGGTGATCGTGGTGCTGGACGGCGTGGCCGAACTGGTGCCGAAAGTGGTGGGCGAGAAGATCGCCGAGCGCGCGCCGGAAGTAGTGGTCGCGGTCAAGAAGGCCGCCAGCGAGCAGCCGGCGGAAGACGATCCTTACGCCGACTACAAGATTCCGGACGACTTTACCTGGTAACCAGCACGCCGGCTTCGGCGGAGACGGTGAGCGGCACCGTCGCTCCGCCATAGCCGGCCCAGTTGCGCAGGTCGAAGCTGCCGCCGCCCGACATGCGCTGGCCCTGCAGGTTCAGGTAGGTCAAAGGCTGCTTCGGCTTGCATACCTGGGGGATACCGACCGATTGCAGGAAGGTGACCGAGCCCACGCCGACGCGCGTGCCCTTGCCGTCTTCCACCAGCAGCGCCGTCTCCACGTCGACCCCGATGCCGCGCGCCATGCCGGCCCAGCCATCGTTGACGATGCGCGCGATGAAGGCCACCAGGCGGCCCATGCGGTCGCGCGTGTCGAAGTGGGCGTCGGTAATCACGCTGCCCAGGTCGGGCAGCAGCAGGAAGTCGCGCTCCAGCGTCATGCGCTTGTCGAAGGGATCGGCCAGCGCATCCGCCGACGTGATGCTGCCGTTCAGCGCAGCAAAGCCGAAGCGCCCCATCAGGGCCAGGCCGGCGCTCGTGCCGCCGATCGGGATCCTGCGTGCAGCCAGTTCCTGGATCGCCGCCTGCACCGGCGTGCCTTGCCAGAAGTTGATGTAATCGGACTGGTCGCCGCCGGCGATGAACAATTCTTCCGCATTGCGGATGCGCTCGATCACGAAGGGATCACTGGCGGCTTCGCGGCTCGGGATCACCAGCGTTTCCACCGACTGCGCGCCGCCCATGGCGTAGATATAGGGATTGTAGGCGTCGGTGCCGCGGCTGCGGATCACGACGAAATTGCCGCCGCCGCCTTTCTGGATCATCCAGCTGAAGGCCGCATCGACGTCCGGTCCGCCGCCCATCAGCACCAGGCTGGGTTTTTTCGGTTGCGGCAGGACGGCGTTGGTGGGATCGCCCACCGCGTAATACTGGTAAGGCTTGCCCGCATGGGCGGGTGCTGCCAGCGCGGCGGCCAGCAACAGGAAGACAGCAAACAAGCGGTGGAGGCGTACCATGGCGATGCTCCCGGGCTAGGTGGATCCTGCCCGGCCATTGTACGCCCCTCACTTGCAGGAATTTACCCGCGCGCTGGAATTTTCAGGCCGCGCGCCACAGCCGGGCGGTCGACGAAGGCGCCCAGTACGCGGCGCACGTTGGCGAATTTCTCGAAGCCAACCAAATCGCCGGCACCGTAATACTCCACCAGGTTGCGCACCCACGGGAAGATCGCGACGTCGGCAATGGTGAACTGCTCGCCCATGATCCACTTGCGGCCTTCCAGGCGCTGGTCCAGCACGGCGAGCAGGCGCGCCGATTCGTTGATGTAGCGGTCGCGCGGACGCTTGTCCTCGTAGTCCTTGCCGGCGAATTTGTGGAAGAAGCCCACCTGGCCGAACATCGGGCCGATGCCGCCCATCTGGAACATCACCCACTGGATGGTTTCATAGCGCGCCGCCGCATCCTGCGGAATCAGCTTGCCGGTCTTTTCTGCCAGGTAGAGCAGGATCGCGCCCGATTCGAACAGCGGCAGCGGTTTGCCGCCCGGGCCGTCCGGGTCGATGATGGCCGGGATCTTGTTGTTCGGGTTCAGCGACAGGAATTCCGGCGACATCTGGTCGTTGGTCTCGAAGCTGACCAGGTGCGGCTCGTAGGGCAGGCCGATTTCTTCCAGCATGATCGATACCTTGACGCCGTTTGGCGTAGGCAGGGAATACAGCTGCAGGCGTTCAGGATGCTGGGCGGGCCATTTGGCGTTGATAGGGAAGTCAGTAATGCCAGTCATGCTCAATCTCTCTTGGGTTGGACAATGAATCGCGATTATGGAGCATTCCGGTTTTTCATGCCCGGGGCGGGGTATTATTGCCAAGCAGTTAAGTTTGCGAATACCGAAAAACTAGGAGACAAGATGAGACAGCAAGTTTTATCCCGTATTCTGATGTTGGTCCCTTTCGCCCTGCTGGCAGCCTGCGGCAACAGCAGCGATGACACTCCGGCGCCGCCCGCCACCACACCCATCACCGGCAGCAACTACGTCGCCTCGATCCGCTACACCTCCTATGGCGTGCCGCATATCAAGGCGGAGAACTTCAAAGGCGCCAGCTATGGTTATGGCTATGCCTTCGCCAAGGAGAACATCTGCCTGTATGCGGAAGAACTGGTGACCCTGCACGGCGAGCGCGCGAAATATTTCGGCGGCGCCGGCAGCTACCTTGGCCAACTGGGCGACACCTTCGGCAATATCGATTCCGATTTCTTCTACAAGCTGCAGTTCACGCCCGCGCTGGCGGCGAAGATCAAGGCCGCTTCCAGCCAGGACGCGCAAGAGCTGACCTCCGGCTTCGTGGCGGGTTACAACCGCTACCTGAAGGAGACCCCGCCCGCCAGCCTGCCGGCAGCCTGCAACAACGCCGCCTGGGTGCAGCCGATGACGGAGGACGACGCCTACCTGCGCTTCGCGCAAGCGGCAATGGCGGGCAGCTCGCTGGCCTTCATCAAGCAGATCGGCTCCGCCCAGCCACCGAAAACCGCCACGGCCGCGCTGCTCAAGCGCAGCAGGCCGCGCCTGCTGGCTGCATCCGACTATGCCAATTCCTCGGTCGCCAAAGGCCTGCAGGCGCTCCAGGAACACACCATCGGCTCCAACGGCTTTGGCCTGGGCAAGGACGTGACGCAGTCCGGCAAGGGAATGGTGTTCGGCAATCCCCACTTCCCGTGGTGGGGCGCGCTGCGCCTGAACCAGCTGCACCTGACCGTCACCGGCAAGGGCTACGACGTGTACGGCGCCACGCTGCTCGGCGTGCCGCTGCCGCTGATCGGCTTTAACGACAAGGTGGCCTGGACCCACACCTTCTCGACCGACAACCGCTTCACCTTGCGCTACCTGGCGCTCGACCCAGGCAACCCGACGCGCTACATCAAGGATGGCAAGCCGGTGGCGATGACGGCGGTGCCGCTGACGATCAGCGTCAAAGGCGCCGACGGGGCGGTGACGCCGCTGTCGCGCACCCTGTACACCACCGAGTTCGGCCCGATGCTGATGGACAGCTCCTTCGCCTGGAGCACCTCGTCGGCGTTTGCGATCCAGGACGCCAACCTGGCGAACTACAAGCTGATCGACCAGGTCATCCTGAACGGCAAGGCAAGCAGCGTGGACGACTTGCGCACCGCGGCGTCCACCTACGTCGCCCTGCCATGGGTGAACACCATGGCGGCCGACCGCGCCGGCGACACCATGTACGGCAACTTCTCGGTGGCAGCCAATGTGCAGAATGCGCAGCTGGCCGGCTGCGTTCCAGGTGCCGCACAGGGCGCGCCGTTCCAGGACATCATGGCCACCACCGGCGTGGTGGTAATGGCCGGCACGTCGTCGGCCTGCGACTGGTCGGGTGCAATCGGTGCTGCGCAGCGGCCGTGGGTCAAGCGCAGCGATTACATCCTGAATGCCAACGACAGCCACTGGTGGCCGTCCGCCAGCACCTTCCTCACCGGCTATCCGAAGATCATCGCGACCGGCCCGAACCAGGAAGGCGCGCCGCAGAACAACCGCACCCGCACCGGCCACGCGATCGTGCGCGACCGCCTGGCCAGTGCAGACGGCCTGCCGGGCAACCGCTTCACGATGGCCAACCTGCAGCAGATATACCTGCAGGCGCGCTTTTTCAAAGCGCAGAAATGGCTGCCGGAATTCACTGCCGCCTGCCTGGCCTCGAGCACTGCGACGGCGGCGGCCAAGGATGCCTGCTCGGTGCTGCAGGCGTGGGACAAGACCCATGCGCCGGGCAGCGCAGGCGCTATCCTGTTCTTCGAGCTGTATGCGGCGCTGGGCGAATTGAATGCGGCCTCGTGGTGGAGCGTGCCTTACAACCCCGCTGATCCGCTGGAAACGCCGCGTGGCGCCGCCGGCATTCCGGCCGCCATGGCGAAGCTGGAAGCCCTGGTTGCCAGCAGCCAGTTCGATACTGCGGCAAAACGCCGCACCCGCCCGGAGGAAGTGCAATCCATTTCGCGCCCCGATGGCAGCCTGGCCGTGCCGGGCGGCCGCTACACCTTCATGAACTGGCGCGGCGTGAAGAACCAGATCTATCCGGGTATCTGGATTTATACGGCCGATTCGAAAACCAATGCCGGCGCCTACGGCAACAGCTATATCCAGTTCGTGACCTGGGACGATAGCGGGCCGGTGGCGGAGGGCATCCTCACCTACGGCCAGTCCTCGAACCCGGACAGCCCGCACTTCAACGACGAGACCAAGATCTACGTCAAAGGCCAGTGGATCAAGCTGCCGTATACCGAAGCCCAGATCACTTCCGACCCGGGCTACAAGCTGGTCGAAATCTCGGAATAGCTTATGCGGTGCGGCGCGCGGCGCGGCAGGCTTCGAGTTGGGTGCGCAGCTCGGAGGCTTCGGCCAGGTAGTTGTCGCGCGCCGTGGTGGCGCCGACCAGTTCCATTTCCGCCGCCAGCTTGGCGTCGGACAGCGTGGCTGCAATGGCCACGCTGCGCTCGAGCTGGCCGCGCAGGTCGGCGATCTGGGCATCCTTGCCTTCGATCGCCAGCTGGTCCTTGGCCTTGCCGACCAGGGCGTCGGCCGCGATATTGCGCGCGTTGCGCAATTCCCCGTTCAGGCGCGTGATCTGGTCTTCGTTTTCTTCCAGCGTGGCGTGGGCGGCTGCCAGTTGCGCGCGCAGGTCTTCGATCTCGCTGCGCAGGGGGCTGCCAACCTGCTGGGCGGCTTGCTGCACCCAGCTGTTGAGCGCAGCCGTGACTGATTCGGGAATTTCCAGCTGGGGGATATCGTGCTCTGCCATGTCCGGCTCCGGTGAGGTGTCCACAATCCAGACACGATACCGAACGATTTGCCGCAGGGCAATGGATGAAAGGAAACTGAAAGCTGTTGTTTGCTATCCTGAAATTTGCTTCTTGGTAACAACCCAAGGGTAACAAAATAATAGGGAGACAATCATGAGTTGGTTCTACAACCTGAAGATCGGGAAGAAGCTGCTATGCGCCTTCAGCCTGGTCATCGCATTCACCTGCGTGATGGGCTTGTTCTCCATCGTCGAACTGGTCAAGGTCAGCAAATCTTCAACCGATATCGCCACCAACTGGCTGCCCGCAGTGCGCTATGTGGGACAGGTGCAGACTTCGCTGGCGCGCTACCGCATTTCTGAGGCCAGCCACATCCTGGTGGATGAAGGCGACGAAATGACCACCATCGAAAAATCCATGGCAAGCCGCCTGGAGACCATGCGCAAGCAACAGGAAGCGCTGGCCGCGTTGGTGACTGATGCCGAAGAGTCACGTATTTACGCCGAGCTGAAACAGGAGGTCGATGCCTACCTGGCGCAGAGCACAAAACTGGTCGCGCTGTCGCGGGCAGGCAACAAGGAGGAAGCGCGCGTGCTGTTCCGTGGTGCTTCAAACAAGATTTACCGCAAGCTCAATGAGCAATTCGAGGCGCTGTCGAAATATAACGACGAAGGGAGCAGCGGTTCCGAGAAAGCCGCAGCAGAACGTTTCGACATGTCGCGCAAGCTGATCATTGGCATGCTGGCCGCGCTGGTGGTGATTGGCGTGCTGCTGGCGCTCTGGGTGGCGCGCATCGTGGCCACGCCATTGAATGGAGCCGTGGCGGTGGCGCAGCGTGTGGCGGGTGGCGACCTGACTGCCGATATCCAGGTCAATTCGCGCGATGAAACCGGCACCCTGATGCACTCGCTGCGCGAGATGAATGACAGCCTGGCTCACGTAGTGGGCCAGGTGCGCGGCGGAACGGATGCCATTGCCACCGCATCGGCGCAAATCGCCAGCGGTAACCTGGACCTTTCGGCCCGCACCGAAAGCCAGGCCAGTTCGCTGGAAGAAACCGCGTCGGCCATGGAAGAACTGACTTCCACCGTGCGCCAGAATGCCGACAATGCGCGTGAAGCGAACCAGCTCGCGCAGTCGGCATGGAATGTCGCCAGCGATGGCGGCAAGGTGGTGCAGCAGGTAATCCTGACGATGGAGAACATCAGCGCCGCTTCCGGCAAGATCGTCGACATCATTGCGGTGATCGACGGCATTGCGTTCCAGACCAATATCCTTGCGCTGAATGCGGCAGTGGAAGCAGCGCGCGCCGGCGAGCAGGGTCGCGGCTTTGCCGTCGTGGCATCGGAGGTGCGCAACCTGGCCCAGCGCAGCGCCATGGCGGCCAAGGAAATCAAGCAGTTGATCGACGACTCGGCGCTGCAGGTGAATTCCGGCACCCAGCTGGTGCAGCAGGCCGGCAGCACCATGGAGCAGGTGCTGGCCAGCGTGCGCCGCGTCAGCGACGTGGTGGCGGAAATCTCGGTCGCCAGCGCGGAGCAAAGCACCGGCATCGATGAAGTCAACCGCGCCATCGGCCAGATGGATGAAGTCACCCAGCAGAACGCCGCCCTGGTGGAGCAGGCTGCCGCCGCAGCCGGCGCGCTGCAGGACCAGGCCGCGCAACTGGCAGATGTAGTCAGCCAGTTCCGGCTGGCCGCCATGCCTGGCCGGCAACTGGCACTGCGCTGATTTCGCGGCTACAAGCTTAGCGGCAAGGCCGTTGGCGCGAAGGCGAAGCACACCTTCCCGATTGAAAACCTGAAACCGCAGGCGGACGTGCTGCGCTTTGCCGCCGTGCTGGAAAGGCGCAGTCGGCGCGGGCTCAGCTTGTTGCCCATATGAAACAGGCACGCCCCGAAACTGTCGGAATTCTTTACATTTCGATCCACCCGATTTGACAGTTTTGTTTAAAATCAATGGCTTGTGCCGTATGGAATAATTCTTGCTCCTATGACCATCTAAATTCTTTTCGACAACTTTAGGTGATCATGAACCGAAAAATTCTCTCTGTAGCACTGGCTACCGTCCTGGTCTCAATGTCGCAGGCATCCCAGGCCGCTCCTTTCACGCTGACCGGCTCGATCGGCAACGGCAGCTACCTGGGCGCGGGCAACCATGCCGGTACTTTCGACGGCTCCTCCATCCTGCCGCAGAAATACAAGATCAACAGCGCATCGTTCGCCTTCAATTTCAGCGATGACGCGGACGGCATGCATCAAGGCCAGCCCCAGTCGAATGGCGCCAGCGCGAGCGGCTATTCGATGCAGCGCCAGTATTACGATGGCTATAACTGGCAGACTGACTACCTGCGCACAGTGAACAATTACGCCACCGTGGCGCAAACGGGCGAAAGCGAGAGCGTTTCCGTTTCGCTGGAAGGGTTTGGCGTGGGCTTTGGCCAGACCAGCATGAACGAGTACTCCTCGACCGACAGCCGCTACAACGGCCGCATGTACGAAAGCCGGTCCGGCAATGGCGGCTATTACTACAGCTATCGTTGCGGCAATTACACCTGCGGCGGCTGGAGCAGCGGCAGCTACAACAACTATTACGGCGACAGCTACACCCAGACGACGACCCGCACCACTGACTGGACCGGCAGCTTCTCCGTGGCAGGCGCCATCACCGACCTGTCCCTGCTGGACGGCCTGCTGGCAAACCATGCGCTGAACTGGAACCTGGGCGTCAATGGCGACCTGTTCCTGTCCAATGCCAGCCTGACCCTCGATATCGAGGAGATCAAGGCGCCTGCCAGCGACGTGCCTGAGCCGTCCTCCGTGCTGTTGATGGGCCTGGGCTTGCTTGGCCTGGCGGGCATCAAGCGCCGACGCTCGCGCTGAACATGTGCGAACCCAGAATTGATTTCATCCAGTCGGCCCGGCGTTTGTCGGGCCGGGAGGAATTCCACAAGCACGTGTTTGAATCGATGCTGGGAGGCCAGTGGCGGCAGCGGGACGTTGAGCTGCCGCCCGGCGATGAAACGGTCTTGCTTGAACTGCTGGCGCGCTGGATCCGCGAGGCGCCGGTCAAGGATGAATTGGGCGTGCTGCGCCTGCTGGTGGTCAGGGGCGTGGTGCGCAACCTGGTGCAGGCCACGGCCATTGCTTACCGCGATTTCCTGATGGGCGTCCTGGGTGCCAGCGAGGCAGACCTGCAGCATCCGCAGGGCATGCCGGGCTGGAAGCAGCTGAAGCTGGCCGCCCTTGGCGATGGCTCCTTGCTGTCGGCTTCTGCGCTGGCCGAATGGAGCAGCCATGACCCGGTACATGCACGGATGGCGGCCATTGCCTGCCTGGACGCTTGCCCCCTCGATGCAGGAGTCGCGCAGCGTACCGGCGAAATCGGGCGCTGGCTGGCGTCCGTTCCTGCCGTGAAGATGCCGTTGCGCTACCTGGAGCCATTGCAGGCGTCGGCATTCTTCGTCAGCTACCTGGGCGATCCCGAGCGCCATGAATTTAAGAAGGCCATCGTGCGCCAGGCCGGCGCGATGTTGCAGGGCTTGCCGCTGCCTGCACCGCGCCAGCCGGCGCTTGCGGCGCAAGGCAAGCCGCGCCTGACGATCGTCGGCGAACTGCTGTTTCCCCAGCACGCCATGTTCCGCTGCTATGCGGACCAGCTGGCTGGACTCAAAGAACACTTCCATGTGACGCTGATGGCCGACCAGCCGACCCGCTGCGCCGAGCACAACGAGATCAGCCATGCCCAGCTGTATTTCCCGGCGCATGAGCGCGATGTCGTGCGCCTTGCCCAGCTGGTGGCATCGACCGCGCCGGACGTCATCCTGTATCCGAGTGTGGGCATGTCCTATTGGACGTTCGTGCTGTCGATGCTGCGCCTGGCGCCGTTGCAGCTGATGGCGGCAGGCCATCCCGCGCCGTCCTGCAGCGAGCAGATCGACGCCACCCTGGTCTACCATGAGCTGGCTGGCGCGCCGCTGCCGGAATATGGTCCGCTGGCGACTTACGATGCGCAGGCACTGCCTGCGGCGCCGCCCGGTGGCTGGCAGGCCGGCGCCGCGCCGGCGGAAGGGCAGCCAGCCATTGCGGTCAATGCCGCGCGCATCAAGCTCACGCCGCAATTCCTGGCGCTGCTTGCCCGGGCGCTGGAGTCGGCGCCGCCGGGCGTGCAACTGCATTTCTTCCCTAATGCCAGCGGCGTCGAATTGCTGGCGCTGCGGCGCGAGCTCGGCCAGCAATTCCCCGCCGCCCAGGTGCATGCGGCGGCAAGCTATGCCGACTACATGGCCAGGCTGTCGCAGGCGACGGTGATCCTGCAAAGCTTCCCGTTTGGCGGCACCAATACCGCCATGGATGCGCTGGCGCTCGGCCTCCCGCTGATTTGCCTCGACGGCGGCGACCTGGCATCGCGGGTCGACCCGCTGCTGCTGTCGCGCGCCGGCCTGGGCGAACTGCGTGCAGCCAGCAGCGCACAGTACCTGGAAGTGTTGCAGCGCCTGCTCGCCAGCAGCACTGAACGGGCGCGCATCGGCACCCTGGCCAAGGCCGGCTTTGCAACGCTGGCGGCGCAAGACGCCGGCGGCCAGCGCACGTTGGCAGGAGCCGTCCTGCGCGCGTGGCAGGAACGCACATGACGCCTGCGCCATTCCACGATGCCGCAAGTTTTCCCTTCATCGGCGAACTGGAGCGGCGCTGGCAGGATATCTATGCCGAGTTCCTCGCGGTGCAAGAGGCATTGATCGACTATGTCGAGCCCCATCTCTACGACCAGGGCTGGCAAGTGTTCGGGCTGTGGAACCTGCCGCACCGTGAACCGCTGACAGCTGGCGTCCAGCGCTGCCCGCGCACGGCAGCACTGGTCGAGCGCCTGGTGCCGTCGCATGGTGCGGTTGCGTTTTCCGTGCTCAAGCCGGGCACAAGGATCAAGCCGCACCAGGGCAAGCCTGGGCCCTACCTGCGCTGCCACCTGGCGCTGGAAGTGCCGGCGGGCGACTGTGCGATCCGCGTGTCCGGCGAAACCAGGGGCTGGCAGGCGGGACGTGCGCTGGTGCTGGATGACCGTCTGGAACACGAAGCATGGAACCTGGCGCAGCAGCGCCGCGTGGTCCTGCTGTTCGACTTTATCCCGTGATGGTGAATTGCAGGCCGCGCGTGCAGCGCCGGTAAATCGGGGTCGCGGTGAGCGCGCTGGCCGGGGTGCGGAAGTAGTGCTCGCCCGGCTTGTCCGAGGCTGCGGCCTGGACCAGGCCTGCGCCGCTGTTCAGGCGCAGCGCATGGCCGTGCTGCTGGTTGACGTAGCTGACCAGGGTATGGGCGCCGAACAGCTGGGTCGCCGCGGCGATCAGGGCTGCGCCCAGCCGCGGCGGCAGGGAAGTGCGCTGCCACTCGCCGGCTATGATGACGCCGATCTCGAGCACCCCGGCTTCCGCAGTGGGCTTGAGGATGCCGAAGCCGATTGCGCAGCCGGCGGCGCGGCCCAGCAGGATCAGTGGCGTGGCGCTGTTCTTGTCCAGCAGCGTTGCCTTGACCCAGTCGAGGTGGCGCTGGTAAGGGATGGGCTGGCCGCCGGGCATGAAGGGAATGACCGTCGGGTCGTTGCGGACGCTGAACAGCGCGTCGGCATCGCCGGCCTCGAATTGCGTGAAACAGGCATCACCGATGGCAAAGCTGATACGGCTGCCAGCCCGGTGCCATAATTCCAGGTCGACTGGAAATTCTAGATTGAAGTTGGAGTTTGGTATGACTGGAACTGCGGCAGGCGCATTAAGCAATTTGGACTCCTTCAGCATCGTCGATGCGCAAGCGGACCTGCTGCATACCTCGGATGGCCGGACCTTGATTGATCTGTTTACCGCGCACGGCACGGTATGGCTTGGCCATCGCCACCCGGCGGTGCGCGAAGCCATCGAGCGGCAGCTCGGCAAGGTGTGGATCACCGGCGGTTACGCGACACCCATGGTACAGGAAATGCGCGCTGCCATGAATGCCTTCCTGCCCGGCGGCTATACCCTGGCCAGCCTAGCCTCGACAGGCATGGAAGCCAACGAACAGGCGTTCCGCATCGCGCGCGTGGAGACTGGGCGCAACAGTGCACTGGGTTTCGCCGGCGCCATGCACGGCAAGTCGTTCCTGACCGCGGCGCTGGCGTGGGACAACGGCGACGGCCTGGCGATCCCGCAAGTGCATCGCATGCCTTTCGGACCCGGCGTGGACGAGGCGGCAACCATGGCCGCTGTTGAAAGCCGCCTGCGCAGCGGCGGGATCGCTGCCATATTCGTCGAGCCGGTGCACGCTACGTCCTTCGGCTGGCGGGCTTCGCCGGGTTTTTACCAGGCGCTGCGCGAGCTGGCGACACGGCATGGCGCCCTGCTGGTGTATGACGAAGTCCTGACTGGCTTCCACCGCACCGGGCCGAAATTCTGCTTCCTCCAGCACGGCGTGCAGCCCGACATCATCGTGTTCGGCAAGGCGTGCGGCAACGGCTTCCCGGTAGGCGGCGTTGCGGTGCGCGACGGCATTGCGATTACGCCGCGCATGCTGCTGGGCAGTACGTTCTCGAACAATGCGCTGGCGGCAGCGGCAGCCTGCGCAACCTTGTCATGCCTGCAAGCGCTCGATCCCGAAGCGCTGGTGCAGGAGATCGAACGCACGGTGCTGCAGGCGGTATTGCCGGCGCTGGCAGGCAGCAGCGTCAAGCTGGCGGGTGCGGGGGCAATCTGGATCCTGACCTTTCCGACTACAGGGCAGGCGGCTGCCTGCGCCCGGTCGTTGCTGGCGGCGGGCATCTGTATCGGTTTCCACAATTGCCAGGTCCGCCTGCTGCCGCCGCTCACAATTCGGCCTGGGAACCTGCTGGCTGCCTGCCAAAAAATCGCCGAGTGCGGTATCCTCCACGCATGACCGATGCGTTAGAGCGCCTGCCGGAGTTGTTACTGGACGCCGTCTTCATGGTGGACGAGGGCGGGCGCATCGTGTTCGTCAATCCCGCCTGCCGGGCGATCTTCGGTTATGCGCCCGAAGAAATGATCGGCCGCGTCATCCTTGACTTCATTCATCCCGACGACAAGGCCCGCACCGTGGCGGAAATGGGACATGTGCTGAACGGCCAGCCCCGGCTCGGTTTCGAGAACCGCTACCTGCGCAAGGACGGCAGCGTGGCCCACATCATGTGGACCGCGCGCTGGTCGGAGCGCGACCGCCTGCGCATTGGAGTGGCGCGCGACATCAGTGAGCGCAAACTTGCCGAGCAGCGCCAGGCCGGCATGCTGGCGCTGGCCACCGCCGCCCACGGCGCGGAAACGCTGCCCGAACTGTTTGGCGCCTTCGAGCAGATCCTGCAAGGCCTGCTGCCGCTGCGCGGCATGGCCGTGGTGCTGCAGCCGGGCGAACGCCAGGCGTATGACAGCACGCCATCGGGCGCTGCCCCGCCGGACCTGGCGGGCTGGCACCACGTCAGCCTGTCGGCCTCCGGCATCGCCTTCGGCGAAATGCGGCTGGACCTGGGGCGCCACGGCGCGCTGTCGGCCAAGGAAATCGATTTGCTGGAATTTACCGCCGGCCAGGCCGGCGCCGTCATTGAAAGGCTGGCGCTGCATGCCGACCTGGCCCACGCCGCGCGCTACGACGAGCTGACCGGCTTGCCCAACCGGCGCCTGTTCCAGGACCGCATCCTGTCCGCCATTGCGCGCTGCCGGCGCGGCCAATCGCGCGGCGCGCTGCTGTTTATCGACCTGGACGACTTCAAACAGGTCAACGACAAGTATGGCCATGTGGTGGGCGACCAGCTATTGCATGCCATCGCCCGCCGCATCACCTCCTGCGTGCGCGAAGCCGACACGGTGGCTCGCATCGGCGGCGACGAGTTTGTCACCCTGCTGGAAAACGTGGCCGGCCATGCGCAGGCCGCAGTCCTGGCCAGCAAGATCCAGCAAGTCATTTCCACCCCGCTGGTGCTGGCCGGCCACACCCTGCAGCCGCATGCCAGCATCGGCATCGCCCTCTATCCCGAACATGGTGAAGTCATCGACCAGCTGATGCGCCATGCCGACCAGGCCATGTATGCATCGAAGGCCGCGCGCAAGGCTGCGGCAAGCTGAAACCTCTTGCAAGGCCTGCGGCAGGACTGCTCGCTCCCGCCTTGAAAGCAGTCATGAGGCCGTCATAAAGCGCTCGTATCGTATTGGCTTTTCAACCATGCTGGAAATACACCACATGAAACGCAAAGCCTCCCTATTCACGGCCATCAGCGTTGCCGTCGCCACGTTGCTGGCTGGCTGCAGCCAAAGTGGCACCAACAACTCCACTGTGACCGATGGACAGTCCTCCGGCACGCCGACCAATGTCATCTTCTTCCTCGGCGATGGCATGGGCATGACCACCATGACCGCTGCCCGCATCTACGCCGTTGGCGAAGACGGCGAGCTGACCATGGACACGCTGCCGGAAACGGCTTTCGTCAAGACGTTCTCGAACGACGCGCAAGTGACCGACAGCGCGCCGTCCATGTCGGCCTACATGACCGGCGTGAAGATGAACAATGAAGTGATTTCGATGAGCGCCGACACCAAGGCCATCGATCCGGTGGCCGATGCCAACGGCAACAAGCTGGGCAACAACTGCGGCAGCGGCAACGGCAAACCGGTGCCGACCCTGCTGGAACAGGCCAAGGCCAAGGGCTGGTCGACCGGCGTCGTGACCACTACCCGCGTTACCCACGCCACGCCGGCTGCGACCTATTCGCACATCTGCCACCGCGACCTGGAAAACGATATCGCCGTGCAGGCCGTACCTGGCGGCACCGGCTACAACGCCGCGCTGGGCAACGGCCTGGACGTCCTGATGGGCGGCGGCCGCCAGTTCTTCCAGCCAGTAGCTGCCGGCGGCAAGCGCGCCGACGGCCGCGACCTGATCGCGGAAATGAAGGTCATGAGTTATGCCTACGCCAGCAATGCCGCGGAACTGAATGCGATTGACGCCAGCAAGACCGGCCGCCTGCTCGGCCTGTTCACCTCCGGCCACATGAGCTATGACCTGGACCGCGACCCGGCCAAGGAGCCGAGCCTGGCCGACATGACCACCAAGGCCATGGACGTGCTGTCCAGGAACGGCAAGGGTTACTTCCTGATGGTGGAAGGCGGCCGCATCGACCATGCGCTGCACGAAACCACCGCCAAGAAAGCGCTGCAGGATACCGCTGCTTTCGACAACGCCATCAAGGCAGCCATTGCCAAGGCCCGCACCACTGATCCCGAACTGAAGAACACCCTGATCGTTGTGACGGCGGACCACGACCACACCCTGGTCCTGAACGGCTATGCCAAGCGCACCGGCAAGACCACCGCTTCCAATGCCGGCGTGCTGGGCGTGGTGAAGGATTACGTCACCGGCGCGGTTTCGAAGGATGCCGATGGCGCACCATACTCCATCATCGGCTTCGGCAACGGCGAGAACCGCACCCAGGGCAGCCGCTCCTCCATGGCCAGCATGGACGACAGCGTGACCAGCGCCAATACCTACCATCAGGAAGCCGTGGTGCGCGTCACTGCCGGCAACGAAACCCACGGCGGCACCGACGTGTTCCTGGGCGCGATCGGCAAGGGCGCCGACACCTTCAACGGCACCATCGACAACACCAGGGTCAACGCCCTGGTGAAGGCCGCCGCCGGACTGTGACCACATCTAAGAACTGGAATCGACTATGAAGCGCACTCTGATTGCCGCCGCACTGGCGTTGGGCTTTGTTAACGCCGCCAACGCTGCCGGCGAAGCCAAGAACATCATCTTCTTCCTGGGCGACGGCATGGGCCCGTCCACCATCACCGCTTCCCGCATCTACAAATACGGTGAAGACGGCAGCCTGACGATGGACAAGCTGGAACGCACCGCACGCGTCAAGACCTACTCTTACGACGCGCAGACCACCGACAGCGCACCTTCCATGGCAGCCTATATGACCGGCGTGAAGATGGCCAATGAAGTCATCTCGATGTCGGCGGAAACCGTAGCCACTTCGCCATCGAAGGACGCCAACGGCAACCTGGGCGTCAACAACTGCGCCGCCAATAACGGCACCGCCGTTGCCACCATCCTGGAGCTGGCCAAGGCCAAGGGCAAGGCCGTCGGTTCGATCACCACCACCGAGCTGACCCACGCCACCCCGGCCGCAACGTACTCGCACATCTGCAACCGCAACGCGCAATACGCCATCGCAGCGCAGGCGGTGCCAGGCGGCGCCGGCTACAACACTGCGCTGGGCGACGGCGTGGACGTGCTGATGGGCGGTGGCCGCAACCACTTCACCCCCTACAACGCCACCACCAACAAAGCCGGCCGCGCAGATGGCCGCGACCTGCTGGCCGAACTGGCTGCCAAGGGCTACACCGTGGCTGCCACCAAGGCGGAAATGGCTGCCGCGCCGAACGGCAAGAAGTTCATTGGCCTGTACAGCAGCAAGAGCCACCTCGAGTATGAGCTGGACCGCAGCGCCACCCCGCCGGTAGGCGAGGGCGCCAGCCAGCCAAGCCTGGCCGAGATGACCGTGAAGGCGATGGATCTGCTGTCGCAAAACAGCAATGGCTACTTCCTGATGGTGGAAGGCGGCCGCATCGACCACGCCCTGCACGGCACCAACGCCAAGCGCGCCCTGACCGACACCATCGCTTTCGACGACGCGGTCAAGGCTGCGCTGGACAAGGCCAGGCTGACTGACCCGACCCTGGCCAACACGCTGATCGTGGTCACCGCCGACCATGACCACACCCTGGCCTTCAACGGCTACGGCAAGCGCGGCAACCCGATCCTGGACATCAACCGCGATTACAAGACCGGCCAGCCAAGCAAGGACGCCGACGGCAATACCTACACCACCCTGGTGTTCGGCAATGGCCCGAACCGCCCGAACCTGCGCACCAATGTCGACAGCGCTGCCGCGCTGGGCGACAACTATCTGCAGGAAACCGGCGTGCGCCTGTCCAGCGAAACCCACGGCGGCGGCGACGTCAAGCTGTTCGCCACCGGCGCCGGCGCCAAGGCCTTCAAGGGCACCATCGACAACACCAAGGTGTTCACCCTGCTGAAGACAGCCTTCGGCTTCTGATGCACCGGGGTCGGACCCAGAGGGTCTGACCCCGCCTTACCGGTTTCAAAGCACGATGATCCGTACAGCAATTTTCACCCTGGCGTTAGTCGCCACCCAGGCACAAGCTGCCCCGCCAGCGCAGGCGCCCGCACTGGACTTGCGCATCCAGTACTACAGCAAGGCCGTGACGCCGGAAGGCGTGACGCGCGAAGTGCGCTATGAAGAAACCATGCTGCGCCGTCCCGGCCACGTCTGGGTGGCGCGCGTGCTGCCCCCGCAAGCCCAGGCCGCGGGCCAGGCCGGCGATCACGAGCACAGCGTGCACAAGCACTTCAACCCGGTGCTGCTGCCACGCCACGTGCAACAGGACGGCGGCAAGACGCGCCTGGAATACGTCGACGCCCGTAGCAAGGAAGTGATCTCCGTGCCGCAAGGCGAATACGGCAATGTCGGCTTCGATGGTTCCTGGGCGAACGCCTATTACCTGTCCGACCCCAAGCTGGTGCAGGCCATGCCGCTGTCCCAGCGCCCATCCACGGTGCCGGGCGCGCGCTGGCGTGAGCAGGTGCGCAACGGCAGCTATCGCCGCGTTCTCTGGGACGAGCAGCGCCAGATCCCGCTGGTGATCGAAAGCGGCGACCAGGCCGCGACCATCTTCCATCGCGTGGAAGTGCAGCCGCAGGCCACTGTGGCCAGCGCAGTGCCATGGCAGCAGCTCAAAGGCTACGCCCAGCGCGACTACGGCGACTTCCTCGACTGAGCGGAAGCGCTATTCGCCAGCCCGCCCGGGCTGGCGGCACACTGTACCTGCCCCATCGGAAGCCTCGACAGGCTGGTGCCGCTTGGCACCAGCGGCAAGCGCGCGGGCGAAAGATGATAAATTTGGTAATATTTCCCGCTGCGGGCGGGCGCCGGGCAATCTGGCCTGCGGTGAACTCCTGCGTTCCCTTATTTAAAAGTAGAGGTAATCAGATGACCATTTTCGTAACGGGCGGGGCTGGTTACATCGGCTCTCACACTTGCGTCGAGTTGCTCGCCGCCGGGCACGAGATCGTGGTATTTGATAACTTTTGCAACAGCAGGCCTGAATCGCTGGCGCGCATCGAACGTATTGCCGGCCGCAAGCCCATCCTGGTCGAGGGGGATATTCGCGACCAGGCCGAAATTGAAGATGCCTTGCGCCGCTACCAATGTGAAGCTGTGATTCACTTTGCCGGCCTGAAGGCTGTCGGCGAGTCAGTTGACAACCCGCTTGCCTACTATGACAGCAACGTGATTGGTACACACCGGCTGCTGTCGGCCATGAAAGGATGCGGCGTGCGCAGGCTGGTCTTCAGTTCCTCGGCGACAGTCTATGGCGAACCGCAGTGCCTGCCATTGGCCGAGGACCATCCGCTGTCGGTGACCAACCCCTATGGCCGAAGCAAGCTCTTCATAGAGGACATGTTGCGCGATTTGTACCGCTCGGACCCGGGCTGGCACATCGCCATCCTGCGCTACTTCAACCCCGTCGGTGCCCATGAGAGCGGGTTGATCGGTGAGGATCCCCAGGGCGTGCCGAACAACCTGATGCCTTACGTCGCCCAGGTTGCGGTGGGGCGCCGCGAGTACCTGAATGTATGGGGCAATGACTATCCCACTCCGGACGGTACCGGAGTGCGCGACTATATCCACGTGGTGGACCTGGCTCAGGGACATTTGAAGGCGCTGGAACGGCTCAATGCTCCACAATGCATGGAAGTCAACCTGGGCACAGGCATCGGCTACAGCGTCCTGGACGTAGTCAAGGCCTTCGAACGAGCCAGCGGACAGGCGGTGCCCTACCGTATTTCCCCGCGCCGTGCCGGTGATGTGGCGGCCTGTTATGCCGACCCTGCCCGGGCAGCGCGCGACCTTGGGTGGCAGGCGCAACGCGACCTTGAAGCAATGTGCCGCGACCATTGGAACTGGCAAAAGCGAAATCCGAACGGATACGAATAAGGGGACGATTGGCTCGTTTTTGGAGTAGCAAGCCGCCAAATGCTAAAATATCGCCCAATTTTGCAAGCTATTGGCAGTTAAATCATTGGGGAATTTCTAGTAAATGAGTCAAATCAAAAAAGCTGTATTTCCAATTGCGGGACTGGGAACCCGCTTCCTGCCCGCCACCAAGGCATCGGCCAAAGAAATGCTGCCGGTCGTGGATAAGCCACTGATTCAATATGCGGTTGAGGAAGCCTATGCTGCCGGTATTCGCCACATGATTTTTGTGACCGGCCGTACCAAACGCAGTGTGGAAGATCACTTTGATACTGCTTATGAGCTTGAAAATGAACTGGAACTGGCCGGCAAGACTGCCTTGCTGAACATTGCGCGCAGCATTGCGCCGGAAGACATGGTCTGCACCTACGTGCGCCAGCCGCGCGCCCTGGGGTTGGGCCACGCAGTCCTGTGCTCCAAAGAGCTGGTTGGCAACGAGCCGTTTGCCGTATTGCTGGCCGATGACCTCATGGTGGGCAAGCCGCCGATCATGGCGCAGATGGTCGAACAGTTTGCCGAATGGCGGGCCAGCATCCTCGCCGTGCAGAATGTTCCACGCGAAGAAACCAAGCGCTACGGGATCGTGAGCGCTGAAGATGTCGGGCAAGACATCGTGAATGTAACGGGAATCGTAGAAAAACCAAATCCGGAAGCGGCGCCCACCACGCTCGCGGTTGCTGGCCGCTATATCCTGACACCGGGTATTTTCAAGGAGCTGGAAAACCTGCCGCGCGGGGTTGGCGGTGAAATCCAGCTGACCGATGGCATTGCCAATCTTTTGCGCCGCGAAAAGGTATTTGCCTATCGTTATAAAGGCGCGCGCTACGACTGCGGCAGTAAGCTGGGCTTTTTGCAAGCCACGGTAGACCTGGGCTCGCATCACGATGAAATCGGCGCCGAGTTTTCCGCGTGGCTGGAACAGCGTCACCAGAGTTCGGTAGCCGCCGAATAAATTTCGCAATACTGGCGTGTCAACCTGGCGGCGACCGAACCTGGTCGCCGCAGCGCTTCCAGTAGCGCTATCCCGAACTGTGCCGCCCGGACGTACGCCTGGACGGCGAGGGCGGGAAGCTGATCAGGCCGGCCCCGCGCCGCGGCCCGAGAGCACGACAATTTAACCCGGCTTGACTGGGCCTTGGGCACAGGCCGGGGACTATGAATACATGCGTAAAAAATTAACCCTCTCGATCGTCAGCCACGGTCACCGGGCTCACGTGGCGAAGCTGCTGCAGCAGCTGGCGGAGCTGGGGCGAAGCGATTTTGAAGTCGTCTTGACGCTGAACCTGCCGGAGGCCGAGCCCGTGCCGCTCGACGCCCTGCCTTACCCGGTCCGGCTGATTCAAAACCCTGCGCCAAAAGGTTTTGGCGCCAACCATAACGCTGCCTTTGTCGAGAGCGCTGGCGAATACTTCGTGATCCTCAACCCCGATATCGAGTTGCCGGAAGATCCCTTTGGCGCGCTATTGCAGCTGGCAGAGAGGGACAGCCTGAATATCTGTGCCCCCGTGATTGTCGATGCCGATGGCCGGGTCGAAGACAGCGCGCGCAATTTCCCGACGCCTTATGGCTTGTTCAAGCGCTTGCTGTGCCGCCTGCTGGGGCGCTCCATCGCGCCGGATACGCTCAGGCAGGACGCCGACACCTTGCAGCCGGACTGGGTGGCCGGCATGTTCGTGATGGTGGCGCGCGAGACTTACCAACGGCTGGGCGGCTTCAACGATGCCTACTTCCTGTATTTCGAGGACGTCGAGTTTGGCGCCCGCGCCCGTTTGGCAGGCTGCCATATCCTGGTCAGCAAGCATGCGCGCGTGATTCACCAGGCCCAGCGCGACAGCCACCGGCAATTGCGTTTCATGTGGTGGCATTTGAAAAGCGCGGCCAAGTTTTTCCTTTCGTTTGTCTATTTGCGCGTCTTAATGCGGCGAATGGCGAAAGCTGAATAAGCGGGAGCGAGCGCGCAATTGCAAATGTAAGATGTGTTTCAGGTGTTGTGCCCGGATCAAAATGAAGGGGTTGCCTTTCTCATATGCGGTAAAATCCCCGTTTGCCTGAACGGTAGAAGTCAAATTAATAACTTGTTTTAGAGGAAGTTACGATGATTTTAGTAACGGGTGGTGCAGGCTTTATCGGGGCCAATTTTGTGCTGGACTGGCTGGCGCAATCGGATGAAGCCTTGGTCAACCTGGACATCCTGAGCTACGCCGGCAACCGCGAGACGCTGGCTGCGCTCGACGGCGATGCGCGCCACATTTTCGTGCAAGGTGATATTGGCGACACCGCCCTCGTGGCGCGCCTGCTGGCCGAGCACCGGCCACGCGCGGTCGTGAATTTTGCCGCCGAAAGCCATGTCGACCGTTCTATCCACGGCCCGGAAGCGTTCATCCAGACCAATATCGTGGGCACGTTCCACCTGCTCGAAGCCGTGCGCGCCTATTGGGGCGGCCTGGAAGGCGAAGACAAGGCCAATTTCCGCTTCCTGCATGTTTCGACGGACGAGGTATACGGTTCGCTTGGCAAGAACGATCCAGCCTTCACCGAAACCAATCGTTACGAGCCGAATAGCCCGTACTCTGCCAGCAAGGCCGCCAGCGACCACCTGGTCCGCTCGTATCACCATACCTACGGCTTGCCGGTGCTGACCACCAACTGCTCGAACAATTACGGCCCTTACCATTTCCCGGAAAAGCTGATTCCGCTGATGATCGTCAATGCCCTGGCCGGCAAAGCGCTGCCAGTATATGGCGATGGCCAGCAGGTGCGCGACTGGCTGTACGTCAAGGATCACTGCAGCGCCATCCGCCGCGTGCTCGAAGCGGGCAAGCCGGGCGAGGTGTACAACGTCGGGGGCTGGAACGAAAAGCCTAACCTGGAAATCGTGCATACGGTTTGCTCCCTGCTAGACGGACTGCGTCCGCGTGCCGACGGTGCCAGCTACAGCAGCCAGATTACCTATGTGACCGACCGCCCTGGCCACGACCGCCGTTACGCCATTGACGCCAGCAAGATCGAGCGTGAGCTGGGCTGGAAACCTGCCGAAACCTTCGACAGCGGCATCCGCAAGACGGTGCAATGGTACCTGGACAACCAGGCCTGGGTTGCCAACGTCCAGTCCGGCGCCTACCGCGCCTGGGTCGAAAAGAATTATGCCGAGCGGCAGGCATGAAGATCCTTCTGCTGGGCAAGAACGGTCAGGTCGGCTGGGAGCTCCAGCGTAGCCTGGCGCCGCTGGGCGAGTTGATCGCGCTCGGCAGCGACAGCCGCGACTTGTGCGGCAACCTGGGCGACGCCGACGGGCTGGCGGCCACTGTGCGTGCCGTGGCGCCGGACGTGATCGTCAACGCGGGCGCCTACACGGCGGTCGACAAGGCTGAAAGCGAAGCGGCCGCATGCCATGCGGTCAACGCTGCCGGGCCAGCCGTGCTGGCCCGCGAAGCAGCGCGCCAGGGCGCTTTGCTGGTGCATTACTCGACCGATTATGTCTTTGATGGTTCGGGCCAGGCGCCGTGGCGGGAAGATGCAGCAACCGGGCCGCTGAATGTGTACGGCAAGAGCAAGCTCGAGGGTGAACAGGCCATTGTCGCCAGCGCTTGCCGCCACCTGATTTTCCGCACCAGCTGGGTCTATGCGGCACGTGGCGGTAATTTTGCCAAGACCATGCTGCGCCTGGCCGGCGAGCGCGAGCGCCTGTCGGTGGTGGACGACCAACTGGGCGCCCCCACTGCTGCCGAACTGATCGCCGACGTCACGGCGCATGCGGTACGGGCTACGCTGCGCCGCCCGGAACTCGGCGGCATTTATCATCTGGCTGCTGCAGGCACCACTTCCTGGCACGGCTATGCCCAATTCGTGATCGAACACGCCCGCCGTGCCGGCATGGCCATCAAGGTGGCGCCTGAGGCCATCGTTGCCGTTGGCAGCGATGCATTCCCGACGCCGGCTGCGCGCCCCCGCAATTCGCGCCTGGCGACCGACAAACTGCAGGCCGCGTTCGACCTGGTGCTGCCGCCTTGGCAAACCGGCGTGGCGCGCATGCTCACTGAATTTTTTGAAAAATAATCATGTTAAAACGCAAAGGCATCATCCTTGCCGGCGGCTCCGGCACCCGGCTCTATCCGGTCACCAAGGCGGTATCGAAGCAGTTGCTGCCGATTCACGACAAGCCGATGATTTATTACCCGCTCAGCACCTTGATGCTGGCCGGTATCCGCGAGATCCTGGTGATCTCGACCCCGCAGGACACGCCGCGCTTCCAGCAATTGCTGGGCAACGGCGCCGACTGGGGCCTGGACATCCAGTACGCAGTGCAGCCGAGCCCGGACGGCCTGGCGCAGGCTTTCATCATCGGCAAGGAATTCCTCGGTGGTGCGCCAAGCGCGCTGGTGCTGGGCGATAACATTTTCTATGGCCATGACCTGCAGGCCCAGCTCGAGAAGGCCAATGCCAAGACCTCTGGCGCTACCGTGTTTGCCTACCACGTGACCGATCCGGAGCGCTATGGCGTGGTCGATTTCGATGCGGCAGGCAAGGCCACCAGCCTGGAAGAAAAACCGGCTGTCCCCAAGAGCAATTACGCCGTCACCGGCCTGTATTTCTACGATCACCAGGCAGTTGAAATCGCTGAGAGCCTGAAGCCGTCCGCGCGCGGCGAACTCGAAATTACCGACCTGAACCGGATTTACCTGGAGCGCGAGCAGCTCAGTGTCGAAATGATGGGCCGCGGCTATGCCTGGCTCGACACCGGCACCCACGAAAGCCTGATCGAAGCGAGCAACTTCATCCAGACCATCGAACACCGCCAGGGCCTGAAAGTGGCCTGCCCGGAAGAGATCGCCTACCGCAAGGGCTTCATCAATGCAGCCCAGTTGGCCGAGCTGGCCAAGCCGCTGGCCAAGAACGGTTACGGACAATACCTGCAGCGCCTGCTCAAGGAAGGTGTGCGTCCATGAATGTGATTGCAACTGCCATCCCGGACCTGAAGATCATCGAGCCCAAGGTGTTCGGCGATGCGCGCGGTTTTTTCTATGAAAGCTTCAACCAGCGCCGCTTCAACGAGCTGGTCGGGCGCGAGGTCGAGTTCGTGCAGGACAATCACAGCCGTTCCGCGCGCCATGTGCTGCGCGGCCTGCACTACCAGATCCAGCAGGCGCAGGGCAAACTGGTGCGCGTGGTGCAGGGCACGGTCTACGACGTTGCGGTCGACCTGCGCCGCAGTTCGCCAACCTTCGGCCAGCACGTCGGCGTCGAGCTGTCGGCAGAGAACAAGCGCATGTTCTGGATTCCCGAGGGTTTCGCCCACGGTTTCGTGGTGCTGTCCGAGAGTGCCGAATTCCTGTACAAGACCACCGATTACTGGGCGCCCGAGTTCGAGCGCAGCCTGGCCTGGAACGACCCGGCGCTGGCCATTGACTGGCCAATCTCCGAGGCGCCAGCCCTGTCGGCCAAAGACCAGCAGGCTAAGCTGTTGGCAGAAGCGGAGTGTTTTGCGTGAGTCATGAATTAGCGGCGATCAACCCGCACGCATCACAACCGACTTCCTTGCGCGCCCTGTGCGGCAGCCTGTGGCGCAACCGCGCCCTGATCCTGCAGTTGACCCGGCGCGACGTGATCGGGCGCTACCAGGGTTCGGCCATGGGCCTGGCCTGGTCGTTCTTCAACCCGGTGCTGATGCTGGTGGTATATACCTTCGTCTTCTCGGAGATTTTCAAATCGCGCTGGGGCGGCATTGGCGGCAACGACAGCAAGACCCTGTTTGCGCTGGTGCTGTTTGTCGGCATGATCGTGCTCAGCCTGTTCAGCGAAGTGCTCAACCGCGCACCTGGCCTGATCCTGTCCAACGTGAATTACGTCAAGAAGGTCGTGTTCCCGCTCGAGATCATGCCGGTCGTCACCATGGCGGCGACCCTGTTCCATGGCATGGTGAGCCTGGCCGTGCTGCTGGCCGCCTTTGCGCTGTTTAACGGCTACGTCAACTGGACCGCGGTTTTCCTGCCCCTGGTGCTGCTGCCGCTGGTAGTGCTGACCACCGGGCTGGCCTGGATCCTGGCTTCGCTTGGCGTTTTCCTGCGCGACGTCGGCCAGACCATCGTCATCGTCACGACGCTGCTGATGTTCCTGTCGCCGGTGTTTTATCCGATTACGGCTGTGCCGGAAGATTTTCGCGCCATCATCATGGCCAATCCGCTGACCTTCATCATCGAGCAGGCGCGTGAAGTATTGATCTGGGGGCACCAGCCGGACTGGCTGGGCCTGGGAATTTATCTGATTGCCGCCATCGTGGTGGCGTGGGCCGGGTTCGCGTGGTTCCAGAAGACCCGGAAAGGTTTTGCCGATGTCCTCTGATCACACCACTATCCGCGTCAGCAACCTGAGCAAGCGCTACGAGATTTACGACAGCCCGCGTGACCGCCTCAAGCAATTCGTTCTGCCGCGCCTGCAGCGCGGCGGGCAACCGGCGCGCCAGTATTTCCGCGAGTTCTGGGCCCTGCGCGACGTCTCGTTTGACGTCAAACAAGGCGAGACGGTCGGCATCATCGGCCGCAATGGCTCCGGCAAGTCGACCTTGCTGCAAATCATTTGCGGCACGCTGTCGCCCACTGGCGGCAACGTTGAAACGCGCGGCCGCATCGCAGCAATGCTGGAGCTCGGCTCGGGCTTCAACCCCGAGTTCACCGGCCGCGAGAACGTCTACATGAACGCAGCCGTGCTGGGCCTGACACCCGCCGAGATCGACGAGCGCTTCGACCGCATTGCCGCGTTTGCCGATATCGGCAGCTTCATGGACCAGCCGATCAAGACCTATTCGAGCGGCATGACGGTACGCCTGGCCTTTGCGGTGCAGTCGCAGATCGACCCGGACATCCTGATCGTCGACGAAGCCCTGTCGGTGGGCGACGCCAAGTTCCAGGCCAAGTGCTTTGACCGTTTGCGCCAACTGAAGGACAACGGCACCAGCATTTTGCTGGTGACCCATTCGAGCGAACAGATCGTGACCCACTGCACCAAGGCCATCCTGCTCAACCAGGGCGTGCAGCTGGAGACCGGCAAGCCGAAACAGGTGGTCAACCGTTATCTCGACCTCCTGTTCGGCAAGGAAAAGCAGGCGCTGCCCGATTCCGGCGCCAGCACCCGCGCGGTGGCCGCAGCGCCGGCGCTCGACAGCAGCGAGCATGGCCTGAGCCGCAACGACGACTTGTTCGCCACCCGGCACGGCTACAATCCGCATGAATACCGCTGGGGGGACGGCACCGCCAGCATCCTGGACTTTTACCTGGCCGCTGACGGCGTGCCCTACCCGACGGTGGTGGCGACCGGCCAGCAGATTACCCTGTCGGTCACAGTCAAGTTCCATGCGCAGTTTTACCGCCCCATCCTTGGCATCACGATCAAGACCAAGGAAGGCGTGACTGTGTACGGCGTCAATTCGGAAACGCTGGAATGCGCGCCGTTCCATGAACTGGGGCGCAGCGGTTCCGTGATGCAGGCAGACGCCGCATTCGTGTGCCGGCTGGCGCCGGGCGACTATTTCATTTCGTTGGGCATTGCGTCGAAGGAAGGCGAAGAAGCCATTCCGCACGACCGCCGCTACGATTCAATACATTTGCAGGTGGGCCCGAACACGGTGATGTTCGGCCTGGTAGATCTGGAACTTAATATGATGGCGAAAGAGGTTGTGGCATGAGGGCATTATTGGAGCGTGCGGGCTATGCACTCAATACGGAACATGACATCTGGATCGCACCGGACTTTGGCGGCATCGCCTACAGTGACGGCGACGAGGTAGAGCAGCGCATCGCGCGTGCCATCCGCCTGGTCAGCGACGTTTCGGTACTGTCGACGGAACTGCGCCAGCACTGCACCGACTGGCCTTCCTTGTACCACCTGGGCAGCCTGCGCGCCAACCTGATGCGTCCGTTTGGCACATTGCTGCGCGGCGCCGAGGTGCTGGAAATTGGCGCCGGCTGTGGCGCCATTACGCGTTATATGGGGGAAGCGGGCGCCAAGGTGCTGGCGCTGGAAGGCAGCCCGCGCCGCGCATCGATCGCGCGCTCGCGCACGCGCGACCTCGAGAATGTGACTGTGCTGAGCGAAAAGTTCGACCAGTTCAAGTGCGAGCACCAGTTCGACGTTATCACCCTGATCGGCGTGCTGGAATACGCAAATATGTTCACCGAAGGCGAGCAGCCGCCGCTGCAGATGCTGCAGCGCGTGCGCAGCCTGCTCAAGCCGGGCGGCCGCCTGATCATCGCGATCGAAAACCAGCTCGGACTGAAGTACTTTGCCGGCGCACCGGAAGACCACCTCGGCCATGCAATGATCGGCATCGAAGGCCGCTATCGCGCCGACCAGCCGCAAACCTTTGGTCGCGAAGTGCTGGGGCAACTGCTGGTGAGCGCCGGCTTTTCGCCGGCGGAATTCCTCGCCCCCTATCCCGACTACAAGCTGCCGGTCTCCATCATCACCGAGCATGGCTTTGCCGATGCCGGTTTCGATGCTGCGGCCCTGGCCTGGCAAAGCGCGCGGCGCGATCCGCAAATGCCGCCGCTGTGCAATTTCTCGATGGAGCTGGCCTATCCCGAACTGATCGCCAACGGGCTGGGCATGGACATGGCCAACTCATTCCTGGTGGTCGCCACGCCGGAGGGGGAGAAGGCGGTTGCGCCTGAGGTGCTGGCCTACCATTACAGCGTCGACCGGGTGCCGGAATATTGCAAGGAAACCCGCTTCGTGCGCAACGCCGCGGCGGCACTTGAAGTGCGCTACCAGCGCCTGGGCACGGCCTCCGGGCAGGCCGGCCTGTCGGCAATGAAATTCTCCGTGCCGGAATCGGACGAGTATGTATCCGGCACGGTGCTGACGCTGGAGTTTGTGCATACCGTCATGCATGAAGGCTGGACCTACCAGCAAGTCGCGGCGTTTGTGCGCCGCTATATCGCGATCCTGATGCAGTTCGGCGCGTTTCCCGCTGCTGGCGGCCAGCCCGCCTCGGTGTACCAGGAGTTGCCAGGGCGCTTCTTTGACGTCATCCCGCAGAACATCGTGCTGCGCGCCGATGGCAGCCCTGCGCTGATCGACAAGGAATGGCAGCTTGAATTGCCGATCGAGATGGGGCATTTGCTGTTCCGCTCCCTGCTGGCCCTGATCAATGCCATGACGCGCTTTGGCCGGCCGACCCCGCAAACGGTCAGCCTGACCCGCCAGCAATTCATCGATGCGGTGCTGGCCGAAGTGGGCCTGCCATTGCAGGAAGCCGATTATGCCCGCTATATTGCGATCGAGGCCGATATCCAGCAGGCGGTTACTGGCCGTCCGGCGGCGCTGTTTACCGACTGGGGCCAGCATAACCTGCTGCCAATGCAGACGCTGGCCCAGGCGGTGACCGAACGCGTGGTGGAAGTCGAACACCTGCGCTATATCATTGGCGAACGCGACAAGGCCATTGCCGGCCTCGAGCATGGCGTCGGCGAGAGCGCGTTGCAGTTGCAACAGGCACAGCAAGCGGTCGCCGAACGCGACGCGCAATTGCTGCAAGTGCAAGAGCGTGTGGCTCAGCGCGAACAGCAGGTGCAATCCCTGCAGCAGGTGATCGGCGAGCGCGACGTGACGGTGCACTCCCTGCAGCAGGCGGTCGGCGAACGCGATACCTTGCTGCAGAAATTGCACAGCACCGTCGGTGAGCGCGACGCCTTGGTACAGCAGCTGCACGGCACCGTCGGCGAACGCGATGCGACGGTAGGCGAGCTGCAACGCCTGCTCAATGAACAGGCCGGACCCCTGGCGGAACTGCGCCAAAACGTCGACAGCCGCACGGCGGAAAATGGCCACTTGCGCGAATTGCTGCGCGAACGCGAGGCCGCCTTCCTGAGCGTGATCAATTCGCGCTCGTGGTGGCTGACCAAGCCATACCGCTGGGTTGGGCGCATACTGCGCGGCGATTTTGCTGCCGCGGCCGACCCGTTCCAGAAGATGCTTGGCCTGAAAAAAGACGGCCAGGTGGCAGCGCCGCCTGAGGCGCCGGTCGAAGCGCCGGCGCCGGCCGCGGCAGCGCCGTCCGACATCGTCGTTCCTGAACCGATTGCACCGACCCACAGCGTGTCGGTGATCCTGCCGGTCTACCGCGGCATCGACATGACGCGCCGCTGCATCGAGGCCGCCATGCCTGGCGTGCTGGCGATGGACGGCGCCAAGCTGCTGGCCATCAATGACGGCAGCCCGGACCAGGGCATGCAGGCCATGCTCGAATCGCTGGTGGCGATCTGGCCGGGACGCTTCGAAGTGCTGGAAAACCCGGTCAACCTCGGCTTCGTGGGCACCGTCAACCGCGGCATGGCGCACTTCCCGTCGCAGGACGTGGTGCTGCTGAACAGCGATGTGATCGTGCCGGCCGACTGGCTGAAACGGCTGCAGGTGGAGGCCTATTCGCACCCGCGCGTGGCAACCGTGACCCCGTTCTCGAACAATGCCACCATCTGCAGCTTCCCCAATTTCCTGGAAGAGAATCCGCAGGCCTTCAATCTCGACGTGCACACGATCGACAAGGTGTTCCGCCAATCGAACCTGCCATGCATTGCGGCGCCAACCGGTATCGGTTTCTGCATGTTCATCCGCCGCGCTTGCCTCGATCAGATCGGTTACCTGAATGCCGAAAAGTTCGGCCGCGGCTATGGCGAAGAAAACGACCTGTGCCAGCGCGCCATCAAGGCCGGCTGGCTCAACATCCTGTCGCCGAATATGTATGCTTTCCATGAAGGCGGCGTCAGCTTCTCGACCGACAAGCAGGCCCTGGTTGACCGTGCGATGGGCGTGCTGGACAGCCTGCACCCGAACTACCATGCCGACGTCCAGGCCTTCATCCAGCGCGACCCGGTACGTTCGGCGCGGGTTGAGCGTTACCTGCAGCTGCTGGCAACGCTGACCTTGCCAAAGGTGCTGCACGTCTCGCATGGTTCGGGCGGCGGCGTTGGCCAGCACATTGAAGAACTGGCAGGATACTTCGAACAAGGTGCGGCGCACCTGGTGCTGGCTCCCCAAGACGGCCCGGCCGTGGTCAGCCTCAGCCTGCGCTCGTGCAAGCTGACCGACAAGCTGCTGTTCGACATGCCAGCCGATTACGCCAAGCTGCGCAAGCTGCTCGAGCAGGTTGGCGTCAGTGCCGTGCACTATCACCATACCTATAACCTGGACCCGGTGCTGCAGAACTTGTCGCGCGACCTGCACGCGACCACGCTGCTGACGGCGCATGACTACTTCTGGCTCAATGCCAACCCGACGCTGACCGCAGCCGACGGCCGCTTCCCCGGGCAATACGTGGAAGACCAGCACAATCCGCTGTATCCGCTGCCGGCTGGTGTCACGGCAGCGCAATGGCGCGAAAAGCTGAGGCCCCTGATCGAGCAGGCCGATTGCGTGATCTTCCCGACCAATGCCACCCGGACCCTGTTCGGCGATATGTACAAGCTGGAGCATGTCGTCGTGGCGCCGCATGTGGAACCGCACCTGGACGTGCGGCAAGCACCGCGCCAACTGGTCGCCAAGCAGCACTACGTGGTCGGCGTGCTGGGCGCGGTGGGCCGCGAAAAAGGCGCTGACGTGCTGGAAAAACTGGCGGAAATGGCGCAGAGCCTGGGCGCCCGCTTTACCTTCAAGCTGATCGGCTACTCCTACCGCCAGTTGAATGCCGTCGAAACCACCGGACCTTACAAGGTGGAGCACCTGTCTGCGCTGATCGAACAGCATGGGGTAGACCTCATCCTGTTCCCGGCGCAGTGGCCGGAAACCTATAGCTATACGCTGAGCCATGCGCTGGCCTCGGGCTTGCCGATCATGGCGCCGAACCTGGGCGCATTCCCGGAGCGGCTGTCAGGCCGCGCCAGTGCCGCGCTGTTTGATCACATGGAGCCGGTAGCTGAACTCTATCGCCAGATCGATGACTTCATCACAGAACTGGAGACCGGTACCGTCAGCGCGCCAGTATTCCAGGGCGACCAGTCGCAGCCGGAATTCTACGCGCGTGACTACCTGCCCCTGCTGGCGCGCACGCTCAAGGCGCCTGTGGCTGGCAAGCCATCGTTCGAGTTCGATGCGGCGCACATCGTGCGCGGACCATTGAACAAGACTGGCTGGCGCCATGCTGTGCTGCGTGGCTTGTGGCGCCTGCATACCCATCCGTCGCTGCGCTGGGCCAGCTCGGCGGTGCCATACAGCTTCAAGCGCGCAGTCAAGCGTTCGCTGAGCCGCAGCCCGATGCACGATATCACCATCAAGTCCTAACATGAATTCCTTGTCGATCCAAAACTGCCTGAACCTGCGTCAGAATAACTTTACTTTGATGCGACTTTTGGCCGCCTTTGCGGTTTTGTATGGCCACTCGTATGTCTTGTCGGGCGGGCTGAAAATCGGTGAAGATCCGATCAGCAATATGCTGATTCCGCGCTGGGGCGAAAGTTTGCCCAGCATTGCGGTAGACATGTTCTTTGTGATCAGCGGGTTCCTCATCTGTGCCAGTTATGTGCAGCGTCGGAATTTCTGGGTGTTCGTCGAAGCCCGCTTGTTACGCATCCTGCCGGGACTGGCGGTCGCTTTGATTTTCTGCATCTTGATCGGCGCTTGTGTCACAAGTGAACCAGTGGTTGCGTATTTCAAATCGCCAGCGACGGTTGGGTACTTGAAAACCAACCTGTTCCTGTTCGGGGGCGTTCAGTTTGAATTGCCAGGCGTCTTCACTGCCAATCCTTTCCCCGGTTCGGTGAACGGTTCGCTGTGGACGTTGCCGATCGAAGTACGCATGTACTTCTGGGTGGCTGTGCTGGGCGCCTTGTCTTTGTTGTGGCGTGCCTATGTGTTCAATGCGCTGTTCCTGTTGACCTGCCTGGTCTATGCGCAGGCCCCGGCCGGTACTTTCTTCATGGCGGCGGATCCCCGCCAAGCCCACCTTGGCCTGCTGTTCTTGCTTGGAACCTTCTTCTACGTTAACCGCCGGCGCATAAGCCTGGGCTTTGGCGGCCTGTTGGGATTGGCGCTACTGACGTATATGACGCGAAACTACGGCTTCTCGCTGTTTATCAAATCCATATTCTTCGCTTACCTGGTACTCCTGATAGCCATTCACCCAAAGCTGAATTTGCCGTCGATCGATCGCTGGGGCGATATCTCCTTCGGCCTGTACATCTATGCATTCCCCGTGCAGCAAACGCTTGCGTACACCATGCCGCCGCTGAAGCCTTACCAAATGCTGATTCTGTCCTCCGTGATCACTATCGGACTGGCCATTGTGTCCTGGAAGGTGATTGAGCAGCCGGCGTTGAAACTGAAGGGCAAGCTGGCGCTGCCGAAAAAGGCCATCGGCTCTCTTTCCTGAACTGCAGAAAGCCGCTGCCTGTACGCGGAGGTATGAGGAGGGCGCCGCATCGGCGCTGGAATGGCCGCCTGAGGGCGGCCATTTTCATTTTTCAGGGGGCAATATCGGGTGCACCAGGCATTCAGCCAAGCCAGCACCATGTTGATTGCTGTGCAGGTACCTGCGAGAGGAAGGCGGCCGGATGGGTGCCAGCCCATCCGCAGATCAATTAAGGTGTGGCCTTGGGGGCACTGGCACGATAGATCGCAACATTTAAGCCACGGAAGCCTTGACGCTGAACCAGGGTCAATGACGGGCACGATGCGAGCTGATCGGCATATGGCATGCCATTGTGCTGAAGGACGATTACCTGCTTGCCTCCAGGGCGAACGGAGGCGCAGACCTCAGCCGTATCCTGCGGCGACGATACGGGCAGCAAATTATAGGCTCGACCATCTGCAAGCGGATACTGTTTCAGGTAATGGTAATAAAAGGCTGCGTTGGCCGCCCAGCCCAACAGCACCACGTGGTTCGGTTCAGCAGCTTTAGAAACGTACGCGGCAGAAGCGTTATATTCTTCTGCGGGATCAATGTGCTGGGCATAGTAAGGCTTCAGGCCGAGCAGGCTGAATGCGACAAAGACAATGGTGATCCCCGTTGCAATGACTTTCCCGGGCCTGATTGCAGAAAACAACAGTGCAAACGAGGCTAACAAGATCGGCAGCGAGGCGACAAAATAGCGTGGATGCCACATCCCTGCATGGAAAGCGTTATATACGCTATAGCCGAATTGCAAAACGATGACGACGATAAAGAGTATGGCCAGAAGGGTCTTCTTTTCCATCAGGTGCTGCTTGATGCTGGCGCTCGACAGGAACCATTGGCCACGTTCGTCACGGCCGCACAATGCACAGATGAAGGCCAAGACCCAAGCCGCCAGCAATAGCGGGCCGGCGCCGGTGAGGAAAAAGTCGATGGTCTTCGGGTACATCGCGTTCACGATGTCGTGCTTGCTGTAGGTTGTCCATGCCAGGCCACCCGAACTGGTAAAGCGGAATGCTTTCCAGCTCAGCGCGAACCATGGAGCGATCGCTACTGGGATCAACAACAGTTTGAAGAAGTGCGAATAGCGCTTCTTTGGAATGATGACCAGGAAAAAATATACCGCAGAAAGCAGGCCGTAAGTGAACAGGCCCGTGTAGTGAGAGTAGGCCAGCAAGATGTAGACCACAACATCCAGCCAGAACGAAGGCAAGGCTGCCTTCTCCTCTTCAGAGCCTGAGGTTTCGGCCAGCACGCGCTTAACCAGCAACGTGACCGCGACGGTCGACAGCAACATCGTCAAAATATAGGCGCGGACTTCCTGGGAATATGTAATTGCTGCAGGCGCGACGCAGAAGCAAGCAGCGCCCAGCAGCGCAGGCAAATTGCCGAGTGGCTTGCGCAAGCCGAAATAGAATGCCAACGGTGCCAGTGAGCCGAGAACGGCAGGTAGCGAGCGCAATGCGAAATCGGAAGGGCCGAACAGCTTGGACCAACCGATCAACAGCAGTTCAAACAAAGGCGGGGTATTGTCGGCGGCCTTCCAGGTCAGGAAGGAGTCCTCCATGGTCAACTCTGGGATAATCTTGGAGGTATAGCTGAGCCAGGAGTGCCCGTTGCCGACGTCAAGCGCCGCGGCAACCGTGAACAGCTCATCGGACCAAAGGCCAATGCTGGCCAGGGTGTGGAAGCGCAAATAAACGCCCACCAGGATCACAAGCAGGGCCAGTAAGGTCAGGTATTTGCGGTTTGCGCCGCTGTGCGCGGTCAGTGGCAAGCTGGTCGATGGAGTAGACATCAGGGCTGTTATCTGTAAATGGGTTGCGGGGTTACAGCTTCATGCGCTTGAAGATGAATTCAGGGATATTCCTGATGATGAGCATGATGTAGCGCCAGAAGAACGGGAAGTACACCACGTCTGCACCCTGGCGCACGCGCTTCGCGATATGCGCGCCCGCCGCTTCGGGCGAGGCCATCAGGAAGGTCCCGGACTTCCCTGCCACCATCTTGGTATCGATGAATCCCAGCTTGATGGTAATCACCCGCACGCCGGCTGGTGCCAGGCGGTTGCGCAAGCCTTGCATGAACCCGTTCATGCCGCTCTTGGCCGAGCCGTAAAGGTAGTTGCTCTGGCGGCCACGGTCGCCGGCCACGGAGGAAAGCACGCAGAGGCAGCCGGAACCTTGTTGCTCCATGATGTTGGCTGCAATGGACAGCGTGGTGGCAATGCCCACGTAGTTGGAATCGATGATGTCCTTGATTGTGGCCAGCGATTGGCGCGCCTTCATCTGGTCGCCCAGGGCGCCGGTGCCGGCAACGACAATGTCGAGCCCGCCAAGTTCGCGCTGCGCGGTTTCCACCAGTTCCTGGTGCGTGGCGAAATCGCTGGTGTCGAACTTGTGCGTGGTCACCAGGGCCGCGCCGGTCCGCAGGCGCAGGTCGGCCGCGATCAGGGCCAGCTCTTCCGTGTTCCTGGCGGCCAGGCACACCAGATCGTCCTTGCCGACCAGGTTCAATGCCACCTGGCGCATGATGGTCGAGGTTGCGCCAAGTAAGAGGATGCGTTTAGCCATCTTTGTTCACCAGGTTAAGGCGTCTGGCCATGTCAGACGCGAACAGGTTGCGGGGATCGTAGGTGCTGCGCACGCGCTGCCATTCGTCGATGCGCGGGTACATGCGGTGGTAGGCCTGCGCCGAGACCCGGCCGTCCTTGGCCAGGTAGACCCGGCCGCCGGCGGCGATGACGATTTCGTCCAGCTGGTCGAGGAAGGCCCATAGCCCCTCCGAGACCGGGAAGTCAAACAAGGCGCTGAAACCGTTGATCGGGAACGACAGCATGCCGGCGCCGTCGCGCACGCGCTTGATCGCGGCGAAATAGGCGGGAAATTTTTGCTTGTGCGCCAGCACGTAGTCGAGTATGCGGGCCAGCGATTCCTGCGCGCCCTCGAATGGCAGGCAGCACTGGTACTCGACAAAGCCCTTGCGGCCATACAGCAGGTTCCAGTTCGGCAGGGCATCCCATGGGAACAGGAAAGACCGCAGGTCGGTTTTCGACGACGGCTGGCTCCGGTGTTTCATGGAGAACGCCAGGTTGAATGCCTTGTTGGACCAGCGGTTGAAGAACGGCGCGATCAGTCCGAGCGGCGGGGCTTTCCTGTCGCCCCAGATGGCGGCATCCTGCGGGGTGTCTTCGAGCGTGGAGGCAATGACATAACCGCTGGCCTGGCGCTGGTTCAGCAGGTCGAGCCAGGCCACCAGGTGCGTGGTGCCCGGCTGCGCCTGGACTTCCGCGATGCGTTCCAGCAGCGCCGCCACGCCTTCGAATGGCAGAGAACGGTTGGCCGCCGTCTGCCCCGGCAGCGGGTGCAGGGCGACTTCGAGTTCCAGGATGATGCCGGTCATGCCCATGCCGCCCAGCGTGGCATGGAACAGGTCCACATTGTGCTGGCGCGAGCATTCGACGCGGCTGCCGTCGGCCAGCAGCATCTGCATGCTGAGCACGGACTCGCCGAAGCCGCCGACTTGCCAATGGTTCTTCGAGTGAATGTCGAACGCGGCACAGCCGCCCAGGGTGATCTTGCTCAGGCCCGGCGTGGCAGGCAGGGTCAGGCCGCGTGGCGCGAAGGCACGCATGACATCGAGTACGGTCACCCCTGCTTCGGCGCGCAGGACCGAACGCTCGGGATCGAAGGACAGCATCCGGTTGACCCGTTCCGTGCTGGCCAGGACGCCGCCAGAGTTGAGGGCGGCATCGCCATAGCTATTGCCCAGTCCGCAAGCGAGCAGCGGGGCGCTGGCCATCTGTTGCGGCAGCGCCAGGATGTCCTGCAGGCGTTCCGGGCGATACAGCGCCTGGGTCGCGTGGCGGTAATTGCCGAAGCCGTGGCGCTCGACCGTTTGCAGCGGCAGCTCGTCCGGGAATGGCTTAGTCATGGGTGGCAGGCGTGCGTTCAGGATGGGACAGTGCCTTGCTGAAGGCTGCCCAGCTATTGCCCTGCATCTTGCGCCGCAGCCAGCAATAGCCGAGCGTGAACAGGTATAGCGAGGATTGCCCCAGCACGTCGAATTTGCTGGTGCCTTCGCTGCGGTCGCGCCATGAATTGGCCACCACGGCGATACGCGGCTTGGTCATTGTCGCGTTGATCGACATCTCAATGGTCAGGTTGAATTTTTCACCGTAAAGCGGCTGGATCGCATCGATTACCTCGCGGCGATAGCATTTGAAGCCGTTGGTGAAATCGTCGTAGGCGAAGCCGGTGGTCCAGCCGATCAGCTTGTTGCCCAGCCGGTTCAGCAGCATCTTGAACTTCGGATAGCCCTCGACCACGCTCTCAGGCTGGAAGCGGCTGCCGAACGCGCAATCGTAGCCCTCGGCAATCTTGGCGGCAAAGCGCAAGATGTCTTCCGGCGATTCGGAGCCGTCGGCCATCACGATCACGACCGCGTCGCCGGCATAGTGCTGCAAGCCCCAGCGGACTGCGACCCCATAGCCCGCCAGCGGCGGGGTATTCACATAGCGCACGTGCGGAAATTCGCGGGCCAGCCCCTGCAACACGGTTTCAGTGCTGTCCTTGCTTGCATTGTTGACGCACAGGATTTCATACGACATTGCCGCCGCGTCCATGGCCTGGACCAGCACGCGGACGGTGGAGCCGATGCTGGCTTCCTCGTTATAACAAGGAATCAGGATGGATAAGGCAGGAGTAGCATTGGGAAGGGCAGAAGTCACGGCAAATCCATTCAGCTTATTGACGGGTAATCAGTACTACGCCGGCCAGTACCAGCACGACGCCAAGCATGGACGAGGGGTGCATCGGTTCCTTGAACCAGAACGAGGCAATCAACACGACTAGCGCAATCGCGCCCGAGGTGAGTACCGGATACACCACGCCCAGTGGCAGGCGCGACACGGCAACCGTATACATGACGAATGCGAGGCCATAGGACACCAGGCCAACGAACAGAGGCCAGTTGGTCAGCAAGTTCATTGGCTGTGCCAGCGATGGCAGTTGAAACGGTGGCTGGCTGGCCAGTTTCAGCATCACGCTGGCCAGCGCATTGAGCACAATGGCGAAGAAAACGCTTAACCAGATCATTGCTGTCCTTGTGCTGCGGCGCCGCCACGGTAGGCATTGCTGGCGCATTGCAGCGCGCGTTCGATGGCGATGCCATGAGCTTCCGTGGTACTGGCCACCATCTCGATGGCCACCACATGTTCGGGCAGCGCCTGCGCCACCAGGGTGCCGATGCGGCGGTGATCGGTATCGGCGTCGCCCAGGGTCACCAGGTTGCGTTCGCTGGCGTGGATGTGGCCGATCAGGCCCGCACAGTCCTGCAGCACCTGCGCCGGGTCTTCGCCATTGATGGTCAGGGCGCCGGTGTCGAACTGCATCTTGATCGATGGATGGGCAACCGCGCGCACGACCGCCGCTGTTTCTGCCGCGGTGGTCATGAAGTTGGCGCCGTAAAGGCTTGGATTGGGTTCGAGGCAAACGGTCACGCCGTGCTGCTGCGCGATCGCGCCCAGGCGGCGGAAAAACGGCACCGCTACTGCCAGCGCTTCTTCGTCGCTTAAGCCGCTGCGGTCACGGTTCTTTGGCGAACCGAATACCAGGCGGGTGGCGCCCAGTCCCGCGCCGATGCGGCATACCGCTTCGAGGTGCTGGAGCATTGCTTCCTGCGATGCGGCGTCGCCGAACACATTCAGGCCGCTGGTACCGAACAGCAGGGCTTGCATGCCGGTGAGTTCGATGCCGCGGGCCGACCACCACGAACGCACGGCGGCGATATCGTCGGCGCTGGCCTTGGACGGTTCAGGGAAGTACTTGCCCGGTGCGATGTCGATCGCGTCTACCGCGTAACGCTGCAGCAGCTTGGCAACCGCCTCGTCTTCCTGGGTATCCCAGGCGATGTTGGAAATGGACAGCCTCATGCTGCAGCCCCGCTGGCAGGCAGGGTGCGCGGTTCGGACTGCGCGTAGGCGCGCACGGCCTGGATGGTCTCGCGTGCGCTGTATTGATAGGCGCCATTGCCGCCAAACAGGCCAGCGTAGCGGCTGCGCATATCGTACTTTGCAGCGGGACCATCCTTCGGCTGCTCGAATGGCACGCCGAAGCCCTGGTGCGACAAATCGGCAACGCTGACCGGTTCCGCGGTCAGGTGCAGCAGCTTGATGCCTGCTTTCAGCGCGAGCTGGATGTCATACCACAGGTTGACCATCGGATAGAACTGGAACACGCCGCGGCTGTCGATGGCGCCGACATTGTTCTGGTTCAGGAAATCGAAGATGACATTCTTGCGCAAGCCCGGACCGACCAGGCCCGGCAGGCGCACGATCAGATGATTGGGGAAATGGCTGGCAACAAACTGTTCCAGGCGATAGCGGTTCAAGCCGTAGGCATGCAGCCCGGCTTCATTGACCGGGGTATCTTCGTCGACCCCCAGCGGCGAGCCAAAGACATCGACCGTACTGATGAGGATGAAAGTGTTGCAGCGCACGGTCTTCAGATGGCCGATCAGGCCATCGATCTTGGCGCGGTCGCCTTCCGGGTCGCGGTTGGCGATCCATTTCTGGGCCGGGGCGCCGGCGCATACCAGGGTGTCGAACTCGCGCTGCGCAATCTGGTCGATGTCGGTCGAGCGGAATTGCGCGTCAAATGTGGTTTGCCTGAGCAAGGTGCCGCCGACAAAACCGCTGTGGCCGATTAGTGCATTGGTCATGCTGAACTCCTTAGGTCCGATATGCCCGCAGCAGGAACGAATTGTTCGGCATCGAGCTTCTCAAGCACATCGTAGATATTGTCGATTTTGCCGCCCAGCACCGAGTAGCAGCCGGGCAGTTCGGCGTGTTTTTCAAACAGGATAGGGCGTCCGTCGTCGCCTTCGTTCTTGACCAGGACGGTTTTCACTTCAAACAGCGAATCGGCGTAGCGCGCCTGTGCCATGCTTGGCAGGTAGCGCGCCACGTCGCGTACCATGCGGTCGACCCGGGTCTCGCGCGGGTAGCTGCCGAGCTTGCCGTACGGATCAAGGGTGGGCGCATCGGCCCAGTGCATATGCGGCGTATACCGCACGTGCGACAGCGTATGCAGCTGGCGGGCCGGGAACGGCATCATTGAGAAGAATGGTCCATCCATGACCGTAATGCCCAGTTCCTGCAGCACCGGCGGGACGTCCATCAGCGCCATCTCGGTGATTTCCTGCTTCAGGCGGGTTTGCGTGCCAGGGAAATCGCCAGCGAACTGATTCAGTCCGCTATACGTGCAGTTGAATACGTAGGAGCACGTCACTTCGCCGCTGCCGTGGCGGTCATCCAGGCTGACCCTGGAGCTCAGGTCCGGCCCGCGCGAAATCGCCATCACGCGCGTTTCGAAACGCAGTTCGACCGCGCATTCCTCGAGTTCCCGCTTGGCCCAGGCCGCCAGCTTGCTCGAATCGAAGGCATATTCCTCGACTTCGAACACGCCTTCGATCAGGCGCGGCTCAAACAGGTTTGACAGGGCCGGATCGGCTGGCCGGATCGGCGCGCCGATTTCCCGGCAAAAGCGCTCGAACTGCTTGGTAGTGACTTTGGAGTTGCGGCGCGCGATCGCATACAGTTTGGTGAAGTCTTGTTTGACCACCTGCGGCCAGTCGCGCACGAATCTTGGCAAGTTGATGCGGCTGCGATAGGCGGTGGTGAAGCTGCGCGGATAGTGGTAGCCATTATGCACGCGGGCCTGGTTGTGATACGAGGCCCGCTGCATCAACGCTGGCTCGCGCTCGACCAGCAGGACGCGCTTCAGGCCGCGCTGCCTGGTCAGGTAGATCGCGATGGCGGCGCCATAAAAGCCGCCGCCGACGATGACTGCGTCGTACTGTACCGCCGCCGACATCAGGCGACTCGTTCCGCGGGTGCCGCTGCAGTTGCTGCCGGCGCTGCGCCGACCACTTCGATGTTGAGTTTTTCGCGCTGTGTCAGGCGTGCACTGGTGAATTCCTGGCCGACGTGATACAGCGGCCCTTCATTGGAGAGGCTGGCCATGTGCAGGATGTACTCGCCGAGCACCAGCAGCACCAGGGAGATCAGGAAGAACATGCCGGACTGCTGCAGGGACAAACTGACCCAGCCAGGCGCAATGGAGGTCTTGAACAGGCCGATGGCGACCACGTAGACCGAGTAGACCAGGTTGGCCACCGCGCCAAACAGGGACAGGGCAGTCACCAGGCGCATCGGGGCACGGGTGGTCGAAACCAGCAAGCGCATGCCGCGGTCGATGCTGTCCCACAGGTTTTTGGACGAGGGCAGGGTCGGCTGGGCACTGTATTCCAGGTACTCGCGGGCGAATCCGCCGGTAGCGGGCAGGTGGCGGTAGGTCATTGCAGGCTGCGGATGCTGCAGGATAAAGTTGACCACCCGTTTGCTGAGCACTCGGTACTGGGGCGCATCCTTGGCCAGGTGGATGCCGTTAAACCACTTGTAGAGGGAGTTGAACACTGCAAAAGCGCTACGGTACGCCAAGCCATGGACTGGCGCCTGCGCATTGCGGGCAAACACCACGTCGGCGCCGCTGACAGCCTTGTCCAGCATTTCCGGCAGGAAGCCAATGTCGTCCACCAGAGGGTCGATCACCGTGACGAAGTCGCCCAGCGCGTTTTCCAGGCCGACCCAGGAGGCGGTGTCGGCATCGACTTCCTTGGTCAGTGCATACACTTGAAGATTTGGCAACCCCGATTCGCCGGTCAGGCTTTTCAGCTTGCTGACGCTGTCGTCGTCGGATGCATTATCGACAATGATGAGTTCGTAGTCGCTGACCAAGGGCGCAATCTTGGCCGCCGCGTGTGCAAGGATTCCTTCAATTCGTTCGGACTGGTTGCGTACAACAAGAACCACCGACAAAAAAACAGGGAAAAACGCCATTTAGAAGAACCTCCTTAGACGCGAACGGCTGACAACGCTGCCCGTTTGCTTAAATAACATTAAATTTTAAATGATTCAGGAAGGGGTGTCAATTGAGTCGTGCAGTAGCCGGAGGCTAGCCAGCCGCCTATTACGTTTCGTTCTTCCTGATATGCGATCACCCACAAGATGCGCGAGGTTTAAGGCTGATTTGGGTTTGTCCAGTCTTGGCCATATTTGGTCATTTTACGAAGCATTGGTTTCCGTAATATTTGACTGCTTGCACCCTATGACGAAGAGTTTTTCAATTTTCTTGCCAATTGCTTTGCCGGCACTAATCCCTGGGAGTTCTATTAGGAGATAAGAAAGGCAGGCACAGGAAATTGCTGCTGCCATTGACAGCCATGCTTGGCCTGTTGGACTCAAACCACTGAATTTTTGTACAAATTGGATGGCAAACATATGCAGCAAGTATAGGCTAAAACTGATTTTCCCAAGACTTACCAAGGGTTTGGATGCTAATAGTGTGTTTATTGGGCCGGTTTTCAATGCGGCGTAAATTAATCCTGTCGCAGCAGCGCCAATAGCTATCGATAAATAAGGTGCGAAAATGTCTGAGATTTGCCCTTTTGCGATGAACCTGTACAGGACTGTCACGGCCAGCAATCCAGCAAGGCAAATCCAAGGCAGGACCAATTGAATCTTTCGCGGCTCCATCAAAAGATTCTTGCGCGCAAATAATGCAAATATGCTGCCAAGAACGAAAGGGGCAATCTTTGGAAAGATGTTCAATTCGTTGGAGAAAATACTAGCGGGGTTCAGGGTGCCGTAAATTAGCGCTCCTAATAACGCGGCCAGCAACATCAGATTGACATATGCTCGCCCCCAATAAATTGCGGCCAGGGCTATAAATGGAATGGCAAGATAATACTGAAATTCGGTAGGAATTGCCCAAAGCTCGCCTCGCCCTTGAAGCAGGGCCAGGTGCCTGAAAAGGCCATCACCATCAATGTCTCCCAAACTGAAATGGATAATCAGAACCACTACGTAAAGTGGGTAAATCCGGAAAACGCGATGTGCCGCATACTGGAGAATGGATGTAGTTTTCGACGAGGTCGATTCAAGCTTGAGGCATAAATTGGTAGTTAATAGGAAGGCACTCAAGCAAAAAAATATCCATACGCCAACCTTACCAACTGCATCATGAGGGATCGGCAGCAAAAAAAGCCCCCCATTTCCGAGATGCGAAAAAACCACGTACAGGGCGGCGATACCGCGCAGACCGTGCAAAGATGCCAAAAAATTCTTGTCGTTTGAAGGTGTTAGCTGATTCATGGATAAGTATTTAGCGGCATTCCACGGCCGGGGCCGCAACTACGTTGCGCAACCTAGGGTGTGCTAGAGTTCTGGGAGCGGGTGATTGTACAGGTTTCAGGTGATTGCCAAACAAGTTTGGGATCAAGGTTGTCAAGCATGCTGCGCATCCGACCACTAAGCCTTCGCTGTGTAGGGTGACGATCGACACCTTTACGCCGATTTCGTAAGGTCCCCAGAAATGCTGCCAAGCCAGTGGGTCGAGGCGGCTCGCAGCGTCGAGACGAGCAGAAGCGAAGGGGCCAACGCTCAGTATTCCCAAGATTGGCTACAGACTCTCATCTGTGAAATTTGTTCCGAAAGAAGATTGAAGTCGTTCGATTGCGGCTCACAGCATTGGCCCTCGAGAAAAGCCCGCCGCTCACAGTAGAGAGAACCAGTGTGCGACTGCATAGCCAGACACTTGCCATCGATGTGCTGCAGCTGCTGGGCTCCATCCAAGAGATAGTGCAGGGAGACAAAGGGAAACAGCCCTACTTAGCTTCGCCATTGTGATGGATAGGCAAGGCAAAGACGGAAGGAGCGCAAGCGGTGCGCCCAGCCAACCGGTTGCCGCTTCACCGGCCCGTTGCCAGGCAGGGGAGTCAGCACGCGAAACACGGTGCCGCGATAACCCTGCTCCTGGTAGGAAAGAAACCCCCTGATGCTATCAAGGCCGGTTTGCACCGCCTGTAGGCCTATTGCTGAGTGACATTATTCTCAAGCGCTGGGTTGGCAATCTGGTATAGGGACACTTGGCCCTCCTGGTGTACTAACGTGAAGAATTGCGCGAATTCTGGCCGGGCATTGATACTCGGCCATTGGGCGGTATGGATCATCAGGCTGGAGTACCCGGCCTGACGCAAGCGCTTGGCGAAATCCGCCGGGGCCAGGTCTGCCAGATCACGATAGCGTCCCGGGCCAAAATGATCGCCACCGGTTCCTGGGGGAGCGTAATAAAGCCCGCCTTCCAGGCCAAACTGGTACGTCCTGCCCATCGGGTGTTCACGCAGATAGGCCATGACCGGGTAACCGGTAATCTCCTTCTGCAATATTGCTTCGCGTGCGGCGGCAGTCGGCGCCACCAGTTTCCAGCTCTTGTATTCTTTTTTCAGCGAAACCGGCAGGACGACCAGCAACGCCACGGCGACACTGGCCGCGGCCGCCTTGTATGGCAACCTGGATTCAGGTGCGCGCACAAAGCGGCTGCAGGCCGTCACGAATAGCCAGTGCCAGACGGCGGCGGCCAGCAATGCCAGCACAGGATAGAAAGGCATCAGGTAGCGCGGATAGCGCGAGGTCAGCAACCAGACGGCAATGCCGGCAGCGGCGAGAATCATTGCCGCTGCTGCGCCCGGCAGGCGGCGTACCCTTGCAATAAATGGCGCCAGCAGCGCCGGCCAGATCACCCAGCTCGGCCAGCCAGCATTACGCTTGATGTCTTCCAGTTGCCATTGATAGTCTGCAAGGTTCCAGTCGCTAAAGCCGAACAGCTTGCCGCCGATCGGGTTGAACGGGTCACCGGTCAACACGTAGTTCCGCACATACCAGTAGGCGCAGGGCAGAAGCAGGGCGGCTGCGGCGAACAGCCAGTTGCGCGGCGAGCGCGTCTTGATCAGCAAGGCGATTGCCAGCAGCGGCAGGACCTGCAGCGCCTGGTATTTGATGCCGGCCGCAACGCCGAGCAGGAAGCCAGCGCAGGCCAGCAGTGCGCGCCGTTGCGGTTGCTGCTGCCAGAGATGGAAGACCAGGCAGCCGCCGAATATGAACAGGGTGGCGCTGGTGTCGACCATCGCATTGTCGAATTCTTCCCGAGTCAGCAACAGGAAAATGATGGCAGCGATAAAGGCGACGCTTTTCCCGGCAGAGCGCTTGCCGGCTTGGTAGACCAGGAAGGCGGTAAGCCACGCAGCCAGAGCGCTGAGCAGGTGTGGCATCACATCGTCATAGGCGAGCAGTGCGGCGCTGAACAGCAGGTCGGCATTGTAAGGGAACCATGGGTAGCGCAGCCATTCGTTCACGGTAAGTTTGCCGGTCAGCGCCCATTGCTTGGCATGAGGCAGGTGGTACATCACTTCGTCCCAGGCCAGCGGCGGGCACAGCGGGGCGATCAGTGTTGGCAGGAGCAGCAGGGCGATCAGCAGCAAAGTGCCGCGCTCGGCCCAGTTTGCCAAGTGCCAGCGCTGGAGCAGCGTCGGCCCAGTGCGCGCCGGTAGTGCGCGCCATTCAAGCAGGCCAAGGCCAAGGCCGAGTGCCAGCGCAACCAGCAGGGGGATGAATCGCAACTGCCCTGCAATTGCCAATCCTTGGACCAGGAAGATATACAGGCCCATGCCGAGCGCGGCTGAAATAGCATGCCATAACGGCGCTTCTTCCGTTTCGATGCTGGCGCTTGAGTCCAGCCGGCGCAGCAAGGCCCGGCCGGCACCCCAGCAGGCGAACGTGAAGATCAATAGGGCGAAGTAATGAGTTACCGCGTAGACGATTTTGTCAATCATAGATGGGGAGGGCGTCGTCGGTTGGAGGGAGGGGCGGCGCTTGCAAAATTGCCAAATGAAATTATTGGCGATGCCGACTTGGCGAGTCAAGCAGGCGCAAAAAGCAAAAACGCCGACCTGCAAGGGTCGGCGTTTTCACTTATTATTCTTGGTGGCCCGGGGCGGAATCGAACCACCGACACAAGGATTTTCAGTCCTCTGCTCTACCAACTGAGCTACCAGGCCAAGGCGCGCAATTATAGCAGACCGTTTTTCCTTTTGCCAAGCCCGCGCTGCGGTACGCTAGAATGTTGTCATGAGTGCAGCAAACCTCGATCCCGGACAGATTGCGTTCATGCGTGGGGGCGTCTCGATCAGCGTGGCCAGTTGCGACCGCAACGGCATGCCCCAGCTTGTGCGCGCCATCGGCTGCCGCGTCAGCGACGACGGCAGCCGCGTCACGGTTTTTGTCCCGGAAGCGAAATCGCAGGCGGTGCAGCGCGATATCTTTGCCAGCGGTGCCATTGCCGTGGCCTTCACCCAGCCATCCACCCACCGCACCATGCAGCTCAAGAGCCGCGATGCGCGGGTGGCGGCGCTGCAGCCGGACGACGCGCAACTGGTCGAGGCTTACCGCGATGCATTCGTGGCGGAGGTGGGAGCGATCGGCTTCCACGAGAAAATGGTGCGCACGCTGCTATCGTGTCCGCCCGAAGAACTGGTGGCGCTGAGTTTCTGTCCCAGCGAGGCATACAGCCAGACCCCTGGCCCTAACGCCGGCAAGAAGCTGGAGGCGGGCGAATGAGCGCCATCATGCTCGACACCATCCGCGAGTGTTTCGAGGGCGTGATCCCGGCGGTGCTGGGCACGGCCGACCTGGCCGGCATGCCGAACGCCTCCTACCTGTCGCAAGTGCAGTACATGGACCGCGACCACGTGGCGCTGTCATACCAGTTCTTCAACAAGACGCGCGCCAACATCCTGGCCAACCCGAATGCCCGGCTGACGGTGGTCAATCCCTACACCGGCGCCCAGTATTCGCTGGCGCTGCAATACCTGCGCACCGAAACTTCCGGCCAACTGTTTGAAAGCATGAAGGCCAAATTGGCCGGGCTGGCGTCGCACGTCGGCATGACCGGCGTCTTCAGGCTGCTCGGCTCCGACGTGTTCCGCGTGACGGACATCGTCTGCGTCGACCGCGATGTGGCGCCACCACCGCCGCCGCCGCGCAATACCCTGGCCGCGCTGCGGCTATGTTCCGAGCGCCTGCTGGCCTGCCGCGACCTGGCGCAGCTGTTCGATGAAACCATGGCTTGCCTGAATGAGAAGATGGGCATCAGCCACGCCATGCTGTTGCTGCATGATCCGCAGGCTGGGTGCCTGTACACGGTGGCCAGCCAGGGGTACGAGCAATCCGGCGTGGGCTCTGAAATCCCGTTGGGGCAGGGCGTCATCGGCGTCGCAGCGCGCGAAGGCACGGCAATCCGCATCAGCCACATGACGGCGGAATACAGCTATAGCCGCGCAGTGCGCCAGCAGGCGGAAGGGACCGGGTTGGCGCATGCCCTGCAGACGGAAATTCCTTTCCCCGGCCTGGCTGAATCGCGCAGCCAGCTCGCGGTGCCGATCCAGGGTTGCGAGCGCCTGATCGGCGTGCTGTACGTGGAAAGCCCGCAGGACCTGCGCTTTACTTATGACGATGAAGATGCGCTGGTCACCTTGTGCGGCCAGCTGGCGATGGCCATGCACATCATGCTGAACGTACCAACGCCCGAACCAGAACCGGAAGTGCAGGCGGTGCCCGACATGCAGGGCGCGCCATTGGCTGTGCGCCATTTCGCCGACAACGATTCCGTGTTCTTTGGTAACGACTATATGATCAAGGGCGTGGCGGGGGCTGTGCTGTGGGCGCTGCTGCAGGACTTTGTCGCACATGGCAAGACTGCCTTCAGCAACCGCGAGTTGCGGCTGGACCAGCGCGTGCGGCTGCCGGACGTCAGCGACAACCTGGAAGCGCGCCTGGTGCTGCTGGCAAGGCGCCTGTGCGAACGCGAGGCGCCGGTGCGCATCGAGAAAACGGGGCGCGGACATTTCCGCCTTTGCGTCCAGCGCCCATTGCAGTTGACTGAAGCCTGACCGCGCCACGTTTCATGCGGCGATGGGCTGCGGCGCTTGCAGTGCCGCTTCCAGCTTCTGCATATCGCGCGCGCTGATCAGGCTGCGCGTCAACTCCAGGACGCCTTCGAACACTGGGGGTGGCATGCCGGCACGCATGCCCAGCAACATGCCCGCGCGTTCAGCCGGGCTCACGGCGGGAATCATCCAGCGCATGGTCGACTGCATCTCCTGCGGCGGAATGGCAGCGATAATGCGTTCGTGGATTTGGTGCAGCTCCTCGTCGGAGTAACAGGCCCACAGCACGGCATTGTGTTCGGTTTCCTCCAGGTTCATGTGCACCAGGTTTTCGCCGATGAAGACCGACAGTTGCAGGTGCAGGTGCTCGAGGTGCTGGAAGCGTGCGCTGCCGACGGCGCTGGCGCAGTGGTCGCACAATGCCAGCAGCTTGTCGATGGCCCAGTCGTGGTGGTCATGGTCGCCTTCCGCCACCTGTGCGGAACCAGGGCGGCGCGCGTTCATTGCAGGGTGCACGAAGTCGCGTTCGTGCTGGAGGTGCTTGCGCATCATGCCCAGCAAATCGCGCACTTGCGCCAGGGCGCCTTGCAGGTCTTCGTTATCGGCGGCATCGGTGCGCGACAGGCGGCTTTCGGTGTCGCTCATGAAGTTGCGCAGCGCCTTGTGGATGCCGGAGTACATATTGATTCGTGGTTTGCTCATGTCATTCGTCCTTGGGTTGGTACGAAGGGAATGGTAGTCATTAAGACATCTTCGCGTTCTTAAAAACTCCCTCAGCAAACCTTAAAAACTTCTTAAGTTATGAGGAACGCTTCGTTCCTTGGCACATGGTTTGCTGCATATGATGCAAGCACCGATGACAATCATAGCGAGAATATGAGCACGATCAACTGCAAACGCCGCGCCGTGGTCGGCGGACTTTCCACGCTGGCGCTGGCGCCCGCCGCTGCGCTGGCTGCGGCCAGCATAGTGCCAGGCCCTGCTGGCCAGCCGAACATCCTGTTCATCCTGGCCGACGACCTGGGCTGGGGCGACCTCGGCGTGTATGGCCAGGCGGATTACCGCACCCCGCACCTGGACAAGCTGGCAGGGCAGGGTGTCCGCCTGGTGCAGGCTTACTCCAATTCCGCGGTCTGCTCGGCCACTCGCTTCGGCCTGATCACCGGCCGTTACCAATACCGCTTGCGGGGCGGGCTCGAAGAGCCGATCGCCGGCAGCAACGGCAACCATGGCTTGCCGCCCGGGCACCCGACCTTGCCTTCGCTATTGAAGCAGGCCGGATACAGCACTGCGCTGTTCGGCAAATGGCACTTGGGCTACCTGCCCAATTTTGGCCCGTTGAAAAGCGGTTACGACAGCTTCTTCGGCAATTACGGCGGCGCTATCGACTACTTCACCCACAAGCCGGGTGTCGGCCCGAACGTGAAAGAGGACTTGTTCGAAGGCGAGGTGCCGGTCAGCCAGGCCGGCTATTACACGGACTTGCTGGGCGACCGTGCCGCCCAGTTCATCGGCAAGCAGGAGCGCAGCAAACCGTTCTTCCTGTCGCTCCATTACACCGCCCCGCACTGGCCGTGGGAAGGGCCGAAAGACGAAGCCGTTTCGCGCGAAGTCGGCAACATCTTCCATTACGATGGCGGCAGCCTCGAAACCTATGGGCGCATGGTGGAAGCGCTGGATGCCTCGGTCGGGCGCGTGCTGGCAGCGCTGGAGCGGCGGGGATTGGCCGAGAATACGATCGTGATCTTCACCAGCGATAACGGCGGCGAGCGTTTCTCGCGTACCTGGCCGTTCAGCGGGCAAAAGACCGAACTGCTGGAAGGCGGCATCCGCGTCCCCGGCCTGGTGCGCTGGCCGTCCCGCATCAAGCCAGGCCAGGTCAGCCAGCAAGTCGCGATCAGCATGGATTGGCTGCCTACGCTGTTGGCCGCGGCCGGCGCCGCGCCCGACCCGGCCTATCCCCCGGATGGCGTGAACCTGCTGCCGGTGCTGTTAGGCGAGCAGGGCCTGCAGCCGCGAACCCTGTATTGGCGCTACAAGTCCAACGCGCAGCGCGCATTGCGGGAGGGCGACTGGAAGTACCTGAAGATCCGCGGCCAGGAATTCCTGTTCAACCTGGCTTCTGACCAGCGCGAGCGTGCCAACCTGGCGCAGCGTGAACCACAGCGCCTGGCGCAACTGCGTGCGCAATGGGAAAGCTGGAACGCCGGCATGCTGCCCATCACCGGCGATGTGCGTACGCACGGCGTTGACGGCCGTGCCCAGGCGGACAAGTACAGCCCGGAAGGCAACGAAAGCTAGGGCGCGCGCTGGCGCGACTTCAACGTGGCGCCGTTGGCATCGAACAGCAGCACATGCTCGCCCATGCGCGGGCGGCCGTCGGGGCCGGGCTGCATCGGCACCGGCGGCGTTGACTGGTACAGCCAGACTTCGCGGCCGCTGTCGAAGCGCCTGCTGAGCTGGGGCGGTCCGAGCGCCGCCAGTGCCGTTGTGCGGTCGCGCGGCGCGGCGGCGCTGGCGGGTGGCGGGTCGTCCATGTATTCGAAACTCAGCAAGGTGTCATCAGGCCAGGAGCGGTCCCACACCGGCGCGAAGTAGCTGCGGTCCAGCAGCACCTGGCAATCGCAATAAGGCATTTCGGCGGCTGGCGGATTGCCTGCATACAGCGCGTGGAAAGGCAGGGTGGCGCGCCGTTCGCCCGCCTGCAGGGTGATGGAGAACACAGGTTTTTCTGTGAAGAACAGATAGTTGCCGTGCGGGTCGCTGCACACCTTGTCCGGGCTGCGCAGGAATTCATCGAGCCAGGCAAACAGGTGGGCATTGTTCGACACCAGCCCGGCTTCCATGCCGACCAGGCATTCCATCCGCAAGTCGCCCAGGCGCCGCATGCCCTCAGGCACGCCGGGGCTGCGCACCTCGGCGCGCCATGTCATGGACAAAGTCCTGCGATTGGCGAGTACGGCGGCGTCTTCGCGCCACAGCAGCTCGTTGTATTCGAGCGTGAAACTGTTGTCGGCGCCGATTGGCACCGCCATGCTGGTGGTATCGCCTACCACTTTCAGCTTGATGCCTTGCATATCGGTGCCCGGCTGGCGGGGCAGGACGCGAAAGCGCAAGGTGGCCTGCGGCGCCAGCGCGTGCTCGCGCTTGAACCGCTCCGCGCCTTGCAGCATCTTGCGGTAGGACTTGTCCACCGGCGAGCGGGTGCTGGGGACTTCCACCGTCGGCAGCGCCAGGGCCAGGGACATGACCGAGGCGAGGGCCAGCAACGTAGTCGTTTTCCACATAATTGCAGATTGTGGCATTCTGCGCTAATCCTTGCACAATGGACGCGCAGCCGTGCGCGCAGTTACTGATGATTAACGAAGCCCCAACGCTTGAGAGTATGTCAACCAGATATGAACTCCTGGTGGGCAGTATCAGCGACTATGCGATCTACATGATGGACACCGAGGGGCGCATCAATAGCTGGAATGCGGGCGCGCAGCGCTTTAACGGCTACAGTGAGAAGGAAGTACTGGGCACGCACTTCTCCCGCTTCCATACAGAGGAAGACCAGCAGGCTGGCTTGGCAAAGCGGGCGCTCGCGACTGCACTGCGCGAAGGCCGTTTTGAAAGCGAGGGCTGGCGGGTGCGCAAGGATGGCTCGCTGTTCTGGGCCAGCGTCGTGATCGATCCGATCTATACGAAGGATGGCGATCACGTCGGCTTTGCCAACGTCACCCGCGATATCACGGAGCGCAAGAGGGTGATGGAAGCGCTGCGCGAAAGCGAGCAGCGTTTCCGCCTGCTGGTGCAAGGGGTGATCGACTATGCGATCTATATGTTGTCGCCGCGAGGCTTGATCACCAACTGGAACCTGGGCGGGGAGCGCATCAAGGGCTACGCGCCGGACGAAGTGCTTGGCACCCACTATCGCCGTTTCTTTACTGAAGAAGACAAGGCAGCAGGCGTGCCGGAACGGGCACTGGAGATTGCGGCGCGTGAGGGCCGCTATGAAAGCGAAGGCTGGCGCGTGCGCAAGGACGGCACGCGCTTCTGGGCCCATGCCGTGATCGATGCGCTGTACAACGATGAAGGCGAGCTGCTCGGCTTCGCCAAAGTCACGCGCGACAACACCAAACAACGCGAGGCGCAGGAATCGCTGGAACAGGCGCGCGCAGCGTTGTTCCAGGCGCAGAAAATGGAATCGATCGGCCAGTTGACCGGCGGCGTGGCGCACGATTTCAACAACTTGCTGGCGGTGGTATCGAACGGCATCGACATCCTGCGCACGGCACCGCCGGAAACCGCAAGCGCGCGCGTGCTGGACAGCATGCGCCGTGCAGTCGACCGCGGCGCCGCACTGACGCAGCAGCTGCTGGCCTTTGCGCGCCAGCAGCCGCTGGAACCCAATGTGCAGCAGTTGAACCGCCTGGTGCTCGGCTTCGAAGGCGTGCTGCGGCGCGCTGCCGGCCCGCTGATGCGCTTTGAAATGGACCTCGATCCGAAACTGCGCCAGGCTTCGATTGATGAAGCGCGCTTCGAAGCTGCCTTGCTCAACCTGGTGGTCAATGCACGCGACGCCATGCCCGAAGGCGGCACGCTGGAAGTCACCACCCGCAACGTCACGCTGGCGGCCAACCAGGCAGGCGCGCTGCCTGCGGGCGACTATGTGCGCGTAAGTGTGGCCGATACCGGCACCGGAATGAGCGAGGAAGTGCGCCAGCGCGCCTTTGAACCGTTCTACACCACCAAGGAAGTCGGCAAAGGTTCCGGTCTTGGCTTGAGCCAGGTGTACGGCTTTATCGTGCAGTCGGGCGGCGCGGTGACCATCGATACCGAAGCAGGCAGGGGCACCACGATCAATCTTTTCCTGCCGGCGCTTGAGGAGTCGTTGCCGGAGGCGGCAGCGCCGCGCGCAGCGCGCGAGGAACGTGTGCTGATCGTGGAGGACGACCCGCTGGTGATGGAGTCGGCGCGCGAACTGTTCCAGTCCATGGGCTACGGCACGCTGCATGCCAACGATGCGGCAGCGGCCTTGCGCGTCCTGCAGCGCGATAGTGAAGTCGATGTCCTGTTCAGTGACGTCATGATGCCAAACGGGATGACGGGGCTGGAGCTTGCGCGCGAGGTACGCCAGCGCTACCCGTACATCAAGATCATCCTGTCTTCCGGCTTCCCGCAATCCGATCCGGAGTTTTCCATCGTCGGCAAGCCGTATCGACTGGCCGACCTGGCCCGCCAGCTAAGGACGGGCTGAGTTACACTCTACGCCTTTGAAACAAGCCGTGGAGGGGAGATGAAAAAAATCGTACTGGGAGGATTGGCCATGCTGATGGCAGGCAGCGCCATGGCGGCGTCGGTGCAGGACGTGGCGGAGCGCTATCGCAAGCTGGCATTGGCCATCGGCCAGCACGACGCCAGCTATGTGGACGCTTATTACGGCCCGCCGGAACTGGAGCAGCAGGCGGCGAAGGAAAAGCAAAGCCTGGCTTCGATCAAGGCCGGCGTCGTCGCCGCCCAGCGCGACATCGCGCAGCAGAAAGCCGGCGGCGCCGACGAAGCGCTGCGCATCGAATTCCTCTCCAAGCAGCTCAAAGCCATGCAGGCCCGCGTTGAAATGATGGAAGGCCGCAAATTCAGCTTCGATGAAGAGACCGCGCTGCTGTACGATGCCGTCACGCCACATCACGACCGCGCCTACTACATGGCGCTGGTGGCCCAGGTCGACAAGCTTCTGCCAGGCGAAGGCTCGCTGCCGGAGCGCCTGAAAGCCTTCCGCGCCAAATTCGCGATTCCGAAAGATAAGCTGAAGCCCGTTTTCGACGCTTCCATTGCCGCTTGCCGCGAGCGCACTGCAGCTTTCATGGCCTTGCCGCAGGAAGAAAGCTTCGTGCTGGAATTCGTCACCAACAAGCCGTGGTCCGGCTATAACTGGTACAAGGGCAATGCACATAGCCTGATCCAGATTAATACCGAATTCCCGATCTACATCGAGCGCGCGGTGGACCTTGGCTGCCATGAAGGCTATCCGGGCCACCACGTCTACAACGCCTTGCTGGAACAGTCGCTGGTCAGGCAGCGCAACTGGGTGGAGTTCAGCGTGTACCCGCTGTATTCGCCGATGTCGCTGATTGCCGAGGGCAGCGCGAACTATGGTATCGAAATGGCGTTTACCGATGAGGAGCGGCTGGCCTTCGAGCAGAAGGTGCTGTACCCCTTGGCGGGACTGGACCCGGCGTTGGCGCCGCAGTATGCGCAGTTGATGAAGCTGCTAGGCAAACTGAGCTATGCCGACAACGATGCGGCCCAGGCTTACCTGGAAGGGAAGTGGACGCGTGAGCAGACCATTGAATGGCTGGTGAATGTGGCCCTGTATCCGCCGGAAAAATCGGCGCAGCGCCTGTCGTTCTATGACGCCAACCGCGGTTACGTCATCAACTACAACCTGGGCAAGGACATGGTCAAAGCCTGGGTGGAAAAACATGTGACGGCTACCGATCCGGTAGCCGCCCGCAAGCAGCGCTGGGAGGCGTTCAAGAACTTGCTGTCGTCGCCACGCCTCGCCAGTGGCTTGAAATAAGCTGGTCCCGGCTCAGGCAGCCTTCTTCGAACTCAGGCATTCTTTCATGAATGCCTTGCGTTCGTCACCTTTCTTGCCTGCTGCATCCGCATTGCAGGTTTTCATCTTGTCCTGCTGCGTCGCCGGCGCGGCAGGCTTCGCGCTCAGGCATTCCTTCATGAATGCTTTGCGCTCGTCACCTTTCTTGCCCGTGGCTTCCTTGTTGCAGGTCGTCATTTTGGATTGTTGGGAGTTCTTTGCCGGCGCCGGATCCGCGGCGAATGCGGCGGAACAAGACAGGGCCAGGGCGGCAATGATCAGCTTTTTCATAAGGGTTCCTTCTAACAGTTGAGTTGGTCTTGCGGTAGTAACTATACATAGATTTTTTGTCGATGTGGCCTATTCTCAAAGAACGCCGATGAGGTCAAACGGTCGTTCTTACTGGGGAGTGAAAATGGACACTAAGAAGGTCTTCAAATCGGGGACGGCATACGCTGGCCTGGCCCTGCTGCTGTTATCTGCCTGTGCGGGCACGGATCCCAAGCTGGGCGGTGCGCCAACCATGGCTACTGGTTCCGCAGGCGGCGCGACAGCCTCGAATGCCAACCAGCAGTTGGAAAAATGTGACAAACCGCTTGGCACGCTTGGCGTGGTGGAAGATACGGCTGCACCGTGGTACCACCACCTGTCGCAATACAAGCTCGGTTCGACCGTGCCGGTCCTGCGCATGATGATCCAGCAATCGAATTGCTTCGTCGTGGTTGAGCGCGGCGCGGCAATGGGCAAGCTGATGCAGGAACGGGCGCTGGCTTCGTCCGGTGAAATGCGGGCCGGCAGCAATTACGGCAAGGGCCAGATGGTGGCGGCGGATTACACCATGAGCCCGAGCATCACGTTCAGCCAGAAAGGCACGCAGGGTGTGGGCGGCGCCTTGGGCGGGCTGGGGCTGCTGGGCAGTGTCGCCGGTGTCGTAGCCGGCGGGCTGAAGGCCAACGAGGCTTCGACTACTTTGCTGATGGTGGATAACCGTTCCGGCATCCAGCTGGCGGCGGCGGAAGGCAGCGCCAAGAATTATGACTTCAATGTTGGCGGCGCCTTGTTCGGCGGCGGCGGTTTTGGTGCAGCCGGTGGCTATTCGAACACGCCGGAAGGCAAAATCCTGATCGCTTCCTTCATGGATTCGTACAACCAGCTCGTGAAGGCGGTGCGCAACTACAAGGCGCAGGAGGTTGCCGGCGGCATGGGCACCGGTGGCGCGCTGGGCGTACAGGGCGGTTCGACGCCGGCCTCCAAAGAACTTGAGAAAAAGCCGGCCAAGAAGAAAAACTGATTCATAGCCAGCGCAGGAAGGCACCGATCACGGGGGCGTTGGTCAAGTCGATCAGGAAGCCCCCGGTCGGCGGCACAATGGTGGTAGCGCGGGGAGCGCTGCCGTGCTGTCGTGTTATCGCGTCCATTGCGGCGACAGCAGTCGCGGTTGAGCCCACGCCGTAGCCAGTCAGGCCGGCTGTCGCGACAGCGGCCTCCTTGTCGCTCCCAAGCAGGGGATAGATGACGCAGGCGGCAAAAGCGAGCGTCAGCGCCGTGTTGATGGCGAGGATCGCCAGCATGGGGCCGGCGACGGAGGCCAGCTCGGCCAGGTTCAGCGGCGCCAGCGTGATAACCAGGAACAGTGGCAGCAACACGGCGGCGATCTGGTTGATGACGTCGCTGCGCAGCCATGTTGCGCCGGCGGCGTCGTGGACGGCGCGCACGGCGAAACCCAATAGCAGGGCGCCCATGTAGGCGGGCAGGGCAGCGCCCAATTTGTCCAGGCCGAAGCTGATCCAGGCGCCGGCTTTCACGCAGAAGGCGATCAGGAGCAGGTGGCCGGCAACGCTTCGTCCCTGGGCGGCAAGCGCACGGAGATCCAGCAGGAAGTCGGCGACTACGGGCGCCACCGGGCGCTCGGGCGGGGACAGGCGGCCTGCGCCGGCGCCGGCCGCCGATGCCTGGCGGCGCAGGAGCCATATTCCCAGCGGGCCGGAGAGCAAGGCGCCGGCGACCAGGCCGAACGTCGCGGCAGAGGCGCCGATGGCCGCTGCCGCCGCGATTCCCGCTTGCTCGAAGCGCGACGCAAATCCGAGTGCCGTGCCATGCCCGCCGACGAGCGTCAGCGAGCCGCACAAAACGCCCAGCAATGCGGGCGCCCCAAGCGCCGTTGCGACTGCCACGCCCACAGCGTTCTGCAGCACGGCCAGCAGCGTGGTGCCAAGCAGCAGTACCACCAGCATGCGCCCGCCGCTGGCCAGCAGCCGCAGCGGAGCTGCCAGCCCGACGCAGGTGAAGAACCCGATCAGCAGCGGCAGGTTGATATTTTTCGCGGGGCGTGACATCCATTCGGTATCTGGGGTGACCAGCCAGGTCCACCATGGCGCGTCAACCTTGGTGGTGAATGTGAGGTCAAGCCCGGCGAAGCGCAGCAACAGGCAAGCGAGCGCAAACAAAAGGCCGCCCACCACCGGCACCGGGATGCTGAAGCGCGCCAGCACCGGCACGCTGTGCAGCACATATTGGCCCAGCAGCAGGAGCGGCAATGCCAGGACTGGCAACCACCACGGCGACAGCGTCATCCCGCCAGCCTTCAGGGGGACTTTGCAGCCGCCTGTGCTTGCGCCAGGCTGTCGCGCGCGTTGCCCGATTGCGGGAACAAGCGCGTATTCAGTTCGAAGACCTTGATTGCGGCGCCGCTGCCGAGCGTTTCCAGCATGGCAAAGCCTGTCTCGTTGATACGCCGTTCCAGTGCGCCGCCGTCACGAAGCGCCAGTGTTTGCAACTGCTGCAGCAGAGCCTGGGACTGCTCCGGCGTCGCTGCCGGACGGCTGGCGTAGTCGATCAACTGTTCCGAAACCGCCTCCATGGGGAAACGGGCCGGATCGATTGCCGCCATCAGGCTTTCGACCAGCGTGCGCGACCAGGCGTTGTGCGCGCTGCCATTGGTGAGGTAGACGATGGTGTAGCTGTCCCCATCACCCTGTTCCGGCCACAGCAAGCGCACGCGCACCTTGGTGCCGCCATCGTGCCCGACAAATTCGTAGCCGCTGCTCTTGCCCAGTTCCCATCCGCCGGCGAACAAGCCGTCCTGGCCGTTGGCCAGTTTTTGCGGCTGCCACAGCCTGCGCAGCGTCTCCTTGCCTGCCAGGTCGCCGCGCGCCACCGCTTGCAGGAATGCGGCCAGGTCGTCCGCGGTGCTGAACAGCTCGGCATGGACGTTGGCGTATTCAGGCCACTGGACTGCAGGGTCCGGCTGAAGCCTGCCGTTCTTGCCGACGTAGCTGCGCACCATGCCGTGGCGGCTGGCGTTCGCCAGGCCGAGAAAGGTGTTCTTCAAGCCCAGCCTGTCGATGATGCGTTCCGTGGCGAGCTGTGTGTACGGTTTGCCATAGCGTGCTTCCAGGATGGCTTCCAGGACCAGGAAATTGGTTTGCGTGTAGCGGGTGGCGGTGCCGGGTTCAAATACCAGCGGCTTGTCGGCCAGGGCGGCAAACACTGCGGGCAAGTTCGGTGGCAAGTCGGGTCCGGACGGCGTGCCCGGGCCGAAGTATTCGGGCAGTCCGGAGGTATGGTTCAGGAAGTGCCGGAGCGGAATTTGCTGCCAGCGTAGCGGCAGGCCGGCAAGGTAGGCGCTGGCCGGCTTGTCCAGGTCCAGTTGGCCCGTTTCCACCAATTGCATCACCAGTACGCTGGCCAGCAGTTTGCTGACGGAGTACACGGGGAACAGGTCGTCGCGCCGCGCGCCGGCGATGTTGCGGTAGATGACTTCGCCATTCCGCGCTATCAGTACCGCCTGGCTGGCGATCACATAGCGCTGGGCGTTGGCGGCCATTTTCTGCTCGATCATACGACCAAATGCGCGATCAAATGCGCGGTCAAGCGGCGCAGCATCGGCATAGCTGGCGAACAGGGCAAAGGCCAAGGCCATTGAGCGTAACAGCATTACACCTCCATGCTTGGTTGGCGGGCAGGCAAATGTAGCATGGAATTGCGGGCCAAACGGCCTATAGTGTAAGTAGCTCTTCGGAAGGGAGGTCGCCATGACCCGCAAATATATCGACTGCCGCGAATTTCCCAGCGATGCACAATGCAGCGTCGCGATATCGGCAGACAGCGAGGACGAGCTGATGGAAGTTGCAGTCCAGCATGCCGTCTCGGTTCATAAGCATACGGATAGTCCTGAATTGCGCAGCGCCATTCGTGGCTTGATCCACGAGGGCATGCCGCCAGAACATGTGATGCCGCCAGGGGCGACGACGGGCGCGCCGGAAGGCGTCAGGCCGCATTAGGCCGCTTGCGCAGCGGGCTGGCTTTCCAGATAACGGCTCAGGTCGCGTCCCAGCACGCGCAGGCGCGCCGTTTCGACCTGGCGCTTCTTGTAGGCGTCATGGCTGGCTGGACCTTCCAGCGTGCGGCCATGGCTGGCCTTGTCCATCAGCTGGATCTCGTACTCGAAGAAGAAACCGACGTCGTAATCGGGACCGCTGGCTGCCGGGTCGTCCGGCGGCAAGTGGATCATCTTGCGTACCGTGACCTGGATGCTGTTGAAGCCGGCGCCGCTGTGCGGATTGTCGGCCCGCGTCTGCGGCGAGGAAATCTCCATCAGTTCCGCATCCATCTTTTCCAGCAAGCCGGCCGGATAGCCATCGGCCGCTTCCAGCATGCAGCGGTAGCGAGTGAACACTTCCTTGGCGGCTTCCATATCGAGCAGGGTGTTGCGGGTGCGCTGGGAATCAACGTTGGTGACCGATATCAGGTGGGCACGCTGCAGCGTGCGCAGGGCGAGCAGGCATTCGAAGCGCGTGTTGAAGATCAGCCGCACGCCGAGGTGGTCGAAGATGTCGGCTGCCAGGTAGGCGGCTTTTTGCAGCAGCTTCAACAGGATACTGCCGCGGCTTTTATTGTTTTTGCGGTCAAAGTGCAGCAAGGGCAGGCAAACTTCGCCATCGCTCAGGTAGAACTGGCCATCTTCTTCGCGGATCACTTCGTCGAGGCTGGCGAACACTTGCTGGCGGATGGTGTTGAAGTAGCGTAGCTTGAGGTTGTTATCGATGTAGAAAATGCCATGCATGACTTTCAGCACGGCGCAGGACCACATGCGGCGCAACTCGACTTGTTCGTTGCCGTGCAGCGAGGCGAACACCAGCAAATCCAGCGGGTCCTGCGGCAGCCTGACTTCGGGCGGGATCAAGGCGGCCTGGGCTGGCGTCAGGAAGGAGGTGCAGATGAAATCCAGGGCTTCGGCATGTCCGCGGGCGATCACGGCGCGGGCGTGCGGGTTGTCGATGTCGAAACCGTATTCGCGCACGAACTGGTGGGCGTCGTGCTTGTTGCGCAGGGCCAGTCCGCCGAGGTCAATTGCCGACACGCCGGAGGCGATGGCATTCAGGTAGGTCCAGTTCAGGGAAAACTTTCCCTGGCACTTGAGTGAGGGGTGCATGGCGCCGATCGTGTATTGGTGCAACCGTCCAGTCTTTAAAGAAAGTATCGCAGCCGCGGGTGCAAGCCGCAAGCCGTGTGTTGTATCGAAATCGGCCTTGTGTCTTAGTAAAAAAGTAATGTAAGATTTTCTCGGTGGTAACTTTGATAACGCATGAATACCTTTAGGAGCAACCGTGAGTAATCCTTATTCGATGCCCCAGGCTGAGCTGGTCGAACGCATCAACGACGACACCTATATGCCGAAGTTCTTTTCGCTCAATGGCCGCATTGGCCGTGTGCGTTATTGGTCGTACGGGTTCCTGGCCGGCTTGCTGATGATGCCGGTAATGATCCTGTGCTTTGGCCTTGGTGCCTGGTCCAGCATGATGGCTGGCACCAGTACCGGCGCCAGTGGTGGCGTGCTTGGCATGATCGTCGGCTACGGCGTGTACTTTGCCACGATCATCATCCTGGCGCGCCGCCGCCTCCATGACCTGGGCAAGTCCGGCTGGCTGGCTATCCTGGCGATCATTCCATTGGTCCAGATTATCGTTGGCCTGTGGTTGCTGTTTGCGCCAGGTGAGGAGGTCGCCAACGATTATGGCCCGCGGCCTGCACCAAACACCACGGGCGTGATCATCGTCGCGTGGATCGTGCCTGTCTTTATCGTGCTGGCCGGTATCCTGGCTGCAATTTCAATTCCTGCCTACAAGGCCTACACCGACAAGGCGCAAGCTGCGCAAATGCGCGACGGCCAATAGTGTATGCATAACCCCTACGCCGCGCCCCAGGCAAGGCTGGAACTGCCTTTCGCTCCTGCCGGCGAGGCGCGGCTGTTCTCCTTGAATAGCCGCATCGGGCGCTGGCGTTTTGTGGCGTACAGCATGCTGGGCTTTCCGGCGGCGCTCCTGTACGGCCTCGTGCTCGGCACGGCCTTCGGCGTGGCGTGGGTGCGCAAGTACATTCCCCTGGAATCAGGGACCCACGATGCCTTGAGTTTTTCGATTCCGCTGGTTGTCCTGCTGGCGCTCGTGTTCGCGACGCGCCGGCGGCTGCACGATCTCGATGTCAGCAGCTGGTGGGCCTTATTGCTGCTGTTCCCCATCTTCCAGTTCATCTTCCTGATCTACCTGGTGGTTGCACCGGGTACGCCGCAAGCCAACCGTTTCGGCGCGGTGCCGGCACGGGCCGACCTTGGCGTGAAGCTTGGCGTGGCACTGGGCTGTGCCTTGCCGCTCGCATTTATAGCGCGCCGCTTTCTTTGATGTCGAGGTAGCGGTTCAGCAGGGCGCCGGCCAACTGTTCCGGCGCGACGTCGACCAGGTGGCCGGAGCGCAGGCCGAGGCGGCGGATCGCTTCCTGGCGCTGCTGCAGGTAATGCTCGCTGGCTGCCAGGCGCAGGGCATCGTCGAAGCCCTGCACCGGCGCTGTGCTGGCCTCGTCCAGCGCGCGTTCGCGCAGGCTGGCGCACATCACCAGGTGGCGCGAGGACAGCAAGTCCACAGCATGGCGCAGCGCCACATCGTCTTCATCCCGCACATTGGTCACCAGCACCACGAAAGCGCGCCGGTTCAGGCGGTTCAGCAAGTCGTTGGCGGCGCGCATATAGTCGGGGGCAGCTTCGCCTGGCTGCAGGTCGTACACGCCGGCCAGCATGCGGTCCAGGCCAATGCGGCCCTTGGCCGGCGCCAGCCAGCGGTTGTCGACGCCAAAACTCATCAAACCCACGGCGTCGCCCTGCTTGCCGGCCACGAAGGCCAGCGTCAGCACCGCGTACAGCGCGTGGTCGAAGTGGCTGGTATCGCCGTCACGCGCCAGCATGCGGCGGCCGGTATCGAGCAGGAACACCACTTGCTGGTCGCGTTCGAGCTGGTATTCGCGGCTGATCGGCTTGCGGTGGCGCGCCGTGGCTTTCCAGTCGATCGAGCGCAGGCTGTCGCCACGCCGGTATTCGCGCAGCTGGCGGAAGTCGGTGCCCTCGCCGCGCTGGCGCTTGACCAGCGAACCGGCAGTCGGCGCCTGGCGGTCGGTGGCGCGCAGGGCCTGGCCCAGCAGGCGCGCCACGTCGGGGAATACTTTCGTGGTCTGCTGCGGGCCGATGCGGTGGGTCGCCTGCCACAGGCCGAGTGGCCCGGCCACACGCAGCCAGGGCGTGCCGAATGCGCCGTCGCCACGTTCCTGCGGGCGCACGCGGTAGGTCAGCGTGGAAAACGCGCCCGGCGCCAGGCGGGTTGCGTGCGGCATCCCTTCCAATTCCCAGGCCGGCGGGTAATCGTCGAAGACGTCGAGCTGCAGCGCGGTCTTGCCTTCATTGCGCAGGGTCAGGCGCACGTCGTGCCAGGCGCCGACCGGCAGCACGCCTGCCATGCTGCGCTCCGCGCGCAGGGCAGGGCGGCGGCGCGCCAGCAAGGCATCGGCGCCCGCGGCCAGCAGCAGGGCGCCGCCCAGCACTTGCCACGGCGCCTGCAGCACCGGCCATATGCTGGCCGGCACGCCCAGCGCGGTCAGGCCCAGCAGGGCCTGGAACATGCGGCGGGTTGGCTTCATCAGTTGCGCGGCGCGGCGACGGAATCGATCAGCGCGGCCAGCACGTCATCGGCGCCCAAGCCATCGAGTTCGCTTTCCGGCGACAGGGCGATGCGGTGGCGCAGTACAGGCAGGCTGGCGCGCTTGATGTCGTCCGGCGTGGCGTAATCGCGGCCCGCCATCAGGGCCATGGCGCGCGCCAGGCGGATCAGGGCGATGCTGCCGCGCGGGCCGGCGCCGACTGCCACGCCAGGCCATTCGCGCGTTGCGCGCACCATGCGCACGGCGTAGTTGGCGACTGCCTCGTCGACGCGGATGCGCGCCACCAGCTGCTGCAGCGCGACCAGGATTTCCGGCTTGATCAGGGTGCGCACCTGTGCCACTTCCAGGGCGTCGCCGACGCGGTCCTGGGTCACTGCCAGCAGCATCTCGGTTTCTTCCTTCTCGCTTGGGTAGGCGATGCGCGCCTTGATCAGGAAGCGGTCGAGCTGGGCTTCCGGCAGCGGGTAGGTGCCTTCGCTTTCCAGCGGGTTCTGGGTAGCCAGCACCATGAACGGTGCCTCCAGCGTGTGAGCTTCGCCTTCGATGGTGACCTGGCGTTCCTGCATGGCTTCCAGCAGGGCGGACTGGGTCTTGGCCGGGGCGCGGTTGATTTCGTCGGCCAGCAGCAGGTGGGTGAATACCGGGCCCTTGCGGATGCTGAAGGTCTGCTGGCGCTGGTCGAACACGGCGTGGCCCATCACGTCGGCCGGCATCAGGTCGGGCGTGAACTGGATGCGCGAAAATTCGCCGGCAAAGGTCTTGGCCAGTGCCTTGACCAGCAGGGTCTTGCCGAGGCCCGGCACGCCTTCCAGCAGCACGTGGCCGCCCGCCAGGCAGCAGGCCAGCACCTGTTCGACCACGGCTTGCTGGCCGACGATGGCGCGGCCGATTTCCTCGCGCAGGCGCTGCACGATGTCGATCGCCTGCGCCAGGCGGTCGGCCGGAATGGCGTTGTTGGAAGGGATGGACATGCTATCGCTCATGATGGGCTCGCAATTGTTGGAGTATTGAAATTTGTCGTGTGAATTCAGCGGCACGGCTGGCGGGCGCGCCAAGCAGGGCGTCGCTCACTTGCGCTTCCGGCAGCTTGGCCAGGCGGGCCAGGCGGCGTGCGCGTTCGGCAGGGCCCAGCGCGTGCAGCTCCGGCAGCCGGCGCAGCAGCTGCTTCTCGGTGCTCTTGCGCACAGCCTCCAGCAGCAAGGCGCGGCCTTGCGGCAGGCGCCACAACCAGCGCCCGCTGGCCTCGATATGCTCGATCAGGGCGCGGCGTGCGGTGCCGGCTTCCGGCAGCATGGGGCCGAAGCGGCGCGAGACGCTCCAGGTCCACAGCAGCAGCAGGGAGCCCAGGCCAATCACGACCAGGCGGCCGTGCTGCCATGACCAGGCGGCCCAGCCGACGGGCTGGCTGTGCTGCACCAGCATGACTTGTGCATTGGGGCCGCTTTGGCCGGCCAGCAGCAACAGCAGTTCGCCGTGGTCGAACTGGCGCAGGGCGTCGTTGTCGAAATAGCTGTCGCCGGTTTCGGCGGCCACCATTGCCACCTTGCCGCGTCCTTCGCCATACACCAGCACGGCCAGCTCGTAGGTGTCGCCCCACAGCGGTTTCGGACCCTTGCCGTCGAAGCGTTGCAGCGTGTCGGTGGGGCGGACCAGCTCAATGGTGTTGGCGGCGCCAGGCGCATTCAGGCAGACCAGGTGTGGGTCGGCCTGGGCTTCTTTCGCCGCGGCGGCTTCGCCGTCGTCCTTGTCCTCATCCTCATCCTCGTCCTCGCTCTCGCCTTGTGCGGCCTTGGCGGCAGCGCGCTTTTCGCGGCGCCTGGCCTCCAGCGGGTCGATGCGGCAGGTGTCGTCGATGCGGGAACGGCCCGACAGCGCCACACCATAGTGTTTGCCCAAAGGGTCGGTCGACTGTGCGCTGGCTTCCTCGTCGGTGTCGTCAACCCAGTCAGGCGTCATGATCAGGGTGTTGCCGCGGCGGACCCAGTCCAGCAGCAGCCTGGCCTGGCGTTCATCCGGTGGGCGCGCATAGCGCGACAGCAGCATGACGCCGTCCGGCAGCTGGTTCAGCAGCTGGTAGCTGAGCACAGGCTCGACGCGCACCTTGTGGCCGCGCGCTTCCAGCAGCCGCGTTGCCGCCAGCATCGGGTTCTTTGCTTCCGCTTCCGACATGTATTCCTGGCCGCGCCATACCTTGTGGAAGTACAGGTGCCATAGCTCGTAGCCGGCGCCGGCCAGCAGCACGGCAACGATGGCGATGATGATCGAATAGCTCCGCTTCATGCTGCCTCGCGGTCGAAATGTGCTTGCCAGCGTGTGCACAGTGCCGTCACGGTGTCCGCTGCCGGCCAGCGCGCGCCATAGGCCGCGTTCAGCCACAGCGTGGTGGCCTGGTCGGCCAGTGCCAGGCTGGCGTTATCGAGGGTGCCGGCGGCATGGGCGTTGCGCGCCTGCGCCAGGCATTCGCCTTCCGTTGCGCCCTGATGCAGCTTGAGCGACTGGCGGCTGACCAGGCGGGACAGGGTAGCGCGGTAGAGCAGCGCCAGCGCGGCACGGTGCTGGCCTTGCTGCCACAGCGCGCGCACGGCGCCGGCGACATCGGCCGGCAAGCTCTCTTCGCGGATATCGAGGCCGCCCACTTCGGTGGCGAGCCGCGGTTCGGGCGCATCCGCAAAGTTGAAGCGCAGCGGCGCGGCGTAGCGCCACAGCAGCCAGGACACCAGGGCAATCGCGCCGGCGATCAGGGCAACCTTGAATACGCCTGCCAGGATGGCAGCCATCCAGCGCGGTAACAGCGGCACGGATTTCGGCTTGTCCTGTTCCTTTTCCTTTTCCGGCGGAACGCGCAGCTCCCACTGCTCGCTGCAGCGATAGCCGCGCAAGTCTTCATGCGCGAACACCTGGTCGAGCTGGCGGCGCACTGCGGCCTGCTCCTGCGAGCGGGCCGGCCCGCGGCCGCTGTCTTGCGGCTTGAGTCCTTCGGGCGGCTCGCAATCGGTGACTGCCGGCTTGGCACTGGCGGCCGGCGCGGCCGCCTGCACTGGCGGCGGCATGCCGAGCAGGGCCATGGCCAGCAGCGGCGCTGCCATCAGCACCGCGGCGGCGTGGCGTGCCGCGGCCGGCCGTGCCGGCGGGCGCAGCTGGCGCAGCACGATTTCGATGTCCCAGGCTTCCAGCGTCGCGCGCCGGTTCAGGTACAGGGTGAAGGTGCAGGCGGTGTAGACCGGGCCGATGATGGCGCCGGCCAGGCACCAGGCCGCGGTGCCCAGCGCTGCCTGCAGCGGTCCCTGGTCGGTCAGCCCGAACAGGGCGAAGGGATTGGGCGACTCGCCCGGCATGAACAGGCCAAGCAGGGCCAGCATGCCCATCATCAGCACGAACTCGAAGGTGGCGCAGGTGCTGCCAAACATCAGGGCGGCGCCGCCGGTGCCGTTGCGGGCGATGGTGGCGCGGCGCGCCGTGGCGACCTTGCCGCGGGCCTGCTCCAGCACCCACACCGGCTGGTGCAGGCCGCGCCCGGCCATGAAGGGACGCCACCAGGTCAGCATGCGGAACCAGCCGCCGCCCAGTTCGCGCGGCCAGGCGCGCAAGGCATCGCGCCAGCTGGCTTGTTCGCCGAATACCTGGCGCGACAGCACGTGCAGCGGCGCGCGTTCCAGCAAGGGGCGCAGCCACCATGGCAGCAGCCAGCCAAGGGCCAGGTCCGGGCTGTACCAGCTGATCAGGACGGCCAGCACGGACAGCGGCAGCCAAAGGGCCAGCCAGGCGCGCCAGACGTCGGCGCCGCCGGCATGCAGCAGGGCGAAACCAAGGTCCAGGCCTTGCGCATTGCTGCGTGGGCGCAAATCAAGGCGCAGCTTATCGAGTTGCATGCACGCCTTTCCCGCGGCCGGCGAATCCAAAGAACAGGAAGACCAGGGCCCAGCACACGGCGCCGACGCTGTATTTCACGGCAGGCGGGAAACCGCTGGCCGACCAGAAAGCTTCGAAGAAGGCGGCCAGCACGGTGAGCAGGGCGGCGCCTGCCACCACCGGGTACATCTCGATGCTGGCTTCCTGCAGTGCGCGGCGCCGGCTCAGGCGGCCCGGCTTGACCAGCGCCATGCCAAGGCGCACGCCGGCCACGCCGGACAGCACCAGGCCGGTCAGCTCGAAGCTGGAGTGGGTCACCACGAAGGACCAGAAGTTGCTGCGGGTCGCCGGGTCGAGGCTGAGCCACGCCGCCACCACGCCCATCTTCATGCCGTTGAACAGGACGCTCAGCAAAGCCGGCACGCCGCCGAAAATGCCGCTGGCGAAAGTGCGGAAGCCGATCGAGACGTTGTTCCAGATATAGTGGCCAAACATCTGCAGGTCGCCTTCGCTGCCGCCGCGGCCTGTCTTCAGGCTGGAGGGCGAATACATCTGGTGCATGCGCGTCAGTTCTTCCGGCGAGGCGAACATGAAAGCGTTGTGCGAGTCATGCCAGACCAGCAGGCCAATCGCGATGGCCGGGCCGAGCAGGCAAAGCAGCACCAGCACTAGCAGCTTCCATTCGGCGCGCACGCGGCGCGGCAAGTCGAGGCGTAGCCATTGCAGCAGCACGGTCGGGCGTTCGGCCGCTACGCCGTACAGCGCGTGGTGGCAGCGCGCCACCAGGCCGTGCAGGTAGGACACCAGTTGCGGCGAGTACCCGCGCTGGCTGGCCAGGGCCAGGCACTGGCACAGGCGGCGGTATTGTTCGGGCAGGGCTTCGCGGCCTTCGGCACGCTTGGCCAGCAGGGTATCGATCTCGCTCCACAGCGGACCGTAAGCCGCTTCAAACTGGGCTTGCTTCATCGGACCAATCCTGCGGCCATGCCGCGCAAGCGTTCCAGTGATGCGTCGCCATCGCGGCCGGTCAGCGGTTCGGCGATATCGGCCAGCTCCAACATGCGCGCGTGCGGCAGGCGGCTTTCGCGCGCAAACAGGTCGGCCAGGGCGCGCTGCTGTTCCGGCGTCAGCGGGAAAGGCAGCGGCAGCGGCGCCGCATCGGGCACGTCAACGCGCTTGGGCGGCTTGTCGCGGTACACCACCTGGGTGCCGGCCACGATATCGCCCAGGCGGCGGAAATGGCGGTCGCTCAGCATGGCCAGCAGGCCGGAGGCATACAGCAGCGGCAGGAAGTCGGCCACCAACAGCAGGTTGCGCAGCACCGATTCGCGCCAGCGTACTGGCAGGCCGTCCGCGCGCAGCACCTGCAGGCCGATGATGTGCTTGCCCAGCGTGCGGCCGCCGGCGTATACCTCGCACAACACCGGGTAAGCCCAATAGGCGAAGAAAAACAGGAGCGCGGTGACGGCGCTGAACAGTTTTGGGGACGGGATGACGGCGCCGAGGATCGAAATGAGGAAGCTGGCCCCCATGCCCCAGGCGACGAAATCGATGGCCCATGCGTAAGCGCGCACTACCGGACCGGCAGGAACAAGCTGCAAACGCACGCCTTCGGGGGTGGTCAGGGACAGGCGTCCATCGAGGAGGAAATTCATGCCATTTATTTAACCATAAAATTTCCTCAATGGAAATATTAATGGAAATGTTTTATGCCTGCCTCCTCCTCGATTTGCCGGTAATCGCGTGCCTGGCGCACGTTGCCGATGGCTTGCCAGATGGCTTCGATCCGTTGCGGATTGCGCTGGTAGACGTCGCGCCCCACCATCAGGTGCAGGTGGACCGTGGAATAGGGCAGCTCAGCCTGCTGGACCTTGCCCTTGAAGCGGGGATCTTCGTGCGCCAGCTTGCTCGCTTCCAGTCCCTGCAGGATGGCAACGTCGAAATTGCCCTTGGTGAGCATGCGCAGCGCATCGGCGGCCGACTTGACGGTGTCATGGGGGATATAACCTTTTTCGCGCAATTGCTGCGCCACCAGGTAGCCGGTCTGCACCACCACGACCTTGCCGGGCGCCAGTAGTTCGTGGCCGTCCCAGCTGCCGCTGCCGCCCACGCGCAGGAATACCAGGGCGGCGTCTTCAAACAAGGCGCGGGCCGGATCTTCGCGCCCGTCAGGCAATTGCGGAATGCGCGACCAGGCGCGGCGGTCAATTGCATCTGCTGCACCGACCACAGCATCCACCTGGCCAAATTTTAATTCACTTAAGCAACGCTTCCAGGGCTTTGGCGAATAAATGAACTGTTCATTAAGGAGTAATTCAACCCGCTTTAATAATATGAAATTCAGCCCTTTTCCCTGGGGCGTGCTCCATGGCCTTTGGTCGACATCTTCGAAGCAAAGGCGCAGCGGCGGCTGCTTTGCGGCGTGGGCAGCCATGCCGGTCATTAGCGCCAGCAGCACGCAGAGGCTTTTGTAGCTCATGCCACAAAGATTATCACGGCGTTTTTATATTCCGGGCGACTTCATAAAAAAGATCCATACATGTTGTATTTCCGCATGCATAACTGGAAATAATAGACGGATGAAAATGTTGCATATAAATTCTTCCCTAGTTTTTTTAAATCTGTATGGAAGAGAGATATACATGAATAAACATTTTCCGATTGCAGCATTGATGTTGTCCGCCAGCCCGTTTGTGCTGCTGGGCCAGGCACACGCACAAGCACAGGATGCATCTCCGATCCAGGCACAACAAGCTGCCGACGCTACTCCCGACGATATCCAGAAGGTGGTGATTGTCTCGACCGGCAGCCGCGGTTCGCAGCGCACCATGGTCGACACGCCAGTGCCGGTCGACGTGCTGAGCTCGCGCGAACTGACCAAGACCGGCCAGGTCACCCTCGACAAGTCGATGCAGTTCCGCGTCCCTTCCTTCAATACCGTACAGACCCCGGTCAACGACGCGACCTCCCTGCTGGACCCTTACGAGATCCGCAATATGGGCCCAAGCCGCGTGCTGATCCTGATCAACGGCAAGCGCAAGAACATGAGCTCGCTGGTCTATACCCAGACTTCGCCAGGGCGCGGTGAGTCCGGCTCCGACATTTCCGCCATCCCGGCCGACGCGATCAAGCGCATCGAGGTGCTGCGCGACGGCGCCTCGGCGCAATACGGCTCCGACGCGATTGCCGGCGTGGTCAACATCATCCTGAAGGACAATCCTGAAGGCGGTTCCGTCACTGCACGCGCCGGCATCACCCACAAGCATGATGGCGGCATGGGTGGCCTGAGCGTCAACCAGGGCTTCGCGCTGGGCGGCGACCGCGGCTTCTTCAACTACACCCTCGACGCTTCGCGCGTGAACCTGTCGAGCCGCTCCGGCGTGGTCAGTGCCGAGGGCGAATCGAGCGACTTCGGCGCACCGCTGTCCGAAGTGCAGGCCTTCCTGTCGAAGTATCCCGACGCACGCAACATCAACGGCTCGCCCAAGACCAAGGCGACCAAAGGCCTGTTCAACACCCGCTATGATCTCGGCGATGGCGTCGCCATTTACGGCAATGCCGCATATGTGCGCAAGAAGGTCAACTCCTTCGCGAACTACCGTACTCCTTACTGGCGCCCGACCGATTACGGCCTGCTGCACCCGGCCGGCACGACCTATGAGGGCTATCAGCCGACCTTCGACGGTACGCTGGATGACTACAACGCCACCGGCGGCGTGAAGATGGACCTGGCCGGCTGGACCACCGACTTCAGCCTGACCTACGGCGGCAACAAGCAGAAATACGACGTCGACCACTCCGTCAACCGCAGCATGGAGGATGCCGTCCTTGCCGGTACCAGTACCGAGCACTCGCCGACCCACTTCTACGCCGGCGGCGTAGAGTTCCAGCATTACGTGTTCAACGGCGATATCTCCAAACAGCTGACCGATACCGTCAACTTCTACGCCGGTACCGAACTGCGTCACGAGAAGTTCGAAGTGAAGGCGGGCGAGCGTGCATCGTGGCTGGGCAGCGGCGCCGACTCTTTCGCCGGCAACCATCCTGACAACTCGTTCCCGTCCTCGCGCTCCAACTACGGCGTGTATGCCGGCTCGACCTGGGATATCAGCAAAGACTGGCTGGTCGACGGCACCGGCCGCTGGGAAAAATACACCGACTTCGGTTCCGCATTCGTGTGGAAGCTGTCCACCCGCTTCAAAGCCAACGACTGGGTGACCCTGCGCGCATCGGCATCGAAAGGCTTCCGCGCTCCTTCCCTGGCGCAGATCTACACCCAGAAAGCGCAGTACTCCTTCGTGCCTGGCGGCGGCATCCAGGTCTCGGGCCTGGTGAACAACGTATCGGCGCAAGCCGCTGCGCTGGGCGTGCCGAAGCTGAAAGCCGAAAAGTCCGACAACATTACCCTGGGCCTGGGCCTGAAGCCGGATGAAAACACCAGCGCAACCCTGGACTACTACAACATCAAGGTGAAGGACCGCATCGTGCTGGGCAAGGAAATCGTGCCGACCGGCGATCCTGCCCAGCAACTGGACCAGATCCTGGCTGCGAACGGCATCGTTTCCGTCAGCTTCTTCGTGAACGCGGTGAAGACCCGGACCGAAGGCCTGGACTATGTGCTGTCGCGCAAGAACATTCCTCTGGCCGACGGCAAGCTGACCCTGAACCTGTCCGGTAACTACACGCACAAGAACGAGCGTGACGGCGCGGTCAAGAATCCTCCGATCGTAGCGAACGCCGGCCAGTCCGTGCTGGATGCGACCCAGGAAGCGCTGATGTTCACTTCGCGTCCTAAGTTCAAGACCATCCTCGGCGCAGACTGGGACTACAAGAAGCTGAACCTGTCGGTCAACAACACCGTATTCGGCCCGACCCGCTTCCGCCAGGCCGGCCTGAACAGCAACCTGGAAACCAAGTTCAAGACCAAGAACGTCACCGACTTCGCCCTCAACTACAACTTGATGCCGAATGTGACCGTGTCGTTCAACGTCAACAACGTGTTCAACACCACGCCTGAGTGGGAGTTCAAGGCCCTGAATGCCGAAGGCCAGAAGATCATCGACGATCCAAACGCCAAAGCCATCCAGCGCAACCTGATCACCTTCAACGGCCGTTACGACATGGTGACCTACGATGGCTCGCATTTCAGCCAGCTTGGCCGCACCTACGCAGCATCGCTGAACTACCGCTTCTAAGCAGCTATCCGGCTGACGCGAAAACCGCCCCTCGGGGCGGTTTTTTATTGTAAAGTGGATAATTATCGGGCGAGGAGGAAACCATGCTGTCCATGCGGCGGGCAATCACCAGCGGTGCGCAGCATGTGCGGCCTGTGATTGACGATGCAGTGCTTGACCGTTACGTCGAAATCGGCCTGGCGGTGCGCGAAGCATTCCGCCAGCCAGCGCTGCGCGAAGCCTTCATCACACGCCTGAAGCCCCACCGCCGCCTCATCGCCGGCTGCGTACCCGCAGGTATCCAGCAGCACGGCATGCTGCCGGAGCGCGCCCCCGCGCATGGTCTGGCCGAGATTTCCGATGCCGACCTGGCGCAATGGCTGGTCGACGATGGCCGCCTGATTTACGGCGAATTCACGCAGCAGGAACTCGACAATTACTTCGAAGCGATTGCGCCGTGGCTGCCCTTGCGCGGCCACTTCATCGATCTTGGCAGTGGCCTTGGCAAGGTCGTATTGAGTGCAGCGCTGGCCTTGCCCGGCATGCGCTGCACGGGCGTTGAGCTGCTTGGCTATCGCAACGACATGGCGCAGGTGCGGCTGGCGGAAATGCTGGCGGCTGGCGCAATGGAGGACCCTGCGGCAGCAGCCAGGGTCGCAGCGCGCGTGCGGCTGCTGCACCAGGACATGTTTGAGGCTGACGTCTCCGACGCCAGCATGGTTTACATTTACAGCACCTGCTTTGCGCCGATGATGGACCGGTTGGCGGATAAGCTGGCAAGGGAGTTGCCGGAAGGTGCCCTGGTCACGACCGTCACTTTTCCCATGCTGCACCCGGCCTTCGAACTGGTGAAGCAGTTTGCACCGCCCACCGTGGCGTGGACCACGGTGTTCCTGTATCGACGGCGCAGTGCGCTGGATGCTGGAGCGCCGCCGGCGGCCAACTACCTTTACGAACAGGATAGCGCGGCATGGGAATATGCCGTGCGTGCAGCATTTGCCGCCTACGATGCGGAGCAGGGAGCCTGATATGGAAATTCGGGGCATGACCTTGCCCGAGCTGGAAGCGGTGCTGGAGTGGGCTGCGGCGGAAGGCTGGAATCCCGGCCTGCAGGATGCTGCCAGCTTTTATGCTGCCGATCCGGGCGGCTTCCTGCTTGGCACGCTCGATGGCGAACCGGTCGCCAGCATCTTCGCGGTGCGCTACGGCGCGGGCTTTGGCTTCATCGGCGGCTATATCGTGCGGCCGGAGTATCGCGGCAAAGGCTGTGGCATGGAGATCTGGCGCGCCGGCATGGCACGCCTCAATGGGCGCAATGTGGGGCTGGATGGCGTGCCGGCCCAGCAGGCCAACTACGCGCGTTCCGGCTTCCGGCTGGCGCATCGCAATGTGCGCTTTGAAGGCCGCGGCAGCGTTGTTCCCGCCGCCGACCGCGTCCTGCCGCTGGGCCCGCAGGATATTGGTGACGTGGTGCGTTATGACTGCGCCTTCTTCCCCGACAACCGCGAGCAATTCATGCGCTGCTGGCTGCTGCAGGAGGGCAGCGTGGCATTCGGCGTGCGCGATACGGGCGGTGCGCTGCTTGGCTATGCGGTGCTGCGCCCGTGCCGTGCCGGCTTCAAAATCGGTCCGCTGTGCGCCGAGTCGCCGCAAGTGGCGGAGGAACTGATGCAGGCGCTGCGTGGGCGCGTGCCGGCCGATGAACCGGTTTTCCTTGACGTGCCGGAGCCGAATGCCGCAGCGGTGGCGCTGGCCGAGCGGCACGGCATGCATGCCTGCTTCGAAACGGCGCGCATGTACACCGGCGAAGATCCTGGCTTGCCGCTGGCGCGCCAGTACGGCATCACGACTTTTGAACTGGGGTGAAAAAGTGCTTGACCATGACGTCGCGTCAACCTTGAGGATGGCTGCATGTACACCGTAAAACAGCTCTCCGACATGACCGGCATCACCGGCCGCACGCTGCGCTACTACGACAGCATCGGCCTGCTCAAGCCTTCGCGAATTGGCGACAACGGCTACCGCTATTACAACGAAGCGGACCTGCTGCGGCTGCAGCAAGTCCTGTTCTACCGGGAGATGGATGTGCCGCTGGCCGCCATCTGCGACATCATGTCGCAACCCGGCTTCGACGTGCTGGCGGCGCTGCAAAGCCACAAGCAGGCATTGGCTGGGCGGCTGCAGGAACTGCAAGGGCTGATTTCCACGGTGGACAGAACCATCCTCCACCTGAAAGGAAACCAGACTATGAAAGCAGTACAACTCTTCGACGGCCTGCGCGAGCGCCAGCACAAGTACGAGCAGGAAGCGGAACAGAAATACGGCAAGGAAGTCGTGCAAGCCTCGGCCAGGCAGTGGCAAGGCTACAGCGAAGGCCAGCAGCAAGGCCTGATCGACGAAGGCAACGCGATCTATGCCGACCTGGCAAGCGTGATGGGGCAGGGCGCCAGCAGCGACGCCGTGCAAGCCGTGATCGCACGCTGGCATGAGCACATGCGCCACTTCTGGCCTGCTGAGAGAGAGCACCTGCCGCGCCTCGCCGCCACCTACCGCGACGACCCGCGCTTCCGCGCCAACTTCGACAACATCCACCCCGACCTCGCTCCTTTCATGGTCGAAGCCGTCAGCATCTACGCCGCATAAACACAACACTTGCCCCACCTCAAGCCGCGCCGCCCCGAGCGGCGCTACCTTCCTGTTTGTGCGAAGCTTTTGAACTGGAGGGACGCGAGTATGAAGGACCGGATTTTTCTTTTCCTGTCGGCTCTTGCTTGCGCAGTTGCTGCGTGGGCGTTCTGGCGATACCTGGAGGCGGATGCCGTCATCGCGCTGATGACGCTTGCATTGGTGTCGGCTGTGGCTGACAACCTGCGTCTGCGCCGCAAATTGCGCGAATCGCGACGTCGCGGTTGACAGGGCCGCGCGGTGGCGCGGAGAATGGCTGCTCCACAACCCTGCTGGATAGGAGGATGCCATGAAGCTCCGTCGTGTCGCGCAGTACCTGGTTGTTGTTGCGGGATGTACCCTGGCTGGCGCTGCCTTCAGTGCTGCGCCGGAAAAGAAAAAGGCCGCCGCGCCGCCTGATGAGAAGGCGGCGATGGAGATGATGTCCAAGGCCGCCACGCCGGGCGAGGCGCATAAGAAGCTGGATGCATTGGCCGGCAAATTCACGGTCAAGTCAAAAATGTGGATGGACCCATCCAAACCACCTGAAGAAACCGAGGGCTCCACGGAACGCAAGTGGATCATGGGGAACCGTTACCTGCAGGAGAACTACCAAGGCAAGTTCATGGGCCAGCCCTTCGATGGCATGGGTATCCAGGGCTATGACAACGTGACGAAGAAATACTTCGGCAGCTGGATCGATTCCGGCGGCACCGGCATGACGCTGGCCCGTGGCGCAATGACTGGGAACACCATCAAATACAAGGGCATGATGTCCGACCCGATGAGCGGCAAGGAAATCCCATACACCATGAGTGTCGCCATCACGGACAACGACAACCACAAACTGGAAATGTGGGGACCGGGCCCGAATGGCAAAGACATGAAGTGGATGGAGATGAACTACACGCGCGTCAAGTAGGCAAAGGCCCCGCAAGGGGCCGCGCACCGGCGCTACGCAACGCGCAGTGGCGCGCGGTGCGCAACCTCCAGCAAGATACCCCAATCGGTACGGCAATAGAAACCTGGCCCGCCACGCATCTCCCGCACTGGTGAAAGCCCGCTCACGCCAGCGGCCTCCAGTTCGGCATGCTTGGCGCCGACTTTGCCTGCGTCGCCGACCAGGAAGCCAATGTGGAAAGTCTTGGGGTAGCTGGGCTCTTCGCAGCGCGTGAGCACGAGCACCACACCGCCATCTCCGGCCAGCACAGCCATGCCGTGATTGCCTTTGGCCTGCAGCAGGGTGAAGCCGAAATGGCGGGACAGGAAAGCGGAAGCCGCCGCCACATCGGGCACGGACAAGTCGAGGTGATTCAATTGCATGTTGACTCCATTGTTGGTGGGCCCAACGGGAGTGCCTGTGAGGATCGATCGGCCACGCCCCGACGAGCCCGAGACGCATTGCGCCGGGATCGTCGTGGGTTCTCATGCAAGACTGCGCACGGAGCAGAGCTCTCCGGGGAGGAGAGGGACCGGGCTTACCTTGAACCGGTCCTGCCTTTTTCGACAGGCCGGATCATATCACGACATTAGCTGCGGCCAAGGCGTGGCGTGCGGCGCGCCGCCACGGCGGAAGGTTCGGCGTCGACGCGGAATACGCCAACCGCCTGCAGCAGCGCGGCCGACTGTTGCTGCATGCTGGCCGCTGCGGCGGCAGCCTGTTCCACCAGCGCGGCGTTCTGCTGCGTCACTGCGTCCATTTGCGAAATCGCTTCATTGACCTGCGCGATGCCGGCGCTCTGTTCATTGGAAGCGGTGCTGATCTCGTTGATCACCTGGCGTACGCGGTGCACGCTCTCCACCACTTCCTGCATCGTGCTGCCGGCCTGCGCCACCAGCGAATTGCCGATGCCGACCGTTTCCACCGACGCGCCGATCAGGTCCTTGATCTCCTTGGCCGCCGCTGCACTACGCTGCGCCAGGTTGCGCACTTCCGATGCCACGACCGCAAAGCCGCGGCCCTGTTCACCGGCACGTGCCGCCTCCACCGCTGCATTCAGCGCCAGGATATTGGTCTGGAACGCAATGCCATCGATAACGCTGATGATGTCGACGATCTTGCGCGAAGAGCTGTCGATGGAAGCCATCGTCTCGACCACCTGCGACACCACGGCGCCGCCTTTCTGCGCCACTTCCGAAGCATTGGCCGCCAGCTCGTTGGCGGTACGCGCATTGTCTGCATTCTGCTTCACGGTCGACGTCAGTTCTTCCATCGATGCCGCGGTTTCCTCCAGTGAACTGGCCTGGCTTTCGGTGCGTGCCGACAGGTCGCTGTTGCCGGCTGCGATCTCGCTCGATGCGGTGGCGATGGTATCTGTGGCCGTGCGCACCGAGCTGACGATGCGCGCCAGGTCATCGCGCATGCCCTTCAGCGCATTGACCATGCTGCTGTTGTCATCGCGCTTGACGTCGATCGGCACAGTCAGGTCGCCGCCGGCAATGCTGCGTGCGATCGAAGAAGCGTAATCGGGTTCGCCGCCCAACTGGCGCAGCATGCCTCGTGCGATGAACACGCCGATGCCGAGCAGCACAGCGGCCAGCACGACTGCACCTGCAGCGAAGGTGACGGCGCGTCCGCGCACGGTGGCATCGACGGTGTCAACGTAGACGCCGGAGCCGAGGATCCAGCCCCATGGCTCAAAGCCTTTGACGAAGGAAACCTTCTGCACAGGCTTGTCGCTGCCAGGCTTCGGCCACATGTAGTCGACCGGCCCCGCACCTGCTTTCTTGACTACGTTGACGAATTCGACAAACAGGTGTTTGCCGGTCGGGTCCTTGTTTGCGCTGAGGTCTTTGTTGTCGAGCTCAGGCTTGATCGGGTGCATGATCATCTTCGGCTGCATGTCATTCAGCCAGAAATATTCGTTGTTGCCATATCGCAACACCTTGATCGCTTCCATCGCCTTCTTCTGCGCTTCAGCGCGGGGCAGGGCGCCACTGGCTTCCTGCTTTTGGTAATAGTCCAGCACACCGTAAGCCGTTTCAACGGCCTGCCGCACATTGCTTGTTCTTTCCTCAAGGATGAGGGTGCGCTCTGAAATGAGGAAGATGGCGGTGAGGATGATGATGCCGAGGATGGCGCCGGCATTCAGCACGGCCAGTTTCTTGGCAATGCTCATCGACTGCGTGAAGTTCATGGTTGTCTCCAGCTTAAACGATCCTTTTTGTGAAGCCAGCATGGCACGCTCCGCAGAAAAAGAAAAGGCCCTCCGTGGAGGGCCTTGACTTGGATTTGTATTTTTATTTAGAGCGTTTTGCTGCGCTCTGGTCGCGAATCGTACGGAACTCGGAGTCACTCGACCAGTTCGGCCAGTCCTTCGATTCGGCCAGGTCGCGGCCCAGGCTGTACAGCACGCCCAGATCGCGCGCCATGCCGGTGAACGGCCACTTGGCATCCCACTCGTCCGAAGGCTGGTGGTAGTTGTTGTTGGTGTAGGCTTCCTGTGCCGCTTTGCCTGCAGCCACGCCGCCCTGTTCCCAGTCTTCACCGGAATCGAGCGAGAACGCAGGCACGCCGCGCTTGGCCATCGGGAAGTGGTCGGAGCGGAAGAAGTACCCGGCTTCGGTGTGCGGATCGGGCGTGTAGCTCACGTTGATCGCTTTGAACTTGGCAATCAGCATATCCAGCAAGTCCAGCTTGGCGCTGCCGGAAATGGTGAAGTTGCGCGCCGGGCCGTATGGGCTCAGTGCATCCATATTGATCATGCCGACAGTGGTGGCCAGCGGGTAGACCGGGTTGGCAGCGTAGTACTCGGATCCGAGCAAGCCTTTTTCTTCCGCCGTCACGGCCAGGAAGACCACGCTGCGCTTTGGTGCCGGCGCCTTGCCGTAGGCGCGTCCCAGTTCCAGCAGGGCGGCGATGCCGGTGCCGTTGTCGATGGCGCCGTTGTAGATCTTGTCGCCTTTGGCGTCGGGCAGGCCAACGCCCAGGTGGTCCCAGTGGCCGCTGTAGATCACGGTTTCGTTCGGCGCCGTCGTGCCTTCGCGCACCGCAATCACGTTCTTCGACTTGATTACTTGTGCATCCACCGCGTAGTGGGCCGACAGGCTCACGCCTTTCAGTTCCACCGGCTTGAACTCGCGCGTTTGCGCCTGCTTCTTGAGTGCGTCGAAATCGAGGCCGGCGCGCTTGAACAAGTCAGCGGCGACGTCGCGCTGGATCCATGCTTCCATCGGCGCATGCGATTTGCCTGGTTCCTTGCGCACGATGTCGTACATCACGTTGGTGTTGGAGTTCTTCACCGTCGCCCAGCCGTAGGAAGCAGGTGCGGTTTCGTGCACGATCAGGGTGCCAATAGCGCCCTGGCGTGCCATTTCCTCATACTTGTAGGTCCAGCGGCCGTAGTAGGTCATTGCCTTGCCGCCGAATTCGCCTTCGCCGGTTTCGAAGTCCGGGTCGTTGATCAGCACCACGGCCAGCTTGCCCTTCAGGTTCACGCCTTTGAAGTCGCTCCATTTGCGCTCGGGTGCGGTCACGCCGTAGCCGACGAACACCAGCGGGGCTTTGTCGAAGTCAACGCGCCTGGCGCCATTCATTGCAGCGCGCACGGCCACCTGCTCGCCTTGCGCGAACGGGATATTGTCCTTGCCGGCGTGCGCGTTCAGCATTACCGGGCCCTTGATTTCGAAACGGCCCAGCGGCACTTCCTGGTACCAGCTACGCTTGCCCTTCACCAGGTCACCGCCCGGCTTCAGGCCGGCCGCCTCGAATTGCCTGGCGATATATTCAACGGTCTTTACCTCTCCGGCGGTGTTCGGGCCGCGGCCTTCGAATTCGTCGGATGCCAAAACTTTAACGTCCTGCGACAGGCGCTGCGGATCGATCTTGGGCACGTCCTGCGCTTGTGCTGCGGCTGCAGCCAGCAGCACGGTGGCCAGCATGGAATGTTTCACTGCTTACCTCCTGGTTGGGGTGAATGGATCTAAAACCCGGCAAGTATCGGCCTTGCCGGGCCGCAGGTCAATTGCCCGGGCCTTATGTAACTTAGTGTTGCTCGTTGGGCCTTGGCGCACACGCGCCGCGGTGGCTGCGGCATACTGCCGGAAGTATTTTTTGAGCGGAGTTATTACATGAAACGCACTATCCTCGGTGGCTTGATTGTTGGCCTGGCATGTTCGCACGCATGGGCGGCGGAACTGAGTTCTGGCATCGATGCTGCCGGCATCGACCAGCAGGTTCGCGCGCAGGACGACTTTTTCCGCTACTCCCAGGGCAAGTGGCTGAGCGGCGTCGAGATCCCGGCTGATCGATCGAGCTGGGGTGCGTTCAATGTGGCGCAGGAAAACGTTGAAGGCCAGGTGCGATCCATTATCGAAAAGGCGGAACAGGACAAGGCGCGCAAGCCAGGCTCCGATGCGCAAAAGATCGGCGATTACTACGCCAGCTTCATGGATGAAGCGCGGCGCAATGCCCTGGGCCTGAAGCCGTTGAAGGCGGAGCAGGCGCGCATTGCCGCCTTGTCCGATAAGAAGGACATTGGCGCACTGGTGGCGCACCTGAACCGCATTGATGCCGGCGGCCCGCTCGACATGAGCGTGCGGCAGGATGCGAAGGATTCGACGCGCTATGTGGTGGGCATCCGCCAGTCCGGCCTGGGCTTGCCGAACCGCGACTACCTCCTCTCCGATAAAGATGCGCGCCTGAGCGAGATCCGCGCCAAGTACCAGCAGCACGTTGAAAAGATGCTGGCGCTGGCCGGCCATGCGCAAGCAGCGCAAGAAGCGGCGCAAATCGTGGCGCTGGAAACCGATATCGCCCGCGCCCACTGGTCCGCCGTGGAAAATCGCGACCCGGTCAAGACCTATAACAAGCTGACGCTGGGCGAACTGAAAGCGCTGATGCCCGGCTTTGACTGGGACGCTTACCTGAAGGGTGTCGGCGTGGCAGGCAAGATCGATTCCGTGATCGTCAGCCAGCCAAGCTACTTAGCAGAGCTGGACAAATTGATCGAAGCCACGCCGCTGCCGGTGTGGAAGGCCTACTTCGAATTCCACATGATCAGTTCCTTTGCGCCTTACCTGTCGCAGCCTCTGGTCGATGAGAGCTTCGCCTTCCGCGGCGCAGTGCTGGCCGGTACCAGGGAAAACCGCCCGCTGCAAAAACGTGCCATTGCGGAGGTGAATCGCGCGCTGGGCGAAATGGTGGGCAAGGCATACGTGAAGGAATACTTCCCGGCCGAACGCAAGCAGCAGGTAGCCGAGATGGCGCAGAACTTCATCGCCGCTTTCCGCGAAGGCATCGAGACGCTTGAGTGGATGAGTCCTGAAACCAAGCTGCAGGCGCAGGCCAAGCTGGCCAAGATCAACGTCAAGGTAGGCTATCCGGACAAATGGCGCGACTATTCGAAGCTGACCGTGGCGCGCAACGACCTGGTTGGCAATGTGCTGCGTTCACGCGAGTTCGCGCACAACTTCAGCATCGACAAGCTGGGCAAGCCGGTGGACCGCTCGGCCTGGGGCATGACGCCGCAAACCGTCAACGCCTATTACAGCCCTTCGCTGAACGAAGTAGTGTTCCCTGCAGCGCGCCTGCAATATCCGCTGTACGACGCCAAAGCGGAACCTGCAGTCAACTACGGCGCGGTCGGCATCTCGATCGGCCATGAGATCAGCCACGCCTTCGATGACAAGGGCTCGCAGTACGACGGCGATGGCAACCTGCGCAACTGGTGGACCAGGGAAGATGGTGAGAAGTTCGCGGCGCGCGGCAAGATGCTGGTGGCGCAGTACAACGGCTATAGCCCGGTGCCTGGCTATAACGTGAACGGCGAACTGACCCTGGGCGAGAACATCGCCGACAACGCTGGCCTGATCATGGCGACCCGCGCCTACAAGATCTACATGAAAGGCCAGCCTGGCCCCGTGATCGATGGCTTTACCGCGGAACAGCGCATCTTCATGGGCATGGCGCAGGCACGCCGCGGCAAAGGCCGCGATGCCTTCCTGATCCAGCAGGTGAAGTCCGACCCGCATTCGCCATCCGAATTCCGCGTGAATGGCAGCCTGAAAAACCATCCCGGCTTCTATGACGCCTTCGGCGTGAAGGAAGGCGACAAGATGTACCTGCCGCCGGAGCAGCGCGTCATTTTCTGGTAATCACTCCAGTTTGAAAAGTCGGGGTCAGGTAGCGCGACAGCAGTGCGCCATCCAGTCCTTCGTCGAGCTGGATGCGCACGATGTGGCCGCTGCCTGGCGCAATCGTGATTTCGCTGCCATCGTCCGCCAGCATGCGGGCGATGGTGATGTCGCGGTTGCCGCCCGGGTGCATGACTTCAATGCGGTCGCCCACCGCGAAATGGTTCTTCACGTCGACGCGCGCCCAGCCGCCGTCGATTTCCAGCACGTCCCCTACATACTGGCTGCGATCGGTTTCCGATGCTCCGCGCATATAGTTCTGGTGCTCTTGCGTGTGATGGCGCTGGTAGAAGCCGTCCGTGTAGCCGCGATTGGCCAGGCCTTGGAGCTGGCCCAGCAGGCTTTCGTCGAAAGGACGGCCGGCAACCGCATCGTCAATCGCCTTGCGGTACACCTGCGCCGTGCGGGCGGCGTAGTAGGCCGACTTGGTCCGGCCTTCCACTTTCAGCGAGGTGACGCCGATCTTCACCAGGCGCTCGACGTGCTCGACTGCGCGCAGATCTTTTGAATTCATGATGTAGGTACCGTGTTCGTCCTCGAAGATCGGCATCAGCTGGCCGGGGCGGCCGGCCTCCTCCAGAAGGTAGGTCTGGCTGGCCAGCGGGTGGCGCGGCTGCTGGTGCAGCACCGAGATGTCGCCGGTGGCATCCTGGCAACCTTCGCCTACCTTGTAGTCCCAGCGGCAGGCATTGGTGCAGGTGCCCTGGTTGGCGTCGCGATGGTTGAAATAGCCTGACAGCAGGCAGCGGCCGGAATATGCCATGCACAAGGCGCCGTGCACGAAGACTTCCAGTTCCATGTCCGGGCAGCGCTGTCGGATCTCCTCGATTTCGTCGAGCGACAGTTCACGCGACAGGATCACGCGCGTCAGGCCCATGCGCTGCCAGAATTTCACGTCGGCCCAGTTGACGGCGTTGGCTTGCACCGACAGGTGGATCGGCATGTCAGGCCATTCTTCGCGCACCATCATGATCAAGCCCGGATCAGCCATGATCAAGGCATCGGGCTTCATGGCGATGACGGGCGCCATATCGCGCAGGTAGGTCTTGAGCTTGGAGTTGTGGGCGAAGATGTTACTGGCGACGAAGAACTGCTTGCCGCGCGCACGGGCGCCGTCGATGCCTTCCTGCAGCGCCTGCAGGGTAGAGAAGTCGTTGTTGCGCACGCGCAGGCTGTAGCGCGGCTGGCCAGCGTAGACGGCGTCGGCGCCGTAGTCGAAAGCGGCGTTCATTTTCGCCAGGGAGCCGGCGGGCAGGAGGAGTTCGGGGGCGGTCAGCATGGCAGGCAAAATCCGCCAGCCTAGCTATTCCGAGCTCGCCCCGCCATGACCTGGATCAAGTTCTGCGCATTACGTCGGCTGCAATTCGCCGTACAGGGCGAGGAATTCCTGGCTTAGCTTGTGGCTGCGATCGAGGTGGATCATCGGCAGGTTGCGCTCGTGCGATTCGCGGATGCGGATCGAGCTTGAGAGCTTGTTCTCGAACACTGGCAAGCCTTCTTCCTTGAGCTGGTCCACCATGCGCTGCGGCAGCAGGGCGCGCGGCTGGAACTGGTTGACCACGATGCCCTCGATCTGCAGGTTCGGATTGTGGTCGGCCTTGATCTCTTTGACGTTGTTGACCAGGGTGTAGAGCGCCTGGCGCGAAAAATCGTCGCAGTCGAAGGGAATCAGGCAGCTATCGGCCGCGATCAGGGCCGACTGCGTAAAGAAGTTATAGGCTGGCGGCGTGTCGACGTAGATTTCGTCATATTCCTTTTCCAGCTCGTTCAGCGTGTCGCGCAGCTTATAGATCTTGTGGCGCGATTCCAGTTTCGATTGCAGGTCGCCCAGTTCGGGATGGGCCAGCATGATGGACAGGTTGTCGAACGGCGTGGCATGCACGTATTCGCCGGCCGGCTTGGCGAACATGCTGAAACTTAGCATTTGCTCGAAGTAGGCGCCGAGCGTAGGCGCCAGGCCTTCGGTTGCCGCCCCGAGCAAATAGCGGCTGCTGTTGCACTGCGGGTCGATATCGATCAATAGCGTGCGTTTGCCGTGGTGCGCCGCAATGGCCGCCAGGTTTACCGCAATGGTCGATTTACCGACGCCGCCCTTCTGGTTGAAGATTACGCGTTTCATTTGCTGGCCCCCGCTGTGGCTAAGATTGCAACGATTCTAGCATGATGCGGCGCAGCAAAAGCAAGCACTGTTGTGCGCTTATGCCTTCATGCAGGAATTCGATTCCATCAGGCCGCGCAGGTAGCCGCGGCGGACTTTGCCTGCCAGGACCGCACTTTGGGCTTTCTTCGATTGGCGCTCCGCGCCACTCAGCTTGCGCAGCCAGCCGCGGAAAGGAATTGCGCCTTCAACCGTGCGCGCCAGGGCGCCGGTTGCCGCGTCACCCAGGGCTTCCTTGGAAGCGTCCACGCGGCTTTGCTTTTCTTCGGGTACGTCGAAATCCGGGCCGAGCTCCTCGTCGAGGTCCGCCACCTGCGCCAGCAGGGCCGGGCAGCTCTTGTCGGCAGGCGCTTTGTACGGATTGCCCATGGCGTCGCGCAGGACGTCGGGGATTTCAATTTTGGCGATATTCAGGTCGCGCAGCGGCGTGGTCGAAATTTCCTGGATGCGGTTTTGGTCCTTGGTGGCGCACGCGCTCAGGGCCAGCGCGGCAATGACCAGCGTCAGTCGTTGCATATTTTCTACGGTTAAAAAAAATGCAAGTATAACTAAGTCGGGGGCATTCGTTCCAGAAATGTTTTACGGTAGCGGCGGCTCATGCGCAGGCGCTGGCCGCCCTCCAGCACGACTTCATACTCGCCGTCTTCACGCAGTTCGAGCGCCCGCACCCGTTCCAGGTTGACGATGGCGGAGCGGTGGATGCGCTGGAAACCGTGCGGCGCCAGTTCACCTTCCAGCTCGGACAGGCTGCGGCGCAGCATCAGGGCATGGCCGTTGGCATGCACGCTGGCGTAGTAATCGCTGGCCTCCACCCACTCGATGTCGGCAAATTTGACCACCTCCAGCGTGCTGCCGTTCCTGATGATGAAGCGGCGCGTTGCACCCGGCAGGCGCAATCGCTCTTTTACGCGTTCCAGCACACGCTCGAAGCGCTGGTCGTCGAAGGGCTTGAGCAGGTAATCGAGGGCCCCGACTTCGAAGGCGCGCAGCGCGAACTGGTGGTGGGCCGTGACGAAGACGATGGCGAATGGCGGCGCGGTGCCCAGGCGTTCCAGCAACTCGAAGCCATCGCATTCCGGCATTTCAACATCGAGGAAGACCAGGTCTGGGCGGGCAGCCGGCAGCGCCGCCAGCGCTTCTTCCGCCGAGCCGCACTGGCCAACCACGGTAATCGCCGGGTCGTGTGCCAGCAGCAGGGCGACGTTGCTGCGTGCCAGCGGCTCGTCGTCAATGATCAGGGCGCGCAGCATCATTATTCCCGGTAGGGCAGGGTGAGCGTGGCCTGCACGCCTTGCGTCATGTCCTGCAGTACCAGCGATTGCTGCTCGCCGTACAGCGCTTGCAGGCGTTGGCGCGTGTTGGACAGGCCAACACCGTCACGCAGCTCCGCTGCCAGCGCCGGGCCGTCGTTGGCAACGGACAGGTTAAGCACCTCGCCTGCGCGCGTGGCTGATACGCGCAGTGTTCCGCCTTTGGCGCGTTTGGCGATGCCGTGCTTGATGGCGTTTTCCACCAGCGGCTGCAGGACAAGGTCAGGCACCTGTGCGCCCTCGATTTCGGACGGGATGTCGAGCTCCCAATGCAGGCGTTCACCAAAGCGCACTTGCTGGACTTCGAGATACTTGCGCAGGAACTCGGCCTCGCTTTGCAGCGGCACGAACTGGCGCTCGGAGGTATCCGTTACGCGGCGCAGCAAGTCGCCCAGGGCGGCGATGGTGGCGATCGCCTCCTTGTCCTTCTTCTCGCGGATCAAGCCGGTAACAGCATTGAGCGCATTGAAGATGAAATGCGGCTCGAGCTGCAGCCGCAGCGCCGCCAGTTGCGCCTGCGCCAGCAATTCGCGCTGCTGCGACAGCCGTTTGCGGGTGGCAAAGGTGACACTGAGCGCTGTGATCGCGCCATACAGGATCACGTCGCCCACCAGGTTGCCAATGAATTTCGACTTCCACAGCGGCAGGAAAGGATCAGGGCCTTTCGGATAGGCGAAAGGGTTGAACGCGTGTTCCAGCGCGGCAGCCCAGCAGGTCCACGCAGCGCCGATCGCCAGGCAGGTGCAGAGATGCACAGTCCAATTGCCCACAGCGCGCGAAGGCAATGGGAAGCGCCGCAGCAGCGCAAGTGCAAGCGGTGTCGCAGCTGCCCACGCGCCCCACGACACGACGATCACGAAGAACAGCGTCCACCAGTCGTGCTGCATGCCCATGGCGTGCATGGACACCACGGTCTGGGTAGCGTCGAACAAGGCCAGGGCCAGCCAGGCGAGGAACGGGGCGATTGCGGTCATGGCCGCAATGATAGGGGAAATCAATACAGCGGGCGAAAGGTTTGCAGCGAAACCACGGCGTGCTGCAGCGAACTGCATCGCGCTACGCCTACGGGTGGTGGGAGACTGCAAGCCTTGACAATCCATCGAGGCGAGACCATGAAAAGACGAGAACTCTTCCGTATTTCCACTGCAATGGGGGTGGGCGCCGCGCTGCCTGCGCTGGCCCTTGCCAAAGCGCAGCCGCCTGGCGGCCCAGCGCCGGCAGCGCCATTGAAGCCGCCTGCGCAAGGCAGCATCCCCGTGGCTTTCCTGCTGTCCGATAACGCCGTGATGATCGATTTTGGCGGCCCGTGGGAAGTGTTTTGCAACGTCAGCGTGCCGGGGCGGGGGGAAGGGCCTGTGTTCCAGCCATACACGGTAGGCGCCACCGAGGCGCCGATCACCACGTATGGCGGCATGAAGATCGTGCCGAGCTATTCCATCGCCAACGCGCCGGCGCCCAAGGTGATCGTCGTCCCCGCCCAAACCGTGAGCGACCCGGCGGTGCTGGAATGGCTACGCGAGGCGTCGCGCCACGCGGACCTGACGATGTCGGTCTGCACCGGCGCATTCATCCTGGCCCATGCGGGGCTGCTGGATGGGAAGTCGGCTGCCACCTACCACGGCGCATTCAAGGAATTCGCCATGAGGTTCCCGCGCGTTGCACTCAAGCGCGGCGCCCGTTTTGTCGAAGAGGGCAATATCGCTACTGCTGGCGGCCTGTCCTCGGGCATTGACCTTGCCCTGCGCGTGGTGGAACGCTACTTTGGCCGGGCCGTGGCGAGCAATACGGCCTATGCCATGGAGTACCAGGGCCTGGGATGGCAGGACCCGCTCTCCAACAGCATCTACGCCAAGGCACGCCGCTCGAGCGACCTGCAGCCGCTATGCCCCGTTTGCGATATGGACGTCGACAAGGCGACCGCAGTGTCCAGCACCTATCGCAAGCGCACCTATTACTTCTGCATGGAGGCGCACAAGAAGCTGTTCGAGGCGAATCCGGCCAGCTACACCTGATTACATGGCCGCCACGTCGAGGACCGCCTGCGCGAACTCGCGCGGCGCTTCCTGCGGCAGGTTGTGGCCGATGCCGCCGGTGAGCGCGCGGTGCTGGTACTTGCCGGTGAATTTTTTGGCGTAGGCAGCGGGCGGCGCGTGCGGTGCGCCATTGGCGTCGCCTTCCATGGTGATCGATGGCACGCTGATCGCCGGGCCGGCCGCCAGCCGTGCTTCCAGCGCATCGTATTTGCGCTCGCCATCGGCCAGGCCGAGGCGCCAACGGTAGTTGTGGATCACGATGTCGACGTGGTCCGGATTGTCGAAGGCGGCGGCGCTGCGCGCGAAGGTGGCGTCATCGAAAGCCCATTTCGGTGAAGCCGTCTTCCAGATCAGGCGGTTGAAGTCGTTGCGGTTAGCCTCGTATCCCAGCCGTCCGCGTTCGGTGGCGAAGTAATACTGGTACCACCATTCGTACTCGGCTTGCGGCGGCAGCGGCTTCCTGTTGCCGGCCGGCGTGCCAATCAGGTAACCGCTGACCGAGACCAGTCCCTTGCAGCGTTCCGGGAACAGTGCCGCGATGATGCAGGCGGTTCTGCCGCCCCAGTCGAAGGCGCCGAAGATGGCGTTGTCGATTTTCAGCGCATCCATCATGCCGATGATGTCGAGCGCCACGGCGGTTTGCTGGCCGTTGCGGAAGGTGTCCTTGGACAGGAAGCGCGTGCTGCCATAGCCGCGCAGATAAGGCATGAGCACCCGGAAGCCGGCGCCGGCCAGCAGCGGCGCGACTTCTTCGAAGCTGTGGATGTCGTAGGGCCAGCCGTGCAGGAGGATCACGGGCTGACCATTTTCCGGGCCAAGCTCTGCGTAGCCGATTTCCAGTTCAGCGGTGCGTATCGTGCGCAGCGCGCCCAGGGAGCGGCCGGCGCCGGCTGGCAAAGAGGCTGCCTGCGCTATTGGCGTGAGCGCGGCCATGCCGGCCAAGGCCAGGAATCCACCCATCAGGGAACGGCGTTGCATGCTGATCTTCGTGTCCAAAGCTTCCTCCTGTCGTTGTGGTTGGGCTAAGTATAGGAACGGAACGTATCTGGATTGTGTCACGGTATATCATGACTGTAGTTTCATGGAATTGGATTTGGCATGCTTATCGTGACTCACAGCGGCAGTTTTCACGCAGACGATGCGTGGGCGGTCGCTGTCCTGAATGTTTTATACCCCGGCGCCCGGATCGTCCGCACGCGCGACCAGGCCATTATCGACACAGCCGACTTTGCGGTGGATGTCGGTGGCGTGTGGGATCCGGCCGCAGGCCGCTTCGACCACCATCAAAAAGGCTTCGACGTGGCGCGGCAGACCGGCGTGCCTTACGCCAGCGCAGGGCTGGTGTGGCGCGAATATGGCGCACGCTGCGTGACTGCGCTGGCCCTCGCGCACACCGGGCACCAGCTGACGGAAGGGCAGGCGCGCGAGATCGCCTATGGCATCGATGCGGATGTGGTGCAGTACCTCGACCTGTCGGACGTGGGCGCGGCGAAGAGCGCGCCCGGCGGCTATGGCCTGTCGGCGGTGATTTCCGGCTACAACACCAACTGGCTCGATGAGCAAAGGCTGGGTTATGGCGCGGCGGCGGAAGAGTTCCGCCTGTCGCAATTCCGCCGTGCGATGGAGGTGCTGACCGATGTCATGGTCAACGGCGTCAAATACCGGGTCGGCGCCTTGCTGGCTGTGGAGCAGGTGCGCCAGGCCGAGGTGCTGGAAGGCGGCAGGGTCCTGTTCCTGAAAAATGGCGCACTGCCGTGGAGCCAGGTGGTGCGCAAGGAAATGCCGAAGGTGCTGTTCGTCATCAGCTACAGCATCGCAGAGCAACGGCATCTGCTGCACACGATACCGGTCAGCACGGAGAGTTTCGTGGCGCGTGCCGACTTGCCGGAGGCCTGGGCCGGATTGCGCGATGCCGAACTGGCGGCAGTCACCGGCGTGCCCGACGCCGGCTTTTGCCATAACGGCAGGTTCATCGCGTCTGCCAAGTCTTATGAGGGAATCCGTGCCATGGCTTCCCTCGCCCTGAAAGCGCTTACTCCCGCTTAATTGCTGCAGCCCATGGTGCGGATGCGGTCATAGGCTGCCTTGGCTTGCACCAGGCCGTAGCCATAGTATGGGTCGCGGCCGGCTGCGCCCAGGTCAAGCGCAGTCTTGTCCAGCGTGCTGCGGATCTGGGCAGCGCTGCATTTCGGGAAGTAGCTCCACACCAGTGCCGCCACTGCGGATACGTGTGGCGTTGCCATCGACGTGCCGTCGAACAAGGCATAGTTGGTGGCAATCACTTTCAGGCTGGCTTGCTGGCCAAGCTGCGCGACCAGGCTGGCGCCAACGGTATCCGAGACGCCGACCGAGGGAATGGTCGTTACCGTGCCGCCCAGCGTGCCATTCAAGTCACCGGCCACATTGTTGTACACCACGGCACCCACCCCGCCGCTGGCCTGGCAGTTGCTGACCTTGGTGGCGAACGAAACCGAGCCGCGCTTGATCAGGCAGATCTTGCCGGCCATTGCGCCGTCGGTCGCCGTGCCCAGGCCAAAATCGGCCAGGGGAGCCGTGGCGTCCCCGGCTGGCGAGCCATCCATGACACGTGAGGCGTAGCTGCTTGCGCCCACTTTCAGTTCGCTCTCGCGGCCACTGCCCATCGGCACCGTCGACAGCACGCTGACGCCCGGCGCCGACAGTTCAACCTTGGGCGTGAACTGGGAGAAGCTCGCGATCTGCTTGTTTTCGTCCAGCGCGCCGATCGACATCACGCTGCTGTAGCCGGCAGGGTAAGACTGGGTGTTGTTGCCGTCGTTGCCGGCAGCGGCAATCGACAGCACGCCGCGCTTGGCCAAGCCGGCGAAGGCACGTTCCTCGGCGATGCTCGGGTCGCCGCCGCCGAGCGACATGCTGATCACATTGGCGCCCGCAGCGCCGCACTTGTTGGCGGCCCCGATCAGGGTCGAGGTGTAGGTCCACTCGTCGGCACTGAATACCTTGACGATATGGATGTTCAATTGGCGGCCTGGGTTGACGCCCACCACGCCGACGCCGGCATTATTGATCGCGGCAATGGTGCCCGCGACGTGCGTGCCGTGGTGCAGTTCGTCGGTAAACCAGTTGCCGGTGCCGGGGTTGCTGTTGCCGGTGAGGTGGTTGCCGTTCAGGTCTTCATGCGCCATGTCGATGCCGGAATCGATGATGCACACCGTGCGGTTGCTGGCATAGGTATCGGGCAACTGGTCGGCCTGGACCATGCTGATGCCATACGGTACCTGCTGGCCCAGCAAATATGGGGTGCCGGTGGACGGCGTGCTGGTGGCGAAGGGATAGCGCTTCTTGTCTTCTTCCACGAATTCGATCTGGGAATTCTTGCGCAGGGTGGCCACTTCGCCGCTGGGGACCTCGGCTGCAGTGGCGTTGATTTCCGCGAGGTCTTGTACCACTTTGCCGCGCGCCGCTGCGATGGCTGCCTTGCCGTTGGCTGCGCCTCCGGCCTTGAAGCCGATGATGACGCGCACGTCGCCGGCAGCAGCGCTGGCAACAGGGAATTGGGTACTGACGGCCGCCGCCAGCACGGTCATGGCGAACTTGGCGCGGGTATTTCTGCTCTGTTTTTTGAACATGATGAGTCCTGGGATCGAATGTGGAATGAGTGGCCTTGGACAACAGAAAAAAGACAGCCGCTGGTGGCGGCTATCAAAATTGATGCTAGGAGGCTTCCATCCTTAGGTCAACCGTAACATTGTCGATTTCCCCAAAATTGACCGGGAAACCACACAAGTTCCAGGTGGAAACAGGCAAAAAAAACGCCACCCGAAGGTGGCGTTCAGCCTCAGGAGGAAGCTTAGAACTGGTTCATGGTGTTGTCTTTGCCGGCCGCCTTCAGGGCAGCTTCGCCGCTGAAGTATTCCTTGTGGTCGTCGCCGATGTCGGAACCGGACATGTTCTGGTGCTTGACGCAGGCGATGCCCTGGCGGATTTCCTTGCGCTGCACGCCGGCCACATAGCCCAGCATGCCCTGGTCGCCGAAGTATTCCTTGGCCAGGTTGTCGGTCGACAGGGCCGCGGTGTGGTAGGTCGGCAGGGTGATCAGGTGGTGGAAGATGCCGGCTTCGCGGGCTGCATCAGCCTGGAAGGTACGGATTTTCTCATCAGCTTCGATCGCCAGCGCCGTGTTGTCGTACTCGACGTTCATCAGGGCAGCGCGGTCGTAGGCCGACACGTCCTTGCCTTCGGCCTTCATGCGGTCGTAGGCTTGCTGGCGGAAGTTCAGGGTCCAGTTGAACGACGGGCTGTTGTTGTAGACCAGCTTGGCGTTCGGGATCACCTTGCGGATTTCCTTGACCATGCCGCCGATCTGGGCGATGTGCGGTTTCTCGGTTTCGATCCACAGCAGGTCGGCGCCGTTCTGCAGCGAGGTGATGCAGTCCAGCACGCAGCGCGCTTCGCCGGTGCCGGAGCGGAACTGGAACAGGTTGGAAGGCAGGCGCTTAGGACGCAGCAGCTTGCCGTCGCGCTTGATGATCACGTCGCCGTTGCCCAGTGCGTCGGCCGAGACTTCGTCGCAGTCCAGGAAGGAGTTGTACTGGTCGCCCAGGTCGCCGGGCTGCTTGGTGACGGCGATCTGCTTGGTCAGGCCGGCGCCCAGCGAGTCGGTACGGGCGACGATGATGCCGTCGTCCACGCCCAGCTCCAGGAAGGCGTAGCGCACGGCGCGGATCTTGGCCAGGAAGTCTTCGTGTGGAACGGTCACTTTGCCGTCCTGGTGGCCGCACTGCTTCTCGTCGGACACTTGGTTTTCGATCTGGATGCAGCAGGCGCCGGCTTCGATGAACTGCTTGGCCAGCAGGTAGGTCGCTTCGGCGTTGCCGAAACCGGCGTCGATGTCGGCGATGATTGGCACCACATGGGTGACGTGGTTGTCGATCTTGTCCTGGATGGCTTTCTTGGCGTCGCCGGTGGCGGCATCCAGCTGGCGGAACAGGCCGCCCAGTTCGCGCGCATCAGCCTGGCGCAGGAAGGTGTACAGCTCCTTGATCAGGGCCGACACGGCGGTCTTTTCATGCATCGACTGGTCAGGCAACGGGCCGAACTCGGAACGCAGCGCGGCGACCATCCAGCCCGACAGGTAGAGGTAGCGGCGGTCGGTGCTGTTGAAGTGCTTCTTAATCGAAATCATTTTTTGCTGGCCGATGAAACCGTGCCAGCAGCCCAGGGACTGGGTGTACTGGGATGGGTCGGCATCGTAGCGGGCCATGTCGGCGCGCATGATCTTGGCGGTGTAGCGGGCAATGTCCAGGCCGGTCTTGAACTTGTTCTGGGCGCGCATGCGTGCGGCCGCTTCCGGGCTGATGGCGTTCCAGGCGCTGCCGTTGCGTTCCTTGAGGGCTGCGATGGCTTGGATGTCGTCTTGGTAGTGGGACATGGTCTATTCCTAGCAAAAAAGCGGATTAAAAAAGGCGAAGCACTTGGAATAATGATAGGCCGTTCTTTTGCGTTGCACCATGTCTTATATAAGACATATAAGCTATATTTTTTCCTTTAAATTCAAGGTATTAATTTACATTTGCCATGATATGAAACATGTTTTCGCAGAATGAACTGTTCGGTATGGTGCGCTGCCGAGCAATTTTCTGCAATGTGAGAGCGAGATTTTACGATGTGAAATATGGTCGCCTGAGCGCGGATGTGTGATTAACAAATTGGCAAAATTTAGGTTCGTTAACGTATAATTCCGGCCAGAAAAAAACGCCCCGCATGTGCGGGGCATTGTTTATCCACTTAATGTAGAACTATGAAATCACAGACTAGATTTAGCTTGTGGCGATGGCTCGCGCCCGCGGTTGTCGTCGTTTCCCTGTTGAGCGGATGCGGTGGGGGAGGCTCCAGTTCGCCTTCCAATGCCAATACGGCGCCAAAAACAGCCGTGGTGCTGGGCGGTCAGGTGCAGGCCGGCGCTACTGGCGGCGATGCCAAGGCATCCATCGGCAGTGACGTGCAGCTCAACGGTGCAAGCAGTACCGACGCCGAGGGCGACGCCCTCAACTTTAACTGGTCGATCGTCAGCAAGCCAGCCAATAGCACCTTGTCCATCGCGGCGAGTGGGGCGCAAGTGACGTTCAAGCCTGATGTCGTTGGTACCTATACCTTTAATTTGAAGGTGACCGATAGCAAAGGCGCGTCGTCGGAGCAGCGCGTGACCCTGGTGGTCGACAATACACCGCCAGTGAGCAACCCAGCCGTAGTGGTTGCGGGCAGCGTCACGCCGCAGTCATTCAACGGCGGGGCGTCCAGTCTTGAAGCGTCGGTCGGATATGTGGTTTCCCTCAATGGGGGCGGCAGCGTGGATCCAGCCGGCAAGGCGCTTACCTTCGCCTGGAGCCTGGACAGCAAGCCAGCCTCCAGCGCAGCGCAACTGAACTCCAGTAGCAGCTCGATTGCACAATTCTCCCCTGACGCTCTTGGCGTGTACGTGGTCAAATTGACGGTGACCAATTCGACCGGCGAAAGCAGCTTCTACACGACCTCTGTATCGGTCAAGAACAATCGTCCTGTGGCTGCCATCAGCAGCAACGCCACGCCGTTGGCACTGCCGTCCGGTCCGGCGATCCGCCTGCCCTCCAACACCCAGATTTCGCTGCGTGGCGGAGCCAGTATCGATGCAGATGGCGACGCCATTACTTATAGCTGGAGCCTGACTGACAAGCCAATTGGCAGCGCTGCCGTGCTGTCGGCTCTCAACGCTGTCAATGTACAGCTTACTCCCGACAAAGACGGTAGCTACGTGGTAGTACTGCGTGCCACCGACCCGTCGGGAGCCTACTCGGAACAACGGCTGACCATTCAAGCTGGCACTTACGCACCGGTAGCTGTGGTTGACCGCAGCAATATGACCACTCTGGTAGGTGAGGCGGTGACTGCCTCTGCCGCAGCGAGCTATGACGAAGATGGCGATACGCTGACTTATTCGTGGGCGCTCGACGCCCGTCCGGCCAGCTCGAATGCGTCCATCGCCAGCCCGAATTCGGCGACGCTGAACTTCACGCCGGACGTAGCCGGCACTTATGTGGTTTCGGTCACGATCAGCGATGGCAAGACCTCCTCCATCGCATACGTCAACGTCCGTGCGCTGGCATCGATTGTGAACTCGGTGGCGTTGCCATTCGCCCCCCTGGAGACGCGCTACAGTCGTGGCCTGGATCGCCTGGTGACGGTAGCGACGAACCCGAATGCGCTGAAGATTGTCGATCCGTTTACTGGTGGTATCAAAACGGTTATGTTGCCCCTGGCAGTCAAATCGCTGCAGTTGAGCGGCGACGGCAAGCTGGCGGCTGTGCTGCACGAAGGTATCGTCAGCCTGGTCGACTTGCAGACGGCGTCCTTGGTACGCTCCAGTGCAACCGGTGGCGCGCATACTGACGCCTTCATCACCAATGAAGGCATCGTCTACCTGATCGGCACCAGTGGCAGCTGGGCGAATCCGGCCGTGGTAGCCCTGAATGCGCGTACTGGAGAAACTGTGTCGGAACTCGGCTGGGGAAGCGGATATTTCTATGGCACACAGAAAGGTGTTTTTGCGCAAAGCAAGAACAAGGCCTTCCTGCTCTCGAATGGCCTGTCTCCTTCCGATATCAGTTACTTCACCATTGATCCGAAAGCTAACAAGGTTCTGACCAGCGGCGACTCGCCCTACCATGGCGATTACGCAATGAGTTCGCCACTTTACTTGAGCGAAACGGAAGACCTGCTATTCACGACGGCCGGCACTTATTTCCAAGTCAGCACCTTGAAGTACGCGGGGCGCCTGAGCCTGACCGGCCAGCTTGCCTCGATGAGCCATTCGATCGCGCTTGATGAAACGCTGGCGATAGTTACCACTGGCGGCTTCTACCCGACTTATGCAGTGACGTATCCCTCGGTTTACAAGCGCTATACCGGGGGCCTGTTCCTGCCGGCCTCCGACCTTGCGCTGCCGATGATTGCCGGCCAGCAGAGCTACGGTATCGGTATCTATCACAGTGCAACGGGCCACCACATCGCGCTTGTGCAAACTGGCAGTGCAGAGCAAAACGGTTCTGGTGTGCAGTATTACCTGACCTACCGCTAAACTGTATCGTTCCCAGCCGCGCCATGCGGCTGGGAACTGTGCGCAGCAAGTGCGCACGAAAGGCAACATTCCACAGCGGGCAGCTGTTTGACGCTAAATTAAGGGCTCCTGGCGCAATGCGCCCCACCTGCAAGGAGACCGGTCATGACTATCAAAGGAAGTTGTCACTGTGGCGCCGTCACGTTCGAGATCGATGGCGAAGTTCCCGCCCAGCTCACGCGCTGCACCTGCTCGTTCTGCTCCAAGCGCGGCGCCTTGCTGGCCTATTACTCGCCCAGCCAGTTCAAGCTGGTGCCTGCTCCTTCGGGCGACAGCGCCTACCGCTGGAAAACCAGGGCGGTGGCACACCATTTCTGCCCGCTGTGCGGCTGCGCTACCTTTTCCGATTCGCCCGACTTCCAGATGGATGGGAGCTGGGATGGCCATACCCGCCGCATAGGCGTCAACGCCCGCCTGTTTGATGGCTTCGATGCCGCCACGGCCGATGTCACCGTCATCGACGGCAGGCACCTGTGGTAGTTTGGCGCAGCAAGTTAAAGAAATTTCATCTCGACAAGTTCTTGGTTATATAATTTATAACCTTTATTTTTATATAGGAACTACCCAGAGTGAAGCTTCTTACCGCCATCATGCTCAGCGCAGGGATCCTGTCGCCAGCATTCGCCACCGCACCGGCCGTACCCGCAAAGGCCGCCGCTACCAAAGCTGCAGCAGTCAAAGTCACCTCGGTCGAGGGCATCACCGAATACCGCCTGGCCAATGGCCTGCGCGTGCTGCTGTTCCCGGACGCGAGCAAGCCAACCCTGACCACCAACATCGTGTACATGGTCGGATCGCGTCACGAGAATTATGGCGAGACAGGCATGGCGCACTTGCTGGAACACCTGCTGTTCAAGCCGACCGCCAACTTCGGCATCAAGAAGGGCACCAAGACGCCGGTGGAAGTGCTGAACCAGACCGGCGGCCGCTTCAACGGCACCACTTGGTATGACCGCACCAATTACTTCTCGACCTTCCCGGCCAACGACGACAACCTGAAGCTGATGCTGGAGCTGGAAGCGGACCGCATGGTCAATTCGCCGATCAGCCAGGACGACCTGTGGAACAACAAGACCCAGAAAGGGGAAATGACGGTTGTGCGCAACGAATTCGAACGGGGCGAAAGCGATCCGTTCCGCGTGACGCTCGAGCGCACCATGTCGGTTGCCTTCGACTGGCACAACTACGGCAAGTCGACCATCGGCGCCCGTTCCGACATCGAGGGCGTGAGCATCGATCGCCTGCGCGCGTTCTACCAGCGCTACTACCAGCCGGACAACGCAATCCTGATGGTCGCCGGCCGCTTCGACGAAGCGAAGGTCCTGGCCCAGATCAACGATTTGTTCGGCAAGATTCCAAAGCCAACCCGCGTGCTGGCTCCGACTTACACCGCCGAACCGACCCAGGACGGCGAACGCTCGGTCACCATCCGCCGCACCGGCGGTACGCAGATCGTCGCCACTGGCTATCACGTCGCCCCGGCCAGCCATCCGGATGCGGCAGCGCTGCAAGTGCTGGGCAAGATACTGACCGACGCGCCAAGCGGCCGGCTGCACAAAGCCCTGGTGGATGCCAAGCTGGCCTCCTCCGTGATGGACCTCGATTTCAACCAGATGGAACCGGGCTACCGCCTGTTCGCTGCCGTGGTGCCGAAAGACGGCCAGACGGCAGCGGTGGAAGAGGCGATGCTGAAGGCGCTGGAGGACATCAAGTCCAATCCGGTGACCGCAGCTGAAGTGGAGCGCGCCAAGGCCGCCATTGCCAAGGACATCGACCTGACCGTGAACGATACGGCCCGCTTTACCATTGCCCTGACTTCGGCGCAAGCCGCCGGCGACTGGCGACTGTTCCACCAGCGCCGCGACCAGGTCGAGAAAGTCGACGTGGAAGCAGTGCAAGCGGTGGCGATCAAGTACCTGAAGCCTGCGAACCGTACCCTGGCGCGCTTCATCCCGACCGAAGCGGCCGACCGTACCGAAGTGCCGAAGACTCCGGACATTGCAGCACTGGTCAAAGACTACAAAGGCCGCGCCGCGATCGCCCAGGGCGAAGTGTTCGACCCGAGCCCTGACAATATCGAAAAGCGCACCCAGCGCTCAGTACTGGCAAACGGCATGAAGCTGGCGCTGCTGCCAAAGAGCACCAAGGGCAACACCGTCAGCGCTTCGATCCAGCTGCGCATGGGCACTGCCGAGAACCTGGCTGGCAAGGCCACCATCGGCGAGCTGACCGCATCGCTGTTGTTGACCGGTACCGAGCGCCTGTCGCGCCAGGAAGTCAAGGATGCCCTCGACAAGCTGAAGGCGAACGTGAATATCAATGGTGGCGCGGAAGGCGTGACACTCAATGTGACCACCACGCGCGACAACCTGGCGGCCGTACTGGACCTGCTGGGCGAATCGCTGATGAAGCCAGCTTTCACCGCGAAAGAGTTTTCCGAGCAGCAGCGTGACATGATCTCGGGTACCGAGCAGCAGATGACCGAGCCGCAGCCACTGGCCAGCAACGCGATGCAGCGCCTGACCAATACCTTCCCGGCCGGCCACCCTCGCCACACCATGACTTTGCCGGAGCAGCTGGCGGAAGAAAAAGCGGCGACCCTGGAGCAGGTCAAAGCCTTCCACAAAGCCTACTACGGTGCCGGCAATGCTACCCTGGCCGTGGTTGGCGACTTCGACGTCGCCGCCGTGCAGGCACAGGCAGCCAAGCTGTTTGGCAACTGGAAGGCGGAACTGCCTTACGTTCGCATTGCCAGCGAATTGAAGCAGGTGGCAGGCCAGAGCATCGCGCTGGAAACCCCGGACAAGGCCAACTCGGTCCTGTTCGCGATCCAGCCGGTGCCGATGAAGGATGACGCTGCAGCCTATCCGGCCCTGTTGATGGGTAACTACATGCTCGGCGGCGGTGCACTGCGCAGCCGGCTGGCCGACCGCATCCGCCAGAAAGAAGGCCTGTCGTATGGCGTAGGATCGCAACTGTCCGTGCCATCGCGCGATCCGGCCGGCCTGTGGCTGGCCTTCGCGATCAGCGCGCCGCAAAACACCGCCAAGGTGGAAGCCGCGCTGCGTGAAGAACTGGCCAAGGCGCTCAAGGACGGCTTCACCGAAGCCGAACTGGCCGATGCCAAGAAAGCCTGGCTGCAGTCGCAGCAAGTGGGCCGTACCGGTGACGCTGGCCTGGCCGGACGCCTGTCCGGCTACCTGAGCTTCGACCGCACCATGGCCTTCGACAAAGACCTGGAAGCCAAAGTCAGCGCGCTGACGGTGGCGCAGGTCAACGAAGCACTGCGTGCCAACCTGAAGCCGGAAGCTGTCTCTGTGATCAAGGCCGGTGACTTTGCCAAAGTGGCTGCGGGTGCCGCTGGTGCGGCGCCCGCTTCCAAGCCGTAAGTGATGTTCCCCCCTTGCCGCCCGCGCGGCAGGGGACTCAATCAAGCGCAGGCGCCCAGTGCGGCGTCGAGCTTGTCAAACGACCCGCTCCATCCCTGCGTCATGCTGGCGCGGTGCTCAAGGAAGGCTGCCAGTTCTGCAGCGGTGGCCTTGCCTTCTACTTCCCACGTCACGGTAACCCTGGTGCGCGCAGGCGTTTCGGCTGCGAACTGCACTGTGGTGCGCATGGTTTCCGGCCACACTGGCGCCATTGGATGGCGCGAAATGTTCTCGTTCTCGTCGCAGAACTGCTGGGTATAAACCAGCAGGTCAGGGCGGCGGATGTCTGCGTAATGCGCACGGCCATACATGGTGACCGCGGCATTGCTCATGCAGTAGAAAGACTCGCCGCCGGTGCGGATGTCGGCACGCAGGAAACGCATTTCCATGCCGGTTGGCGGCAGCCAGCGAGCAAGGTGTTCGGGCTTGGTCCACATGTCGAATACGGTTTCCAGCGGCGCTTCGAAGCTGCGGTTGATGACGAATTTGTCTTCGTCCGCCAGGCGCTTGCCCAGGTATTCGGCCAGGCGGTCCCAGGTCGAATCGCCGTTGGCATGCTTGATGAACTGGCGCGTTTGCGCGGCCGCTTCCGCATTTTCCAGGGCCATGGTCATGTCCATGCGGGTCTTGCCATCCACCTCGTCGAACAGCACGGTGACGCGGAACAGTGGCGGCGTGTCGTCGGTGGCGCCGTGGTCGTAGACCAGTTTGCGCAGCGGTTCCACCACATGGTAGGTCGTCTTGTTCGGCCAGTCCGTGCCATCTGGTCCGTGCATGGTGTAGCGCCAGGTGCCGCCGACGCGCAAGTCCTTGCTGTGCGTGGTCAGCGTGAAGCCGCGCGGTCCCCACCATTGCGCCACCTGGGCTGGATCGTTCCAGGCATCCCAGACCGCCTGCACGGGCGCGTCATAGGTACGGATAATGCGAATCTCATTCGGGGCACTGAATTCAGGCATTTTCATCTCCTTTAGGTGGGTTCTTGGCGGTGACGGTTTTAAGGTAGGCGTCGAGGCGGTCGAAACTCTCTTCCCAGAACACGCGGTATTGCTCCATCCAGCCGGCGGCATCTTTCAGCCCATCGCCATTGATCCTGCACGAGCGCCATTGCGCCTTGCGCGTCTTGGTGATGAGGCCGGCCTTTTCGAGTACTTGCAAATGTTTGGTAATGGCGGGCAGGCTCATCTCGCCCAGAAAGGGCTCGGCCAGGTCCGATACGTTGGCTTCGCCCTGCGACAGCCTCGCCAGCATGGCGCGCCGTGTCGGGTCTGCCAGCGCAGAAAACGTTTGGCTCAGAGGATCCTGCATCGAATTTCACCAATTACTTAATTAACCGATTGGTTTAATATAGGCCGGAGCTGGGCGGCAGTCAAGCGTATTCGGCTCCGGAAAACAAAAACGCCGATCACAGGGATCGGCGTTTCCAGAACGGGAAGGTACTCTTAGAAGTAGAAGTTGCCCGAAAAACCGACGTGGTTGGCTTTCACGTCCACCTTGCGGTAGGTGTTCTTGACTTCGAACTTTTCATTCACGTAACGCACTTTAACGCTGAATTGCGGGGTGAACATGTACTCGGTTTCCACCACAGCGCTCAGGGTGTTGTCGAACTTGACGTCGTCGATTTCGCCTGCGCCGCTGCCGCTCAGCTTGGCGCTGGTGACATAGCGCAGGCCGGTGCCGATCTTCCAGTTCTGGTCAATGTGGTAGAAGCCCAGGGCTTCGATCGGGAAGCGCTGGAACTTCAGGTTGCCATTGCTCGCGGACTGTTCATCGATATGGAAGTTCACGCTGGTTTGCGCGGAAAACTGTTCGTTAATACGGAAATCCAGGCCGCCGGTGAAATACACGCCGCTGCCGGCGCGGATGCTGGCGCTGTTGCCATTGGTGTATTCGGCAGTAGCCAGTTTGTCGCCGCCGGCGCTGAGGCCGAGGCCGACGAAGCCGTGCACGGTACGAGCAGGGGCAGCAGCGACTTGGGCGTAGGAGGAGGAGGCGATTGCCAGCGCCGCGAGGGCGAATACAGCTTTTTTCATTTTAGTGATGATTTGGTTGGAAAAGGTTACGGCCTCGCCGATCGCGAAAGCTACGGCCAGGCATGGTGTTCCCCGCGTACAAAATTGTTCAACATATTTGCCGCGAAGAAATGAAAGCGCGAGATAGTATCATGTTGATACTTGCAGAAAATGCGCTAATTCTCACAATTCAACGACAAATACGTGACAATTGCGTAATCACAACGCTTGAAGTGGGCTCGTTGGCCGGTAGCAGGAGCTGAAACGAAAAACGCCGACCACAAGGATCGGCGTTTTCACTTTTTATTCTTGGTGGCCCGGGGCGGAATCGAACCACCGACACAAGGATTTTCAGTCCTCTGCTCTACCAACTGAGCTACCAGGCCAAGAGGCAGCATTATAGCAGGGAATCCTTGGTTTGCAATAGCCTTTTTTCATGGAGGGAAAGCTATAATGCGCGCATGAACAAGCCCACGCATCACCATGTGCAGACCGCGGTCTGCATCGTCGGCAATGGCGCCATTGCCAAGACGGCAGCGCTCGCATTTGCCCAGTCTGGATTGAGTGTGACCTTGCTGGCACCCCCGCCGGCGCCAGCCCGCCCGGATGAGGCGAGCTGGGATGTACGCGTGTTCGCCCTCAACCACACTGCCCACCGCCTGCTCGACTCCCTGAAAGTATGGGGCGCCATGGACCAGTCGCGCATTGCCCCGGTCGACGCCATGCTGGTCAACGGCGACGGCAGCAAGGCCGGCGCGCTGAACTTCGATGCTTACGGTGCCCACACCGGCACTCTGTGCTGGATCGTCGAGGACCGTAACCTGAACCAGGCCCTGGATGCCGCGCTGCGTTTCGCGCAGAACGTGCATTTCGTGCATGGCAAGGCGGTCGCGCTTAAGCATGACGAGCAGGGCGCCGTGATCACCCTGGACGATGGCTCCCACCTTGGCGCTTCGCTGGTGGTTGGCGCCGACGGCGCCCAGTCCTGGGTGCGCGGCCAGTGCGATATCGGCCTCGATTACCGTCCTTATAACCAGAGCGGCGTGGTGTCCAACTTCGCTTGCGAGTTGCCGCACCACGGTGTCGCGCACCAGTGGTTCACGGGCGAGCAAGGCATCGTAGCCTTGTTGCCGCTGCCGGGCAACAAGGTTTCGCTGGTGTGGTCGGCGCCGGACATGCTGGCCGATTCCCTGTGCCGCGAAGGCGCCACTGCGCTGGCCGAACGGCTGGCGGCCTTCGCCCAGGAAAAGCTGGGCAAACTGACTCCGCTGCAGCCGGAAGTGGTCAAGGCCTTCCCGCTGCGGCTGATGCGTCCCCATTCAATGGTGGCGCCGCGCGTGGCCCTGGTAGGCGATGCCGCCCATGTGGTGCATCCACTGGCCGGACATGGCATGAACCTGGGGTTTGGCGACGTGCAGGAATTGGTGAAAGCCGTGGCGGAGCGCGAAGAGCACCGTTCCATCGGCGATAACCGCGTGCTGGCGCGTTATGCCCGCGCACGCAAAGAAGAAGTCAGCCTGATGCTGGCCACCACGGATGGACTGGAACGCCTGTTTGGCACTGATCTCGAACCGGTGCGCGCAGTGCGTAATTTCGGGCTAAACTTGCTGGATAAATTGCCGGGCGTAAAGCGCCGGCTGATTTCACATGCCCTCGGAAAGCTGTAAAGCGGAGACCTTATGAAGAAAAGTAAGCTGGTATTGGCAATGGCCTCGGTCATGCTGATGTCCTGTGCAGACGCGCAGAATGCAAAAGAAGAAGCGCAACTGCGCAAAGCCCTGGCGGAACGCCTGAACGGCGTCAAGATCGACTCCGTCAGGAAGGCCCCGCTCCCTGGGATGTATGAAGTAGCCATTGGCAATGAGGTGCGCTACACCGACCCGACGGGCCGCTACCTGGTGGAAGGCCATATCCTGGACCTGCAGACCCGCACCGACCTGACCCAGGCTCGCATCGATGACCTGAACAAGATCAAGTTCGACGACCTGCCGTTTGAGCTGGCGCTGAAGACCGTCAAGGGCAACGGCAAGCGCGTGATGGCGATTTTCGAAGACCCGAACTGCGGCTATTGCAAGCGCTTCCGCCAGACCACGCTGGCCAATATGGACAATGTGACGGTGTACACCTTCCTGTACAACATCCTGTCGCCGGATTCGTTCACCAAGTCGCAGAACATCTGGTGTTCGGCCGACCGCAACAAGGCGTGGGATGAGTGGATGTTGAACGGCAAAGCAGCGCCGGTTGCGCCGAACGGCTGCACCGCGCCGAACGACAAGGTCCTGGCCCTGGGCCAGAAAATGAGCATCAATGGCACGCCGGCGATCTTCTTTGCTGACGGCAGCCGCATTGCAGGAGCAGTTGACCAGCGTACGCTGGAAGCGAAGTTCGCCACCATCAAGTAAAAATGCGGGTTCAGGTCCAACAATCGGACCTCCGGTCCGATTGCCAGAGCTGACCCCGAAGCTAATTTAACTAGGGAGCTGGCATGGTTACATTGAACATCAACGGGCGCGACGTGCAAGTCGACGCCGATCCTTCTACGCCCATCCTGTGGGCCTTGCGCGATAACCTCAATATGACCGGCACCAAGTTTGGCTGCGGCATGGCGATGTGCGGTGCGTGCACGGTGCACCTGGAGGGGCAGGCTATCCGCTCCTGCGTGACGCCGATTTCGGCAGCGGTGGGACAGAAGATCACCACCATCGAAGCCATGTCCGCGGACAAGGTGGGCAAGGCGGTGCAGGATGCCTGGGTCAAGCACGATGTTCCGCAATGTGGCTACTGCCAGAGTGGCCAGGTCATGAGCGCAACGGCCCTGCTGCGCACCAACAAGGCGCCGACTGACAGCGATATCGACAACGCCATGTCGGGCAACATCTGCCGCTGTGGTACCTATCAACGGATCCGCGCCGCCATCAAGGACGCCGCGAAGTCCATCGCTTAAGGGAGGCCGCCATGCGCAAAGAATGGTTCATGGCAGCTCAAGCGGACGGTGCGGCTCCTGAAGGAGTTTCGCGCCGTACTTTCCTGAAGGCCGGCAGTGGCCTGGTCCTCGGTTTCTACGTGGCCAGCAATGGCGGGCGCTTTGCCCGCGCACTGGCTGCCGATGCGCCGGCCAAGCCGCCGGTGGCGCCCAACGCTTTCCTGCATATCGCACCGGACAATACCGTCACCATCCAGGTCAACCGCCTCGAGTTCGGCCAGGGCGTGCATACCGCGCTGCCGATGCTGATCGCCGAGGAGCTTGATGCCGACTGGTCGCAGGTGCGTTCCTCGCTGGCGCCGGCTGGCGATCCGTATAAGGATCCCAACTTCGGCATCCAGATGACAGGCGGCTCGACCGCCGTCAAGCACTCCTGGCAGCAGCACCGTGAAATAGGCGCCCGTGCGCGCGCCATGCTGGTTGCGGCAGCGGCCGAGAAGTGGAAGGTGCCTGTCGAACAGGTACGCGCTTCGAAAGGCATGCTGACCGGCCCGTCCGGCCAGAGCGCGACGTTCGGTGCGATGGCCGATGCGGCGATGAAGCAGCCAGTGCCGAAGGACGTGAAGCTGAAGGACGTCAAGGATTTCACCATCATCGGCAAGCCGACGCCGCGCCTGGACGCGCGCGCCAAATCGACCGGTACCCAGCAATTCGGCATGGACTTCAAGCCGGAGGGCACCAAGGTTGTGGTGGTGGCGCGTCCACCTGTCTTCGGCGGCAAGGTGAAAACGTTCGATGCCTCCAAGACGAAGGCCATTCCGGGCGTGATCGATGTCATCAAGGTCGATACCGACCGTGGCGGCAACGGCCTGGCCGTGGTGGCGAATGGCTACTGGCCGGCCAAGCAGGGCCGCGATGCGCTGGTGGTCGAGTGGGATACCGCGGGCCTGGAAAAGGTCAGCAGCAAGAAGCAGCTGGCCGAGTACAAGGCACTGGCGAAGAAGGCCGGCACGCCAGTGAAGAAGGCTGACATTGCGGCCATCGCCAGGGCACCGAAAAAAATCAGCGCCACTTACGAGTTCCCCTACCTGGCACACGCGCCGATGGAGCCGTTGAACTGCGTGGTGGATTTGAAAGGGGACTCGTGCACCATCTGGGCAGGCAGCCAGTTCCAGACGCTGGATGCGGTGGCTGCGGCCAAGGCGGCCGGACTGACGCCGGACAAGGTCACGCTGAACACCATGATGGCTGGCGGTGGTTTCGGCCGCCGCGCGGTGCCGACTTCCGACTACATCGTGGAAGCGGTGAATGTGGCCAAGGCGTGGGGCAAGGGGCCGGTCAAGCTGATCTGGAGCCGCGAGGACGATATCAAGGGCGGCTACTACCGTCCTTCCCATGTGCACCAGGCCGACATTGGTTTTGATGCCAAGGGCAATATCTTGGGCTGGAACCACGTGATCGTCGGCCAGTCCATCATCACCGGCACGCCGTTCGAGCCGATGATGGTGAAGGATGGTGTGGACGCGACTATGGTCGAGGGCATGGGCGATCCGTATTCGGTGCCGATGAACCTGAGCGTGCATAACGTGAAAGCCAATGTACCGGTGCTGTGGTGGCGTTCCGTGGGCTCGACCCACACCGCGTTCGTGATGGAGACGCTGATCGACGAGGCGGCGCATGTCGCCAGGATGGATCCGGTGGAATACCGCCGCAAGCTGATCGATCCCAAGCACGCACGCCAATTGGCGGCGCTGAACCTGGCGGTTGAGAAGTCGGGCTATGGCAAGACCAAGCTGCCGAAAGGCCAGGCCTGGGGCGTGGCATTGCACGAATCTTTCGAAACTTCGGTGGCCTATGTCGTTGTGGCGTCGATCAAGAACGGCCAGCCGAAGGTGCACAAGGTGACTGCCGGCGTGCATTGCAACCTGCCCGTGAATCCAATGACCATCGAAGCGCAGGTGCAGGGTGCTGCGTTGATGGGGCTTGGCACAACTTTGCCTGGGGCGGCGATCACGCTGAAGGATGGCATGGTCGAGCAGTCGAATTTCAGCGACTACACCGTTGCACGCATGACGGATATGCCGGTGGTGGAAGTGTTCACCGTCGCATCGACCGACAATCCGACCGGCATGGGCGAGCCTGGCTTGCCCCCGCTGGCGCCGGCCCTGGCCAACGCAGTGTTCAAACTGACCGGCAAGCGCGTTCGCAAGCTGCCGTTCGACCTGGCCAAGGCGTAAGGCAGGCATAGCACGTGGCCGTCCCAACCGCCGCCAACGCGCCCGTCCTCGCTGCGGGCGCAGACGTCGCGGCGGATATGGCCCCGCCGCAGCCGGGGACGAGCCGCGAAGGCGCAGTCGTCGGCATCCTTCTTGCCGCCGGACGTGGCAGCCGCTTCGACCCGACTGGCGCGCGCTATAAGCTGTTGCAACCGCTGCCGAGCGGCGAACCTGTTGTCGCCGCCAGCGCCCGCGCCTTGCTGGCCGCAGTACCGCGCGTGACTGCCGTGGTACGCGCGGATGACGCGGCGACCGCAAGTCTGTTGCGCGGTCTTGGCTGCGACGTTGTCGCATGCGCAAACGCGGCTGACGGCATGGCGGCTTCCCTTGTCTGTGGCGTCGAGCGCGCGCATGGCGCCAACGGCTGGCTGATCGCGCTGGCCGACATGCCATATGTGTTGCCATCCACAATGGCTGCGCTGGCCCAGGCAGTCGGACAAGCCGACAGCGAAGCGGGTGCAATGGCAATCGCCGCACCGATGTACCAAGGCCAGCGCGGCAACCCTGTCGCCTTCGGCCGCGCCCACCTGCAAGCCTTGCTGGCCCTGAGCGGCGACCAGGGCGCCCGCAGCATCTTGAAGAACAACCCGGTTAACGAACTGACGGTGAACGATCCCGGCATCCTGCAGGACATCGACACGCCGTCCGACATCCAATGAAAAACAAAAAAATCAGCTACACCCTCGCCGCCCAAGACCCGGCAACCCATATGTTCCAGGTCACGATGACCATTGAAGCGCCGGCGCCGGAAGGGCAGGTCCTGGTCCTGCCAGCCTGGATCCCCGGCAGCTACATGATCCGCGAGTTCTCGCGCAACATCGTGCAGATCCGCGCCGAGGCAAGCGGCCAGCCGGTCGAACTGGCAAAGCTGGACAAGCATTCCTGGCAAGCCGCGCCCTGCAAAGGCAAGCTTACCGTGCACTACGAAGTCTATGCCTGGGACCTGTCGGTGCGTGCCGCCCACCTGGACCAGACCCATGGCTTCTTCAACGGCACCAGCGTGTTCCTGCGCGCCGTTGGCCAGGAAAACGAGCCGCATGTCGTCGACATCCAGCGCCCAGGCATTGAGGCTGCGGCCAAATGGCGCGTTGCCACCGCCCTGAAGGAACTGAAGGCCCGGCGCTACGGCTTCGGCACCTATATCGCGCAAGATTACGACGAACTGATCGACAGCCCGGTCGAGATGGGCACGTTCGAAATGGCCAGCTTCAAGGCACTCGGCGTGCAGCACGACGTCGTGTTCACCGGCCGTGTGCCGAACCTCGACATCGCCCGCGTTTGCGCTGACCTGAAACAGATCTGCGAAACACAGATCGCCTTCTTCGAGCCGCGCAGCAAAAAAGCCCCGATGGACCGTTATGTCTTCATGACGATGGTCGTGGGCGACGGTTACGGAGGCCTGGAACACCGCGCTTCCACCGCGCTGTTCTGCTCCCGCGCCGACTTGCCGACCACTGCGCAGAAGGGCAAGGAACCAAGCGAGGGCTATATGAAGTTCCTGGGTCTCTGCAGCCACGAATATTTCCACACCTGGAACGTCAAGCGCATCAAGCCGGCCGTGTTTGCGCCATACGACTACCAGGTAGAGAATTACACCCCGCTGCTCTGGCTGTTCGAAGGCTTCACCAGCTATTACGACGACCTGATGCTGGTGCGCGCCGGCCTGCTGTCGGAAGAGGGCTACTTCAAGATGCTGGGCAAGACTGTCGGTGCTGTGTTGCGCGGCAGCGGCCGCACCAAGCAAAGCGTGGCCGACTCCAGCTTCGACGCCTGGGGCAAGTATTACCGCCAGGACGAAAACTCGCCGAACGCCATCGTCAGCTACTACGCCAAGGGCTCGCTGGTCGGGCTGGGCCTGGACCTGACCATTCGCGCCAAGACCAACGGCAAGCGTTCGCTGGACGACATCATGCGTGCGCTGTGGCAGAAGTTTGGCCGCGATTTCTACAACGGCAAGCCGCGGGGCGTCACACCGCAAGAAGTGGAAGCCCTGTTCGACACCGTGGCTGGCTTCAAGCTGAAGACCTTCTTTGACAAATACATCCGCGGCACCGACGACGTGCCGCTGGCTAAGCTGCTGCCGCAGTTCGGTATCGGCTACAAGGACGAACGCAAGTCGTCCAAGCCTAGCCTGGATGTCAACATCGGCCGTGAGGGCGCTGACTGCAAGCTGAGCGCCGTGCATGACGGCGGCGCTGCGCAAAAGGCGGGCCTGTCGGCCAACGACCTGCTGGTGGCCATCGATGGCCTGCGCGTCAGCGGCAATCCATCCAATGTGGACGGCCTGCTGTCGCGCTACAAGGTTGGCGAGACCGTGCAGGTGCACGCCTTCCGCCGCGACGAGCTGATGGCCTTCGACGTGGTCCTTCAAGGCGACCGCGTGCCGGGCATCACCATCGCGGTGGAACAGCAGAAAACCAGCCTGCGCCGACCAACCGCCTGATGTCGCCGTGAAGTTCGCGCTGGACCCGTTCACCATCCTGTTCACCACCACGCTGACGTGCGCGGTGCTGGCCGCAGCCATGTACTCCATGCATGTGAGCTTCCGCCGTGAAGTGGCCGGTGTCGGGCACTGGGCATGCGGGCTGCTTTGCATGGTTGGCGCAGGCGGGCTGTTCCTGTCGCGCGGCCTGTTGCCCGACGCGGTGGCGCTGCCCGCGGCAAATACCTGCCTGATGTGGGGCATCGGCCTGTCGATGGTGGGAACGCGGCGCTTCTTCGGCGAACCGCCGGGATGGGCGATTTTCCACGCCGTGTGGATGCTGGAGCTGGCGGCCATCCTGTGGTGGCTGCTGGCAGAACCCAGTTTCCCGCGCCGCGCTACCGCGTATAGCTTCCTGGTTGCGGTTTTCTATCTCGACCAGTTGCGGCTGGTGTGGCGCCATCGCACTCCGCACTTCACCAGCTGGTTCTTCGGCGTCCTGCTGGCGCTGCAGGTGGTCAATGTCCTCACCCGTGGCGTGGCCGCCCTGTTCATCAGTGGCGCGGCGGCGGACCTGATGCAGCGCAGCCCCCTGGTCAACGTCTACCTGGCACTGGCCAACTTCATGGCATTGCTGATGACGGTGGCCTTCCTCATGCTGGCCACACGCAAGCTGCAAAAGATCCTGGAGCAGCGCTCCACCCACGATCCGCTGACCGGCGTACTGAATCGCCGTGGCTTCCTGCAATCCTTCAGTGGCGTGCGGGCGCGCCAGCAGCGCCATGAGTCGCCCTTGTCGCTGATGGCGATCGACCTTGACCTGTTCAAGGCAATCAACGACCAGCATGGCCACGCGCAAGGCGACAAAGTCCTGGTGCACGTGGCTTCGGTGGTGATGCGGACGGCGCGCCAGAGCGATTTCGTGGCGCGTTTCGGCGGCGAAGAGTTCGTGGTGCTGTTGCCTGAAACTGCACTGCCTCATGCCCAGCAACTGGCGCAGCGCATCCAGATGCACTTGCAGGAAAGTCAACAGCCGGGGCTGCCGCCTTGCACAATCAGCATCGGTATTTCCAGCCAGCAAACCCCGGGCGAATCTCTTGACAGCTTGTTATCTCGCGCCGATGCGGCCTTGTACCGCGCCAAGGCCAATGGCCGCAACCGCACTGAAATTGCGGCTCATACACCTTTAGCGGCTTGAGCGGCGCCGCGTTGGCGGCTGTCGTTTTCATGCCGCACAGACTATTATTTTGCTCGCTGGTAATTTACCATCACTCATTACGAGTTTGGTTACGTTTAATTTATGACTTATCTACTGCACATCGTCGCGCGCGAAGTTCCAGCCAACGATGCGGAAGTTCTCCCTTTCCTGGAACAGATTGCCGGCGCAACCATGAGTATTGCGCCATCCCAGCAGTTGAAGAGTTTTCGCGATGCCATCCTTAAGCTGTTCCCCTGCCTGACCAGCTACGGGGCGGGCGATAAGGCAATCGACAATTGCCCCTGGGCCGATGGCCCGCTGGCAGAGAATTTCAAGGGTGGCTATGGCAGCGTGGCGATCTCGCGCCGCCATGATGAAGTGATCCCGCATGTGCTGCGCATTGCGAGCGACCTTGGCGTGACGGTGGTGGACGAGCAAAACGGCGCCGTGCATCGCCCGCAGGCTTACCAGGTCGTGCTGGAAGGCGCGCTGGAAGGCGTGGAAGTTGAAGTTGCCGCGACCCAGCTTGCGGAGCTGATGAACCAGCCGCTCCCGCAAATGGTGCTGCTGCTGCATTCGCGCCGCCGTACCCTGGTCAAGAAGGGCCTCACCCGCGCACAGGCCGAAGTTTACGTGACTGCCTTGCGCGACCGCGCCAGCTGCCGCGCAACGGTTTCGCCCGAGCCGCGCAAGGCCGCTGCCAAGCCTGCGCCTAATGTCGCGGCGAAAGCTCCAAACAGGGCTCCGTCCATGGCGCCTGGCTCAGCGCCGGCGCCCGTGGCGCAAGCCCTGCAGTCCGCCAGCTTCGACCAGCCGGAAATCGTTGGCATCGAACCTGACCAACAAATGTTCCAGGCTGCCGAGTCCCAGCGCATGGCCGCCGCATCGATAGTTGGCAGCATTGCACTGCTTTTGCTTGTCATGGTGCTTCGCATCAAATCGCCATTCCTGATGTCGTTCGCAGTAGCGATGTGCGTACTGGGCGCCGTCGCAGTGTTCCGCCTTGGCCAGGCAATGGCTTCCGGGCTGCTCCGCACCCTGGTGTTTGCATTGCTGGCATTGATCCCGGGCCCGGGCACGCTGATGGTCGTATGGACTTACTTCCGTGCGGCACGCGTCTTGAAAGAGAACGGTCTCACCACACGCAACTCCTTGCTGGATGCCGACGAAGTGCGTGAGCTGGGCGGCCGCGAAGGCATGCTGCCTTCCACCAAGACACTGCTCGCATTGCTGGTCCTTGCCGCAGGTGGCGGATACGCCTTCATCAACTACCTTCTTTAAGGACGCGCCGGCTGGTCAGCGTTGCGCTGCCAGCCTGTCCTGCGTGCGCAGCAGCGCCTTGTTGGCTTCCATGTGGCCGAGTAAGTCGCCGGCCGGCAGTTGCGACGACCCGCATCGTCGCAACCTGGCAGGGCGCCATGGATCCATTCAGCTTGACGTAGCCGACCTGGCCTTCCAGGACCGATAGCTGCACTACCCCAAATTGCGAATCAATCCCTCGTCCGCGCGGCTTCAGCGAGGCGAGTTGTCGTTTTCATGTCTCATGAACTTTATTTTTGCCTCATAGTAATTTAACATTGCTTGACAGTAGTTTAATTAAATTGCATGAGTTATCAGATCCAACTGACGTCGGTCGCCGCTCCTGAAGCAGACCTGGACGTTTTTCCCTTCATGAACAAGTTGCGGCAGGAAAGCGGCGAGCAGCCGCCATCCGCCTTGTTGAAGCGTTTTCACGATTCGCTGGCAGCACTGTTCCCGGATACTCCCTGGTCGGACAGCCATTTCGCTGGCGATGCAGGCCGCATGAACGTGACCTATCGTCGCGACGAAGTTGTGCCGCATGTGCTCTACCTTGCAGGTGAACTCGGCCTGACCGTCGTGGATAACCAGTCTGGCAAGGTGCATCGTCCCGCGACCTATTACGTCGTGCTGGAAGGGCCTGCGCCGGGCGTGGCGCTGGGGGATGCCGCCAAGCGCCTTGCGGCCTTGATGCAAAAGCCGATTACGGAAATGCTGGCGCTGTTGTCGGGCGGGCGCCGCAAAATAGTCAAGAAAGGAGTGGTCCGCTCCCAAGCCCAGTTCTACGTGGATGCGCTGAAGGAGCGCGCTGGCTGCCATGCGACGATGGCGCTCGAGAATGACCGCGCCGTTCATCCCAAACCGCCGCCGCCAAGTCCGCCGCCAGCGCGGCCGGCTGCGAGAAATGCTCCGGCAGCGCCGGGCCTGTCGCTGGAAACTGCCAAACCGGCCATGCCGCCGCTGTCGCGCCGCGAGCCTGAAGCAGAAGCGTATGCATTGGCTGATTCCGGCGCGGATCCGCGGCTCTTTCAGCTTGCCGATGGCTTGCGCCTGACGATTTATGCGAGCTTGCTATACCTGGCCGCGGCTTACTTTATCCGCAGCCTGGCTGGATGGCCAAGGAGCTTCCTGGCATTGGGCGTGACGGTTTTGGCGATGGCTGCCGTCTACCGCCTGGCGAAAGGGGCTGGGTCGAATATCGTGATGCGGATCCTGGCGATGGTCTTCATGATCGTTCCGCTTGCCAATTTGCTGGTGTTGCTACTCATGATCCGGCGCGGCAAAGTGACGCTGCGCGAGAATGAGATCGGCGCCGGCTGGTTCGGTGCTTCCTACGATGACATTGTTCGCCTGCGCGGCGGCGGCTCCGGCTTCCTCCCGTCGACCATCATCGGCATCATCGCAGGCTTAGGCGTGGCTGGCATGGTCGGCCTTGGGAGGCAGGCGGCGGATAAATATCTCGAAGCAGCGCTCGGCAGTCATCCGCAGCCATGCGCCATGGTCGGCATCTGGGAATCCAGCAAGCTTGGCCCGAATGGCAGGATCGTGATGCGGGATGATGGCAATTACTTCGTCTTGCCTTTGAAAGGCCAGGAGGACAAGGTAAAACAGGAGCAGGGCGAGTGGGCCGTACGAAACCGCACCATCGTTTGGCAAGTGCCTTTGGCAGACAAGCCCTGGATGAAGGTTGAACATATCGAGACCTTCAAGCTTAGCCTCGATGGCCAGACCATCACCATTTTCGAGCCGAAGAGCCTGGGCTTGTTCACTGAATGGCGCCGCGCGGGCGCCATGAAATCGGATCGTTGCGGATTTAACTAAACAGCTTGCGCAGCTCGGCCCCTGGGTCGGGCGCGCGCATGAAGGCTTCGCCAACCAGGAAAGCGTGCACGCCGCTTTCGCGCATGCGCTGCACGTCGGCCGGGGACATGATGCCCGACTCGGTGATCACCATGCGCTCCTGGGGGATGCGCGACAGCAGGTTGAGCGTGGTGTCCAGCGTAACGTCGAAAGTACGCAGGTTGCGGTTGTTGATGCCGATCAGGCGGCTCTTCAGGTTCAGCGCGGCGGTCAGCTCGTCGCCATCGTGCGATTCGATCAGCACGTCCATGCCCAGTTCGTGGGCGCAGGCTTCCATCTCCGCCATCAGGCCGTGGTCCAGTGCGGACACGATCAGCAGGATGCAGTCGGCGCCCATCGCACGGGCTTCATAGATCTGGTACATGTCGACCATGAAGTCCTTGCGCAGCACGGGGATATCGCAGGCGGCGCGCGCCTGTTTCAGGTATTCGTAGGAACCCTGGAAGAAATTCACGTCGGTCAGCACCGACAGGCAGGCGGCGCCGGCCTTGGCGTAGCTTTCGGCGATTTCGGCCGGGCGGAAGTCGGCACGCAGCACGCCTTTCGATGGCGAGGCCTTCTTCACTTCGGCGATCACGCCGGCATCGCCGGCTTCGATCTTCTTGCGCAAGCTGGCTTCAAAGCCGCGCAGGCCGGCGCGCAGGTCCTTGTCGCCTTCGACTTCGTCACGCAGGGATTGCAGGCTGCGGTGCTTCTTGGCAGCGGCTACTTCGTCGGCCTTCACGGCCAGGATTTTGTTCAGGATGTCGGACATATCGGTTCTCAGTGTTGTTCGGCCAGGGCCAGGCGTGCGCCGAGCGCGATGAACAGGCCGCCGGTCACGCGGTTCAGCCACAGCGCCACCAGTGGTTTGACCTTCAGCTTCGCACTCGCGAAGGCGGTGAAGATGGCAAGGCCGTTACACCACAGCATGCCGTTGAAATTGAAGATGCAGCCCAGGACCAGGAAGGCCAGCGGTTTGTTGGCCGCGTCGGCGTCGATGAACTGCGGCACGAAAGCCAGGAAGAACAACGCGACTTTTGGATTCAGGACGTTGGTCAGGAAGCCTTGGGCGAAGATTTTGCGGTAGGGCAGTGCAGCCTGCGCCTTAAACCGGTAGGGCGGTGTCTGACCCAGTGGGTCAGACACCGGTGTGCCGGTTTTATCGGCTTTAATGTGAGCCCGCAGCATGCCGATGCCGCACCAGACGATATATGCCGCACCAACCCATTTCACCACAGTGAAAGCGGTGGCCGACGTTGCCAGCACCGCCGACAGGCCCAGCGCCGCAGCGCCAATATGCACCATGGTTCCGGCGCCAATCCCAAGCGCCGCCGCGCAACCCGCGCGCCAGCCCTGTGTAGCGCTGCGCGCCATGATCAGCAATGAATCCGGTCCCGGCATGATGTTCAGCAGCAGACCGGAAATCACAAACAGCGTCAGGTCATGAATGCCGAACATCGTTTAGCCCTCCCGGCCGAGTTCCTGGGTAACGCGCACGAACTGTTCCAGCTTGGCGACTGCCGCGCCGGACGACACGGCCGCACGTGCCCGCGCCAGCCCGTCTTCGATAGAGGATGCGATGCCGGCAGCATACAGCGCAGTACCGGCATTCAGCGCTACGATATCCGAAGCAGGTCCTGGCTCGCCGCGCAGCGCTTCCATCACGCGCGCCTTCGATTCGGTCGCATCGGCCACCTTCAGGTTGCGCGAAGCGATCATCGACAGGCCAAAATCCTCCGGATGGATCTCATACTCGCGGATCTCGCCGTTGACCAGTTCACCCACCATGGTGCCCGCGCCCAGCGACACTTCATCCATATTGTCGCGGCCATACACCACCACGGCGTGCTGCGCGCCCAGGCGCTGCAGCACACGCACCTGGATACCCACCAGGTCCGGGTGGAATACGCCCATCAGGATATTCGGCGCACCGGCAGGATTGGTCAGCGGGCCGAGGATGTTGAAAATCGAGCGCACGCCCAGTTCGCGGCGCACAGGCGCCACATGCTTCATTGCAGCGTGGTGGTTTGGCGCGAACATGAAGCCGATGCCGGTCTGCGCGATCGACTGTGCGATCTGTTCCGGCTTCAGGTTGATGTTGGCGCCCAGCGATTCGATCAGGTCCGCGCTGCCGGAGGAGGACGAGACAGAGCGTCCGCCATGCTTGGCGACACGCGCGCCCGCCGCAGCGGCCACGAACATCGAGGCGGAAGAAATATTGAAGGTATGCGCGCCGTCGCCGCCGGTGCCGACAATATCTACCAGGTTGGTGGTATCGGCCATCGGCACCTTGGTCGAGAACTCGCGCATGACTTGTGCCGCAGCGGTGATCTCGCCGATGGTTTCCTTCTTGACGCGCAGGCCCATGGTCAGGGCCGCCACCATGACAGGCGACATTTCGCCGGACATGATCTGGCGGAACAGGTGCAGCATCTCGTCGTGGAAAATCTCGCGGTGTTCGATGCAGCGAACCAGTGCTTCTTGATGCGTGATAGGCATGATGCTTCCTTCTCTTATTTGCGATCGAGGAAATTCTTCAGCAAGGCGTGGCCGTGCTCGGACAGGATGGACTCGGGGTGGAACTGCACACCCTCGATGTCGTACTCCTTGTGCCGCACGCCCATGATTTCGCCGTCGTCGGTCCATGCTGTCACTTCCAGGCAGGAAGGCAGCGAGGATCGCTCGATTGCCAAAGAGTGGTAGCGGATTACCGTGAACGGGCTGGGTAAGCCCTGGAACACGCCCACACCCGTATGCGCGATAAGAGAAGTTTTGCCATGCATGACTTGCTTGGCGCGGATAACTTTGCCGCCAAAGGCTTCGCCGATGGCCTGGTGTCCCAGGCAGACGCCCAGGATTGGTTTCTTGCCCGCGAAGTGCTTCAGCACTTCCAGCGAGATGCCCGCCTGCGACGGGTCTTTTGGACCCGGCGAGATGCAGATGCGGTCAGGATTCAATGCTTCGATTTCGGCGATGGTGATTTCGTCGTTGCGATGCACGCGCACGTCTTCGCCCAGTTCACCGAAATACTGCACGATGTTGTAGGTGAAGGAGTCGTAGTTGTCGATCATCAGCAGCATTTCAGAACTCCCCATCCAGGCCATCTTGCACTTGCTCGGCCGCGCGCAGCACAGCGCGCGCCTTGTTTTCAGTTTCCTGCCATTCCATTTCCGGTATCGAGTCGGCGACGATGCCGGCGGCGGCCTGCACGTACAGCATGCCGTCCTTGATCACGCCGGTGCGGATGGCAATCGCCACGTCCATTTCGCCGCCGAAGGACAGGTAGCCGCAGGCGCCGCCATAGATGCCGCGCTTGCAGATTTCCAGTTCGTCGATGATCTCCATCGCACGCACTTTCGGCGCGCCGGTCAGCGTGCCGGCAGGGAAGGTCGCGCGCAGGACGTCCAGGTTGGACATGCCTTTCTTCAGCTTGCCTTCCACATTGGAGACGATGTGCTGCACGTGCGAGTACTTCTCGATCACCATCTTGTCGGTCAGCTTCACGCTGCCAATTTCGGAGATGCGGCCCAGGTCATTGCGCGCCAGGTCGATCAGCATCACGTGTTCCGCGACTTCCTTCGGATCGTTCAGCAGCTCTTCGGCCAGCGCCGCGTCGCGTTCCGGCGTATTGCCGCGCGGGCGGGTGCCGGCGATCGGGCGCAGGGTGACTTTCTTCTCGCCGTCCGGCAGGGTCTCGTTGCGCACCAGGATTTCCGGCGAGGCGCCTACGATCTGCATATCGCCGAAATTGTAGAAGTACATGTACGGCGAAGGGTTCAGCGAGCGCAGGGAGCGGTACAGCGTGAGTGGCGAATCCACATAAGGCTTGCGGATGCGCTGGCCGATTTGCACCTGCATCAGGTCGCCGGCCAGGATGTATTCGTGTGCTTTGGCGACCGCCTTCAGGTAATCCTCTTTAGCGAAGTCGCGAATGATTTCGGTACGCACCGAAGGCGTGGTCACCGGCGCATCGACACCGCGGCGCAGCAGGGCGCGCAGGTCTTTCAGGCGCTGGCGGGCCTTGGAGTAGGCTTCCGGCTGGGTCGGATCGGCGTAGACGATCAGATAGAGCTTGCCGGACAGGTTGTCGATGACGGCCAGTTCCTCGGTCACCATCAGCTGGATCTCCGGCAGGCCCAGGTCGTCCTTAGGCTGGGTCTTGGCCAGGGTCTTTTCAATATGGCGTACGGTGTCGTAGCCGAAGTAGCCGGCCAGGCCGCCGCAGAAGCGCGGCATGCCCGGGCGCACGGCCACCTTGAAGCGCGCCTGGTATTGCTCGATGAATTCGAGGGGATTGCCCTCGTGGGTTTCAATTACCTGGCCGTTCTTGACGATCTCGGTCAGCTTGCCGGTGCTGCGCAGCAGGGTGTTGGCCGGCAGGCCAATGAAGGAATAGCGGCCGAAACGCTCGCCGCCCACCACGGACTCCAGCAGGAAAGTGTTCTTGCCGTAGTTCTGGGTCTGGGCCAGCTTGAGATACAGGGTGAGCGGGGTCTCCAGGTCGGCGAAAGCTTCCGCGATCAGAGGGATACGGTTATAGCCTTCCGCGGCCAGGGATTTGAATTCGAGTTCGGTCATGTGTTTCTCCGTTCCGCCGTGGATTGGGTGATGGCGGGTAGGTTACAAAAAACCTGTCGGATCACATGCGCGTGAGCCGACAGCAATCAGGACTAAGTCAGGATTGCCAGCGTCGCCACAGCCAGGCCTCAATCGAGCCCCGGTGGGTTACATTGTGTCTTTTGTTGAGAAACATTTGTGTTAGTTTGCGCGTGAAATCAGTTCAGCTGCATGAAGAAGCGTGTCAACTATACCATCGGAATCTGTTTCGTGTATACCCACTCCGTGGTTATAACCATATGGCACGGTGAGCACAGGGCAGCCGGCCGCGCGGGCCGCTTCGGCGTCGTTCGAGGAGTCGCCGATGGCCACCACCTGGGCCGGCGGCAGGTCCAGGAATTCGCAAGCTTTCAGCAGGGGCATAGGGTGCGGCTTCTTCTTCTCGAAAGAATCGCCGCCAAACAGTACTTCGAAATAGCCGTCCAGGCCTTTCAGCGCGAGCAGCGGTTTGGCGAAAGCTACCGGCTTATTCGTCACGCATGCCAGGCGCAAGCCGCTGGCCTTCATTGCCTGCAAGCCCGATACCACGTCGGCATACACCTCGCTGTGGCGGCCGTTGATCACCAGGTAGTTGCGCTGGTAGGCTTCCAGCGCAGCCGGGAAGTGCTGCTCGACGCCGGCTTCGTCGTAGTCCAGCGCAAGCACGCGCCGCACCAGGTTTTCGGACCCTTTGCCGACCATCAGCTCGATCTGCGCCGCAGCAATGGGCGCGAGTCCCAGTTCTTCGCGCATCAGGTTGATGGCCACTTCGAAGTCCGGCATCGTGTCAAGCATGGTGCCGTCGAGGTCAATGATGGCGGCCCTCACGCCGCGCAGGACCGCCGCCATGCCGATTACACCGAAGCCAGTTGGCCGCGCATGGCGTCGATCACGGCCTTGTAGTCAGGCTGGCCGAAGATCGCGGAGCCGGCCACGAAGGTGTCGGCGCCAGCTTCGGCAGCGGCCTTGATGTTGTCGATCTTGATGCCGCCATCGACTTCCAGCATGATGTCGCGGCCGGACTCGTCGATGCGGCGACGCGCCTCGGCGATCTTCTTCAGTGCCTGCGGGATAAAGGACTGGCCGCCGAAGCCCGGGTTCACGGACATGATCAGGATCATGTCGATCTTGTCCATCACGTGGTCCAGGTAGCTCAGTGGGGTGGCAGGGTTGAAGACCAGGCCGGCCTTGCAGCCGTTGTCGCGGATCAGTTGCAGCGAACGGTCGATGTGGTCCGACGCTTCCGGGTGGAAGGTGATGATGTTGGCGCCTGCTTTGGCGAAATCAGGGATGATGCGGTCGACCGGCTTGACCATCAGGTGCACGTCGATCGGCACTTGCACGTGCGGGCGGATCGCCTGGCATACCAGCGGGCCGACAGTCAGGTTCGGGACGTAGTGGTTGTCCATGACGTCGAAGTGGATAATGTCGGCGCCTGCGGCAACAACGTTGCGAACCTCTTCACCCAGGCGGGCGAAGTCGGCGGACAGGATGCTCGGGGCGATACGGAAAGTGGTCATGGCTGGTCGGCTGTGAAAAAAAGATGCGTTATTTTACGCTGCTGTGCGGACGCTGTCCGATTGCTTGGACTAGAATTGCCCAATTGTTACGAAGGAAACCCTTATGGCCCAGTATGAGTTTGCGGTCGAGGTACGCACCCAGTACCTGCCGGAACAGTCCAATCCGGACCGCACCAATTTCGTGTTCACTTACACGATCACCATCAAGAACACCGGCACTGTCCCGGCCCAGCTGATCTCCCGCCATTGGGTGATCACCGATGCGAACAACCATATTGAAGAAGTGCGCGGCCTGGGCGTCGTCGGCCACCAGCCATTGCTGGCGCCGGGCGAGGTATTCGAGTACACCAGCGGCACGCAACTGCGCACGCCGCAGGGCTCCATGTATGGCGAGTATTTCTGCGTAGCCGAGGATGGCCACCAGTTCGAGACCAAGATCCCGGAATTCGTGCTGTCGCTGCCGCGCACCCTGCACTAATTACTTGTCGCCGTCCTTCTTCTTTTTGTTGGATGGCAGCGTCCACCAGACGATGAACACCAGAAGGAAGAGCGCCACCAGCGCTTCTAGCATCAGATAAATCATAGACAACACCCCATGTTTTTGACACGCCGTAGTTTACCCGTTTGCGCCGTTGCCGTCGCGTTAGTGCTGGCCGGTTGCGTCACTCCGCCACCGCCGCCTGCCAAACCAGCGCAACCTGTGCCGGCCACGCCCGTCACGCCAGTGCAGCCGCCTGCACAACCTGCCGTGCCGGCAGCACCGACGCCGCCGGCCAAGGCCGAATTCATCCCCGCGCGCTTTGCCGACCTGCCTGGCTGGGACCGGGACGACTTGCGCGCGGCCTGGCCAGCCTTCATGCTGTCCTGCTCCAAACTGGCTGGGGCCGCCGACTGGAAAGAACCGTGCGCGATCGCAAAGACTGTCGATGCCAGCAGCCAGGCCGCCATCCGCCTGTTCTTTGAATCCTTCTTCGATCCGCACCAGGTGGTCGCGCCGGACGGCAGCAGCTCTGGCCTGATTACCGGCTATTACGAGCCGCTGCTGCGAGGCGCCCGCAAGAAGGGCGGCCCATACCAGACGCCTTTGTATAAAGTGCCGGACGATATGGTCATTATCGACCTCGGCTCGGTCTACCCTGAACTGGCCAACAAGCGTGTGCGCGGCCGCCTGAAGGGCAAGCGGGTCGTGCCATACCCGTCGCGCGAGGAAATCAGCCGCTCCGGTTTGCCGGGCAATGAGCTGCTATGGGTGGACGATTCTGTTGAGGCCTTCTTCCTTGAAGTACAAGGCTCCGGCCGTGTGCAGCTCCCCGACGGCGAGACGGTGCGCGTTGCGTATGCCGACCAGAATGGCCGCCCTTACCAGTCGATCGGCAAATGGCTGGTACAAAAGGGTGAGCTGACCACCGAGCAGGCCACCGCACAAGGCATCAAGGCCTGGATCGATGGCCATCCGACGCGCCAGCAGGAACTGTTCAACGTTAATCCAAGCTATGTCTTCTTCAAGGAGGAAAAGCTGCCTGACCCGAAAGTGGGGCCGAAAGGCACGCTGAACGTGCCGTTGACGCCTCAGCGTTCAGTCGCGATCGACCGCAGCCAGCTTCCGCTGGGCGCGCCGGTCTACCTGAACACCACGCTGCCGGGTGATGATGAGATGCCGCTGCAAAGACTGATGCTGGCGCAGGATACCGGCGGCGCCATCAAAGGCGCCATTCGCCTCGACCTGTTCTTCGGCTTTGGCTCTGAAGCGGCGGATTTTGCCGGCCGCATGAAGCAACGCGGCAATATCTGGGTGCTGCTGCCCAAACTGGCCCGCTAGCGCAGCACGAGCACCGGCAAATGTGTATGCGCCAGGACTTTTTGTGTTTCGCTGCCGAGGAATAGTTTGTTCAGCCCCGTGCGGCCGTGGGACGCCATCAGGATGATGTCGCAGTGGCGCTCCTCCGCGGTCTTGACGATCACCTCATAGGGGCTGATCGCCTCGCCCATCACGGCATCGCACTCGACACCGGCCGCGCTGGCTGCGGCCAGCACCTTATCCAGCCCGGCCTGGATGCCGCGCCGCATCTCCTGGTCAAACACGCCGGCATTCGGCAGCACAGCCGCATCAGCCAGCGGCACAAAAGGAAGGGGCTGGACCACAGACACCGCAGTAATACGCGCGCCGTGGATCTTGGCAAACTTGATCGCAGTCTCGGTAGCCCGTTCCGAAAGTTGCGAGCCATCGGTGGGCAGCAATATCGATTTGAACATGGCGGTTCTCCGGACAAATTCTCCAGTCCAGTGTAGGACTGCCCCCGATTCATAGGCGCACGCTTCGACCACAACAGATACAATTGCTTGATAGCTAACCGACTGGAGGAGAATAAATGGAATACCAGGACCTGCTCGTAGAAGTACATGGCAAAGTGGCGTTGATTCGCTTGAACCGTCCAAAAGCGCTGAATGCACTGAACGACAATATGATGAATGAGCTGGGCGAGGCCTTCGCCAAGTTCGAGAAAGACCCGGCGATTCATGTGATCGTGCTGACCGGCAGCGAGAAAGCCTTTGCCGCCGGTGCCGATATCGCCGCAATGAAGGACTACACCTACCAGGATACCCACCGCGACAACTATATTGGCCGCAATTGGGAGCACATCCTGAAAGTGCGCAAGCCGGTGATCGGCGCCGTGGCCGGCTTCGCGCTGGGCGGTGGCTGCGAGCTGGCCATGATGTGCGACTTCCTGGTCGCCGCGGACAGTGCCAAGTTCGGCCAGCCTGAAATCAAGGTCGGCGTGACCCCTGGCGCCGGCGGCACCCAGCGCCTGCCACGCACCATCGGCAAGGCGAAAGCCATGGATATGCTGCTGACCACCCGCATGATCGATGCCGCCGAAGCCGAACGCATTGGCTTGGTGTCGCGCGTGGTCCCGACCGACAAATTGATCGAATCCGTGCTGGAGATCGCCCAGGGCATCGCCCAGATGCCGGTTTCCGTTGCCATACAGATCAAGGATTGCGTGAACCGCGCCTTCGAAACTACGCTGTCGGAAGGTGTGAATTACGAGCGCCGCCTGTTCCACGCAGGCTTCGGCACACCAGCCCAGCGTGAAGGCATGTACGCGTTCCTCGAAAAGCGCTTGCCAAACTTCGAGGGTCTTTGATATAGTTCTGTCCCTCGCAACGCAGCGCACTAAACGCAGCAGAGCGAGGGAAGAAAAAAGAGGGGTTGACGAGTTGCACGCTGTATCGCATAATCTCGCTTCTCTGCTGCTGACGAACACAACGCTTCGTCGACAAACAAGGCAGCGATCTTTAAAAATCAACAGTCGATAAGTGTGGGCGTTTGACGATATGCCCGGACCTTCGGGTCCGAT